>Ga0105158_1000172_pt1 | contig 29196 bp, 27 predicted proteins | sample LHCtaG_FD_81567 | JGI IMG/M metagenome (GOLD analysis project Ga0105158, IMG submission 81567) | Hot spring microbial communities from Little Hot Creek, USA to study Microbial Dark Matter (Phase II) - LHC4sed_matched | ecosystem: Environmental > Aquatic > Thermal springs > Hot (42-90C) >...
AAATATTCTGCGTGATTAGTTTCAACCCAATGAGGCTCGTACTCTCCCCTCCGCCATTTCCAGAAATATTCATCTGATAACGGGTAACACGTTTTAATAGTATCGTTAGAGACGAAGGAAGCAGTATAGTTAGATAGAGAGTAAATCGCAAAGTCAATCCAATCAGAACTGTTTCCCGGAATAATGAGTACGTTATCCCTCTCTACATAATAGAAAACCCTTACTCTCCCGAACAAAGGGTTTATCAGGAAGATAGTAAGGATGATGATGCTAAAGCAATCAGCATCGAGCCAAGTCCCATTGCTACGAGGAAAAAATCTTTTCCCATATTCGCACCTTTAATTACTTATGCAACAAATTCTTTTAAGGAATTGCAGGCAACATTTGAAGGAAACCAGTAGCAACTCCGTCATTAGTGTATACTTTTCCCTTAATGACATAAGCTGGAGTTATTTTTGTGAATTCTGCTTCTAATGAGGGGGTAAAATACACTAGTTCAACCGATTCAACGACAGCTTTGATAATTCTTTCCCTAGGCACATCTACCCCGTAGCCCAGCTCTCTGAGCTTTTCAACAGCCTGTCTAGGCTTCAGTATGCGAACTTTTTGAGAAGCATTAACCTCCCAGAAGCTGCCGATGAAACCTATTATCTCTCCGCCCTTACCTATGTAAACCCGGACTTTAGCGCCAGGACCCCACAATGGCAAACCATCATAGTAAAGCATAAAATTTACATGAATATTGTTCAACATCGTTTTCTCAGAACCATTCACAGTATAATATATCGTAATAGTATCGTTGGCAACATCCGAAAACGATATTTGTAGGCTTCTTGACGTAATACCTTCGGCCTTAAGCCTCCTAAGAAATTGTTCTGCAATAGCTATACAGTTTTCGGTCAATGGAAGTTCTTGCCAAGTATAGGCAGCACAACACATTTTATCATTATCGAAGTATTTTATTCCTCCAGAAGCATATACGGAGAGTTCACGGGAACCCTCTACAATCTTCCAAGCATTATCCGTAAATTGAGGCTCGCTCCTCATATTAAACAGTTCCAATGCCATCTTCAAGACCTGCTCTCTAGTTATCTTTCTAGGCATCGTCTCTAGAACATAAACTTCATCTGCCACTTCCAGCAAATTGGTTTCAATAATGATTTCTTCACCACTCGCAGGCACTAACCAACCGACTATATACAGCACCATAAGAAATAATACAGATGCTGGAAAAACTATTTTAAACATGGTTTTCATACTCAATACTGTCGATCTCTTTTTTTAAATACCATCATCCTTTACTTCCTGAAACAATCGTATATTAAACAAAGATTTAAAAAGCTATCTTTCAAAAATGTTTCTGAAATATTCTAAAAAGTTGCTATAACAAGCCCACTTACCTGTTGACTAAGATTCTTCTCTGCTAATCTCATTACGTTCAGTTACTGTTTTTTTATTTCTCCTCAACTACTTCATCATTTTTACTGTTCAACGCTCGGCTCAACCTCTAGTATCCTCGACTCATCCTGAACCTTCTGAACCACTATTATGTGCGCGTCTTTAATTGGAGGAGGGGTTCCGGGGGTTATGCAGAGGTAAGCTACCCCCGGGTTCTCCTTAACAACCTCCGAGAGTATTTGGAAAAACCTCTTTCTCATGAGCGGGTCCATGTGAACATCCAGCTCGTCTATTCCACGTATGCTCGATTTTACCAATGATTGAAGAGCCATGAGGAAGGAAACTACTGTAGCACTTCTTTCCCCGCCGCTCTGAGTATAGACGTTGAACTCCGTCAAGGGGCCGCCGCCGAAGCCGACGAATATTACGAGTCCAGCGTTATCAATATCTTCCATGTTCATTAGGCGCAGGTCTCCGGTTCCCCCCATGGTCTCCATGTTCTTCTTAAAATTCTCGTTTATCTTCTCAACTACCTCAACGATCTTCCTTCTCCATATTTCCATTCTCTCCTTAAGCTCGGCTTCAGCAGCCATCCTGTTTTCGACAACCATCTTAACCTTCTGCTCAAGGTCACTGTACACTTTAAGATAATTGTTGTAGAATTCCTCAGCGTTCTCTGAAACCGTGCCGAGGGAAGCTATTTGGATAACGCAGTCGTTAATCCTCTTCTCTATAACGTCGGGTGGCTCAACCTCCCTGGGGGCTTCGCCCTCTAATTGACTCTTAACTTCATTAATCTTAGTGTCGATTGATTTCAGCTTCTCCTCTAGGCGGCGGCGCTCAGCCTCAAGCTCTCTCAATCTGTATTTCACTACCTCAGCCCTAACGTTCAGCTTAACGTACTTCCTTATCAGCCTAGTTATCTCCTCGTCGAGCCTACTATACTCGTCGATGAGGCTTTCAACATCAGCCTTGCCCTCCGAGGCCTTGAAGAAAATGCCTTTCAGCTTCATCCTAGCCTTGTTCAGACTGTTCCAAACCTTCTCACTCTTCTCCAAGTTCCTCGATGCAATCTGATTGCCTCTGCTAATCCTCTCCCCGATCTTAGAAATCTTCTCCTGAATCCTCAGCCTCTCACCATTAAGCTGGTTGAAAACACTCCATTTGAAGAGCCTGTTCAACTCCGCGTGAAGCGCTTGAAGCTCCCTTCTCTTAACGAGCTTCTCATACTCTGTTCTCCACATTTCCAGCGTCTCCCGGGCCTCGTTCAAGAGGGTTTCAACAGCCTTCTCCTCGCTAACTATCTTGCTCAACTTCTCCTGGGAGGCCTTTATGTTGTCCCTTAAGCCGGAGAGGCCGACAGCACCCTCTACAAGCCTAAGCTTCTCGGAAGGATCTAGAGATGCGAATTCCTCAATCATGTACTGATGCATTATTATGAGCATGTTCGAAGGATCTATGCCGAAGAGTGAAAGAATCTCGTCAACCTCCATTTTAGTAGCAGGGTTATAGTTTATCTGGCTCCAGTACTCACCGTCCCTCCTCAAGTACCTGGTTATGACGAGCTCGTCAGACCTTACGAAGGGCACAGGTCTCTTTCCATCATTGCCCGGGGAATTGTCGAAAATCAGTGTTACTCTAGCAATGTCCTCCCCAATCCTTATTAAATCGCTCAGTTTCTCAGCCCTGCCGCTACGCGACAGGCCGAGGCCGACTGAAATACCCCATAGAATCGAAGACTTGCCGGAACCGTTCGGGCCCAGAATCAGATTAAGTCCAGGGCGAATAGCTATGTTACTGTAGCGATAGCTCATGAAATTCTCTAGTATGACGGCTTTCAAACGAATGCTTTTCTCCTGCTCCGCTGCCTCCACCAGTGCTTAGGGTCTTCGAAGGCTTAGATAAGAGTTTTTCAGCATCGCATCTAAATGTTGGAAGCCTATCCCACGCTTCAACGCATAATCATCCATCGGAAAAAACGGTTAAAAGCCGATTATTGTTTTTTAGTGGAAGATGGTTACTGCGGGCAAGATATTCAGGCTCGACGAATACTTGGCTCAAAGCGAGATTGCTCAGAGGCTTAAGGGGTATAGGGTAGAGACCCCCCTCGAAGGCTCTGACCTCGCGCTCGTTACCGAGGTGGTTGAGCTTAAGGCTTCTCAAAACATGCTGGAGGGAGTTTTGAGCAGGGATGTCCCCATCACGCTGAGGAGAAGAGATAAGACTGAAATCGCCATCAAGACTGTTGACTCCGTGTTCAGCTTCGTATTCCGCAAGAAGAGGGTTTTCCTCATAGTTTTGGAGAAGAAGCCTGTTGCCAACATGGTTGCCAACATGTTCAGCCAAATAATATTTCTTAAAAGCGGGAAGATAGTTGAAGCAAGGATCTCCCCGAAAGTCATGCTAGAATATCATAATGCTAATAGCGACGCTGCTAAAGTTGTTTTCTTCGACAATGTCGACATACCTAACATTGAGAAACTATCCTTATACGGGCCTTCGCTGGCCAACACCAGTCTTTTCTCAGAGTATTTGAAGCACGGGGACATATGGTATGTAGTGATTTCCCACCGTAAATCGGGCTACGTTGCCGGCATTACTAGGGATAGCGTAGTAACTATTTTCAGCAGGATCGACCCAGTTTCATTCATAAGGTTCTCCGTCGAGGAAATTATTCCACTAATTGAAGAATCCGAGTCCTCTAAGACGTAGATATGAGGGCTTCGTATTCGCTTTCCGTCAGAGCATCAAGCTTCCTCAAGCTCTCAACAAGTTTTCTAAACTCGAAAACATAGTGGAGCTCCACTCCTTTCTTCCTAAGCTTTTCAGCAGCTTTCTTACTCTGGCACACTATTACTACCGCGTCCTCGACAACTCCCCCCTCCGATACGATCTTGTCAACAGCCTTCGAAACCTGCCTGCCCGTTGAAACGAAGTCGTCTATGATAAGCACTTTATCACCTATCTTGAACAACCCCTCTACAGACTTTGCTTTCCCCTCCCTTAGGAGTAGCATCGGCTTACCGGTCTTGATGGAGACGTAGGAGGCATAGGGTATTCCAGCCAACGGGACCCCTAGGACAGAATTAAACTTCTCAACCCCCACCTCTTTCCTAACCACCTCAACAATTCTCCTCGCAACCCTACTGAAAACCCTAGGGTTGCTGAGGATGACTGTTAAATCGAGTACGTAAGGCTGTAGAATACCCTCGTCCGTTTTTTCAGGCCATATGAGGAACCCTCCTGCTTGAACAAGGCTTTTAGAAACCAGGTCAACTAAGCTTGTAGACAAAGGGCTTCCCTACTTCGAGTATTGCAAGCTCCGTCTTTAAGCCTTTCTTCTTAGCAATCCGCTGAATATCCTTCACACTCCCCCCATGGCAGGGGATTATCAGCTTAGATTCAGCATTGCTCGCAGACTCTAAGAATGATGCGATACTAGCCTTGGGGTTGAAACCTATTGGTAGGAAAGTGATATCAGGCTTCTCCTCCTTAGTTATCTTGCTCAAAGTCTTCGATATCAAGGATTGGCCCGTCTGGAAAAGCTTACAGCCGTTTTCAAGAGTTATCATGTATGTTACTGGTGTCGATGCCTCACGGTTTTCACTGGGGTATGATTTTATAATTAGGCCCTCACTAACTAGGAGCTTATTGGGTGTCGCTGGAAGAAGCATTTCTTTAGGTAGCTGGGACCGGAGTATTCTGTAGCTCGTCTCGTCCGCGATTATTTTCCCTATCTTCTTAAGGCAGTGTAGCTCCATTATCACGTTCTCATCGAAACTCTCCGGCTGCTCATCTGTTATCAGAACATAATCCAGCGGTTCAACGCTGTTAACATCTATCTCTGAAGGGTTTGTGAGAAGCCTCTGGGTTTGCGTAACGATGTAAACGCAGGAATACTTGTTTAACCTGGTCAACACGACTTCAGATTTGCTTGGTTTTATAATGCTCAAACCCTTGCTGGTCTATCGAGTTCTTTTTAAAAGGGCTAATAAGCGTTTCTAATTTTTATGGCTGTGAAAGCCTTTTAAACTCTGCCAATCTCCCTGTGCAGCCTCTCGTGAAACACCCTTACTCTACTCCTCCACTCCCTAAACCCTTCAACGGAGGGGTAGTTGACGTAAAGCTGCCTGAAATCCTCCATGAGCTGAGCAGTCTTGTTAAGCCTCGCTAAGAACCATGGCTTACCGATGCCGGCGAAGAACCTCGAGGCTTTCTCAGTAATGTTAAGCCTCAGCTTCTCTCCCATGCTTGTCTTCAAAAGGTCTTCGCTCTTAATAAGACCCTGTGCCAGACCGTAGTTTATCAGCTCGTTGTTCAGACTCTGCAGGAATATTCTGAAGACGTCTAAGGCCGCCTGCTTAGCACCGTATTTATTCATGTATTGAGCGTTGAAGCCCCATAGCGCAGCCTCGTCTTCACGACCATTCTCCAAGGCCTCGGCGATAACCTTGGCTGCAAGGAAGCCCCCAGTCATGGAGGAGCCTATGCCGCCACCGTGCACAGGGTTAATCATGAAGGCAGCATCACCCACGGCAATGAAGCCGTTCCACACCGCTGAGTCTATTGGCCTCCTCGCAGGAACTATTCCGCCCCCTCTGTGTATGACCCTTCTGATTTTCCCTTTCAAGCATGGCAGTTTCTCAACCCATTTCTCGAAAAGAAGCTTGGGGTTAGCGGCGTTTCTAACAACGCCCAGACCAGCGTTTACTCTGTTCTCACCCTCTGGGAAAATCCAGAAATAACCACCCGGAGCATCCTCCATGTCTAAGTATATCGTTGGCAACGGGGGCGTTGTTTCTGTTTCCAGTATCTCTCTGTAGCAAACAAGCGTCTCGTCGTCGTTAAGCTCTTGGTCGAAGCCGAGGGCCGCAAGGTTTTTAGAGAGAACCCTAGAGCTCCCTGTAGCGTCCACAGTCACCCTAGCATAAACCTCATCCTTGGAACCGTCCTTGAGGTTGAGGAGCCTAACCCCTTTCACAAACCCGTCTTGCATGATCAGACCGGTAGCATGCATCTCCGACTTAAACTCGCACCCCGAGTCCAGTGCAAGCTTGAGGAGGAATTGGCCAAATTCAACTCTGTTCAAGGCGTATGCACTTAACCCCTCTGCCACTATGCTGAGACGACTCTTCATGTCTGGAGAGTATATCTCTATCCCAGGGTATGTGGCGAAATAAGATTCCTTAGGCAGGCTTAGACCAAGCCTCTCCACATGGTGGGATCCCAAGGCGTCTCCGCAAACCTTGTCGCCAACCCTATTCGCCGGTAACCTATCCACCAACAGTACTTTAAGCCCTTTTTTCGCAGCCTCCCTAGCCAGTGTTGCACCAGCCACGCCGGAGCCTGCTACACACACGTCGTACAACCCGAGCTTCAGACTACCTGGCAGAATAAAAAAGTTTCCTAACAGTTTTAAGGCAGCTCAATTAATAAAGGGCAGGAAAAGAGTTTGAGGAAACTGGATTTTGAAACAGTTACGGTTAGAGAGGGGAAAGCAGAGATAATCGTACCGAAGCCGGATTACTACAGGGTTTCCCCGAATGAATATGTGCCGTCGAAAGCACCAGTATTCTACAATCCCTTGATGAAGGAGAACAGAGATTTGACTATTGCTGTCGCAAGCATAATGAGGAAGGAAATCGGTCGCAAGCTTGTTTTCGGCGACTCTATGGCGGGAGTGGGCGTCAGGTCGATAAGAGTACTTTTAGAAGCGGGTTGGGATGAGGCCTATTTGAACGATAATAGTGAAAGAGCTTTTGCAAGCATGGTTTTAAATCTAGAGAAAAACAGTCTGGTTGGAAAGGCGCATCCATCTAAAATCGATGCGAATCTTTTTCACGCGGAGCACTCTTCCACTGGCACTAGGTTCGACATGCTTGACATAGATCCCTTCGGAACACCCATTAGATTCCTAGATACTGGTGTCCGAGCAGTTAAACACGGTGCTCTCATAAGTATTACTGCCACAGACACGGCTAACCTCTTCGGAGTCCAGAGGAGGGCCGCTAAGATACTTTACGGAGTTAATGTTTTAAAAACAGGGTTCATGAGGGAAGTAGGGATCAGGGTTCTGCTCAAGGCTCTTGGAGAGGCCGCTGCTAGAAGCGAAAGGGGAATAGAGCCCATAATATCCGTTGCCAGCAGGCATTATGTGAAGATAATCGCAAGAGTTTTAAAAGGCAGGAAGCACGCTTTCCAAACAGCCTCGAAGATCAACTTTCTCAAATTAAGAAAGGCGAATGGCATCTATGAACCGATGGGCCCAATAGATCCTTCGGAGGCGCGAGTGGATGATTCCTGTATTCTAATAGGCCCCCTGTATGTCGGCAAGGTTTTTTCCAAGAATTGGGTTGAGAAAATAGCTGTGGAAAGGGTTGAGAAAAACTGGCTGGATGAAAAGATTTCTAAGATCACTAACAGTCTCCTCTCAGACGATCAGGAGACAATAGGAGGTTTTGACTTGGTAGGCTTGGCATCTAGCCTCCGTATAGCTCCTCCGAGCATCAGGATCATCATCGACAAACTTTTAGAAAAAGGATTCCAAGCCTGCAGAAGCGGTTTTGATGCAAATTGCATTAAGACGGATGCGAAACTAGATGATTTGATAAAAGTTGTTAAGAGCCTTTGAAAAACCTTGCAACAAGATAATATTCAGAACTTCCCTTTCGAGAAGCCTTTGGCTTAAATCTCTTCACAAACTTAAACATTTTGAACACCTTTCTGTCGACTCTGCGAGCATACTGTCCTTCGAAAACCTTTATGACTAAACAACCGCCTTTTCTCAAAAGATCCTTCAAAAGGGCAATAACCCTCTCCACCATTTCTATCTGTCTCGCGTGATCGATTTCATAAACGCCTGACATATTTGGAGAAAGGTCTGAGAGGATAACGTCAAATTTACCCCCGGATATTCTCATCACCCTATTTGTGAAATCCTCGTCGAAAACATTGAGAACAAGTGTCTTAACATTCTCCAACTCCAAATCTTTAACAGGCTTCAAGTCCACGCCTAGAACCATACCCGAGTCCCCGACGTGTTGAGAAGCCACTTGAAGCCACCCCCCAGGGGCGCAACCTATGTCCAGTACATTATCGCCTGGTCTTATAATCCTATACTTGTCGATTATTTGCTTAAGCTTGAAGGATGCTCTACTGCGATAGCCCTCTTTCTTAGAGAGGAGAAAATACGGGTCATTCCTCCTCTCGTGCAACCAACGCCTCTTTGACTTCAACCTCAGTGCCTCCGGGCTCTATCGTGAGCACCCATTTATCCAGCAGTTCGCAACGCTCCGGGCTTACGACGGAGCCCGAGGCGCAGCCCCTGTTAAAGTACTGGCAGGAGAAGCAAGGCGAGCCTTTCAGAGAATCTATCTTGGGTATTTTCCGGGTCGAGTAAAGCTTGTAAGTCCACCTCTCCTTGTGTAAAACTTTCTCCCTTTTTATAAGGCCCCATGATTCTAATTTCAAACATATTCTGGAGCCTTCTCTACTCGATATATTGAGCATCTTGTACAGGTCTGTCTGAACAATACCGTCCTTAGACCGCATTATTATGTTAAGGACCTTACCCTCCAACCTATATCTTCTCGAGGCTTTTCTGACCACCGGAGTTTTCACCACTTAGTAAAAGCGTTCAAAAGCTATAAAGGTTTCTAAGGCTTTATCACATTTCACCTTTTACTCGGCTTAAAAAACAAGACATCTCCTCTCTTAAGACCCTTAACCCCCTTTCTTAAAACGATTACTGCGTAAGGCTCCTTGACGGGGCCTATCACGTCAGCAACGTTTCCCACAGGCTTCCTCGAACCGTCTAAGACGGTAGAGCCGAGGCTAACCAAGCCTTCCAGCTTTACTACAGCGATTCTCCCGTTAACAATATTTTCAACAATCCCTTTACGCTTCAACTTCCTGCACCCTTAAGGATTTTACTGATTTCTTGGATGAGACTTCTCTTACTCAAACCGTTACAGAATACGATTACCCTACCTGATTTAATGTTGCTCATCCTAGGATAGGCTTTCTCCGCTTCTATCATCGTCCTGAAACCAAGCTTGTCGCAAGCCTCTTTAATCCTGATTAAACTTGGAGAGCTTACTGAAAGGCTTTTCGGGACACGTCTTCCATCTTTACGCGAGAGTTTCAAATCAAAATATTGAGGGTAAATCGCTACGTAGCGATCTTTTGAAATCTTTTTCATCCCGCGGAGACCAGCCTAGCGTTGACGACCCCATCCGCTCCCGGTTTCGAAGTTACCACCGCGTTACCCACCTCTGTCTTTATCACAGCACCCTTGGTTATTACTTTCATCCTACTGAATTCTCTATTAGCAGGGTTTTCAACAACATCCAGAATCCTAGCTCTGACAACTCTGTCTTTTTCAATCGCAACATTAGCATAAGTAGCCTGGAGGACTCTGATTTTTACACCTCCGCCCTTGACCCTGATCTTCTTAATCTCATCTTCCTCGCCTATCTTCGTGAGAGTTGGAGGTCGGCCCATCTCATACTTACGCTTACTCCTGTAGGGATTCTTCTTACCGCCAGTGCTCTTCCTCTTGAACAGATCTCCATGATATACGGACAATTCCGCCTTAGTGTTTTGAAATAACCCTTAAAAACTTATTCCTACACGGTCTTATGGGTCTTATGGAGCCAGGGAAGGGCCCTGGGGCATCTGTACGCAGGAGCACTGCGTGTTTGAAGAGCATGCTGGAAAGGTCAGGGCCTCAGGGATTGGGGAAGTTAGCGGAGATGGTTTAGGGTTGCACCTCACCAGGATTGAAATCAGGAATTTCAAATCTATAGGGGACCGGCAGGTAATAAACCTAAGCAAGGGGCTGACAGTGCTGACAGGTAGAAACGGCTCCGGCAAGTGTGTTGCGCCATGGATGCCCGTGGCCCAGCCCTGGGGGGAGGAACCAATAGAATCCCTTTTCCATGATGCTTGCTATAACGGCATCAGGATTAATGAAAATGCTTCCGAGTACGTGATTCCCTCCCGGAGAGTGATGCTACTAAGCTACCATGGACACCTAAAAAAGTGTTTAGAAACCAGTGTGAGTACTGTTTTCAGAAAGCCTTACGACGGTTGGCTGTTGAAACTGGTAACGTTATCAGGGAGAATCATCGAAGTTACTCCAGAGCACAGAATAGCAGTAGCTTCTAGCACTGGTTTCAAATGGGTTGAAGCATCTCTTCTAACACTTGGTAGTAAAATAATGGTTTTTGAAAACGGGAAGATTGGGATCGATGTCCTGGATAAGGTTGTGAGGAGACGATGGACAGGCGTGGTTTACGACCTCTATGTAAGAAACGCTGGATCATACATTATTGGGGGCGGAGTAATAGTTCATAATAGTAATCTGGTTGACGCGATACGTTTCGCATTAGGAGAGAACAATCCGAGGCTACTAAGGACAGATAGGCTTTCCTCCTTAGTCAACGATAATGCTGGAAAAGATGCGGAAGCATATGTAAAAGTAACAATAGACAACAGTGACTCAGTTATTCCCGGCCAGGATAAGATTGTTACGATAGCGAGGAGAATGGGACGTGACGGAGAGAGCACATACTATATTAATGGTAGGAGGGCCCCTAGGAATATTATTGAAGACATAATTTCTACAGCGGGTCTTTCAGCAAGAGGGTACAATATAATTCTTCAAGGAGAAATATCAAGGCTCGCGGACAAGAATCCAGTGGAGAGGAGAAGAGAGATCGAACAGGCGCTTGGCCTAGCTCAGTACGATGAGAAAAAGATGGAGGCTCTTAACAATCTGCAGCAGGCAGATAATAACCTTAGGGTTGTACAGGCTAGGCTCCAAGAAATAGATAGGAGGATGCTTCAGTTAGAGAAGGAGAGGAACCTCCTTTTGAGAAGACGAATGCTTGAGAAGGAGATTGAAAAAGTACAGCTTATAATAGATTCTCTGGAGTACTGGGGGCTCATAAACAAGCTTAACGATGTTTCTAAAAGAATTGAAGAGAACAATGCTTTAAAAAACAAGCTTGAAGCTGAACTCGCTACAATACAATCTGAAAGGAATAAGCTTATGGAAAGAACTGAAGAGTTACTAAAGGCGGCTCCGGCAATCGGCGACTCTGAGAAGATTAGACTCGAGTACGAGCTTAAAGATTGCGAAAGACGGCTCAATGAGTGTTTGAAAAAGACAGAAGAAGAAAATCTGGAATTAAATACTATTAAGAAGGAACTAGGAAAAGTTAAGAAGAAAAGAAGCATGATGCAGAGAAAGATTAGACGATTATTAAAAGTTTCAAACAGGATGTCAATAAAAAAGTCTCTCCTCGAAAACCTACTTTCTAGGCTCTTAGAAGAAAAGAAGAGAATGCAGGAAATCGAGAGGCGGAGGATGGAAGAAGCGTATCAGACCAAGAGTCAGTTAACTATGGTTGAGAAAGAATTGGAGAATAAGCTTTTAGAGGAGAAGAATGCTGAAAGAATGCTGAAAGATATTCTCATCCATTATAATAGTGTTAGGAGGAGGATGAATAGCTTGAACAGGGTGAAAAACAGAGAGAGCGCTAGGAGAAGCAGATTAATAGAAAAACTGGATAACGTTGAAAAATATTTGACGGAGAGAAGAAAGACTCTTGATAATACTATTGAAACGCTTAGAGTTCTTATCGAAAGTATGGATGTGTTTAGAATATTCTTCGCTAAGGCCTCTGGTGCTTTAAGCTACAGAAACAGGAAAGATAAGAAGAGGATTCTAGAGCTTATGAGAAAAGCCTTAGAAGAGAAGGGTTTAAGAGTTTATGGAATTTTAAGGGAGAATCTCTGGTTCCCAGAGGATGTTAAAAAGGCTGTTGAAAGCCTAGCTGGAGAATGGATGGACGCCATTCTGGTTGAGAATTCGCTAGACATGCTTGTATTAACGAGACTGTTCAGCGGAGAAACTTCTGGCGTGAGAGTGTTAACGCCTGAAGGAGAAGTCTCTAAAAAGGAAGTGCCTCCCAAGCTTAACGGACGTGGTAAGCACCTAATGGATTTGCTTAATTATCCTAAGATTATTGAGAAGCATGTTTTAAAAATATTCTGGAATAGCGTCTTGGCAAACAGTGTTGAAGACGCTTTAGCTTTTATGAAGAATGGTTTTAAAGCAGTAACTCGAGACGGGCAGGTTTTCACAAACGAAGGCGCGTTAATACCGGAGGATATTGATAAGGAATTTGAGAACATTCTGAAATTTATGAAAACCTTTACTGTGAAGGCTGGAGAATTATCTAAGATGATTGAAACAGTAGAGACACGTGTAAAACATTCTTTAAGCAGGAAGATAGTGGAGACAACAGAGTTTCGAAATAAGCTTGAAGGCGAGCTGAATGTCATCGATTCATATATGAGTAGGCTGGAGGAACAATTGAATATTCTGGCTAGCGAATACTTATCGGCCTCTAGAAGGCTCAGCCAGGTTTTTAGAGAACGAAATACTGGAAAAAAGCGTTTGCTTGAAAAAGAGTTGCAAAGACTAAGGTTTTCGATAATTTTGAAAGAAAAAGAGTTGGGGAACATCCGTAAGAAGATAAAACTGCTTGAAAAAAAGATGGAGAAACTGAGTGAGGAAAAAACGCGAGTTAGGAGAAACCTAATAGAGATTGAGAACATTATCAATACATTGCATAGGAGAGTTGAGGAATGTAGGAACGTTGAGGGAGCATTAGCCAGTAGGATTTTTGCGATTAGGAATGAAATAAGAAGCACCATGGTTTTAGCAAATGATCTTAGGAATAAAATCGAATCCTTAAGGGAGAAGATGGGTGAGGAAGCTGGAACAGAGTACGGAGAGAGTAGGGATAGGAGGAGTGAGCTTGTTGAAGCAATAAGGAAATTGGATGAGGAAGTTGAGAGACTGAATTCAGAGATTAATAGAGTTAAAGACGTTGAGAGGAGGCTTCTAGTAGAGAAAGAAGTTAATGAAAGGAGAGTGGAAGAATTGAGAAACAGAATTCTAGGTCAACCACTACAAGTGCCGGAGGAAACCAGAGGCTCTGCGGAGAGGTACCTAAGCATTCTTAAGAGCGAGCTTGAAAAAGTCCAAGAGGTAAACATGCTCGCCATCAAGCAGTATGAACAGGAGATTGATTTCTATAAGAATGCTTTAGAAAGGATTAACGAGCTTGAGGAAGAGAGGAGAAGCATTCAAGAGTTTATGGAGGAGATCGAAAGAAAGAAAAGAGAGGCTTTTCTAGAGGGTTTGAGCAAAATAAACAATTATTTCTCAACGTTTTTCAACAAGATGGCTGGTGGAGAAGGATGGCTTCAACCCGAGGATCCTGATAACCCTTTTGAAACAGGCTTGAACGTCTATGTCAAGTTCCCGGGAAAGGAGGCTAGGGTAATAAGTGGAGTAAGCGGGGGGGAGAAGTCGGTTGCAGCACTCTGCTTAATCTTTGCAATGCAGAAACTTTTCCCAGCAGCATTCTACATTTTCGACGAGCCCGATGCGCATTTGGATTACGTTAATATTGATAAGATGACCGACCTCCTTAAAGAAGTATCCAGGGAGAGTCAGATCATAGTAATATCGCTCAGAGACGTTGTCGTCAGCAAGGCTGATAAGGTTATAGGAGTATACGTTAAGAAAGGGTCGTCAAGATTCATGGAGATGCCGGGCGAGAAGGCTTTGGAGGAGATAGCTGTTGCTGGATGAGGCTCAGGAAGCCTCTGAAGCAATATTTGACTTAATAAGGCTAAGGAGGATTAATCCCTGGGATATTAAAATATCTAGTGTCTTGAAGCAACTATCCAAGGAGCTTCGCGAAAAAGGCTATATGCAATTCACTCTTTCAGGACTCTTGTTATTAGCGTCTTCCATAGTATACTTGAGGAAGACGGAAACCCTTCTAAATATCGAGCCCAAGGAAGATGAAGATACTGATGGAATCGAGGAGATTACAGACATTCCTTTAGAAGCACTTGATAAGATAAGCCCTTCGAACATCCCCCTTAGACCTTCGCAACCCGTTATAGATCTTGAGCAACTGGTTAAAGCACTTCTTCGCATACTGGAGAAAGAGTATTCGAAGAAGCCTGTTGAAGAAGAACTTTTGCCACCGATGGTTCTTCAACAGGATGAATTTATGAGGAATATTGAGAAAATGGTTGAAGAGTTTAAGAAAAGCCTTTTCGAGCAGGTAGTCAGCCGAGGCAGGGTTCCTTTGAGAATCCTGCTTGAAGGAAAGCAGCCCCTTGAAGTAGCCAGAACATTCATACTAATACTCTTCGTACTGTCTGAGCCTGGTTTTGACATTGTTTTCGAGGGTGATGAATGCTACATAGTGGCGGAGGATGGTTTTGAAGGAATCGGAGTATAAAAAGAGGATTGAGGCAGCACTGTTCGCGTCAGGTAGGCCATTAAGCATTTTACAACTCAAGTCTGCAGCAGGGGTTAGGAAGGTTGATAAGGTTGAGAACGCGTTGAGAGAGTTGATTGAAGAATATAGGTCGAGAGATACAAGCCTTGAAATAGTTGAAATAGGCCATGAAAACTACATGCTCAGAGTAAAACCTGAGTATGCTAACTGCGTTAAAAAACTGGGAGTAAAGCCGATGATTAGCCGAGCTAGTTTGAAGACCCTGACCCTGATAGGTTTAAAACAACCTATTGCTCAATCCAAGATTGTTGCCTTAAGGGGGACGCATGCTTACAAGCAGGTCCAGAAGCTGGTTGAAATGGGGCTTGTTGAAGCAAGCAGGAGCGGGAGAAGCAGGCTACTAAGTCTTACTCCTACTGGCTTAAGCATTTTCGGCGCGCGTAACGATGAGGAGCTCAGACAAGCCTTAAGAAGCCGCTTGCAGCCAATGCCTTCTCATGAGCAGAATAGGGAGGATACAGGACAGGCTGAGTAGAACAGGCATAGACCTTCTGGCCTTAAGAGAGCAGGGGAACATAATATATGCTGTTGATTGGGATAAGCCTATTTCCGGGATTCTCCTAATACCGAGAAGCGGTGAAGCTAAGCTTCTGACCAGCCCGCTTGAAAGCGTTAACCTTCCTCCTTCACTCAATGGTGTTAAAGTGGTTAAAGTGGAGAGGGGTGAGAGGCTTCTTAAAGGATTCTTGAGAGAAGTGGGAAAGGGCCTCAAATACATTGAGTTCGACTCCATAGATATGAGTGACGCTCTGAGGCTGGAGGAGGAGCTCGGCGTCCTAGTAAAGACCCGGAGCAAGATTGTAAGCGAAATGCGCATGATTAAGGATAAACATGAAATTGAAAAGCTGAAGAGGGCTGCTGAGATTGCGAGCTCAACCGCTAGAGAGGTGCTTGAAGACTTAAGGGAGGGGGTTTCTGAAGTGGAGGTAGCGTGCCATTATAATCGTACTATTGTGTTGAAGGAAGCTCTAAAACCGGCTTTCGAAACCATAGTGGCTTTTGGAGAAGACTCGTCTAACCCCCATTTCACTCCATCCTCCAGAAGACTACGGAGAGGAGATGTTGTGCTACTGGACGCTGGAGCAGACTATTTGAACTACAAGAGTGATTTGACGAGGACAATAGTGTTTAGAGGGGAGGCGGGGAAGAGCATGATTAGAGAAATGATTGAAGCAGTCGAGGAGGCTAAGAAGGCTGCTGAAGAAAAAGTATTCCCAGGAGCCAAGGCTTGTGAGATAGATAAGCGTGCGTGCGAAGTGCTTTCCGAATACGGTTTCGATAAGCATTTTGCACACGGGCTTGGGCACGGTGTTGGAATCGATATTCATGAGCCGCCTAGTATTGCTCCTTCAAGCAATGAGGAGCTTAAGACAGGCAACGTTATAACTATAGAGCCGGGGGTCTACGTACCGGGCGTTGGCGGAGTTAGGATTGAAGACACTTATCTCGTAACCGACTCGGGACCAGTAAAGCTCACTTTTTAAAGGCCGAATTTCCTCTTCCTCTTTTGGTACGTTCTTATAGCTCTTAGAAGATCTATCTTCCTGAACTCGGGCCAGTACACATCTATGAAAACAAGCTCGCTGTAGGCCGACTGCCAGAGGAGAAAATTGCTAAGCCTTTCCTCTCCGGATGTTCTAATTATAAGATCGGGGTCCGGTTCTGGAAGATGAGCAGTATAGAGCCTGCTTGAAATGGTCTCCTCATTTATTTCTTCAGGATCCAACAGTTTTTTTGAAACATCGTAGGCAATGCTCTTAACCGCGTCTACTATTTCAGCCCTGCCCCCATAGGCGAAGGCGATGTTCAAGAAGTGTGACGAATACTTCTCAGTGTCTTTCTCAATTTTCTCCACGTATTGCATTATGTCGGAGGGAATAAGGTCTCTTCTGCCAATCACCTTAAAGCGAGTCTGGTTCTCATGAAGAACTCCGTTATCCATTATTTCTAAGAGCTTATTCTTGAATAATTTTAGTAATAATTGAATTTCCTCGGACGACCTATTGAGATTCTCTGTAGATAAAACATAAAGTGTGAGAATCTTTATCCCAAGTTCATGACACCATTTAACAACCTCGTCAACCTTCTTGGCACCAAAAACATGTCCAAGCGATTTGTCCAAGCCCTTTAGCTCAGCCCACCTTCTGTTACCATCCATGATTATGCCTATGTGGTTAGGCATAGGCAGCTGGCTGACTTGCTTAAGCAGGCTTTTCTCATACAGCCAGATTGAGAACCTGCTTCTCGAAATCCTTAATGCAATGCTCCCTAGGAGTTTCCGCATCCACCATCATTCTTCAACGAAGGCTATTTTAAACGTTTTTGAAATAAACAGGAGGAATCTTGTGACTAGGAATACAAGAATGTTAGCGGCATACATTAAAACCAGTGTGAGTATGCTTATGTTTAGCAGAAGCCTGAGGTCGAAAGAGGGGACGGATGCAGCTATCCCCAGGGTTCTGACCAATGGAACTAGGGACATAAAGTTTACCAGTATAGATAGAGAATCCCGGATACTTGGGATTTTAAGAGGATACTTCAGTGAGCCGCTAATCAGTATTAGCGCAACCCCGAGAAGAAAGACATCAACTACTTGCGCGATAAACCTTCCTAGAAGAACTAGGAACGCTTCATTCCTCTCCATATTGTAGCCAGTATAAAAAGTAAAGAAGATAAGCGCGAGCCCTGTGAATAAAAACAGCGTCTTAAAAACAAGCATCATTGGCGGCAGGTTTTCACCGTATATTTGCTTCAGAGCCGAAGAAACCCATTTATCTATGTCCAGACCCTTTATCAGTATTGCTATTCCAACCATGCTCCAAAAGATTGTGTTAACTTCTTCATACGGTTTGAAATAGCTTAGAACGGCTAAAGACGTTATTAATAAGCCTCCAAGCCCGAGAACCCACTTCTTGAACCTCGGGTCGGTGAAAAGCATTTTCAAATATCTTCCGAAAACTATGTATGATTCTTCGATAGCACGGCTCTGCTTAACAACAACCCTTCTCACTCCCGCCAAGGGAAGCCTAGCCTTTAAAACTGGCTCTATGTCCTCCTCTCCGAAGCCGTCAGTAACAACATAGACTTCCGAAGGGGGGAACGATTTTGCGATACGCATTATCTCTTCAACCGCTTTCCTAGATGCTTCCAGCCCCCCGTTCTTTAAGCCACTAACGACACAGACCTCGGTTAAACAGCCCGATCTTGAGAAATCGTCTGTGAGCCTTACGGAGGCGAACATAGCGTTTAAATCAGCTTCCTCAGGATCGGAGAGAGCAAGCTTTTCAGCTGCTTTCAAGACGTTTTCCCTGCCTATTATAGGAGTCTCTAAGCCGGTTTTTCTACCGACGTCGTCATCCAGGTCTACGCATAGGATTAGGATCCTCTTCACACCTTCCTCCAATAGGCTCCTTAAAATCTAGTAATAGCCTCATTATTAAAAATTTTCGTATGTATGAAAAGTCTAAAACTCCGAGTTATCTTCCCGGAAGCTGACTTCCCTGCGTTTCTATCAGAGCCTTAAACTCTTCCCAGTCCAAGGTTTCGCCACGCTTAAGCTTCTCCTGAGCGTCCAGAGCAAGCTTACTCTTTACCGCCTCTTCTATTTTTAGACGCTTAGCTTGCTCTTCTTGAAGCATCAGTATGCGCCTCATCTTAGCGAGGTAGGATTTGGCGTCTATCTCAACCATCTTCATGAAGAGCTCGTCCTTCTTTTTCCTTGCCTCATCTATTTCGGCGTCGAGCCTTGACAACTCTTCTCTTTTAATCCTCCTCTCCTCCAGTAGCTCCTTAATCTTGGTATGATAAAGATTTGACGTTTCAACAAGCTTTGCTTTCTCATTATTCTTCTGGATAATCATCGACTTTATTTCTTCAATCTTATTCTCAAAATCTTCCATGTTCTTCCTCATGCCGATAATTGACTCCACTTCTCGCAGCAACATTCTTGCTCTCTCGATTTCCCTAACCAGCTCAGCCTCCTCCTTAGGATCTAAATGTTCTGTCGCCAGCCTCCACTCAAGCCTCGACAGCTGCGCCCTAGCCTCCCTCTCGCTTATCCTTATCTTCCTAGAGCGGCTTTTAACAACAACCCTCTTGCGTTCAATCTCGTCCCTAAGGTTTTTCTCAGAACCCCTTAACTGAGCTATCTCCTCCTTAATCTTCTCAATTTGCTGGTTAACCTCGTTCCTCTTAGCCATGTTCTCATCTATTTGCTTAGTTATTTCAATTATCTCCTCCCTAAGCCGTTTTCTCCTGTCAATAAGCTCCTTAAGCTTCTCCTTCTGCCTCCTGAGCTCTTCCTCAATCTGCTTAGCGTAATCGCCCGCTAAGCTCTCAGCCTCTTGGTATGCTGGCAAATCATTGAGGGTTTTACATAATGGTTTAATAAATTTTCCGGTAGTCGGAAACCGGCTTTAAATTGCCTGTTCTTGCGCAAACTCTTCACCAGTTCCGAGGATTCTAGTGACCTGCGAATACACTTCTACGAAGCCCTCCATCGTCACTGCTGAAACAGGTATCGGCTTGTTCAAGCTGCTTAAAATAGGGAGTGTTTTCGAAAGCTCCTGCCCTAGTTTCAGCTTCTCACTCCTATAGGATTTGCTAATGGCTTCGTACAGCGTTAGTGGGTTGGAGTACCATTCGCTAACTCTCTTAACCAGACGGGGCTCTGCAAGGTCTACTTTGTTAATTACGTTGAGCTGAGGGATAGTGAGGGAGGCGTAGACAGATATGCTCAAGTATAGTGAAGCAAGAAAGCTAAGCGGCTCAAGCATGAATGCATAGTCGAAGAGGTATATAACCATCCGGGGGCCTTCTAAAAAGTACTCTGAGAAAACTCTTCCAACGGGTCTGAAGGCGAACAATTCTATCTGGCCTGGAGTATCTACAATAGCGATCTCATAACCCATTGCTTCAATCTCTTCGCTGATCTCATGCACTTTTACTGCTATCAGGTCTGAAGCAACTGTGAGTGCACTATTCGGCCCTAGTCCAAGGTCTCTCATAAGCTTCTCAGTGTTAACGTAAGTTCTAACGTCGAAGTCAGCAGTATAAGGCAGGTTTACAACACCAGGGTCCAAGTTAATTCTCGCAACGTCAACGCCTTTACTTTCAATCCACTCGGAAAAGTTTTTTACGAAGGTTGTTTTACCGCTTCCCGCGGTACCTATTAAGAAGATAGCCTTCATAGAACTATCTTCCTCTTAATCCTATGCTCAACGCTCACTCCGTGCAGAGGAAGACCCTCTGCTCTACTTAACGTTTCAAGATGTTTAGCAGTCTTCCTTAAGTATTTTAGGGAGAAATGCTGGTATGAAACTATTCTAAGATAATCCAGTATTGTTACACCGCCTCTGACCCTTGCATACCCGCCCGTAGGAAGAATATGGTTACTTCCTGACATATAGTCTCCAACCGCTGGCGGCGAGGATCCTCCGAGGAAAACGGTGCCAGCTGTCGTGATCTTCTTGAACAACTTGGCCGGATTCTTGACATGTAGAGAAACATGTTCAGGAGCTAAAAAGTTGCACTTCTCCAAGCCTTCTTCAATAGATTCAACCAAGTATATGTTTATCTTGGTTTTTAAGCCATATTTCTTCGAAATCTCCCCGAATATTTTCCCAACTAGCTCAGTTAGATCTTTTGAATCAGTTATTAAGGCTATGAAAGAATCGGGAGAGTGCTCAGCCTGAGCAGCTAAGTCTAAAGCTACAAATTTTGGGTCTGCATTAGAATCCGCTAGGACAACGAGTTCGGATGGTCCTGCTGGAACATCTATCGAAACACCGTAGCTGTTTGCAACCATCTTCGCCAAGGTAACGAACCTATTTCCTGGGCCAATTATTTTCTCGACCCTCGGAATAGTTTCAGTGCCAAAGGTTAAGGCACCGACGCCAGCAACCATGTTACACCTGTAAACTCTTCTTAAGCCCATTAGCTTAGCAGCATACAGAATCGCCGGGTTCACAGAACCATCCTCTTGCGGAGGAGTCAAAACATGGATTTCCTTAACGCCAGCCAAAACAGCCGGATAAGCAGCCATAACTATTGTCGAAACATACACGGCCCTACCTCCGGGGACGAGTATTCCAATTTTCTCAAGCGGATAGAAACGCATGAAGTATTTTAACCCTTCCTCACTGAGCTTTTTTGGAGAAAGCATTCTCATCTGTAAACCAACTACCTTCCTAATCCTGCTCATCATGAAGAGTATCGCTTTTTTAACATCTTTCGACAAATATTTTTCAGAAGCTTCCAACTCTTCTTGTCTAACCATAAGCCTGTCTTTTGAAAGCTTAACGTTATCGAAAGGTTTCGGACGAGAAGTATAGTCTAAGAGTGCTTCGTCGCCTCTCTTTTTAACATCAAGCATTATCTGCTCTACGTAGCGCCTCTCATCATCACTCATATTGAAAGGACTAAAACGGCTAGTTGAATCACTCATTTGACAATAGGCTTTGCAAAGCACTTGTCTTTTAAAAGTTACTGAACGAATAGTTTATTTACTGCAATGATATTATTCAGGAATAGGGAAAAGGCAATATTTAACGAGGATTATTCTCCTTCAGACTTCTTATCAAGCCACCACTTTACGACTTCTCTTCTCTGCTTCTTCCTCTTCTCTTCATCGCTCTCCATTACTGATTTAAGAAATCTTTCTCTTGTAGTCTTAAGTTCTTCAAATTCGTAGACTCTTCCACAAGCTTTACAAACGTAAAGCTTGGTGTTCAATTCATACTTGAGTTCTCCACCGCAATCTGGACAATAGTAGACGGGCAACCTGTTATTGTCAAGTAGCATCATGTATAAACTTTTCGTGTCAACCTACGGGTTGGAAAAAGATGCTAAATACCTATTTAATAGTGAAAAACTTATGGGGTCGCCGGGATTTGAACCCAGGTCGCCAGCGCCCTTAGCCAGCTATTGCTTCAGGCTGGTATCCTAGACCAAGATGCCCGGTTCAACCCCTAGACGACGACCCCTTGTTTTCCTGGTCGCTCAGGCTGTTTAAAAACTTTGTTCCAATACTTATCATCCATTGATCGTTGTTTGGTATTACAGACGCTTGGACTATTAATTTGACGCTGATTGATTACGCGTTGAGTATCGACACATTAAGATGGAAACGGTGAGGGTGGGGGGAATGCCCTCAGAGACTAGAATCAAACCTTATAGAGGGCGCCCTCACCGTTTCCTCCAGACCAAAGGAAGACTATTTATATAAATCTTACTCTGCGACGATTTGTTTGACTACATTTTTCGAGCGAGATTTTTTTAAGACTCTGAACCCGCAGTAAGGACATCTAACGCCTCCTCTAAACTCTAACAAATCCTTCTCGCTAAGAACTCTGCTGCAAGCTAAGCATTGAAACTCCGGCATCGCTCTTTCACCTTTAAGCGGTGCTTAAAAACATTACTCATTCACCCAACTCTCCCCCTCAACGTTTTACAACCGGAATTTAAAATAAGCGTTAACCCCCCTTTTCAGAGACATGCTGGAAAACACTGTAAACTTAGAAAAGCTATTGTTGAGGAAGGATGAGTATAACAGAATATGGGTACTCTTAGAAATGTTCATGGAAAGCATTATCCCCGTATCCATGCTAGTAATTGCATCCGGTGAGACGGGTAGTGGTAAGACGACGCTTGCTAAAAAGATTATGCTGGATGCAACGTCTACGTGGAAAAATCTTAGAACGATTTATTTAGATACCGAATCTGACAATCGCCGCGGTCTTTTTGCAGTATTACAGAAAGCTTGGAACCTAAACGGATACTCGGCTGTAGAGATTTTACATACCTTGGAAGATAGTAAGAACAAGTTTTTAATAGTAATAGATAATGCTGAAAGCATTGCGGATAAAGGATTTGCCCGAGATCTCTCAAAGATTAGCGAAGGATTTCCTAACGGAGGATTTTTCCTGCTAGTTATTTTCGGTTCGAAAACTATTCCATTTGATGTTTTAAACGTGTCTCCACCCTCATACTTCGTTTATTTCAGCTCTTATGGTCCTAGTGAAATTCGGATGATACTTGATAGTTTTCTTAGTGGAATCGAAAGCAGTCCCTTGGATGATGAAGCTTTAAATGTGATAAGCGTGGCATCTGGAGGCGATGCAAGCCTCGCATTGTCAATTCTCAAGCTGGCTTCAAGCATCTCAGGTGGCAGACCTATTTGTAAAAAACACGTGTTAGAAGCCTTAAGAAAAATATCTGAAAACCCTTTCATTTGCAATATTAACAGAATTAACGATCTTCACGCTAAAGTTATTCTTAAAGTGCTTTCACAATATCCTCAAGGTATACGTTTAAGAAAGCTTTTCGAGGAGTACAGTAGAACATGCATAGATAGTGGAATAAAACCACTTAAGTATACGCAATTGTGGAAGAGGATCAGAATTTTAGAAAAGAAAACGCTCCTAGATTTTCGAGTGGTTAATCTTGGAAGAGGAAGAGCAGGCATAGTGAGGACAAGTTGTCTGAATGGAGAGACAGCCTCATAAGACTGTTTGAAGAATTATCAAATTCAGTAAGCACTTCCAGAATATTTTGGAAACTGTTTAAGAATGGAGAGATGAGTATTTCCCAGATAATAAGGCAGACTGGTTTAAACCATAAGATAGTGAGAAAAAGCCTAGAAGAAATGATCGCTAAAGGATTTATAAGAAGGAAATCCTTTGGAAGAATGAAGATTTATTTTTTGAACAGAGATAATTACAGTATTAGAGTATTGCTTAGCCTTTTAAGCGGGCCTCCTCCGGACCTCTTCTCTAAGGATAATCGAGTTGTAAAGCTCTCTCAAACGAGCATCGCTCAGCCTGTTGAGGACTCTGCTTCTGAAGGCATCGTCTTCCGAAAGGAACCTTAAAAGGGGGACGATTTCCCTCCTGAAAACAGACCTACCTATGTGCAGCTCTTTTAAGAAGAAGGATTCTAACTCTCTGAGGCTTTTCAGATGTTGAATCCTCTTAAACCTCTCCCTAATCCTGCTCGGGAAGACAAAGCTGACCTTGTTCTTCTGAGACATTGCAAAGAAAGCGCTGGACAATTTGTGATAAAAATTCGGCATGAGCCTCCAGACAGAGTTTTTAGATATTTGTTTGAGAAGCATGTCTGCCTCAGCCACATATCTTAATGCTGGGAACAACCATTGTTTCGGTGAGAGATGGAGGATGTTTTCGAAAACCCATTCAAGCAGGTCCTCAGGTTTTTCCTCGGAGGAAGATAATGCTAAGGAGGCTCTCTCCAGAGTTGATGCATAAGTCGCTTCTCTCAGTATTTCGAATATGTTTTTCTCAACGTTCCTATAAGACAAGATTTTCTCCGCATCCTCGATGCTAACATCTTCTTGTGCAGAGTAAAGAAGCTCCAAGTCCTCTATGGCAGCTCTCATATCTCCCTCCGAATGCTCTGCAATCATCAATAGCACTTCCTGCCTGCATCTAATACCCTCTGCTCTACAAATGTCCCTAAGTCTCTTAACTATGCTCTGAGACCTTATCCGGTGCAACGGAATCATGTAAACCTTATCCCTTATCCTGTAGAGATGGGGCGCCCACGGATCGTTAGCAGCCATCACAATTGGTACTCTTGACGATTCTATCAGCTCCAGCAGAAAGTTAATTGCATTGGATTCCTCGGCTGAGAGACCGTCGATCTCATCGAAGAAAATCAGCACCTTGCTGCTGAAAAGACTTCTGTTGAAAGCCGCTGGTTTAATGACGTTCTCTAAGAAATCTATTTTTCTAGTCTCGCTCGCATTAGTCTCTATAAGCCTGTAGTTAAACGTTGAAGCAACTACTTCTACAAGTATAGTCTTTCCCACACCCGGTGGGCCATGGAGCAGTGCTGCTTTTCCACGCTCATCCCATTTCTCAAGCCAATCGATAAAGTCTTTCTTGGCAGCATCATTTCCAACTATCTCCTCTAGTGTCTTAGGCTTATACTTCTCAACCCAACTGAGTTGAGACATGCTCATTTCTGAACATCTGCAGCCAATGCGGCCAGAACAGTACTTATCTGGATCTCGGCATCAGCACCCATTGCCACTCTAAAATTAGCCTCCCCGAGAGCATTAACAACCTGGAGCCTCTTTCTCTCATCCATCTCAATAGACATGAGTTCAGAATTCATCTCTCTCAGTATATCGTTTGCCGACAAGCCGTCGTCATACAAGAGTTTTGCAAGCCTTTTCCTAGCTGAGGTGAAATTACCCTTTAATGCTTCGCTTATCATCTCCTCGACCTCTCTGGGATGGAGGACCCCCACTACCTGTTTCACGCTCTCCCCCGTGATTTTCTTCAAACCCCCGGCGGCGGACTGCGCTATGTTTATCGCCTTCCTCATATCACCCCTAGCGGCCTTAACTATCTCGTCTATAGCCTCCTCAGTCCAAGATACTCCTTCCTTTTCCAATACTCTTATAACGCCCTCTCTTATGTGCGTCGGACTAAGAGGGGGGAACCTGAATACTGCGCATCGAGATTGAATGGGCTCGATTATCCCCCATTGATAATTCGCAAGAAGTATGAATCTAGTGACTGAAGCATATCTCTCCATTATTCTCCTGAGGGCCTGTTGAGCATCCTGAGTCATGTTATCACTCTCATCCAGTATGAGTATCTTGAAGGGGATTTCAGTAGACGGTCTACTCCTAGCGAAGTCCTTCACTATCTCCCTTATGGTGTTTATACCTCTCTCGTCTGAAGCGTTGAGCTCCATGAACCTGCCTGTGGTAGAGCCTTGGTAAAGGTCGTTTACGAGGGCTAGCGCAGCAGTAGTCTTCCCAGTACCCGGGGGGCCGACGAAAAGCATGTTTGGAACGTTCCCAGACTTTACGAATGCTTTAAGCCTAGTTACGATCTCCTCCCGGTCTATTATCTCATCAAGCGTTTTCGGCCTATACTTCTCGACCCATAGAAGGTCTGATATGCTCATCGCTACGGAAATGGTGGTTGTTTAAAGTTAAATGTTTCGCTTAACAGGCTAATTGGGAATTGGATAGTATAACTAAAGAACTGCTCAACTGGATTCTTAAGAGAGAGTTGAAAAGAATAAGATTGAGATACGAGCTTGAGGAGACCCTGGTAATCCCACAGGTTGATTCGAAAAGCATCCGGCTACCTGGGCTGGGCGAGGTGGTTATGGAGAAGGGGAAGGCGATAAGGGTTTACAGAGGGGTGGCGAACCAGCTGGCTAATTCTGGATGGGCTAAAGTGAGCGAGGAGCATTTAACTGCGAAAGACGTCACTTCCATGAGATGGCTTGAATCTTCTGAAGAAGGGCTCATTAAACTCCCGGATTTCTTCTACCTTAAGGCTGTGAAACTGATGGAGAACAAGGGGGCGAAGAACATTGGGATCCAGAACGACCTGCAGGAAATAATAGATATAAGGCTTAGAAAACTAATTAAACTAGTGTTTTTGAAGGAGGCTCCCACAAGTATTCTGGAGAGACTCCAGCCGGAGGAGCTACTCCTGTACAACCTTCTGAAGGAAACTTTAAACATGTGGCAGAGGGAGTTGATGTATTCGGATGGAGGATAGCAGAGTCAAAGCTAAGACCCCGGTTCAAAGCCTGTTCCTAGATTTCCTACGGAATTTTAGAGACGAGAATAATGAGAGGAAGTATTACGAACAGATAGCGGCCCTCTCATCTCTCGGAGCATCATCCATCGTTATAGACTTCCAAGACATGCTTTCCTACAGCCGAGAGATGGTTGAGGAGATTGTTGAAAACCCTTCCGTCTTGGAGGATTTGGGAAACATTGCCATGTCTATCCTGAGCAGCCTAGACAAAGACTATGCTTCAAAAATACAAAGGGTTGCTGTAAGGATAAGGGGTCTTGGAAAAAAGATATCGATTAGAGACATAAAGTCAAGCCTACTCGGGAAGCTAGTATGTTTCGAAGGGGTTGTAGTAAGGGCTTCTGAAATAAAAAGCATACTTGTGAAGGGGGTCTTCCAATGCAAGACTTGCGGCGGCATATATGAGGAGCCTCAGACAAGCCTTGTTTTAAAACCGCCGCGTTGCAACGTCTGTGGAACAAGCAAGCTCTCGAATTTCGAATTACTGCAGGACCGCTCTGAATTCATGGATTACCAAGAGATAAGGGTTCAGGAGAAGCCTGAGGACCTGCCGGCGGGGGTGATGCCCCACAGCATAAACCTTAGGCTTACTGGAGACTTGACTGATCGAGTCAGGCCCGGGGACAGGGTTCAGATAACGGGGGTAGTAGTCGCCACTCCAGACAGGCATCCTATGAAGAACCTCCAGTATACGACTTTCTCGCTTAGCATTGAGGTGAACTATATAGAGGCCTTGATGCAGGAGCTTGGAGAAGTAACGTTAACACCTGAAGAGGAGAAGAAGATTATTGAAATGAGCAAGGACCCGTGGATATACCAGAAGCTGATAAAGTCTATAGCACCATCAATATACGGTCTTGAGGAGATTAAGGAAGCAATCCTCCTGCAGATGGTTGGAGGAGTGAGGAGAACCTACCCTGATGGCGTGACCGTTAGGGGGGACATAAACCTGCTTCTAATAGGCGACCCCGGCACGGCTAAGAGCCAGCTTCTTAAATATGTTCAAAGAATAGCCCCGAGGGGGCTTTACACTTCCGGAAGAGGGGTTACGGCAGCAGGCTTAACGGCAGCGGTTGTCAGAGACAAGACCGGAAGCTTCACGCTAGAGGCTGGCGCGGTTGTCCTCGCCGACAAGGGGATTGCTGCAATAGACGAGTTTGAGAAGATGAAGGCGGAGGACAGGGTTGCTATACACGAGGCGATGGAGCAACAATCTTATCATCCATCAACCGAGATATTGCTAGCAAATGGAAAGAAAGTTAAGATAGGTGAATATGTTGACGATTTATTTAGAAGATTTGAATCTGAAAAGGTTCAGGGCATAAACTGTGAAATTCTCCCTCTACGGATTAAAGAGGAAATCTATTCGATGGATTTAGAATCAGGCCTCGTAAAAAGGCTCCGCATAGATAGAGTGAGTAGGCATGTTGCACCAGATTTCTTCGTAAGCATAACTTATTCTAATGGAAGACGAATCCTGGTTACACCCGAGCATCCTGTCTATGTTTTCAGAGAGAAAGGCCTAACGGTTGTTAATGCTATAGACGTGAAAGAAGGGGACTTCGTTCCAGCTCCTAGAGTCGTTGAAGACGAGTATATTTCACCTCCATCGCTTGCGTTATCCCCGGAGGACCCTCGGGAAAAGGAGGTAACTCTTCCAACTCAGCTTACCCCTGAAGTCGCCAAGATATTGGGTTACCTGATAACTGAAGGTTGCTTTTATCAGGGTTCAAGTTATGAAATTGTTTTCGCAAACAAGAATCCACTAATCCTGGATGAAGTAAAGACCCTTATGAGCTCCGTTTTTGGGATAATCCCTATATGTAGTAATAACTCGTACGGCGTACCCTCCCTGCGATATGTATCCTCCAAGTTGTTTAAGTGGTTCAAGCTTAATTTTCCAGAAATCGTTCAGAAGGCTAGATGGAAACGTGTACCATCCAAGATTTTTTCAGCTCCACTCGATTCCATCAGAGAATTTCTAAGGGCAGCATTCCTTGGAGACGGGAGTGTTGAGACTGAGGCTATTTGCTACAGGACTGCTTCAAGAGGCTTAGCGGAAGACTACCAAGATCTTCTTCTTAGACTTGGAATAGCTTCTCGAATAATAAGAGATGCAAGTAACGACAGTTTCAAGGTTTATATCGCTGGCGAATCTCTCTTGCGTTTCAAGGACCAGGTAATCGATCCAAGTGACAGCAGGATTAGCACTATATCTAGGATGGTAGACAAGAGTCAGAAGGTTAATCGTCATCACAATGTCATTCCGACAGGCTTTGCCCACCTTATCAATGAAACAAACAGAATGCTGGGATTAAGAAACGAGGGATACTTTTACGAGCATGCAAAGGGAGGATATGGTATAACGGTCGATGTCACCAGTCGCTTTCTTAATAAGCTTAAGAAACGTGTTAAGGAAATAGAAGAAAACCTAATGTTTGCTTCTTCAATTCGCGAACTAAGGTCGATAACCAATTGGTCTCAAAAACAGCTTGCAGGTGCAATTCTTGTAAACCGCAGCATGATAGATTATCATGAAAGAGGAGGGTATAGTGAAGAAATGAGACTGAAACTTGTTCAAAAAGCAAAAGACGCAGTAGCTTTGAATCTAGCAGAAGCCAAACAGAACATCATTAAGCTTGATAGAATTCTTAAACAGAACATTAGGTTCCTAAGAATAAAGGAAGTAAGATTGGTTCCGAATAAGGGCAAATACAGGACTAAATGGGTTTACGATGTTACTGTTGAACCAACGCACAATTTCATAAGTCACGGCGTTGTATTACATAACACTGTGAGCGTGGCGAAGGGAG
>Ga0105158_1000173_pt1 | contig 29171 bp, 30 predicted proteins | sample LHCtaG_FD_81567 | JGI IMG/M metagenome (GOLD analysis project Ga0105158, IMG submission 81567) | Hot spring microbial communities from Little Hot Creek, USA to study Microbial Dark Matter (Phase II) - LHC4sed_matched | ecosystem: Environmental > Aquatic > Thermal springs > Hot (42-90C) >...
CCGCCGGATCCGTGATGGGGGCGCAAGCACCTGCCGGAGCCGCCAGCGGGCCGTGAGGGGCGGGCGCAGGGGAGCAGAAAGCGCGGGGAAGCAATAAAAACCCGCGCGGGCGCGCGCAAGAGGAGGTGGGCGGCGTGACCGGCGCCAGCGGCATAAAGCTGCTGACAGAGGACGGAAGACGCCTTGACGGGCGCGCGCTTAACGAAATAAGGCGGTGCCGCATTGAGGCGGGAGTCCTGAAGAACGCGGATGGTAGCGCGTACATCGAGTTGGGAAGGAACAAAATAATAGTAGCCGTTTACGGGCCAAGGGAGGTGCACCCGCGCCACGAGGCGCTTCCAGACAGGATGCTGCTCAGGTGCCGCTACTCCATGCTACCCTTCTCCGTAGCTGACGAGAGGAAGAGCCCCGCGCCAACGCGCAGAGAAGTCGAAATATCGAAGGTCATAAGGGAGGCCCTCGAACCTGCAATATTCCTAGAGGAGTTCCCCAGAACTTCGGTGGACGTGTACATAGAAGTCATCGAGGCGGACGGATCGACGAGGGTTGCTTCCATCACGGCGGCGGCGGTGGCTCTAGCTGATGCCGGCATACCGATGAAGGACCTCGTTGCCGGCGTGTCTATCGGGAAGATCGAGGGCAAGCTAGCAGTCGATCTGAGCGGCATAGAGGATCAGTACGGAGAGGGGGACATGCCTATCGCGATGATGCCGAGGTTAGGCGAGATCACCTTGATGCAAGCCGATGGGAGGTTCACGAGGGAAGAGATCGTGCAAGCCCTGAAGATGGCTCGTGAAGCGATACTGAAGCTTTACGAAGAGCAGAAAAGAGCTCTGAAGGAAAGGTACAGCATGGTCCTCGCGACTGAGCTGGGTGAGGAGCGATGAGCGAGAGAATCTACACTGTGGTGCCGGCCCCTCGGAGGGAAGCCATAAGATCGATGGCGAAGCGCGGCGAGCGCGTTGACGGTAGGAAACCAGAGGAGTACAGGGAGGTCAAGTTAGAGGTCGGCATGGCGGGGAACGCAGACGGCTCGGCCAAAGTTTCGCTTGGTCACACGAAGGTTATCGCCGGTGTTAAAGTGTCGCTCGGCCAACCTTTCCCAGACGCGCCGAATGCTGGCGTGCAAATCGTTCACGCTGAGTTGATACCTTTGGCCTCACCAATCTTCGAGCCTGGACCCCCTGACGAGAACGACGTCGAGCTCGCGCGCGTAATCGATAGGGGGCTACGCAGCGCGCCGGCTCTAAAGCTCGAGGAACTCGTAGTGGTACCGGGCAAGCAGGTTTGGCGAGTGTTCGTAGACATCTACCCGATCGATCACGACGGAAACTTCATCGACGCGTCAGGTCTCGCAGCTATGGGCGCGCTTCTTTCTGCTAAAATCCCTAAAACTGTCGTGACTCCCGATGGAGCAGTGGCGAAAACCGAAGAGAAGGTGCCGCTACCCATTGCCGACATCCCGGTCTTCGTTACGATAGCTAAGATAGGCGACGTGCTGGTCGTCGACCCATGCTACGAGGAGGAGCTCGTGATGGACGCGCGCATAACGTTTGCGCTCACGAAGGACGACCGCGTGTGCGCTATACAGAAGGGGGGGCGCGGCAGCTTCACCCCCGAAGAGATTGAACGCGCTCTGGATATGGCCCTCAGCGTGGCTCCTCGACTACGCGCTGCGCTCGAGAACTTACGCCAAAGCGGAGGCGCTTCACCCTCCTAGGGGCGCGCGGAGGGGAGGGCGAAAGCGCTAAATACCCAGCTGTAAAATCTCGCGCTGCGCAGCTGTGAGAACGGTCGCATTGACCGAGGAGGCTGTCGACGGCCTGCTTGCAGGCGTGAAGTACGCGAAACGGGCTAACCATAGGGTCCTGCTAGCGCTGATTGGCGACGATGGGGGAAGCCTAGTCATGGCTTCCGTAGAAGCGCTGAACCTCTTCTTTACGATAAGGGAGCCCAGAAGAGAGGGGGCGCTCTACGTGTACCACGCGTTCTACGAGGACGGGTGCGCGCGGAAGGAAGCCTTCGAGCGAGCGGAGAAGCTGGTGAAGAGCGTTGTTTACGTTCCGTACCACGAAAGCGAGAAGGTGTTGGGTAGGACGTTCGATGCTGCTGTCATAGACCTCGTGAACAACTTGGAACCTAACGATTTGGGGCGCTTAATGGGAGTGGTCGAAGGTGGGGGGCTTTACATCCTGATGATGCCATCTTTCGAGAGGCTGCAGAAAACGGTGACTAGGTTTCAGAGCATGCTACTGACTCCCCAGTACGGCCCTGATAAACTCAGGAGGTACTTCGAACGAAGGTTCGTAAATAAGCTCCTAGAGCACGGAGGTGTGATGGTTTACGATGTGGGCAACAGAAGGGTTGTGAAACAGTTTGACCTCCCGAAGAGGGTTCCAGTTTATAAGAAAAAAGAAATAGAAATACCTTCAGAGAGAAGGTTCCCCGACGAAATCTACGAAATGGCTGTAACGGAAGATCAAGTCAAAGTCCTTAAAGTCCTCGAAAATTTTTACGAAAAACCCGAGCCGGGCACCAAACGCGTGCTCGTGCTAACAGCCGATAGGGGTAGGGGCAAGTCGTCGGTAGTGGGCCTCGGCGTAGCGGCTCTAGCCCACAAGCTGAGAAAGGCCAAGGGCCGGTGCAGGGTGCTTGTCACAGCGCCCAACGAAAGCAACGTTCAGGAGCTCTTCAAGTTCGCCAAACGGGGGCTCGAGAGCCTTGGTCACAAAGTGGAAGCAGAAGAGCGCCAGGAGATGGTGGTGAGCCTGCGTGCTAAGGGGATCGATATCACCTACCTGAAACCTCTCGAGGCGGTCAAGCGACGGGCGGATATAATGGCTGTAGACGAGGCGGCATCGCTGCAGGTTCCCATGCTCTTCGCCCTGCTGAGACGGCACGACCGCGTCGTCTACTCTACGACCGTGCACGGCTACGAGGGGGCCGGTAGGGGCTTCTCAGTCAGGTTCTTGCGCAGGTTGCGGCAGTTGAAGAACGTGGAAGTCATCGAGTACGAGATGAGCGAGCCGGTGCGCTACGCGGAGGGTGATCCGGTCGAGGAGTGGGCTTTCGACACGTTGCTATTGGACGCGGAGCCGGCTCAAATCGATGAAGAAGACTTACAGTGCGTTAAGGCTGGCGACGTCGAGTACTGGGTTCCGGAGCTCGAGGAGTTCTTCCTCAACGATGAAAAGTCGCTGCGCGAGTTCTTCGGCATATACATTATGGCGCACTACCGCAACAACCCCAATGATTTGGGCATGATAATGGACGCCCCGCATCACAAGCCGCGCGCGCTTAGGCTAAAAACCGGAAAAATAGTGGTTTCCATCGAACTGGCAGAGGAGGGGCCGCTGGACGAGGAGCTCGCTAAGCAGTGCTCGAGGGGCGCGTGGATCATGGGCAACATCATACCGGACAGGGTGATCAAGCACTACAAGCTGATCGACTTCGGCAGTCTCAGAGGGCTCCGCATAGTGAGGATCGCGACCCACCCTGACCTCTGGGGCATGGGCCTGGGATCCCGCGCCTTGCAGGAAGTGGAGAGGGAGGCCGCTAGCCAGGGTTACGAGTGGGTTGGAGCTGGGTTCGGCGTGACACTCGAGTTGCTGAACTTCTGGATAAAGAACGGCTACGTCCCGATACATCTGTCGCCGGAGCGCAACCCAGTAAGCGGTGAGTACTCGACGCTCGTCATCAAACCCCTCAACGAGCGGGCTGCCGAGTTCGTGAAGACGCTCGCGACGGAGTTCAAGCGGAGGTTGCTGTCTTCGCTGGCTGAACCCTACCACGATCTCAGTCCGAAGGTGGTCAGGGCCCTGCTCAAGTCGACGCCGGGATGCCCTACGAGACCAGCCCTAACCGTCTACCAGGTGGGCAGGCTCTTGTCCTACGCGTGGGGCGACATGACGCTCGAAAACTGCATGGACTGCATGCTAGAGCTTGCCAAAGCTTACTTCATGGGCAACCACAGCTTCCTCAGCGAGGAGCAGGAGCTCCTACTCATCACGAAAGTCTTGCAAGCCAAAAGCTGGAGGGTCACGTGCAATCAGCTCGACATGCCTCCGCCGAAAGCGATGGAGCTGCTGCGTGCAGCCGCTAGGGCTATGTGCGCCCACTTCTTCGGGATAACGAGCATCGAGGAGGGGGCTAAGTACCTTCACCTGCGCCTAGAGGCGTCGAAATCCATAGAGCCCGGCGCGGTCGTAACAAGTTAATGGTCAGGGACCGCGCTCAGAAGCCTTGCCTCGCTGGATCGGTTGGCTTCACGAACTCTCTCAATAGGATCGTGGCGAACATCCCCTTCCTGAGAGCAAAACTGAAGTTCACGTACGGGTTGTCGCCGTCTGCGCAGAACCAGCCGAAGTCCTCGGGCTTCAAGGCCAGAGGCCTTACGGTACCCCTTGTGGCAGCTTCTGGCATGCTCTTTACTTGGAAGAGGTCCAGCGAAACCCCTTCACTGGCCAAAACCTCCCGCTCGATCACCCCGGGGATGCCTTCAGCGAGCACTGTAGCGTAACCGAAAACGTTGCCCACGACCTCTGCTTTATCTTTTTCGACAAGCTCCGAGAGCTTGTCGATATTGCTTTCCCTGCACCGCATGAGGCGCGCGTTGCCGCCGTTTGCTCGCAAAGCGACGAGGTCGCCGGGCACCGGCTTTGACAGCGGAAGCCCCTCTTCCAGCCTCCTGCTCAAAACCAGGTTGAAGAGGTAAGCCTGGTAGGCTTCGATGAACAATCTCCTCACAGCTAACGGCAGCTTCCTCAGCGCGCCAGCGTAATCGTTTGGTCGTTTTGCGAGGTGCTCGAGTATCGCCCTCTCGTGGTGTAACCTGCGGGGCACCAGCTTCAGCGCGCCCCGGACGTCTCGCGTAGATGCTAGGTACGCGCGGAACTCCTTCGCTTTGGGGGATTCTAGGGGGAAAACCCTAGTGAGGAGCTCCCAAACGGCATCCTCGAAGCGCCCCAAAAGCATGCACTTGCCAACCACGTGCGTGATCGGTCTTATCGTGCCGAAGCGCTGGTAACCGTAGTAGTTCGGCGCGCCCCCCACGTCTGATAGCTCTTCAGCGATCTCGCAAACGCGCCTCGCGGCCTCTTCGAGCGGGACCTCCAACCTCTTTACGTTGACGCTGAAGAAGTTGCCGTAGAGCATCCCCGTCGTCAGCCTAAAGGGCATTCTGAACACGTCGTGAACCCGCAGCTTGCTGCCGATCTGCTTAGGTACGCTTTCGGGCTCCACGCCCTCCGCGCACACGAGCTGGAAAGCCACCGCTCTAGCGTCCTTTAACCCTGCGACGCTCAGCTTCCTGCGGTCGATGCCGAGAGAGCGCGCGAGCGCTTGTAGGGCGGTCACCGTATCGACGCCCCGCTTCTCCAGGAGCAACCAGAGGTAGCTCCCGGCGCTGCCACTGAGCTCCTTAGAGCAACCTGGCGTACACGGCACCCTCCCCAACGCCAACTCCACGACGACGAAGTCCTCGACGGACTCTCTCAGGACACCGCCTACCCCCTCGCGTTCAGTTGAGTAGTACTCCATTCCTAGCTGCTCGTCGAGAGCCGAGCGCGTGCGAAGAGGCATCAGAGCAGCTTGAGGGATCCCGTGACCTTATCGACGAGCTCGTCGGGCGCTGGACCAACAGCCAAAGCCGTGACCGTCCCGGGAGGCAGCTGCGTGAGACCCATGTCGGATATTAGCGCGGTTGGAAGCCTGAGGCGCTCGGCATCCTCACGGAGTTTGAGAAGCTCGTCGAGCGACGAAACCTTCAGCACCACCTTCTTCTGGCCGCTGCGCATCCACTCCTCGAACCACTCGGGTTTTTCCCTTCTCGCCACTTCAGCTGCCGTAACCGCTGCGTGAGCGACTTGCGCCGCCAGCTTGCCTTTCCCCATCTTGATATCCGTTCGTACAACTATCGCTTGCTTCATGCGAGACTAGCCGCGCTTGTAACCTATCTTCCTGAGAAACTCCACTCGCTCGCGCCGCTCAGCCTCGCCCTCGACCCCAACTGGTTTAAAGCCGTCCACGACTCCTAGCACCGCCCTACCTTGATCGGTCTCGGCCACTATCACTTGGACGGGGTTTGCGGTTGCGCAGTATAAGGTCACGACTTCTTGGACATTCTTAATCGCGTTGAGCACGTTGATAGGCCAAGCGCCCCTCAAGTAGATGACGAAAAAGTGCCCCGCGCCCACCTCCAGTGCGGTTTTGGCAGCCAGCCTCTTCAACTCCTCGTCGTTCCCCTCCACGCGCACCAGCCTGTGGCCCGATGCTTCGCAGAACGCTATCCCAAAACTTGCAGTGGGGACCGAGGTCACGATTGCCTCGTAAAGATCCTCAACTGTTTTGATGAAGTGAGCTTGGCCCAGTATCACGTTAGTTTTTTCCGGCACCTCTACTTGGATGAGCTGGAGCTTTACCGCCACGGTTCCAGTCCGCTCAAGAGCCTCCCTTAAAAGGTAGCGCGCGCTGTGCCTAAACGAAAGGCTTAGTAGCACCTCCTCGTCACTGCTCCGGTATGTCCGCTGCTAGCAACGTTTGCTTGTACTTGCTGGAGGTCGCGTACGATGGCGAACTGGGTCGCGCAGTGCTCAGGCTCTACGATGAGGCGCGCCACAAGATAATCAATGTACCGGACCAGACAGGTCACAAACCCTACTTCTTGACAGACCTCTCGCCAGAGGAAGTAATCCAGAGGCACCCCGAAATCATAAAACACAGAGGTTTCGACCACCTTGAGGTCGTTGAGAAGTACGACGCCCTTAAGGACGCTCTAGTAAAGATGACGAAAGTGGTGGCTCGCGATCCGCTCTCCGTGGGCGGTTCCAAGAATTCCATGAGGGAATTTCTCAAAGATCACGCTTGGGAAGCGAAGATCAAGTACCACCACTGCTACATTTACGACCTGGGCCTGATACCAGGCATGCCGTACATCGAAGTGGGCGGGAAGATGCAACCAGCACCTGTCGAGCTACCGGAAAGCGTAGTAGAGAGCTTGAGGAAGCTCTACGGTGATGATGAAGGGACGCTTTCAAGAGCTATCGAGTGGGCCAAACTGTTCCATGCTCCGGTGCCGCACCTGAAGCGAATCGCCATAGACATCGAGGTTTACTCGCCGGAGCCGAGCCGGGTGCCGAGGCCCGATGAAGCCCCCTACCCGGTCATCGCGATCTCCCTCTGCGCCTCTGACGGCTTGAAGAAGGTGCTCCTCCTCGCGCGATCAGAGCTCGGAGACCCGCCCACGGGCCTCGAAAATGCCGAGTTCTTCTCGAGCGAGAGGGATCTCCTCAGGAGGGCGTTCGAGATAATATCTAGCTACCCCATCGTTGTCACGTTCAACGGCGATTCCTTCGACCTCCCCTACCTTAGGAACAGGGCGCTGAAGCTCGGCATGAGGGAGGAGGAGATACCCATCGAGTGGAGGCCAGGGGCCGATTACGCGAGGCTGACCAACGCTTTGCACTTAGATCTCTACAAATTCTTCACGAACAGGTCGATGAGGGTTTACGCCTTCGGGAACAAGTACAGGGAGGGGCGCTCGCTCGACGAGATAGCTAGCGCGCTCCTCGGCGAGGGGAAGGTGAAGCTGGAGAAGCACGTGTCGGAGCTGAGCTACGCGGAGCTGGCCGAGTACAGCCTCAGGGACGCTGAACTCACGTACAAGCTCACGGCGTTCAGCGACGAGCTAGTGCTTAAGCTCGTGGTCCTGATGATGAGGATATCGAAGCTCGGCCTTGAGGATCTCACCCGCCACAACATATCGAGCTGGATCCGGAGCATGCTCTTCTTCGAGCACAGGAGGAGGGGGTACCTGATACCGAACGAGGAGGACATCGAGAGGACGAAAGGCCAGACGGACACGAGGGCCGTGATAAAGGGCAAAAAGTACCTGGGGGCTGTGGTCATTAGCCCGCTAACCGGGATATTTTTCGACGTGTTCGTCGTCGACTTCGCATCGCTCTACCCCTCCGTGATCAAGAGGTGGAACCTTTCCTACGAAACCGTGAGGTGCCCCCACGAGGAGTGCTCCGCCAACAAGATCCCCGGCTTGAGCCATTGGGTGTGCACGAAGCGAAGGGGGATAATGTCCGAGATCGTGGGGTTCCTGCGCGATTTCAGGGTTTACATTTACAAGAAGCTAGCCAAAAGCGAGCAGGATCCCGTGAAGAGGGGGCATTACGACGCGGTGCAGAGCGCTCTGAAGGTTTTCATAAACGCGAGTTACGGCGTCTTCGGCGCCGAGTCGTTCCCGCTCTACTGCCCTCCGGTCGCCGAAGCCACAACCGCGCTCGGGCGCTACTTCTTGGTTCAAACGCTGAAGAAGGCTCTAGAATTGGGGATCACGGTCCTCTACGGGGACACGGACTCCCTTTTCCTATGGAACCCCCCGCCCGACAAGCTCGAGGAGCTGGTGGGCTGGGTCTCGAGGAGCTTGCAAGCGGACCTCGAAGTCGACAAAAGGTACAAGTGGATCGCCTTCAGCGGCAGGAAGAAGAACTACGTGGGAGTACTCGAGGACGGCGGCATCGACGCCAAGGGCATAGTCGGCAAGAAGCGGAACACGCCCGAGTTCATAAAGAGCTTGGTCATGCAGACGATAGACCTCTTGAGCAAAGCGAACGACCTGCATCAGTTAGATTCAGCAATCAATCACTTGAAAAAGATAACTTACGATTATTACATAAGGTTGAAAAGGAGGGAAATACCTCTCGACGAGCTCGTCTTTAAAGTAACCTTGACCAAACCTCTATCCAGCTACGTTAAAAATACACCGCAGCACGTAAAAGCTGCGAGGCAGCTGCAGAGGGTCGGCGAGCGGGTAGAGGTGGGCGACATCATATCGTTCGTGAAGGTGCGGAGTGGCGAGGGCGTTAAAGCCGTGCAGCTAGCACGAATAGACGAGGTCGACCCGGATAAGTACGTGGAGCACCTGCGGACGGCGCTCGAGCAAATACTTGAAGCTCTAGGTACCTCGTTCGAAGAAATAATCGTGGGGAGCCAACTGATGTGAAGCACCGCGAGAGGCCGTAACGCCCTGCCCGCGCTCCGCTCAACCAACTTTGAGCATTTAAAAGGGAAAAATGGACTTCGAGCGGCTTCCGCTTAAGCTCTTTCCAGCGCTTGACGTACTATCTGCCTCGCTCTTTCAAAGTCCGGCTTACCCTGCTCGTCTAACGGCACGCGCGTTAGAACGTGTTTCACTTGCGCCCCGATTTCCACAAAAACCTGAGGGACGTCGGCCCCTCCCAATTCGTCTAGCTCGCCGTACCGAGTGAGGTAAACCCAGTCGTCTTTCCGGATCTCGAACGGAACGCCAGCCCTTGCCGCCTCCTCTTCGCACAGCTTCGCGATCTTATCTGAAAACGGTGCCCAATCCGTCGTTACAAGCACGAGCTTCTTGCTAGCCACCATGCTCTTTCACCAGGTACCGCACCTCCGGAGGAATTTAAACTGTTTTCCCGTCTTCGTTATTGCATGCGCAAGAGGAGTGGTTATTCTTTCTCTTTCAACAATTCGCTTATGCTCTTAACTTCTCCTTTCTTTTTATAAACTATTCTTGTTTCGATCCTTATAGGATAACCGATCTCTTCGAATAACCCGTAGATGGCCTCGGCGTCCATAACGCCTTTCAGCCTACCTTCGTAGTAAAGCTTGCCTAAAGCCTCCGCCACTTTCCGTGCGATATCTGGGTACTGCTCCTTGGCCTTGTCAAACATCCTTTTCCCGTCCTCGCTCAGATGCTTCATGAACACAGCCACGTAGTCGGGTTTCTCCGGTTCGCGCCTAAGTTGTCTCGCCAACAACTTACGTTGCATCTCCACCATCAAACGCCGCTTCAAAAGCTCCTCTTCAGAAGACACGCGACCCCGGTCGTACTCGCGTTAATAAAAGTTTGCGCCCGTGGCGGCAAGACGGCGTAGCAACTGCCCGGAAAGGGGAATTGGAAAGGGTGAAATAAAAAGGAAAAAAGAGATTTTATTTATGTTTTCTATTTATTTACCTCTTCATTACGTATTTCTCTACTTCCTCTTTACTAAGGAAGCGGAAAACTTTGATGCCTGTTTCTTCACTCTCGCCAGTTACAGCCCACCTTCCGTTCTTCAGCTGGACGAACTGCGGGTTCTTGATGCGCACTTTCTTCCTCGCTTTGACATCGAAGGCGTACCACTCCGTCGTCATTTTTCTTCCCCGTGCAAAGCTTGCATAGACGCGTATATAAAAGCATTGCATTACTGAAAGTTGCACTCTATACGCATACGGCGCATTAAGCAATTGGCATTTTACAATTCATGTATGCAATCCTTGCTCTAAACCGAGCATCCCCAGGAAATTTATGTATTGTAGTTTTCAAAGTTTTCATCATATACCAGTTTATCCTGCTGCATTCCACAAAACATGTTCCGAGACCATTCCGCTGCAAAAGATGGCCCGCCGTTGCTCCGAGCTTGCTTAGTCCAATCTGCAACCACTACGTGATGTTTAAAAGCGTCCTAAAGTAATCTGGAAGTTCCTCTAAAAGTTGGTAATCGGCACCAAAGGCTTCGGCGGCTAGAACGGACGTCTCGAGACCCACGCGCCCCTTGAACACGAGAAGCGGCGGAGCATTTTCGCAACTTTCGGCGATGAGAGCTTTAAGCAGCGTGCCGCCGTCGCTGACGATTTCGTGAGGCATCGCTACCAACGTACCCCTCCTGTACAACCTCAAGCGAAACTGGTAACGATCCTTGCTGACCGCGGGGCAAAAGTGCACACTCAGGCTCAAGCCGCGCTTCGAGACTTCCTCTAGAACGCGGATGGCCGCTTCCCGGCTGCCCTCCGCCGACCTCCAATCGGCGGCCAGTTTGTACCCTCTCGCCTTCAGAGCCTCGCTGTTGCTTTCGGAGAACTCGAGCTCGTTTATATTCACGAAACCGATGTACTTGCAAGCCGAGATTTTTTCCAAAAGCTGAAGTGCCTCCTTCACAGCATCGAGGAGCATGGGAATTTCGAAACCGACTTGGAACGATGGCTTAGTCTCTTCGATCGTCCTCAGCACGCGATCGACGTCGCGAGTATCTGGGTGCAGCCGCATCTCGTCGAGCCCCACTTCCTCCAACCTATGTACAACTTCGCGCGTCAGAGTTTTACCACTGGTGTAGAGGTGAACGTGAAAACGGTCACCGAAGAACTCCTTAACCGCCCTTACCACCGCCAACGTGCGATCCAGCCTCACCAGGGGGTCTCCCCCGGTTACCCCTATGCCACGAGACCCGCAGCTCAGCGCCTCAGCGATAACGTCCTCCGCGCTGCGTGCCGGTTTTTCATTCACGTAAAAAACGTCGCGCCCCCGCTTCTCGGCACTAAGCGGGCAGTAAAAGCAGTCTCGGGGGCAAAGGCCTGTTACGAATACTACCGTCTTGAGCCCTCTGAGGCATAGCTTACAGCCTTCAGGTAGCTCACCGTAAACAATGTTTCCGGAGTATAGCCTCCGCAGCTTCATCGCAGGTTCGCCACCATGAGGTAGGCATCTTCGCCATCAGGGTAATAGTTTTTCACTACGCCCACCTTTCTGAAGTTCAGTTTCTCGTACAGCTTTATAGCCGCTTCGTTGCTTACCCTAACCTCTAAACGCGCCGCTTTAGCGCCTTTTTCGGCAAACCTCTTCAACAGCTCTCTCATGAGCGCCGTTGCGACCCCCTTCCTCCGATACTTTGGGTGAACGGCAAGCGAGATTACGTGGCCCTCGCCCCATTTCTTGACGACGCCCACCACGTAACCGATTAACTCCCCCTCCTTCTCAGCTACGAGAAATGTTTCGGGCGACAGATTCAGATAAAGTAACAGGAGACTTCGATCGTAAGCGTCTTTGCCGAAACTGAGTTTCTCGATCTCGTACACTCGATCTAAGTCCTCGTTTCGCGCTTCCCTTATGATTAATCCTTCAGCTGCTCCAGGATCGCGATTACCTGCCATATTAAAGTCCTAGCGTACAGCGGCGCGTTGGGGTCCGAGGAAGCCTCATCGAGACGCGATATCGCGTTAGCGGCGCGCAGACCCGGGGAAAGGCGCGTATCGCTCAGCAGCTCTATCGACTCAGAGGCTAAGCGCCGTATGTTGCGCGGCACCCCCCTATCCTCCACCAGTTTTTTCAGCAACTCGACGGCCTGCTTCAACTGCGGTGGCTCGCTCAAGCCCCCCACCGCTTGGGATTGCGAGGGGGCGCGTATAACGTTTGCGCCGCAAAAGATCAGAGAGCTTCGGCTCTGAGCAAGCTTAAAGTTCCGCGGGATCCGCTGTAGGGGCGTGGCTGAAGAGTTCGGCGTGAGGGTGAAAGGCATCTACGCAACGGCGCTGACCGAGTTGCTCGTAGAGAACGGTATACCGGTAGTTGACGCCAGCCCCCAGCTGAAGGCTAGGTTTGGAGATTCTATCAGCTCGCGCGGCGTTGCGCTCGCCACGATCAAGGATAGGGGGGATCGAAGGGGGGTCATCGTAATCGGGAGAGAGGACATCGTTCAACGAGTGCTAAACGTGCTGAGAGATACGCTACCGCTGTCGCCGATCATCGTGATGCCGGGGGAGCTTTACGCGACGTACGTTTGCAAGGCGCTTGGCGGCGAAGTGGTCGAACTCCCAGAGGGGCAACTCGGTCTCCTCGAGGGAGGGGCGAACGAGGGCGAACTCGTAGTGGCCCACATCGTAAGTTTCCGCGATGGGATCCCCGTGTTGAGGAGGGGGGTGGCAGTGGTCGGCGTTTACGCGAGGTTTATCGAGGGACGGCCCCACGACGTTAGCGAGCACATTCGCGGGCCTCAGCGCGATATGCTTCTTTCCCTAGCCGAAAGTTCCGGATTGAAAGGGTGGGGCGTGAAGTGGAGGAGCTCCGCCCGCTGGGCTGAACCGAGCGCGCTAAGCGCTGAGCTGCGCTCGCTGGGGGAGTTCGCCGAAAAAGCTCGGGGGAGGGGACGCGAACTTGACTGTCCAACAAAAGTAACAGAGGGCGAGATCCTGGCATCCGTGCCCTTCTCACTCGACGATAAGCGACGGCTTGACGGCGTGAGGGCGAAGCGCGTGCCGACGGTCCCCTACCACCACTTGGCCAAAGCCTGCGGCGAGAAGTACTCGGCGCTCGTGGATGCCTTGGAGAGATTCCCCGAATGGCGCGACGAAGCGGAGCTCGCCGACAAGGTGTTGGAGCTCTTGGAAAACGGCATCGTAGAGGGGCGCCTGAAAGTGATCCACGAGACGCCGACTGGAAAAGTGATCGAGATCTACAGCGAAGCCGTGACAGTTAGAAAGAAACCATTGCTCATTGAACTGCGCAGGAAGATTAGCGGGAGAGGCACCTACGACGGTTTGAGCGTAATTAAAGAGGAGGGCGATACCGCCGCCAGCGTAATCGCGTTAGGCTCCTACGTCTTGCCGCACGCATACTTTAACTCCGAGGGTGTCCTCAAGGGTCTATACGTAAACGTGAACACCCCAATCGAGCCATGCCCGCCTAGCTCGGTGTGGTACATAGACGCTTACATCGACGTTGTATGGAGCCGCAAAGATGGGGTTCGCATAGTAGACGCAAACGAGCTCCGCAGCTCTAAAGTTTTTTCTGATCAAGCTGTTTTTAAATTTGAAATGATAGCGCATCAAGTATGCGGCATGTTGAAAGAGAAAGAAGATGAAATATTGAGTGATCCTTTACGCTTTATGATAGAATTGTCATTAACCGTGAATTTCTTCTCACTCGCAACTCCTCAGCTTCGACCTGGGAAACCGGGCTGACGGCGGCCGCGGGGCGGCTAACTACCTGCTCGCAGCGCACTAGGTTTTTAAGGGCGGCGAAGCACCGCTTACAGCGGCGGGGGTGCCCGAGCTAGGTCAAAGGGGGCGGACTGAGGGCGCGTGCACGTCAGAGCTCCGCTGGCGTAGGCCTGCCCGGGTTCGAATCCCGGCCCCCGCACCAACGTAGTCTTTCGCGCTTCTACTCTTGCTCACCCTCTCCGCTCGGCGGATACTTCGGAACGGCGAAGTAGAGGAGCGCGGCGATCCCGCCGCTCCTCCTCAGCAGCTCGGCCCCTTCCAACTCTAAAGGAACGACGATCACGTCCTTCGCGGTATCGGAGGCGTTCTTCAATATCTCCAGAACCTTTTCGCGCTCGCTGCTGAGCAACACCTCGTCGAGTATCAGGAGCGCTTCGACGGCTCGCGCGCGCAACGCATTGAGCACTTCTGCCGCACCCACCGCCACCCTTTCAGGATCCCTATCTAACCTCCTGACGAGCTCCTCTAAGGCTAGTTTCGGCGCCAGCAGCGCCCTTTCCTTGAGGAGCCCCCTCAGGTCCTCCCTGCGCATGAGCTCATGGAGGCCGGCGAGACCCCCCTCCGACGTTTCGACGACGCGCACAGGGAGGTTCGTGCGCTCTAGGAGATCGCGCACCGCGTCATGAACGAGCCTTGGGCCCGCGAAGAGGAGCAAGTCGGTGTTTCGATTCCTCATCTCCTCCACCAACCGCGGTACTAGGTCTTTGACGTTCTCTCGTAGCTGCGCCTTCAAGCTGCCTTCTTTAAGCGGCCGCGGCAACGGGATGGTAGCTATTACCTCCAACCCCTGCGGTCTCAAGAGCGCAGCTGCCACTTCGTCCACATCGACGCTCAGGATCCCCGCGACCTTCACCCTCTGAGTCGCTAGTTGCAATACGCGCTCGTGGTGCTTGAGGAGGGAGGATTTCACCACTTCGACCTCGTCGCCGGGCCTTAGGCCTATGGTGTGGTGCGATCCCTTAACCTCAAGCCACTCGGGCGCATCAACAATCACTCCTAAGATCCTCAGCGTATCGGAGAAGCGTTGGAACTCTACTTTCTTGACCTTCACGCTGAGCTTCACTCTAACCCTATCACCTCTTTCGGCGCTGACCCCTCTCTGCACCCTGACTTGCCTGAAGGTCCAAGCGGTTACCACGTCCCCCTCGTCGATTAGAAGGGAGGCAAAGTAGAGATCCTCTGGCGTCTCGAGCTGGAGCTTCAGCCTTTTAAGCCGCTTGTCCTCCTCCAGCAGCCTCAAGGCTTCCTGTCCCCTTCTGCTCTACCGCTGAGCGCTCAAAGAGCGTCGAAGTTAACGTCACGCGCGACACCTCCTTCACGTAGCGTTCGATGTCCTTAGCGAATTCCTCCAGAGCAGCTAAGCTTTCGTTCGAGTAGAGCAGCCGGTAAGGAACAGCGACCGTAACAGTTTCACCTTCTACCACAATTCCCACATCCTCGCTCGCCACGCGTCGCTCTAGCAACCCCTTCACCTTCTCCTGAACCCCTCTAAGCACCTTAACCAACTTGACTTTGCATAACACCTCCCGCCCAGCTAGCGGGTGGTTGAAGTCCACAATTACTCTGCCGCTCCCAACACTCAGAACTACACCCCGCTCACCCCTGACCTCTACCGTCATCCCAACTCTGGGCACGATGCCGCGAGACGACAGTTCTCTCGCGGATAGCACGCGCACCTTACTCGGATCCCTCCTGCCAAAGGCCTTCTCCGGCGGCAGCACGACCTCCACTTCTTCGCCCTCGCGCAAATTTGCCAGGGCTTCCTCAAGCCCCGGCGGCAACTCGCCCGAGCCGATCACTACCAGCTTGGGGCCGTACTTGTCCTCTTCGCTGTAGATCCCCGCCTCTCTAGCTACCGCCTCAGAGGTCGTTTCCACCACTTTGCCGCTCTCCCTATCGACCAACGTGTACTCGACTAACACTAAGTCGCCCTGCTTCAACGTGGTGAGCGCAGCGGTCTCCGCCGCAGTTTCTGCCCCCTCTCCTCGTCCTTCCTGAGTGCTCACGCTCAGAGGGTCCAATCAAGGCTATAAAAGCATGCGTGTCGCTCTGATAGCGCGCCCCACGCAACCTGCTTGCCAGTTGGCCTCGCTCATGCGCGAACGTCGCGCAAGCTTTTATAGGGCCCGACGAAGTACGCGCGGTGTAACAGATGACATCAACCCTAGCCCTGCTGAGGGGATCGCTCAACAAGCAGGTGCTTGTAAAGCTCAAAGGGGGCAGGGAGCTGCGCGGCATCCTGAAGAGCTTTGACCAGCACCTCAACCTGCTCCTCGAAGACGCAGAGGAGGTTAAAGAGGGGCGCTCGCGCAAGTTCGACGTGATCCTGATAAGGGGCGACAACGTGATCTTAATAAGTCCAGCCACGTAGCGTCAGGAGGTGGCGCGTAAGTGACGAAAGGCACCCTCTCGTTCGGCAAGCGGGGTAAAAAGAAAACGCACATAAGGTGCCGCAGATGCGGCAGGCACAGTTACAACATAAGGAAGCATTACTGCGCGGCGTGCGGCTTCGGACGCTCGAGCAGGATGAGGAGATACTCGTGGCAGAATAAAAAGGTCAATAAAGTCAGGATAGTCTAGGAGGCGCGTGAAAGTCCGGATCAGAGCCGTAGTCCGGCCCACTGAGAGTTGCGAGAAGGTCAAGCAAGCAATACGCAACCTCTTCGATGTGGAGCTCAGAGAGGAAAAGGAGGGGGAGCGCTTGTACGTGGTTGGAGAGAGCGACGAGGGCGGTTTAAGCAAGTTCAGGCGTCTACTTTTCGGTCAAAGGATCCTCGACGCGGCGCGGCAGTTCATGCTCAACGGTCTCACGCGGAACGGCTTCACGTTCTACTTAAATAAGCAGGCGGCGTACGTGGGCGTGATCAGCTTTTGCACGTATGAGCTTGGCGAAAGCCCTCTGGGGCCGATAGTAGTGGAGGTTCAGTGCGACGACCCCCACTCAGCCATACTGTGGCTAGCCCCTCGAACCGTGCAGGGAACGCCGATCGAAGAAGTGGCCTCGCCCCCCGATCCTTAATATTCGAAGCGCGCACTTCGCCAGGACGTTGAAAGCTATTGGCGTCGCGTTCGTGGGGTACCCTATAACATCGCGCAGAAGAGGCCTGGGAAGGGGAACACGAACACGTAAAGTTACCGGAAGTTGGTGCAGCGCTTAGCGATCACGGCTGAAAACTGCTGCATCGCCGTCTCTGCGGCCCCGAGGACCCCACCTCGCAACTGTGCGCGAGGCACGGCTGCAGGGTGGTGAAGGGGGGCCAAAGGGGTTGGTGAAGTGCCCGCGCCACGTTGCCCACGCGGACCTAACGCCGCTTTGGACATCCTGCTGAGGGATGCGCGGTTGCTAGGGGTACGGTGCCGGGGTACCGGAGGGCGTCAGAGCGCTCAGCTTCGTGCCCATGTCCGGCGGGATCGTCGAAAAGACGTAACCCTGCACTCAGGGCAGGGCAACGGATGGCACGCGCTAATACTCGAACCGCGCTACCAACCACTCTCTTTCCCACCTTTTCAGCTCGATCTTGAGCATGTCCTTAGCGGCGTAACTCCTTCTAAACAGCTTCCGGGCTTCGCTCAGCAGCGCGTCCGCGCTCCTGTACCTCCCGCTGAAGTGCGTAAGCACTAGCAGCTTCGCGGAGGCTCTAAGAGCGATTTCCGCTGCTTCAGAGGCGGTTGAGTGGAAGCTGAGTCGAGCCTCCTCCTCGTGCTTCGAGGAAAAAGTGGCCTCGTGTATTAGCAAGTCCGCCCCCTTCGAAACCTCCACTAAGCTCTGACAGGGTCTCGTGTCTCCGCTGTACACGATCTTCAAGCCCCTTCTCGGAGGGCCGACCACTTCCTGCGGTTCCACAACCCTTCCGCCCGCTAGCAGCACTCGCTCGCCCAACAGGAGCTTGCGCCTCAGGGGACCAGGGGGTACCCCCAACTCTTCCGCCCTCGCGCTATCGAACTTCCCTGGGTAATCGTCCTCGACTATCGCGTACGCATACGCCTCAACCCCGTGATTAACGCGCACAGCATACACGCGATAACCGGGGCGCTCAACCACGAGCCCAGGCTCTACTTCTTGAACTGCTAACGGGTAAGCCAGCTTCTCGCGCGCAAGGGCCGCGTTGACGTACCCAGCGATCCCAGGCGGTCCAACCACGCTGAGTGGGCTCCGCTTCCCCCACACCTCGAGGGACTCTAAGAGCCCTGGCAAACCGTAGAGATGATCCCCGTGCAAGTGGGAGATCAAGATCGCTGCCAGCTTGTTCACTCTAAGGCCCGCTTTGAGCACGCGGTACTGCGCCCCCTCACCGCAGTCGAGGAGCAAGTACTCGCCTCTCACGTTTACCAAAATGCTCGGAAGCCACCTATCCTCAGTGGGCGTCGACGAACCCGTTCCTAGAAATACCAGTCGCATGCGCAGCCCCCTCCTTTGCTTTTACCGCAAAAGCCCTTGCAAGCCCTCCGTGCACGCGGACAACGTGGCCCTCTGCGGTGTCGCAGCCGCTTCTGGGACTTAGAGGGATTACGTATGCAATGCGCCCCTCTCCCTTCAGAACCCTGAACCCTTCTTTCGTCAAACACTCGTCTGCGCTGCGCCCGCTAGCGCTACGCAACTGAGCGCTCCTCCCGTACGGCGGATTCGTCGCAATAGCGTCGAAAGCGCAGTCCCTGAAAGGTAGCATGCAAGCATCCCCGACGACCACGTGCCCGCGCGCGTCGCACGAGAAAGCTGCCAAGTTGTCGCGGGCCCCTCGCGCAGCTTTACGATCCACGTCCAAGCCGACCGCCTCAAGCCCGCTCAGACAAGCCTCGATTACTATACTCCCCGACCCGCAGAAGGGGTCGAGCAGCACCCGGCGGCAGGCTGACAGATTCACGAGCAGCTTGGCGTCCTCCGGCGTCAGCGACGCCGGGTGCTTAAACGGTTTGTAGCGTTTCGATCGGAACCTGAACCTGTCCCCGCGCCGTCTGAGTAGTAGAACGCCGACAATCGCAGCCTTCCTCGACGCCACCAAGCGGACTCTGATTTTTGGCTCCTCCAAATCCACGCTCGCGTTACCGCACCTTCTAAGAATGCCGTCAGCTACAGCGGCCGCCAAGTCTACTGCGCTGACCTGAGGGTAACCTCCCAGTTTTCTAACGGAAACGGCGAAGCTGCTGCCTGCGAGCTCCGACCAATCGGCGCTGGCGGCGAGTTCTGCGTAGAAGCGCGGTTCCGTCGGGGGGTCGGTGCACCACGCTTTGGTCAGAATGGCTTCTTGGAGGAGGACGCACTCGTAGAGCTTGGCCAAAATGTCATCAAGCGCTTCCTTTTCGATTTCGACGAGCCCGACCCTCTCGTCCAGCAACCTTAACGCTCCCACCGAGAGCTCAACTTCGCGTATCCCGAGCTGCGGTTGAGCTCCTGAAACCACTACGCAGATTAGCGCCTTCCTCATCGAGCTTCGCGCGTCCGAAGGCGCCCCAGTAGCTGTAGAGCTGCGGCAACAGCGGCTAGCACCAGGATTGCTAGTGCTATCCACAGCAGGAGGCTCAAGATGCTTCCAGCGCCGACTAGCAGCTTCGCGTACTCGAGCATCAGTTGTCTAAGCATGGTGAGCAGTACAGTAGCTATCGCTTCGCGCGCGCCCACGTGCTTGTTGCCCAACGCGGCTTCCATGGCTTGGGCCACGAGAGGGATTAGAGCCGCTGCGAAGAGTAAATCTAGAACGAGCACTTGCTCGCCTAAGCTGGTCAGAAGGAAATACCCCAGCACTTCCAAGCCTTTCGCGCCGCTGAGCGTGCTCACAGCGCCCAAACCCGAAGCGAGCGCCAGGAGGAATATCAACGCCGAGGCCACGAGCGCCGTCAACAGTATCGGAGATGTCCTGTACGTTTTAACGACGTACTCGTCAATGGAAAAACCTTTGATGAGCAGCGCGAGACCTAGCGCCGCTACGAGCATTGGCCAGACGTAGCCCGGCATGAGCAGCGACAGCAACACGTACAGCGCGATTAGTCCTCCAGGTACTCCGAGCACGTACTTCTTGTACTTTTCCTCCTCGAAAAGCTTCCTCACGTAGCGGATGAAAAGTATAAACGACTCTTCAACGCCTCTTGACTGCTGGACAACGATCCTCTGGACAGAGAGCACCGGGATCTTGGATTGCACAAGAGGGAGTACAAGTTCGTCCGTTGGCCCGTCCGAGACAAGCACGGCGGCGTCGAATTTCCTTTCTGAGAGTACCATGTCAAGCTCCTCAGAGATCCTCATGTCGGCCTTGACCCCTTCATCCTTGTGGCCGGCCACGAGCGCTACCTCAACGTCGCTGGCGATCCCCTGCTCTTTGAGCTCGCGACAGAGCTTCAAGGCTGCGAAAATCGCGTTTACGTCAGAGTCCTCGGGGCGCTTAGCGGCGAACTCGACCGCGGCGCGCTCAAGAGCCCTCTCGCCCACAATGGGGGTTTGTATCCCCGCTACCTCACCCACATCATTGTCTCGATCTACGCACAGCACTATGATCGATCGCGGAGCTCCCCGCGACATCCCCGCTGAATGGCCCCCTCCGCTATTTAGTGCTTACGTCGCGCACCAAAGCTCCGCCGTTTTCCAGCGCGCACGCGGGCGGCGCAACCTTTGGGCGCTAGGCCCGGAGCTCCCTTAGGTGCTCGGGAAGCTCGAAGTCCTCCCCAGCTCGGTATAGCCTCTGCAGCTCCGCGTAAACGTTGTCTAAGCCTAACCGCATTTTGCACGAGGTGAAATAGACAGAGAACGATTCGAAGAAGCCTCGCACGGACTCGAGGAGCCCCCTTACCATCACCCTCTCCTCCCCCGCCAACTCTTTCTCCAGCTCATCGAGCAAGGTCGACGGTTCCCTTACCCAGTTCACCATCGCTTCGAGTTCCTTATCGCTCAGCAGATCCACTTTATTGAAAATGTTGAGCTGGGGCATCTTGAAGCGGTAGTACACCGAGGACGCTAGGAAGATCTGGGATACGAACGCCGAGGGAGATTTCGAAATAGCCGCGTCCACTACGAACGCTATGCCTGCGCGATCGCCCGCTAACCTCCTTAATATCGCGACTCCCGTTTTCCTGAAAGCGAATATTTCCATCTGGCCCGGCGTGTCGAAGATCACGTAGCCTTCGGTCGCGCTCTCCTCGATCTCCTCTTTGAGGTTGTCCACGAAGTTAAGCATCAAGTCCACGGACGCCATTATCGCCCCGTTGGGTCCCAGCTTGTATCTGTCCATCACCTCTCTCGCGGTAACGTAAGCCCGCACGTCGATATCGGGCGTGTAGGGTGTATACTCAGCAGCCGGGTCTAAGTTCACCGTAAGGTATGGGATCTCGTAACTCTCGAGCCACTCTGCAAACGCGGCAACGAAGCTCGATTTCCCTGAACCCGCTGGCCCCACAACGAACAGCGTGAAGAAGCTCATGGCGCCCAGCGGGCCCTACGGTTCCTTGCGCGCTGTTTCCGCTCTTCCGCCAGCTTCTCATACTCCGCCTCTAGCTCGTCGCGGGTGAACATCCGACCGCACCCTCTGCAAACATACATCTTGGTGTCCCTGTTATACATTAGTTCGCCACCGCACTCGGGGCAACGGCGCGGCATCTAGCGGAACCGAGCTAGCGCAGACGTTTTAAACGTTGCTTGCGCGCTCGCTCGGCGAGCACTTTATATTTTTCCGGTGCACGCTCAACAGGCCGACTGGGTGAGGAGGGTCTGGAGCTCTGAGCGCGCACCGCGCCATGATGCCGCTAAAAACTCCCGCTGGGAGGCTGTATGCCGCGAATCTCGCTGAGGCTGACGAGGGAACAGTACAAGGCTCTGAAGCTGCTAGTTGAGGAAGGAGTTTTCCCCTCGGTCTCCGACGCGCTCAGAGAGGCCGTCGTAAAACTGCTTAAGGACCGGTCAACGCAGACCGTACGCCGCTAGACGTAGAAGGGCGGGACAAACCTCCTTCCCTTAGTTCTCTCCTCCAACTCTTCTTTAATCTTCTCCATCATTTCCGACACTTCGCGTTCCTTCCTCTTCACCTCCTCTATCAGCGCGTCAAGGTTGCGCGTGTCTACTTGTATGCCGAGGATGCGCGCAAGAGCTTGAACGAGATGCTTAGCGGCGATCGGGTCGAGTTCAGGTTGCGATACGTATCCCATTAAGACAAAAGCCTTCATGCCGCGGAGGTGAGCTAGCGCCGGTAGCAGGCCGCACGCGCCGGTAATCACGCCCCCAGGCGACGGTTTGAAACCCAGACCGATCAGCTCCTCCCGCGTCTCCCAGCTCGTCGCGGCAAAGTAAACGCCCTCCCCCTCCCCCATCGTGGTACCGCACACGCCTATCACCTCCACTCCTCCGATCGACTGGAAGTAGTCGAGCACCTGCTCCGCCACCTCGTACTGCATCCAAGCAACCGGTTGCGCCGGAGCAGTTAGGAAGAGCGCGTCCCGCTCGCCCCCTCGAAATAGGTAGAAGTCGTACGTGGGCAGCTTGATTATAGCTTCGTCGTCCACGAACACAGCCACGTTAGCGTGCAGCATCAAACCGTCGATGTACGCTTCAGCGACTTTGGGCAGCTTAAGCTCACGTACTATGTAATCAACCGCAAGCTTCCCGGCTAAGCCTATGCCGGGGAGGCCCTGCACGAGCACTCCATCGCGCAGCTTTACCCTCTCGAGCTCCCTAAATCTAATCATCACGGCGAGCGAGCCAAAGCAGCTATTTAAAAGCAGCTCGAGTGCAGCGGCACGTTATTGTTTAATACCGATGCGCGTTAGCGAGCAACGATGCGCAGCCCTATCGTTGTGGGTGTCGACGTGGGTACGGGCGGATGCAAGACGGTTGCCTACGACCTCGAGGGCAACCCCGTAGCCTCTGCTTACAGGGAGTATCGCGTGCTGCACCCTCGCGTCGGCTGGGCTGAACAGAATCCCGGGGATTGGTGGCAAGCCGCTGCAGAAACCCTCCGAGAGGTTACTTCGAAAGTGGGATCTGAGAACATAGAGGCGGTGGGCGTCACCTCGCAGCGCGAGGCGTTCGCGCCTCTCGGTCGCGAGGGAGAGCTGCTGGCGAATGCCATCATTTGGCTCGACTCACGCGCTACGAGGCAGGAGGCTTGGGTCAAGGATCGCGTGGGTGCGGCGCGCGTCCTCGAGCTGACCGGGCTGCCTGTCGATCAGATGTTTTCAGCAATCAAACTCTTATGGTTTAAAGAAGAAATGCCTTCAGTTTTCCAACGAATCAGCAAAGTACTTTTTGCGAAAGATTACGTGGTTTACAAGCTGACCGGCGCCGTGTGCACGGACTACAGCATGGCATCGCGGACGATGCTTCTCGACATTCGCAAGCTCGAGTGGTCGCAGGAAATGTGCGACGAGCTCGGGATCCCCACCGACATTCTGCCCCCCTTGAGGGGCTCGTGGGAGGTGGTCGGTGAGGTCTCTAGCGAGGCTAGCGCGGTAACGGGTCTCAGAAAGGGTACACCAGTGGTAGCTGGCGGCGGTGACAGGCCTTGCGAAGCCTTGGGAGCCGGCGTCATAGATGAGGGGGAGGTAAACGCTGGTACGGGCACGGGGACCTGCTTCGAAGCACCCCTTTACCAACCGCGCCCAGATCCCAAAGGGCGCGTGGAGACGTGCGTCCACGTGATTCCCGGGCGGTGGGAGTACGAAATAGTGGTGAACGCGACTGGCGAATCTTTGCGATGGTTCCGCGATAACTTAGGCTATTGGGAGATCGAGGAGGCTAGAAGGAGGGGGGTGTCGCCGTACGACGTGATGGTCGAGGAGGCGGCGAGCATCCCCCCAGGCAGCGAAGGGGTCGCGTACTTCCCGTACCTGTGGGGGGCTAAGGTTCCGTTCTTCAATCCGCGCGCTAAAGGAGCGTTCGTGGGGATCACGCACGCGCACACGCGCGCGCACCTGATCAGGGCGATACTCGAGGGAGTCGCTTTCCATTACAGAGGGGCTATCGAGATACTAACCGAGCTAGGAGTAACCATCAAGCGCCTTTCGATAACAGGCGGCGAAGCGCGCAGCGACGTTTGGAACAGGATAAAAGCCACCGTAGCAGGCGTGCCGCTATACGTGCCGAAGGTGATAGACGCTGCGAGCTTGGGCGCAGCGATCCTGGCAGCGGCGGGCGCTGGATACTACAGCGGCGTTAGGAGCGCCTCTGCGCGTATGGTGAGCTTTGAACGGGTGGTCGAGCCGGACCCCAACCTAGTTGAAACCTACATACGGCTGTACGAAAAGTACCGCGCCGTATACCGGGAGCTCGAGAAAGCGTTCGGGCTTACGTAGCCGCGCGCGGCGCAAGGCTAAAAAAGGCCGCAACCCAGGATCCGCCAGCCCGGTGGTGTAGCGGCAAGCATAGCGCGGTGCCCCGCGCGCTGAAGCGGGGCTTTGGCCCCCGAGGCCGGGGTTCGAATCCCCGCCGGGCTACCATTCCAACCTCAACTTTCGTTCTAATGGTGCATGATGCGGAAAAGCACTAAATGCCCTAGCCGCGGGGGAAGGGTTTAATTGCTTGTGCGCGCGATCCACACCGTGGTTGAGGGGGTCCGCGAAGCTCGTTGGTATGAAAAGCTAAATGGTAAAGTTCGCTGCACCCTCTGCCCGTGGCGTTGCGTGCTCGAGCCTGGGCGTGTGGGGCTGTGCGGGGTGAGGATGAACGAGGGTGGAAAGCTCGTGACCTTGGTCTACGGGTTGCTGTCTTCGATCGCCATCGATCCTATCGAGAAGAAACCTCTCTACCACTTTTACCCGGGAGCGCCTATACTGAGCATCAGCACCGTCGGTTGCAACTTCCGGTGCCCTTGGTGCCAGAACTGGCACATTTCCCGCGCTAAACCGAGCGAAGCGCTGCTAGACTACGTCGAACCCGGAAAGATAGTCGAATTGATGAAGCGCTACGAGGTGCCCTTCCTCGCTTTCACATACAATGAGCCCATCATATGGTATGAGTACGTTGAGGACACGGCCAAGCTCGTGAAGGCTTCCGGCGGCTTCAGCGTTCTGGTGACAAACGGGCACATAAACCCCGAGCCCTTGGAGGAGCTCGCGAGGTACATCGACGCCGCTAACGTGGACGTGAAAGCGTTCAACCCTACCACTTACTTGAAGGTGATAGGGGGCAAGCTAGAGGCTGTGCTCGAGTCCATAAAGCTGATGAAGGAGAGGGGGGTGCACGTCGAAACGACGTACCTCGTTGTGCCCGGCGTGAACGACGACGAGGAAGAATTCCGGAGGATGCTTCGCTGGCACTTGGAGGAGCTCGGCCCTAACACGCCGCTCCACATAACCAGGTTCTTCCCCGCTTACAAGTTCTCGGACAGGCCCCCCACGCCCGTCGAAAAGCTCGTAAGGTTCTGGGAGCTGGCCAGGAGAGAGGGGTTGCACTACGTTTACGTCGGCAACGTGCCAGGTCACAGCGGGGAGTTTACGTACTGCCCTAAGTGCGGCAAACCCGTTATAAAGAGGATGGGATTCGAGATCTATGAGTGGAATTTAACGGAAGATAACCGTTGCAAGTTCTGCGGCGAGCAGCTCAAAATAGTGGGGAGAAGGTGGCGCTCGCGAAGCTCCTGGAGTTTCCTCTGATCCGTCCGCTCACACGCGCCTTCCGCGTCTACCGCCCGGCTTTCTGATGCTGTCGGTCGGGAGCGGCGTCACGTCTTCGACGCGATCCACTATTAACCCAGCTCTTACGAGCGCGCGTATGGCCGGTCCGGCACCGGGACCGGGGGTCTTCGGCCCGTAACCGCCCGGAGCTTTCACTTTAACGTGAACGACCCTTATGCCCTTCTCCAGAGCTATCCTAGCCGCGCGCGCTGCAGCCTGCATCGCTGCCCAGGGGCTTGGTTTGTCGCGATCCGCCTTGGCTATCATTCCGCCCGAAACCCTGGCTATGGTCTCCGCACCGCTGAGATCGGTTATGTGAATGATTGTGTTGTTGTAGCTAGCGTAAATCCAAGCTATCCCAACTTCGCTCCTTCTAACACCTCGCTGCGCTTCCCCTCGCTCTTCTACTTCGCTAGGCTTTTCCGACATCGCCGTACCTCTTCGCCCTCACCCCATTTAAACCATGCGCAGGCCACGCTAAAAGCTACAGCCGCCGGTGCGCAGGCAGCGCTTAATCGCTCCGAATCCGCAGCCATGTAGCCGGGTACGCTAGCTGGCAGCTTCCTGCGCCCGGTAGTAGGGGGATAGGGGATAGCAACCTACGAGCCGCTCTTCATCACGCGATACTAGGTGGCTGGGGCTCCGCACGCGTCTCTTTCCTATCGCTATGTGACCGTGAACTATGAGTTGGCGCGCGTGGTAGATGGACTTAGCTAAACCTTTCCTGTAAACTATCGTTTGCAATCTCCGTTCCAGGACATCCTCTACGGTCAACCTCAAAACGTCGCTGAGAGATGCTTCGGGGCTTTGCAGCAAGCCCAGGCGGTAGAGTCGGTTGATTAGGGGGCGGGCCCGTTCCCTTTGCTCTTCCTCCGGAAGGGCGAGTAGGGCCCTGGCCTTGGCCCTTATTCTCTTGAGGAACGTTTTCGCGATCCACAGCTCCCTCTTATTGCGTAAACCGTACTTACCCACGAGCTCAAGCTCCTGCTGTAAGACGTCCTTGCGCCACGGGTGAGCTGGCCCCTCCCACTTTTTCTTGGGCTTTTTGGGATCCCCCATCGCGCGGCCCCGTTAGCCCCGGCTTTCTTTTAACCTTTACGCATCCGGGTGCGCGAGGGTAAGGCTTTGCGGGGCGCCATCACTTCTTAGGCTTCTTCACTCCTACCGTCATGCCCGTTCGCCCAGTGGTTCGGGTCCTCTGACCCCTAACCTTAAGACCTAGCATGTGCCTGATGCCCCGCCAGCATTTGATTTCCTTCAGCCGGTCTATGTCGCTCTTGACCGTTAAAACCAGCTCTGAACCTATTAAGTGGCGGTCAATGCCGAGAATCGGATCGCGGCACCTGTTGAACAACCACGAGGGCAAACCCAGCTTGTGAAGCTCCCTCACCGCCGCGTCCAGCTTCGCTATCTCCTCTTCTGTGAGTGAGCCCAACTTTCTCTTCGTATCGATGCCCAGCTTACGGCAGACGGCATACGCGGTGTTCACGCCAATACCTTTTATCAGCGCCAGCGCGTACACTATGTTCTTGTCCCCCGGCAAATCCCGGTCCGCTACCCTGACTATGTACTTGAACTCCTGCTCCGACATCGCCGTGCACCCTCTGCCCTCTCATTTAAGCGTAGCGCGCCAAGCACGCGGATGTGCTTGCACGGCGCGCTTAAATAGTTTTGCAAGATCCCCCTAACCCTGTGATCGGTGGAATAGCTCCGGCGAACGAAAGGCAAAAGCAGCTGATAGCCGCGCTCGAGAGCTCCGACGTGGACGTGGTCGGAGCCTTCGGGCCGAGTGGGACGGGGAAGAGCTTCGTGACTTGCCTTTACGGGATCAAAGCTGTGAGCGAGGGCAAGTACCCGCGCTTCATCATAATCCGACCGCTCATCGATGTGAGCTCCGGCAGGAGGTACTCCGCGGTTGAGCTGGGCAACCTCTTCTTCGACATCGCTTCGTCCTACCTCTACGACCTGACAGCTGGCGTGGTTAGCGAAGACTACGTGAAAAAGTTGCTGAGCGAGGGCAAGATAATCTTGGCTGACCCTAGCTTCCTCATGGGCAGGACCTTCGACAAATCGCTCATCCTGCTCGACGACGCGCAGTACGTGCCGCCCGAGGTCATACACGAGGCGCTCCTGCGCGTGGGCAACGAGTCAAAGCTCGCTATAGCCGGAGACCCGGTGTTCCAGACCGCTAGCTCGAACAACGGCGCAGCTTTGGCCAGGGAAATCTTGCTCGGTCAAGAGCGCACGTTCGTCGTAGACTTCGGTATACGCGACATCGTGAGACCCGGCGCGAAAAGGGCGTTCAAGCTAGCGCTTGAGGCTAAGGTGAGGTCAAGGAGCATGAACGAGGAGGAGAGGAAGCTGCTAAATCTGATTTACGTCCACGCACCCGATGCCCAAGTGATAACGGTCGTCGATCTCAGACCGTACAAGGAGAAGTACGGCGTTAAAACTTCACCGGACGCGCTTGTAATCTCAAAAGAAAATTATTTGGGACGTTTAATAGGCAAGGGCGGTGAGCGGATAAGGAAAGTTGAAGAAGAAAGTGGATTGTCGCTGAGAGGGGCGGAGCTCACCTTAGACCTCAAGCAGTTAATCATAGCGATCCACCCGGTCGGGTGGATCAGGAAGTACATCAACGATGCCGATGTGATGGGCGTGAACCTGGAGGTGGAGGTAGATTCGGAAAACTTCGGCGCGTTCGTAGGCCAAAAGGGCATCTTTGTCAGATTCCTTGACGAGGTCATGCGCAGCTTGTTAGGGATCGGTATACGAGCGAAGAGCGTGGAAGCTGCCAAAGAGGAAAAGAGGGAGGAGAAGAAGGAGAAGAGAAAGAGGGCGCGGAAGTAGCTGACTTCGACCATGCTTTTCGACCGCGTTATTGTGGCGGAGAAGCCCGGTGTGGCGAAGGCTTTCGCCTTGTACCTTTCTGGCGGGAAGTACGAGCTCCGAAAGATAGCCGGAGTTCCTGTTTACGTTTTCAGGCGCGAGGGGGGCCTTCAGGTCTCAGTAGGAGTTCGTGGCCACCTGATGGATTTCGATTTCCCGCGAGAGTGCAACAACTGGCACCGCGTGGATCCGCTCGAGCTCTTCGAGGTAGATCCCGTGATGGTCGTTAGGGAGGGGATGGGAAACTACGTGAAAGCCCTCCAAGTGCTAGCCCGCTCCACAAGCACCGTGATCCTAGCGCTGGACGCAGACGTGGAGGGCGAAGCTATAGCCTTTGAGGTAATGGACGTGATGAGGCGGGCGAACCCGCACCTAAAATTCTACCGCGCGTGGTTCTCCGCGGTTACGAGGGAGGATTTAATCGAAGCGCTCCGCAACCTGCGCGCTCCCAACGCTAGGCTGGCCAACAAAGCCTTCGCCCGGATGGTGCTAGACTTGACGATAGGCGCGGCCTTCACGCGAGCGCTGACCCTCACCGTGGAAAAGCACGGCGCGTTGCCGAGGGGCAAGTTCCTCAGCTACGGCCCATGCCAGACCCCCGTCCTTTACCTGGTGGTGAAGCGGGCGATGGAAAGGGAAACGTTCCAGAAGAAGAAGTTTTTCCAAATAGCGGCCACGGTTAAAATAGGAAAGCACGAACTGAAGGTGAGGCACGACGCTAAGTACGAGAAGAGAGAAGATGCCGAAAGGGTCGCCAGAGAGCTCTTAAGGGCCCGCATAGGCGTGGTGACCAATGCGTTGTACGAGAGGAAAAATGTCGAACCCCCCGAGCCGCTCGCTACGGTGGAAATGGAGCGCAGAGCCAGCAGGTTCCTCAACATTAGGGCCAAGCGCGC
>Ga0105158_1000176_pt1 | contig 28973 bp, 29 predicted proteins | sample LHCtaG_FD_81567 | JGI IMG/M metagenome (GOLD analysis project Ga0105158, IMG submission 81567) | Hot spring microbial communities from Little Hot Creek, USA to study Microbial Dark Matter (Phase II) - LHC4sed_matched | ecosystem: Environmental > Aquatic > Thermal springs > Hot (42-90C) >...
ATCACCTCTCCCTTTCCCAAAAACTCCCGATAAAAGATCCTCAAGGCCTTCAAAATGTTGGCATAGGTCCAGGCGGGCTTGTTTATCAAGGTCTTCAAATAACGCCTTATGTCCATCTTTGTGGCCTTCAAAGGATGAAAGCCCAAAAACTGGATAAACCTCTTAATTTCCAAAAGATGCCGATAAACCGTGGGATCCTTTAACTGCCTCTCAACCTTCAAATACTCCTCAAAATCCTTCAATAAACCAACAAGGTCCTCCTTAACATCACGCTCAATCCGAAACGCTCCGGAGGCCAGCGCTCTATCCATTTGAGCTAATCGCCCTTTTTAATTTTAATAAGTCCTACCTTTCCCCAGTAGGTGGAGCTATCGGAACTGTTATCGAAAACTCGAACCTTTCCGTCCGCAAAAATGACCTTCACGTAGGCACTACCGCCCGGCAAATTCCCCTTCCAAAGTTCCAAAACCTTACCCACTCCCCATTCGGGATAACGTTTATGAATCACGTGATCACCGGGCTTTAAGTAAAATCCCCTTCTTTCCACAAACTCTTTTTATCTTATTTAAAGCCTATTTTCAACCTTCTTAGTAAACTTATACCGATCCAAGGATCTATAACTTACAGCCTCAAGAAGATGCTCTTCTTTTATCTCTTCTGAAAAGGAAAGGTCCGAAATAGTCCGAGCCACCTTTAAAACCTTATTAAGGGACCTACCGCTTAAGCCAAGCTTTTTCATGGCGTCCTCAAGAAGCTTTTTACCGCGGAAGAAAACACACAAAAACGTTTGATATGTCGAGAAGTCATATGAGCATTACAGAAAATGCCTTCTCCTTTGAAGCGTTCAATCTGAAGTCTTCTCGCCCCGATTACCCTCTCACGAATTGAGCAAGAGCTTTCCGAAGGATTTTCGCTTAAAAGATCCTGATAGGGCACATGGGGAACCTCTATGTGTACATCGATCCTATCAAGTATAGGGCCTGAGATTCTGGATACATATCTTTTTATTTCATTAAAGGAACATCTGCACTGCTTAATCGGATCACCAAAATAACCACACGGACAAGGATTCATAGCAGCCACCAACATGAACCTCGCCGGATAGGTAATGGACCCCCTCGCCCTTGAAAGTGTGACAAAGCCATCCTCAAGGGGGCCCTTCAAAGCTTCAAGTACGTTCTTCCTGAACTCCGGAAACTCATCTAAGAAAAGGACCTCATTATGGGCGAGACTCACCTCGCCTGGACGGGGGTTCTATCCGCCTCCTATAAGCCCTGCATCGGAGATGGTGTGATGGGGTGACCGGAAGGGACGTTGAGTGAGAAGGGGTTTATTCTCCGGTAAAAGTCCGGCCACACTCCATATCTTAGTGTTCTCGATGGCCTCTTCAAAGGTCATGGGAGGCAATATTCCTGGAAGCCTTCAAGCAAGGATCGTCTTACCAGAACTAGGTGGACCTCTCATAAGAACGTTATGCACCCCGGCAGCAGCAACCTCAAGGCCCTTTTGGCGCTTTCTTGGCCTTTGACTTCTTTAGCTCGTTAACAGGAATAACCTCTATATCTTTAACCGCTGAAGCTTCACGGGCATTTGAAGAAGGAAGAACCAGCCCACCGAGTCCCTCTTCCTTGACCAAGAGGGCTAAAGGCAAAGTACCTTTTATGGGTTTTACTTTGCCCTCAAGGGAGAGTTCAACGGCGAAAAGATACCGCTCCAATTTGGGACTCTCTATTTTTGCTGTGCCACCAGAACACCGAGGGCGATCGAAAGATCTAATCCCGAACCTTCTTTTCTCAAATCGGCAGGAGCGAGGTTCACGGTGATTTTCCGCGGGGCAAATTCATAACCAGAGTTTTTTTAGGGCCGCTCTTACCCGCTTGCTCTCTTTAACAGTTGTCTCCGGCAAACCTACGATATTAAAAGCGGGAAGACCTAACGAAATATCGACCTCTACTCGATCTTTTTGCTTCAATCCCATAAATGGTGCCGCTCAAAATTTTGGCAAGCATCGAACGAGCAAATTTTAAAATTTTTTCTTATCAAACGACAAGTCTCACACCCTTGACAAGGGATGCTTTTTTTTGTTAAGCCTCAAAGTAACACTCGTAAGTTTTTAGGAGGAGAGAGATGGAATGGGGATGGATAGCTTTAGCGAGTGGGGTTTTAGGTCTGATTTATGCGTTTTCGGCTGCTCTTTCTACACTTAAAAAAGATCCCGGGACAGGTCTCATAAGGGAGGCCTCAGAGGCGGTGAGGGAAGGGGCCGAGGCCTTTCTTAAGTCTGAGTATAAAATTTTGGCCGTCTTTGTGATCGTAGTAGCAATCGTCTTACTTATCCTCGGTAAAGCAAGCCCCTCAATGAGCCCTTGGACAGCCTTTGCGTTCGTGCTTGGTGCTTTATGTTCTATGGCTTCTGGTTATGCAGGGATGAGCATTGCGGTAAGGGCCAATGCCAGAACCACTGTAGCAGCCAGGGAAAGCCTCAATTCTGGTCTTAGGGTGGCTTTTAGGGGCGGAACCGTTATGGGAATGACCGTTGTGGGCATAGGACTTGTGGGGGTTTGTATAATTTATTTCTTGTTTAAGGACCATCCCCAATTTCTGAGCATCCTTCCAGCCTATGGAATGGGGGCTTCTTCGGTGGCCCTTTTCGCCAGGGTTGGAGGTGGCATTTACACCAAGGGAGCAGATGCGGCTGCTGACTTAGTGGGAAAGGTGGAGGTCGGGATTCCGGAGGATGATCCGAGAAATGCCGCAGTTATAGCTGACTGGGTTGGGGATAATGTGGGAGATGTGGCCGGAATGGGAGCAGACCTTTTTGAATCTTATGTGGATGCCATTATAGCGGCAATGACGCTGTCGATTTTGGCCTTTTCAAGTGGCCTAGTGCCTTTACCTCAAACGGCTTGGCATTTACCGCTTCTTGTTGCTGCCAGTGGGATAATCGCTTCTATTATAGGAGTTTTCTTCGTATCCACCAAGGGAAACCGAATGAGGGATCTCTTGTGGGCTTTGAGGCGTGGTACTTTTGTAGCAGCCGGTTTGACTCTTGTTTTTTCCCTCTTTGTAGTTTTAATCCTTAAGGCTCACATGGGGATTTGGTATTCGGTTTTGGCAGGGCTTATAGCTGGCATCATCATTGGGGAAAGCACTAACTATTACACCGCCTACGAATATAGCCCCACTCAAAGGATCTCCCAAGCGGCAACAAGCGGAGGAGGAACGACCATAATGCAGGGTTTTGCTGTAGGTATGATGAGCACCTGGATACCGATTTTGGTAGTGGCCCTTGCCCTTTTGGTTTCTTATAAATTAGCAAGCTTTTATGGAGTAGCAGTTGCCGGGGTGGGAATGCTTTCGACCTTAGGCATTTCCCTTTCGACCGATGCTTATGGTCCAATAGCGGATAATGCCGGTGGTATCGCCGAGATGGCTCGCTTGGGACCTGAAATCAGGGAGAGGACCGATGCCCTTGACGCATTGGGGAATACTACCGCAGCTACCGGAAAGGGATTTGCTATCGGATCAGCTGCTCTGACGGCTCTTGCGCTTCTTCTTTCTTACGGGTTCGCGGTAGGCATTGTTAAAGTTGAAAATGGGCAGCTCGTCATAGAAGGAGGCCTTTTGTCAAGCGTCTTGAGTGCTCCTGTTGTAGCAGGATTGTTTATTGGAGTGATGTTGCCAGCTGTTTTCTGTGCTATGGTAATGGATGCTGTTGGAAGGAACACTTTTGTGATAGTTGAAGAGGTAAGAAGGCAATTCCGTGAAATACCCGGTCTGATGGAAGGTAAGGCTAAACCCGATTATGCTCGTTGTGTAGCCCTTTCCACCCGAGGAGCACTGAGAAGAATGGTTACGCCCGTAATTGTAGCCATAGTAGCTCCATTGGCAGTGGGATTCGTTCTTGGCAAATATGCCCTGGCGGGATTCTTACTCGGTTCGATAGGCTCGGGTTTCCTTTTGGCCATAATTCAAGCAAATGCTGGTGGAGCTTGGGATAACGCTAAAAAGTTCATTGAAATGGGTCATTTCGGTGGGAAAGGCTCCGATGCCCATAAGGCTGCTGTAGTAGGAGATACAGCGGGTGACCCAATGAAAGACGCCGCAGGACCCAGTTTGAACATCATGCTTAAACTAATGTCCATAATAGCCCTGGTGTTTGCTCCCATCTTGGCAGGCTTCTAAGTTTTGTTAAAAAACAAAAATCCCCCGCCGTGGGGGATTTTTATTTTTTTAATTTTTTGGGAGCTATTATCCTCCGGCAAGAAATACTATCACGTCTATTTCATCCCCGTCTTTGACGGGATAGGCCAACTCCTGAGGGAAGGTAGTTTTCGCATTAACCAAAACCTCAAGGTAATTCTTGAGCTTACCGTTCCTTTCGAAAAACTTCTCCTTAAAAGTGGGGTCCAGTTTAACAAGCTCGTTCAAACACTCACCAACCGTTTTGCCGTTAACCTCAAAGACTCCCTCTTTTCCGTCATTCAAAAAGGGATGTAACCTTACTTTCACTCCCATAAGTCTCTCCTCCTCAGCGGGAAAGGGGGAGGGGGGACTCCTGGGTGAGTCCTCCTCCCCTAAAATTCATTTTTTTTAAGGTGTTTCGGCTAAGGTTAGCTCAACTGCCTTTTTGTGAGCTTCCGCTATCCTCTCAGCAGCCTCCCGTTTCTTCAAAATGGGTTCCCTTGAAACATCCACATAATCCACTGCCTTTTCGTAGCAAAATCTAACGCATTGTGGATCACCATCACAGAGATCGCACTTGTAAACCTTTTTGGTCTCCGGATTCCAACCCATAGCGCCGAAAGGACACACCGTCACACAAGATCTACAACCGATACAAAGATCATGATTGACTACAACCCTTCCGAGCGTCTCATCGCGAGTTATAGCTTTAACCGGACAAACCGCCATACATGGAGCATCCACACACTGCCTGCAGGTAACAGGAATATACAACCCTTCCCATTCCCATTTCTCAACCTTTATTCTGGCCTTATAGGGATTGGCCACCCCCTCATGAAAAACCGAACACACTAGCTCGCAATTCCTGCAGCCTGTGCACTTTTGATAGTCTATCACAAGAGCCTTGTATGCCATGGCTAACCTCCTTTACAGCAAATGGGATGGTTCATTGTCGAGACCCAATTTCTTCAAAGTCTCTTCAGTTGGGACGCCGTTTTCATCCCAACCGTTGTACCTGTAAAATTCCTCGCGCATCTTGAGGAATTTTTCCTTGTCGATTTTGCTCCCTATTACATCAGGAGCACCACGCTTACAAGGTTCGGTGAAGTAACGCTCGTTGAGCATATCGCCTCGGGAGTTGTCGTTGATGTCCATGCCCTCACGAAGGTTAAACATCCTCTCTAATGTGTTACATCTCCACGCGATTTCCCATAACTCCTCAGGAGTAAACTCAAGGCCTGTATTGTAATAAATGACCTTGACCCATTCTTCGAAGTTGGGATGGGTAGCACCAAGGAAAGTAGTATGATATTTGCAAATCCCAAGGCAATCAACAGCCATATAGCACTGTTGTTGCCAGAAGACTTGCCAGGCCTTACCCTCATAAGCGCGGTGATCCGAGCTGAGAGGCCCATTATAAGGGATGGGAGTCGAATAAATCTTCCTCAAAACGGGCTCGGGCAGATGATAAAGGTCTATAGCCGGACGGCTCCTCAAATGATCGGACCCTCGGGAAGCAGTGGCCACATTCAAAGCCAAAGCAGGAGTTGGCCTCTCATCGGAATGGAGGTTTTGCATGCCCTTCACCTGAATCATGTACTTTAAGGAATCCTTCCCTATGATCTCAGCAGCTCTAAGCCCGCCTTCAGCCAAAACATCACCGAGCCAACTGCTACGGTTACAAACCTGATGAATCATCTCAATAACGGCATCGTCATTCCCGAACCTTAGGTCAATACCGCCTGTCTCTTTGGTGGTGAGAATACCCTTCTCATAAAGCTCCATGGCCCAAGCTATAAGGCTTCCGAGTTCAAGCCAATCAACACCATATTCGTTACAGAGGTAATTCCCCACAAGAACCGTTAAAGCTTTTCTTGTCCCTGTCTCGCCTCCAAACGCTCCTATTGTGGTATATTCCGGACCCTCATTATAAACACCGGCATAAGGCCCTTCGGGAATCCTGAAGCGGGCCCTACAGTGTACTTGACAAGCAAAACAACCGGCCATGTGGTATTTGCCAAAGGTCTTGTTCGAAATCTCATGGAAGTTTTCAGGTTCAAGCTCATCACAGTAAAGGTGTTGGTTATATTGGAAGTTATTAACCCTTACACCACCCCATGAGTTGGTAGCACCCCATATAAAGGGAGTACCTAAAACACCCATCGTTTGATTCACTTTGGAAGAAGTAATGATATCCACAAACTTCTTGTTGTACTCAAGGGCCTCTCTAGGATAAGCAATTTTTATGTCTATACTCCCCTTAGCGGCTATAAGCTTAAGGTTCTTAGAACCCATAACCGCACCCATACCGGTCCTTCCACCGGCGTTTTTCACACCAGAAATCACATTGGCAAACCTTACCAATTTCTCTCCCGCAGGACCTATGGTGATGCATTTCACGTCATTGTCCTTAAGCTCATCCCTCACCGCTTGTTGGGCTTGAGTTACCGTAAGTCCCCAAATGTGGCTCGCATCCCTTATCTCCACCTCTCCGTCATGAAGGTAAATGTAAACCGGCTTTGGGGCCTTTCCCTTTATTACTAAGTGATCGAACCCAGCAAGCCTCATCTCCGGAGCAAAAAATCCTCCTCCGTTACAACTTCCTAGGAATCCTCCAAGCGGTGATTTGCCCATTACATGATAACGTGACGTAGCCGAAGCAAGCGTTCCGCACAAAAATCCACAACTCACAATCACCACGTTCTCTGGACCAAGCGGATCAATTCCAGGCTTGGTATGATTGTAAAGCAGATAAGCATCAAGCCCCCTTCCTCCTAGAAATTTTTTCCTTATCTCTAGTGGGATAACCTTTTTCTCAACCTTCCCGGTTGAAAGATCAATGTAAGCGATCATCCTGCTTAACGCCATGGCTCTCCTCCTTAAGTTTTTGTTATTCCAAACCTAACTCTTTTGCCTTCTCTTCGATCTTTTGAGTTATGGAATCCCATACCGGACCCCTTATCCTCGGAAACCCGGGCTTAAGCCATACAACCCTCCACTCCACACCGCACTTAGGACACTTCACCGACTTCGCTCCCGGTGGCGGACTTAACCTTATGTCAACACAGCCCGGATTTGGACAACGCACTTGTCCATAACTTCTCGTCTTAGCCAGTTCCTCCGCTAAAGTCCCCTTCTTCTCCTCCACCATCTCACCCCTCCTTTTTAAAGTTTTTACGCCGCCCTTTTAAGGGCCAAAATATAAGCTTCTTTTAAAAGCTCCATAGGATGCAAAACCTTAACTCCGGTTCCCGCTTTGATCTGAAGACCACACCCTCCACATTCGGTCACGACCACATCCGGCTTCATCTCTTTAACTAAGTCCCAGACTCTTTTACCGATTTCGTTTGAAATCTTGAAACTCTTTTCCTTCATACCATAGGATCCACCCATCCCACAACAGGCATAATTGGCCCCCACGATCTCAATACCCGTTATCAGCTTTATAAGATTGAGAGTTGCTTCTGTTAGCTTTTGAACCTTAAGGTGACAAGGGTTGTGATAAAAGATCCTTAACTTCAATTCGCCAAAGTCCCGGTTAAATTTCCCATTTTTATCAAGCTCCAAAAGGTACTCGCTCGCATCCCATACATGAGAACTTACATACTCGGCTTCTTGGCTCGGGAAAAACTCTTTGCCCTCCTTCTTAAGCATCATGTTACAACTCGGACAAGTGGTAATGATGGGGAAACGGCCTTGCGAAAGCTCATAAAGGGAAAAGATAATCCTTCGGAAATTTTTCTCCGCTCCTTTAAGATTACTGTTAGCCATCATCGGCATGCCACAACACAGCTGTTCACTCACCAAAACCTCAAAGCCGTTCTTTTCCATTACAAAAACTAGAGACTTCCCTATTTCGGGATTATAATAATTGGCAAAACAACCGGGATAATAAACTACCTTCTGCTCCATTCCTCACCTCTCTTTTTGAGCCAATCCCTAAAGGTCTCCTTGGGAAATGTGGGTAAGGGGGCCTCTTCATGTATCCCCACAAAATACCGCATCAGTTTCCTCAGGGGTTTGATCTTCAAAGCGAAATTCGCCAAAGAAGAAAAAGAAGTACCAAGCTTAGCCATAAGCTCAGGATTATCCAGAAGCCTCTTTTTAAACCCTCTTCCCTTCCTGGAATAAAAATCAATCTGGGCCCTCCATACCAAATAGGGTATGTTTATATCCACCGGACATTCCACCTCACACCTTCCACAATGAAGACAAGTGTCAAATAAGGGCATAAACCCCAGAAGAAAACCCAGGAGGTAATTTTTGGGACTATAAACCACATCCTCCTCAATCATAAGATGTTTCCCTATCGGACACTGCCTGGCACAGGCTCTGCAGTCAATACAAAGAAGAAGCTCTTCATAAGGCGAACCCAAAAGACGAGACCTCCCATTGTCAAAAATTATGAAATGTACCTCTTGTTCCCCTGAACTTAAAGGCAATTCCTCAAAATCAAAAATCTCCTCCTCTTTTGGTTGAAGATCCAAAAGTACGCTTTCAAGCCCAAAAATCCCAATCATCTTCGTCTGAAAAACTGCCTTTTCTTCATTATCGGCGAATTTTTCCAAGGGAATTACGAAAAATAACTTCTTAGCCTCCTTTAAATCCTTAGCTATGTTCGACATGTGTTGCAAAAATAAAACTTCACCCTCTTTCGACGAAACCACATTGGCACCTAAAACTGCTCCATACTCTCTAAGGCCATACTTCTGAGGAAGATCGAATTCATGTTTCATTTCAAAAGTCTCAAATATACCCTTTTGATGAAGACCTGGAAGAGCCCAATAGTCCTCTACTTGTTTTCGAAAGCTCTGGGGGTCAAAATTTCTAAACTCCCCAAAATACCTTATGTAAGTCCTAAAACCCAACTCCTTGAGTTTTCCCCTGAGCTCATTTATCACCACATTGGACTTATTCAGCGATAAAACCTTAATACCGTGAGCATTATCCTTAATGTAAGAAGCTGCATCTTGAGCTGTTTCCGCATTATAAACCTTAAACCCTAACTCATTTACCTTCTTAACAAAACGATCCCTCAGTTCAAAAAGCCGTCCAACCGCTTTAAGCCTCAAATTCCTCAGGTTTTCCTTCAATTCCTCCAAGGTCAAAGCCGCATAAGAGGATCTCCTTCCCGAAAACAAAAAAGCCTTCTCCCTCCTTTTACTCTCAAAAGAAGGTTCGAAAACCTTAACCTTCATCCTTCTAACCGCCTCATTCGTAATTACGAACTAACTTTATCACCTGATTTCCTATTTGTCAATACCCCTATTGACTAAGCTTAGGGAAAAATGTTATAAGAATGTTCGATATATTGAACATGAAGAAAGGGGTTCCATCGCTGAGAAAAGGTCTGAGGGTTTTGTTACTTTTATCGGATGGGGTTGAGAGGGGGCTTTCGGAGATAGCCCGTGAGCTTTCAATAAGTAAGAGCACCCTTTATGAGATTCTCTGTACCCTTGAGAGTGAAGAGTTCCTGAGAAGAAATGAAATAACCAAAAAATACACCTTGGGGCCTAGGCTTTTTGAGTTATTGGGTAAGGGGCTTGATGAGTTTGAGATTCGCAAGGTCTCTTTGAGGTATTTACAGCAGTTACATGATCTCTCCGGAGAGACGGTATTTTTGGGGGTTGTAAGGGGAGAGAAGGTGATTGTAATTGAGGTGATTGAGGCAGATAAAGATCTAAAGGTGACTTCTCGAGTGGGGGCGCGTGTTCCCCTTTATGCGGGGGCATTAGGTAAAGCTTATCTGGCGAGGTTTGACGATGAAACTGTGAGAAAAATACTCTCTCAGAAGGGACTTAAAGCTTATACCTCCCGGACCATAACGGACATTGATGAATACCTGAAAGAGCTTCGAAGAATTAGAAAAGAAGAAGTAGCCATAGACGATGAAGAATATCTTGAAGGAGTAAGGGCTATCGCTGGTTTTGTGGAGACTCCTTTTTCTCCCCTCGCGGCCATATGGATTGTAGGCTTTTCTTCAAGTTTTACTCACTCCAAAATCGCAGCTCTTATTCCCCCTTTTAAAGAAACCCTTAGAGAGATCTCCCTTGCTCTAAAAAACGGCCTTTAAGAACCTTATCTTTCGATCAAAAGGCTCTTGTGAACCCATCCGATTCGACCATCGGGCAATTGCAATTGATACCACTCCCCTTGTTTGCCAATGGCTTTGGTTTTAAGTCCTCCTTCAGCGGTGGTAAGAAGGGGGTAATCTTTTCCTGGTCCTGTACGAACGTTGATTTTACTTCCCTTTAACTCCACAACTTTAGGGCTCACAAAGGGCTCATAGGGAACAACTGGCGAAGTCGAAACGGATTCCTGAGTAACAACTGGTGAACTTGAAACTGGCGTTGGAATCGATCCCGTATCTCCATAGCGGTAATATTCCGGAGGAACCATCTGGGAGATAGACTGGATGGCATTATCAAGCATAACCATTATGGCCTTTTCCATAGGGGTGTTCTTGTAGGTGCCTAAAGCTCCTCCAACTCCTACAGTCCCCACGATACCTCCGGCAAGGACTCCCACTTTCCAACTTGAGGCTTTTCCCTCAACTCTTGTAGCATTTATCACCCTACCAGTCCTTACATCCACAAGCCTTATATCGGCAGCAATGTAAGCATCCTTTTTACCAACGGCCACTCCTCCAAAACCTGGTACTGGTACGATCAAACCCCCTCCCCCAATTCCCGAAGCCTCGGGTTCAAAAGCAGTTATAGCACCCATAACCAGTATGTCCGCTCCCTCCAATAACCCCATCTGTGGAGCTTTCCCAGCCTGAACATAACCCGATTGTCCGAGATCGATCTCCTCCTTTATCGCCCTAAGCCCTTCTCCCCTTTCAAGCACGATGAAACGCCCTGTCCTAAAAAGGGAGGTGGCCAACATGTCAGAGAGTCCTTCGCCTATTTCCCAAGAACATTTGGCAGCCTTGCAGGTGAAATTGGCAACGGCAATCCTGGCCTTTGGACCTTGATAAGTTAGAACCTCTTGAACGGTAGGGCCTTGAGTCTGTACCGTTGTTGAGATCTCGGGACCACAAGCATAAAGTAAAAAGCTCAAAATTACCAAAAATAAACCGTACCTTATTCCATTAACCATCTTTTGTGTCCTCCTTTAAAATTTGAAAAGTTCATCAGGCGTTAAAACCCTTACGGTTATCTCCTTAAAAAAGGTACCGTCTTTTGGGTATTTTATCATCCATCCCTTAAAACCCTGAACGAAAGCACTTCTCCGAAAGCCATCCCCTAATCTGTAATGTAGGTTAACTCCAATCACCTTTTTCTCGGTATCTACTACTAAATCAATCCCATCTAAAAAATGAATGTTCCCAGGAACAAATGAGAGAAGAACTTGAGGATAATTTTCCGTTGAAAAAATCTGAACTTCCGATACTTTGAGTTTTTGTTCTAACAAAACTTCCGAGAAACCTCGGGGGCATATGGATGAAAATAAAATGACAAAAAGAAGAATAAACCTCTTCATCCTATCTTTTCTTGGGCCATATCCTTCAAAAGCCTCCCGCCAACACCTACCCTATCTTGAGGAATTGGGATTAAGTAGACCACAAATGCTGAGGGAGCTATTCCAGTCAACCGGCTTGCTACCTCGGTAAAAGCCTTTACTAATTCCTTTCTTTTTTCCTCCTCAAGTTCTGGTCCGTAAAAGAATATAGTAGGCATTTCGCTCACCTCATTCCTAAATTTTTTCTCCTTTATCTTTTATAGCATAAGTAGAAAAAATAGCTATCCCTGAAAGAAAACTCATGAGAAAAAGCGCAAGCTGGTAGTTCCTAAAAACGTCATAGAATATTCCACCCAGGTAAGCCATAAATCCCCCGCCTATGAAATGAATGGTATTTATAAGTCCTGTGATAATTCCGAGGTTCTTGGGACCGTAAAGTTTAACGGCAAGAACTGGCGTCAATGGAGCGGTCACAAGGTGAGTAAAGCCAAAGGCCAAGGCAAAAAGGTAAAAGGACCAACTCCCCTTGTAAAGGTAGAGCATGATAAAAAGAAGGGTCCTTAGGAGGAAGGTAAGCATTATGGAAAACCGGCATCCCCAACGATCCGAAAGCCAACCTGCTCCAAGTAATCCAAAAAGGCTCATAAGCCCATACCATCCGAGCATTTTGCTTGCCTGAATATACGGAATACCATAATCTTGAGCCATAGGAACAAGATGAGTTGTCGAAAAGAAATCCCCAGAACCACAGATGAACATCATAAGGGAGAAAAACCAAAGGGAAGATTTTCTTAATGATTCACCTAAAGACAAACCATAAGACTCATAGGATAAAATAACCTTTTCTCCTTCCTCTTCCATCCCATAAGGCTTCAATCCTAACTGCCACGGGTCCCCTTTTATCACCCAGAGGATAAGAAGCGTATTAACCATGAACATCACCAAACCGAGCCCCAAAAAGGAACTTCTCCATCCCCATTTTTGAGTTACAAGCGCCACAATTGGAACAAGCGCAAAATGCCCGAGGGAACCACCCGCTAAGGCTAAACTTGTAGCAAGCCCTTTTCTTCTTTCGAACCACTTACTTACCAAGGTCGAAACCAGGGGAATAGAGGTTCCAGCAAATCCTAAAGCTGAAAGGACACCGTAAGAGAAGAAAAAACCCAAAAAAGACCTCGTCTGCGAGACCAAAAGGAACCCCAAAGAGATAATCAATGTGGAGATCAATAAAACCCACTTTGGTCCATAACGATCGTATAGTTTACCAACTACAAGAAGTCCCAGGGCAAAAACCACCATATTAACCCCAAATACAGCGGAAAGAAGCCCTCTTCCCCATCCGTATTCCATAAGAATTGGTTTAAAGACCACACCAAAGGCATACCTAGCACCGGCATTGAAAAAAAGTACTATAAAAGAAGCCAAAACCACATACCATCCAAAATGAAGTCTATCCTTATTCATGCTTTTCCTCTTTTAGATAAATCACCCTTATCGGGAATGGAATCTCTATGCCTTCTTCTCTGTAACGTCGGTAAAGGCGCTTGATAAATTCGTGTTTTATTAAAAACTGATCGGTATACCCTTTAGCCCTTAATATTACCGTAAAGTTTATACTGAATTCACCAAAAGAGTGATAACGAACAAATGGTTCGAATTCAGGAACACCACCAGGAACTTCTCTCATCACTTCTTTTGCGACTTCTATTGTAACGCGTTCGACCTTCTCTAAATCAGAAGAGTAGCTAATTCCAATACTTATTAGAACGGAAAGCTCTTTCTCCGGTTGGTCGTAGTTAACAATTATTAAGGAAGCCAGTTTAGAGTTAGGAATTATAACGATATTGTTAGAAAGTTGCTTTATGGTGGTATTTCTCCAGGTAATGTCAATAATATGTCCCTCTTCTCCTGTCTCAAGTTTTATATAATCGCCTATTCGAATTTGCTTTGAAAGCAAAAGGTGAATACCCGAGAAGAAATTGGCCAAAGGACCTTGAAGGGCAAGGGCTACTGCGAGTCCGCCTATTCCGAGACCGGCAAGGGCGGGTGTTATGGAGATCCCGAGGGACCGGAGTAACACCAAAGCACCTATTACAAAAACCAGGATCTTTATTAAGTGTTCTAGAAGAGAAGTAGGGGGAAGGACCTCCTTTAAGGAACTAACCTTCTTTCTGAAAACACTCGCCAGAAAATCGGCGAAAAACAGGGTGAAACAAATAATTGAAAGAGAAAGAGCTGTTTTTCTTAAGGCTTCTAAAAGCTTGAATTGAAAAAACAAAGGTAAGGAAAAGTAAAAGAACAGGAAACCTCCTCCGCTTATAAAAAAAAGCAAGTCTCTTTTTCTGACATTTCCCATTCTTGAGACTTTATATTATAACAATCATTATGACGGAAAAGCGAGCCTTTGTTTGTCAAGAATGTGGTTATGTACATCCCCAGTGGTTGGGAAAGTGCCCCAATTGTGGAAACTGGGGCACGATGGTTGAGGAGTCCCCTTCTTTTAAAAAGGTAAAACCCCAAGAACAAGTTCGCTCTTATATCCTTCAAGGTGAGGACTTTGAGGAACAAAGGATAAGGACCTCCTTTGAGGAATTTAACCGGGTTCTTGGAGGGGGAATCGTTGAGGGTTCGGTAATATTGCTCGGGGGAGCACCTGGGATGGGCAAGTCAACACTTGTACTTCAGATCCTTGATGATCTGGCTTCTCAGGGCGTTAAGGTCCTTTATTGTTCGAGTGAAGAATCCATAAAACAGATACGCTCAAAGCTCAAAAGGCTTGGGGGAAGGAGTTCTGGGTTTTTAGGGCTTTCTACCTCTTATGTGGATGATCTGATCGAGGAGTTTAAAAGTCATAAACCCCGAGTGATAGTACTTGATTCACTTCAAGCTTCATCGGTAAGGGAAATAACCTCTCCTTCGGGCAGTATCGTTCAGGTGAGGGAAGTCACCTCAAGGCTCATTAAGCTTGCAAAAGGAGAAGGGGTTGCGGTAATCATCATAGGTCACATCACGAAAGAAGGAATCATCGCAGGTCCTAAGCTCATCGAACACCTTGTGGATGTAGTCCTTTATTTTGAACAAAGGCAGGATAGCCCCTTTCGAATCCTAAGGGCAGTAAAGAACCGCTTTGGGTCGACCAACGAGATAGGGGTCTTCGAGATGGCGGAAAAGGGACTGAGGGAGGTCAAAAACCCTTCGGAGATATTTTTGGCCGAAAGACCCCAGGGGGTTCCAGGAAGTGTGGTGATGCCGGCCATTGAAGGCACAAGACCGCTTCTTGTGGAAGTCCAGGCCTTGGTGGCTCCCTCTTACGGGAGTTGGAGAAGAACCGCTATGGGAATAGATTACAATCGACTGCTTCTGCTTGTGGGGATCATCGAAAAAAGGATGGGGCTTGACCTCTCTCATAGGGATGTATTTGTGAATGTGGTAGGGGGGTTATGGATCGAGGAACCGGCGGTAGATCTGGCGGTAATTACCGCTATAGCGTCGAGCCATCTGGATAAAGTTTTCCCTTCGGACACAGTCGTCTTTGGAGAGGTGGGTCTTGCTGGAGAGGTGAGAAGTGTGCTTTATGCAAAAGAAAGACTCGAAGAAGCCAAAAGGTTAGGCTTCAAAAAGGCCATCATCCCCAGGGCAAACCTCAAGTCCCTCAAAAGGGAAATGGAACTTTTCGGAATAAGAGAAATCCGCGAAATCCTATCTTTTTTGGGGAGAAAAGATTTACGTTCCTAAGGTCCAAGAACGCAAGTATCTTTCCTGTTCGGGGGTAAGGGAATCGATCCTCACGCCCATCGAGAGGAGTTTTAAATTAGCAACTTCCCGATCAATCTCAGGGGGAACTTTATAGACCTTTTTCTCAAGTTGTTTTCGGTTTCTCCATAGGTAAACGCAGGAAAGAGCTTGATTGGAAAAGCTCATATCCATCACTTCGGGTGGATGCCCTTCGGCACAGGCTAAGTTAACAAGCCTCCCCTCACCTAAAAGGTTTAACTTACGCCCGTCCTCCAAAAGGTATTGGGTAAGACCTTGACGCAACTGTTTTTTCGCTTTTGCCATTTTTTCAAGGGCCTCTATATCGATCTCAACGTTAAAATGCCCCACATTGGCCAAAATAGCTCCGTTTTTCATCCTTTCAAAATGTTCCCTTCTTATAACGTGATAATTACCCGTAACAGTTACAAAAAAATCCCCGATTGAAGAAGCCTCCTCAAGGGGCATAACCTCAAAGCCATCCATCAAGGCCTCTAAGGCCTTAACTGGATCAACCTCCACTACTATTACCCTTGCCCCCATACCTTTGGCCCGCATGGCTACTCCACGACCGCACCATCCATAACCACATATGACAAAATTAGAACCTGCAATAAGCCTATTGGTAGCTCTCAATATGCCATCGATAGTGCTCTGACCGGTCCCATATCGATTATCAAAAAGGTACTTAGTCTGAGCGTCATTAACCGCAATCACGGGAAACAAAAGAAGTCCCTCCCTTTCCATTTCCCTAAGCCTTAGGACCCCGGTGGTCGTCTCCTCGGTGCCTCCTTTAATGTCCTTAATTATCTCCCTTCTTTCTCTTTCCGTGAGCTTTAAGGCCCATTCCTTAACCGGATCCTTTAGTTCTTCGATTCTTCCATGGCCAAGCAGATGCACCTGAGAGGTAAGATCCCCTCCGTCATCCATTATCAAATTGGGTCTATGGGCTATAGCCTCTTTAATGTGTTCATAGTAGGTCCTCTCATCCTCTCCCCTTATGGCATAAACCCTTACCTCATAATCCTCAACCAGGCAGGCAGCCACATCGTCTTGGGTTGAAAGCGGATTGGAAGCGCATAAAACCACCTCTGCCCCACCGGCCTTAAGGGTCATCATAAGCTGGGCGCTCTCAGTAGTAACATGTAAACAAGCTGAAATCCTCACTCCTTCAAGGGGTCTTTCTCGAGAAAACCTCTCTCGGAGAAGCGCTAAAACAGGCATCGCTTCCCCGGCCCATTGGATACGATCCCTACCCTTTTCCCTTAGGGAAATATCCTTTATGTGAAAACCCTTCATATCCCAAAGGCCTCTCTCAACTCTTCGACTTTATCGGTTTTTTCCCAAGTAAATTCGGGTTCTTCCCTTCCAAAATGACCATAACAAGCGGTTTTCTTGTAAATAGGTCGACGAAGCTTTAAATGTTCTATGATACGCCCAGGCCTAAAGTCGAAAATTTCCCTGGCCACTTTAGCTATCTCATCAGTGGGCACAATACCAGTGCCAAAGGTATCGATCATAAAAGAAATGGGTTCGGGTTCGCCTATGGTATAGGCTACTTGCACCTCGCATTTTTTCGCCAATCCCGCTGCCACAATGTTCTTAGCCACGTAACGGGCCATGTAAGAAGCCGAACGATCCACTTTCGTGGGATCCTTACCGGAATAGGACCCACCTCCATGATGTCCCATACCTCCATAGGTGTCCACAATGTTTTTACGTCCCGTCATCCCACAATCCGCCATGGGTCCACCTATCACAAAACGACCAGTCGTGTTGACATAAAACCGGGTTTTGTGATCTAGCATATGGGGAGGGATCACCTTTTTTATCACCTCATGAATGATCCCCTCTCGCAAGGTGGTTTGGCTTACATTAGGATGATGTTGAGCCGCTATTACAATTGCATCCACCCGAACAGGTCTTCCATCCACGTATTCTAAGGTTACCTGGGTTTTTCCATCGGGACGAAGGAAATCCAGAATCCCCTTCTTTCTCACCTCAGCAAGGCGCATTGCCAGTTTATGGGCGAGCATTATGGGCATTGGCATAAGTTCAGGGGTCTCGTCACAGGCGTAACCAAACATAATCCCCTGATCCCCAGCCCCTATTTCGTGATTCTCCCTTCCGATTACCCCTTGAGCAATATCCGGGGATTGCTGATCTATAGAAGTTATCACTCCACAAGTCTGCCAATCAAAACCATAACTGGCATCAGTGTAACCGATCTCTTTTATGGTCTGACGAGCTATCTCAGGCATTTCAACGTAGCACTCAGTTGTGATCTCTCCAGCTATGAAGACAAGGCCTGTTGTCACAAGACATTCACAGGCAACCCTTGCGTAGGGATCTTTCTCCAGGATGGCATCCAAAATGGCATCGGCTATCTGATCGGCAATCTTGTCGGGATGACCCTCGGTAACGGATTCCGAAGTGAAAAGGTATCTTTTCATAGGCATCCTTCCTTTCTCCTCCCTCTGATTTGAATCTTTTTAATATCACTTAGAAGAAGCGCCGTCAATCAAATCAATTAAAGTAATGAATATCGGCACTCGGGTAAACCACCACCTTAGAACCCGAAGGATGCCTCTTCTTGAGGAAAGAAAGCAAATCTTCCCACTTCTCAAAGAATATGATCTTCTCCTTCTGGAGAAAGTAATCTTTAAAGCTCAACTCCGGATAAGGGGAAAAGACAAGGAGATGCCTCAAATTTGAGGGAAGGTTTATCCTCAAAGGAAGGGGCGGATCGTTCCACCGGCCAAAGGTGCCCATTAGATAATGACTAACATGTCCTTCGGGAACACTCCAAATAAGGACTATTTCCCCACCCTCCTCCTTAAGCAACGAAAGAGTGGTTATAACCCCAATCTCCCCTTCGTTAGCCTTTGAAAAAACGTTAGAAATTACAATAGAAGCGCCTTTAACTGGTTCACTTCGGTAATGTTCTATGGCCCTTTGGATTGCCTTTTCGTATGCTTTTTCTGGGAATCCCGAGAAAACCTCTACAGCTTCGCCTTTTGAGTTAACCAAGACTTCTACTTTGAAATCTAAATTGACCAATCTAAGGGCATCTTCCATGTCCATTCTCAAAGGGTTATCTTTCAAAAGCTCAAGGATACCGAAAGGTCCCCCTTTTCCTTTGAGTCTTTCTTTGTCCTTTTGATGGAACTCCCTTACACACTCAAAAGAGGAAACTCCTGGAAGGATTATCTTCCCTCCTCCTCCAAAGCCCGTCATTATATGAGGAACCACTGAACCTATAGCCACCTTAAGGTCACATCTCATAACCTCTTCGTTAACAAAAAGGTGAGTACCAGTTCTTGTGGTTCCAACAAACACGCAATTCCCAAAGGGATTATGGTTATACACCGGGAATCTCCTCAGCACTTCCTCTCCGAGTTTATTTTGAAAATCCATTCGGTTCATCGTCCCATGACAGCCAAGTGCCGCTATGAACCTTATATTCTCTTCTTTGATGCCACCTACCTCCAATTCCTCAATAATCCAAGGCACTATTACCTTTACCGGCGTTATGCGTGAAGTATCATCAAAAATAACAACCACTTCGCCCTTACCTTTGGCTAATTCTCTTAAAGGAGGCCCTGAGACCGGGGTTTTTACCGCTTTTCTTATCTCTTCGGGTTCAAGGGGTTTACATTTTGAGCCGGCTATATCCTTTATGTGTACTTCCCACTCATCGGGCAATTCTAAGGAAATCTCCCTTCTTTGAGCCCAAGGATTTTGAGGTAATTTAATGACCACCTTCCTGCCTCATTTTTACTTGATAAGTTTTGCAGGAAGCCAAAGGGCGATCTGCGGGAAAAGTATCAGTATAAAAATTCCCACTAAAATCAACCCGACAAAGGGAACAGCTCCCTTTATAATGTCATCGGTTGTAACTTCTGGAGCTACAAGATTACTTATTCCCCTAAGATAAAAAAGGGCAAGCCCATAAGGTGGGGTTAAAAAGGACATCTGAAGGTTGACCGAAACCAAAATGGAATACCATATTGGGTCAAATCCGAGCTTTTGAGCAATGGGGAAAAATATGGGGATGGTTATCACCAAGATTTCAAACCAATCCATAAAACACCCCATTATCAAAAGGGCAAGCATCATTATCGCCAAAACTCCATAGCGACCTAACCCAAGCCCAAGAAGCATCTCCTCCACGACCCTATCGCCTCCTAAACCGAGGAAGGCACTAGCAAAGGTAAGGGCTCCACAGGCAATAACGGCGATCATCCCGCATAAGCGCACCGTCCTATAACAAGCCTCAAGAAATATAGAAAGGTTCAAGCGCCGATTCGCTGCGGCTATTATCAAACCTACAAGCGCTCCTGTTCCCGCTGCTTCAGTGGGAGTTGCGATCCCTAACACTATGGTCCCTAAAACTGCGAACAATAACGCTAAGGGAGGAATCAGATTTTTAAACAAAACTCCCAACTTTCCTTTTTGATTCGAAAATTCCACTCCTTTATCAAGGGGTACAGGAGCTAAGCTAGGATTGAGTTTACACCGGATCCAGATGTAAAGAAGATAAATGCCCGAAAGAAGAAACCCCGGAAGAAAGGCAGCAAGATAGAGCTTCCCAACTGACAATCTTGCCCATGCCCCTATAACCACTAACATAATGCTTGGAGGGATCAACATTCCTAAACATCCCCCCGCCATGACCGTACCACTTGCAAGTCTATGATCGTAGCCCCTTTTTATCATGGCAGGAAGGGCTAAAAGCCCCACACTTGTAGTTGAAGCACTTACAACACCAGTAGTTGCTGCAAATACGGTAGCAACAATAATCGTAGCAAGAGCAAGTCCTCCCCTTACCCTACCCAAAAATTGGTTAAGGGCCTCATATAAGCCATCGGCCACTCCAGATCGCTCAAGGATGTTTCCCATGAACACAAAAAGGGGAATGGCCACAAGGACATAATTGGTCTGAAACTCAAAAAACCGGGTAACTATCACGGGCAAAAACTGTGGACCCCAGAAGAAAAAACCGAAAAGCAGACCCACCCACGCCAAAACGAATCCTACTGGATGCCCAAGAAACACAAATACGATCAAAGGAACTAACATCCAAAGTGGTGAGATTTGAGACATTTAAAACTCCCTCCCCACCAATTTACCGAAATCTCGGATAACCTTCGCTATTACCTGAAGCAATAATAGAAAAATCCCCACAGGAATAGTGGTCTTAAGAGGATACAAAGGAAGATAAGGCGGGGAAGGCGTTAGTTCTTTCAAGCACCAGGAACGGTAGGCAAAATCTACCGCTTTCAAAAAGATAATTATAAATGTAGGAATGCATATTGTGAAGTATAGAACGATGTCAAGGATAAGATTCGTACGATTTGAGAGTCTACTTGTTAAAACATCTATGCGCACATGTTCCTCTCTTAGCATCGCCCAAGCAGAAGCAATTATAAAGAGAAACCCCCATAGCATGTAACTGATATCAAAATTCCATGCTATGGGGGTGTTGAAGACCTTTCTCGCTATAACTCCTAAGTTCACTACCACTATCAAAACGATAAGGGAAAAAGCAGCTACTTTTCCACTTATCAGGCTTAACCTATCAACAAGGTGGAGGATTCGTCTCATTTCGCAAGTTTAGCTTCCTTAACCGTATAGCTGATATTCTCAAGAGGATAAAGTTCCTTCATCAATGCTTTGAATTCATTGACAGATTTCAAAACCCTTGCAAAAAATGGGTTCTGAGAAGCATATTTATCCAGGATTTTCTGTCCCACTTCATCAAGGGCTTTAAGATCCTCGTCAGAAAGCCTTATGAACTGACAACCATAATCCCTCATTTTCTTCATAGCTTTACCCGATTCCATTAATTCATAAGACCTTTGGTGCAAGTAAGTCCTATAAGCAGCAGTTTCCACTACATTCTTTAAATCATCGGGCAATTTCGCCCATACGTCTTTGTTAACCATAAGGAAAGCAGCGGTTGAAGTGGAATGCCAACCGGGCAAGACCACATACTTACCAACTTCATGAAACCCCAAACCATAATTGTCCCACGGTGAGGCATATTCTAATCCATCAATAACTCCCCTCTCCATAGCGGTATAAATCTCACCAGCGGGCAAAAATATGGGTTTCACTCCAAACTCCTTCACCACCTCCGCTTCAAGCCCAACAATCCTAATAACCTTTCCTTTGAGATCTTTTAGAGACTTAATGGGTTTCTTTAAATGTAAAAAGATTTGAGTAGTACCAATCACGATAGGACCTACAGGTTTGATGTTCCATTTACCATAAAGTTCTTCCAGTAACTGAATCCCTCCAAACTGAGTAAACCAAGAAAACCATTGTTCTCCTGTAAGCCCAAAGGGAATAGAACCACCAAAAATAGCAGCAGTCATATCTCGTCCTGTCTCATAAGCTGGCCACCATATGGCTGCTTCTATTGTGCCTTTGGAAACGGCGTCGAGGGTCTCACCAAAAGGAACCAGACTACCAGAACCATAAGTCAAAATCTCCAAACGCCCTCCGCTCAACTTCTTTACGGTATCAGCAAAATACTTTGAAACCAACGAATCATAAGGGGCGCCTCCGGGATAAAATGATTGCACCCGCCATTTGATAACTTGAGCTTCAGCGTGAGTTAAAGCAAAAAATAAAATCCCCACCCATATGCTCCACAAAAACTTTACTTTAAACCTTCCTTTCATGATAACCTCCTTTTTAAAATCGTGTATTTTTAGTGTAGCAAAAGTTCTAAAGGTTTCAAGCCCCAATTTCCCACTCACAGTTTTCGTAAGTTCTGTTACGCTTTCGTTTCCACTGCTCCTGCGACGACCTTCGCGATGGTAAAAATAAGTTGCTCAGCGTCCTCCAATAAATTACTCCATCTTCATGTAAAGTATGGGCACATTTTAAGGGTTTAAAACCGAAAGCCGTCAGCCTTTGTTAAAGTTCGGCAGTTAAAAATCATGCTCCTTCTCCAGCCTCAAACCCCATCTGTACCGCTTTTAAGTTAATTTCCCTCAATGTAGGAGGAGTGAGCATTGTGATTGCCTCCCGGACCTCCTGCTCGTTGAAAGGAAGAAGCCCTTTGGAAGCAGCATAACCGATGAGGATGAGATTGACCACACGGGGATTGCCCAGTTTCTGAGCTAGTTGATTGGCATCCACGGAATAAAGCCTAATACCTTCTACCTCCGGAAGGGAAGGAGAGTTAATCACCGCCGCTCCCCCTTCCCTCAGCATAGAGAGGTTCCTCAAACCTTCATCCCTTTGGAGGCCAAAGAGCAGATCAGCCCTTCCCCTTTTTATGAGGGGGCTAAAAAACTCACCTATTTTCACATGGGACAGGACCGATCCTCCCCTTTGGCTCATACCGTGGGTTTCGGAACCAAAAACATTCTCGCCGCGCTGGTGAGCTAGTTGATAGAGGATTCTGGCTGCAAAAAGTACACCTTGTCCCCCCACCCCGGCGATGACTATCTGCAATCTCATCTCTCTTCCCTTATCGCTCCTTGATGGCATGCGTAAACGCAAAGGCCACAATCGACGCAGATCTTGCGATCTATTTCTATCCGGCCTTCGACCATCCTCAAGGCCGGACAGCCGAAGGCCTCAAGGCAATAACCACACCCAACACAATTCTCCACAAGTGGCATCTCGATAACGGAACGGGGACACGCCACTGCACATAGCCGACAGAAATTACAACGCTCAAAGTTTACCTTATAAGTTGTGCCCTCCTTAAGAATGGCTCCTTGAGGACAGGAAATCATACAAAAATCACATTCCGTACAGCTACCACAGTGGAAACAGCGTTCATTTGCTTCTCTCAACGCTTCCTCTTCAGAGATTACTTGCGAGATCTCCCTAAAACTTCTTCTGGCTTCTTCTGGGCTCAGGCGCCTTAGTGAAGTCCTCTCACTCCTTGGAAAGGCACTGAGGTCTATTTCGTCTAAGGAAACCTCTTTTGGTACTCGTTCCTTTAAGAGTTTGATTTCTTCGCCAGTAAGAAAATGGTGGATTTCCAACGCTCCTTTTCTACCCGAACCTATAGCATGGGCAACTGTGCGAGGCTGAGCTAAGAGATCGCCTCCAAAAAAGACCTTCCCCCTTTCGCGGAGGTCTGAAGGAAGCTCAAGATCGGGTTCTTCTCCGATGGCCACCACCACGGCCTCCACTTCGAGGACGAATTCGGAGCCCTCAACGGGCTTGACCCGACTGCGGCCATCCTCCCCCAGAGATTCAACGCACATCCTAATCAGACGCAATCCTTTCACTTCCTCATCCCCCAATATCTCCACCGGAGAGACCAAAAACTCCATCTTAACCCCTTCGGCCAAGGCTTCCTCCACTTCCGAAGGATGGGCCGGCATATCCTCCTTTCTTCGGCGATAAAGGAGCAATGGTTGGGATCCAAGCCTTATGAGGGATCTACAGACGTCAATGGCAGTATTCCCCCCACCGATCACGGCCACCCTTCTTCCTATTACAGGAGGGTTACCTTCATTTAAGCTCTTGAGAAACTCAATTCCCCTCCATACTCCCTGGAGCCTCTCGTTAGGGATTCCCAAGCGTCTGGGTTTCTGAGCACCGGTGGCAAAAAAGAGGGCATCGAAAGCTTGAAGCTCCTCGAAGGATACATCCCTTCCCACCTTCACTCCAGTCCGCATCTCTATACCCAGGGAAAAAATCCTATCGATTTCTCTCCTCAGCACCTCTTTGGGAAGGCGATAAGGAGGTATGCCATAGCGGAGCAAGCCTCCGGGTTCTGGCATAGCCTCAAATATCGTTACCTTATGACCCAAAAGGGCCAGATGGTAAGCACAACTCAAACCCGCAGGGCCCGAACCGATCACAGCTACCCGAAACCCCGTATCGGGAGCTCTCTTGGGCAAACACTGTAAAGTATAGCCCAAAAAGCGTTCTATAGCCTGAATACTCACAGGCTGATCGTACCTGCCTCTGTTACACGCGTCTTCACAGGGATGAAAGCACACCCTACCGCACACTGAAGGTAATGGATTTGTCTGAAGCAAGAGAAAAGCCGCCTCCTCTTCCTTCCCCTTGGCCAGTAGCCGCAAAACTCCCTCCACATCAGTCCCAACGGGACAGGCCCCATTACAGGGTGGTGTTTTAGTCACGTATCGAGGCCTCAAGTCCCCCTTATCTGGCAAGGGAAGGCGATAAAAAATCTTAACCCTCCTGGGTTGACCTACTTTCTTTGTGATTTCCATACAAGGGTGTCTCGCAACGATTACGGCCACCCCTCCATTCTTTTCCACATACTGTTGGGCATTCCTCAGGGTTTTTATCAATTCGGGTATATTATAAGGATCAACCACTTGAAGATACTGTACGCCACAGGCTTTCACTATCTTTTCCAGGGTAATTGGTTCGGCCTTATTGCCATCGGCTAGAATCGGAGAGGCAGGAGTAGGTTGCATGCCTGTCATTGCAGTGGTATTGTTATCCAGGATTACCAACAGAAACCTAGCCCTCGTGTGAACGGCATTAACTAGGGCAGGCAAGCCAGCGTGGAAAAAGGTCGAATCCCCAATGGTAGCCACAATGGGAATCTCACGGTGATCTTGATGGTAAGCTTGGTATAGACCCGCTGCCATATTTATGGCCGCTCCCATGTCAAGAACTATATCCACTGCCCCCTGATTCACTCCCAAAGTGTAACAGCCAATATCACTGGGGAAAATGGCATTGGGAAAAGCGCGCTTTATCGCATAAAAAGTCGCACGATGAGGACAACCCGGACACAGTACAGGAGGTCTCTCGACCCCTTCTACGGGGGGTCTGATTGTCGGCTTGATGGGAGGAAGAAGAGAACCCTTAGCTTTTTCCCATGCCTTCCTGAAGGCTTCTTCTACCACCTCAGGACTCAGCTCCCCTTCTTTGGGCACAACACCCGTAAATCTCCCCTCAACCTTCTTCACATCCCTTATCATCAACTCCAGGAGCGCATCGGGTTCCTCAAGGACTAATACGTGTCTGCATAACTTCATGAACCTTTCCACCAATTTCCGGGGGAATGGCAAGGGAGCACCCACCTTAAGAACTGGCACTGAATCGGCAAGCCTGAGTTCCTCCAGAAGTTCCACTACGGTACCAAAGGTAGAGCCTGCTGTGATGATCCCCAAGCGAAAAGAGCCCTCTAAGGATTCCAAGAACTTTCTCCCTAGCAGAACCCTGTTAAAAGGGGAATTTTCATATTCCTCGGCGATCTCCTCCAGTTTGCGATTCAAGATCTTATGAAGCTCGTAACGATATCTTGGGGTTGAAGCCCAGCGACGGGGATCCTTCACAAATTGGGCTTCCCTTCCAAGAACCTTTGGGGGATCCAGGGTAACTGTTTGACGGGCATGACATATCCTCAGGGTTGGGCGTAAAAGCACTGGAATCTCATAACGCTCTGATAACTCAAAGGCAAAAGAGGCCATCTCCTTAGCTTCCTGGGGACTGGAGGGATCAAGAACCGGAACCTTCGCTAAAATCCCCCAGAGGCGGGAATCTTGTTCGGTCTGAGAGCTATAAGGCCCAGGATCATCTGCCACAACAACTACAAACCCCCCTTTAACCCCCGTATAAAGCGAACTGAAAAAAGGATCACTAGCTACATTTAACCCCACCTGCTTCATCGCTACAGCGGCTCTTTTGCCAGCATAAGCTGCAGCTAACGCCACCTCATAGGCCACCTTCTCATTTGTGGACCATTCCACATAAATGTCCAGCCCTTCCTCATCCTTAAAAGCAATAACCGCCGGCAAGATTTCAGTGGCCGGAGTGCCAGGATAAGAGGTCATCACCTGACACCCTCCCTCAACTAAACCCCTACCTATCGCTTCATTCCCTAAAAGAACCCTCTTACTAGCCACACTGCACCTTCCGTAATGTATACCGTATACATTATACAACACGATTATATGGCCTTTTTGTTTTTGTTGTCAAATTGAGTTTTAGGTTATTGGGTGTCTGGGTATAAACATAGGTCCCAACTTGTAGAAGGAGGAACAAAGAGGGTAGAGACTGCCGAGTTCATCCTTGAGGTCTTTCGCACAGACCTAAGTACCCTGGGATCGTGAAATCAAACCTCTCAGGGGATGGGGGTAAAGTATATCACGGTTTGAGGAGGAATTCTCCTGAAAGGGCGAGGTTTTTGGTGAGGAAGGTCCCGGAGCAGAAAGGAGGCAATGTGTCAAAGACAGAAGGAATCTTTTGTATCTTACCAGAAGACCCTAAGAAGGGCAAGGGGAGGCTGGTTTGAGGATCTTTTTAGAAAGCTCAAAAAGCTCACCAAGGAGGCTTAAGGTCGAGTTTTAGCAGTTTATCCTAAGTGAGGTAAAAGAACAGGTTATGGCCCGATGAGGCTTTTAAAGCTTTTGTGGAGGAAATATACGCTTAGGCTCTCCCCCAACACCATGAAGGCCATTTTAATAAAGAGGCATGGAATCAGGAAAAAAGAGGAGATTTCAAGGCCCCCTTTATGAGTATGAGCATCTTTTACCCTTTGAGCAGATGCAGGTGGATACGAGGTCTATGAGCATGTAAAGGTATGTGGGCTACCGATTTATCAGTGGAGTCTCGGTGGATGTGGTCCCCAGGGCGAGGTTTAGGGCATTGAGTTATGGGCTTTTGAGTTTCTTTGGGGCTGTGTTTTTTGCCGTGGTGTTATTGTTGTTGAGGGCCCATGGGGTCAGGTGGAGGGTGAATGGAACCGCTTCAGGCTTTCATAAAAAGGCCATCCTTCAGATGATGAGGAATTTTGCCCGATCCATGCCGATGGGAGGGGGATGTGATGAAAGACCCCTCGGAAGTCCTCAGGGAGAGGTCAGGGGGCTTCTGAAAAGGTACATCCTGAAATTTCCGGTAGTACTTCTTGAGGTCCTCTTGAGAAAGGTTGATCCAAGGCTTCTCACCTTTCCCTTCCACTTCAAAACCGGTACTGATCTCTTTACCCCTTACCAGTTTTAGGTTATTGATTGGGTGTGAGTTTTTTGTGAAGAGCTTTTTAGGCGTTCTTTAATCTTTTCCCAAGAGGAAGTTATGAGGAAGCTTTCCTCCATGTTTTGGACCATTTTTTTCAAACTTTTTTATAGGAACAGCGAAACTCAAAGTTTCACGGGGGACATAGGGGCGAGCGGATACGTCAAACATACATATTATGCACCGAGGATTGGGAGAGAGGCTTTCAAGATAGGGGTACTGTACTATGGTAGCGCATCCTGCCACGAATGGAGCTACCACTGCATGTTGGTCAACCTCGTCGTAATTGGCCAGTGTAAATAGTCCCGACAGCACATCAGGTTGCGCGAAGAAGATGACAACCGATGGCTCATCTTCCTCCTTCAGATCATCCCATCTCTTAAATACTATCCTGCGTTTTGGGGCCTGAAAGTGAGGCATCCTTGACATGAGCTCTTTAACCAGTTCGGGAGATTTCTTGTAACGCTCCCCTTCCAGCTCCCCGGGGATACCATAAGAGAGAAAATACTCAAACTTAGGCATGATTTCTTGAGAAAAACCTAAATAACGGCGCCCTCCATGACATCCTATCCAATCTTTTTCGAAATAAATGGCCTTACCGTTCCTCACCTTAACCAAAGAGGATAGGACACACCTGTGGCCGGAAGAAGCCTTTTTTCCTTCAGCTCCACCATCTCCGTCGGTATAAAAGAAAACGATGGGAAGTTCTTTTCCGTTGAAGTACTTATTCCAAAGCTCCAAGAATTTTTTTTAAGCCCCAAATCCATCCTTTCCTCCTGAGCCCAATAGGTCTCAAAGGTGACCTATGGGAATATTTGGTTCACAAAGGGGATTTTGCCCAATTTCCCATAAGATGTCCATGAGCTTTATCAATCTGCAACCTTCAACAGTTGAAATGATCCTAATATACAAATTAAGTTGAAAGTCAACAGCAGGAACCGCTTTTTTGTTCCTTCCACATAGCGAAAACTAGCACTGTTACCAATGACAGGATTCCTCCATAAATAAAGGTACATGCATTGTTTATATCCCAAAGAAACCCTGTTACGAAGTTTCCAAAAAGACCGATATGCCCACCACTGTATGGAATAAGCCAAGGGCGGTTCCGTACATCTCAGGGGGGCTAAGTCACTCGCATAGGCTCATTGGTTCCCCTCAACAAGGGCATGGCAGATGCCGTAAAACGAAAATAAAACAAACAAAAAGGAAACTTCTTTTGTCCACAAAAAGCCGGTGCAGAGAACAGAGAAAAGGAAGTAACCGAGCCCAATAATAATCCTTCGCCCTAATTTATCGGAGAGTTTGCCAGCAGGAGAAGCCAGTAGAGTATAAAAATATTGAAAACTACATAAAAGGCCAATGTCCAGGCAAAAGCATTAGAGCCTCCCCGAAAGGATGGCTGGGCTTTAAGTAAGAAGAACACATATGTGACCTTCCCCCTCAATAAATTGAGGAGGCATCCTAACACGGATACACACAAAGGTTTACCTTTGTGCTTCGGTTCGGCGATGCCGCGCCACACGTTTACTGCTACCCTTCACGGGAGATACCTGATACGCCCTTTTGTAAATATTCAAGGCACCATTTACATCCGC
>Ga0105158_1000177_pt1 | contig 28925 bp, 37 predicted proteins | sample LHCtaG_FD_81567 | JGI IMG/M metagenome (GOLD analysis project Ga0105158, IMG submission 81567) | Hot spring microbial communities from Little Hot Creek, USA to study Microbial Dark Matter (Phase II) - LHC4sed_matched | ecosystem: Environmental > Aquatic > Thermal springs > Hot (42-90C) >...
ATTATAAATTATGCGAATTAAGAAATAAGCATTTCAAAAACTTAGAGGTTTATTCTGGGTTAAGTGGGCAATCCTGCTGTTTCATTTTTCTTAAACTATAAGTTTAACTCTCCTTCTTTAAGACATTATGCAGGTTAAGCATGATGGACTAAAAGCAAATATCGATAAAATTTAGGTTATTTTTCATTGCTCTACTGTTAAAAACTCCATTCGCATATATGTTCACAATATGGATCTCCATGAGCTAAGCATTTATGCCTTAAAAAACGTACTTTATTTTCAAGTGCGCTGCTTATTCCCTTGTTAAAGCTTTCATGAAGAATATCGCATATTATTTCTGGTTTATCTAAAGCTAATTCAAAAAATACACAATTATGAAGCTTATATGCAACTTTTGTTTTATTTACCTCAATAACCTCAGGTTCAGAACCTGCTTCTTTTAAATATTTTTCCACAAAAAATTCTTTAAAGGTTTCTGGAGTCCATTCTTTTATATCATATTTTGCTTCAAGCTTTTTTAATATATTTAAACCCATTTCAAATCCAGCTTTTTTAAAAAGCTCTATAGCTTTTTTCTCACCTAGTGAAAGATCTATAATTTTAACAAGAAATGTTAAAAGCGTTAAATATTGCCGCTTTGGAAAGCTAAGTGGATGAAATGATTTCAAAATTTCATATTTTACGCATGGTCTTCCAGCCTTACCTATTCGATGTTCTTTTTGCATTATTAAACCTGCTTCTTCTAAAATGCGTAGATGATGACGTACAGTTATTGGTTGAAGATTAATTTCTTCAGCTATTTCTTCTACACTCATAGGACGTTTATAAAGTAAATGAAGAATTTCAAGTCTGGATTTATTAGCTAATGCTTTATAAGCTTGAGGTTCAAGCAAACCTTTTTCTTCCATTTATTTCACCTTTAAAATAGCCGTAATTTCTGTTTATAAATATTATTATAAACATTTTTTTAATGTTTTTTATTTATTTTAATTTTTATGTCACTTATTTTAGAAGAATGAGCATTTTTATACTAGAAAGATTTAAATATAACATTTATGAACATAAATTTAACATCTAAAGAGGTGTCTATAATGAGGGATTATGTTTGGATATCATTCCATTATTGAACATTCACCTCCAATAACTATAAAGGAAGTTCCATTTTCAGACCCAGCTAAACTCTTTTTAAAGCTTTATCAATTTTGCGATTATGCATTTCTTTTAGAATCTATTGAAGGACCTAAAAAATTAGCTAGATATTCTTTTTTAGGTTTTAACCCTTCAACAATCATTAAAGTTAAGAATTGGAAAGCAATAATTCAAAATAAAGAAGAAAAAATCACATTAACCATTAAAGAACCATTAAGCCTAATTAAAACCTTAACTAAAAAAAATTATTTTCAAAATTCTATTTTTAGATTTATTGGAGGTTTTGTAGGCTATATTTCTTATGATTCTGTTCGCTACTGGGAAAAACTTCCAGGCAATCCTATAGATGATTTAAATTTTCCAGATTTAGAAGGGGGATTATTTAATGATGGTGTAATATTTGATCATTATAAAAAAAGAGCCTTTTACTACTGTATAAATAAAGAAGAAAATTTAGATTTTATTAAAAATGTAGAAAAGCTTCATTTTAAGAATAAAAAAGTAAAACTTGGTGAATTTAAATTAAACTTTACAAGAAACGAATATAAAGAAGCTATTAAAAAAGCTAAGAAATACATTAGGTCAGGCGATATTTTTCAAGTTGTTTTATCTAAAAGGTATGAGTTTGAGTTTGAAGGGGATCTAACCGAATTTTATTTAAACCTTAAGAAAATGAATCCTTCACCATATATGTTTTTCTTAAAAATGGGGAAGCGTCAAATTATTGGTTCAAGTCCTGAAATGCTTGTTAGAGTTGAAAATCGTGTAATAGAAACCTTTCCAATAGCTGGAACAAGACCTAGAGGGAGAAACCTTAAAGAAGATGAAACGTTAGCTAAAGAGCTTTTATCAGATTTAAAAGAAAAAGCAGAACATATAATGCTTGTTGATTTAGCTAGAAATGATGTTGGAAAAGTTTCTGATTTTGGAAGTGTTAAGGTTCCAAAATTTATGATTATCCATCGTTACAGCCATGTTCAACATATAGTCTCAAAAGTTGTTGGAAGATTGAAGAAGGGATTAAGCTGCTATGATGCTTTAAGAGCTGTATTTCCAGCTGGAACAGTTTCTGGAGCACCTAAGATTAGAGCTATGGAAATCATAGATGAATTAGAGCCTACTAGAAGAGGCCCTTATGCTGGAGCAGTAGGTTATTTCTCATATAATGGAAATGCAGACTTCGCTATAACCATTAGAACATTAATAGCAAATGAAAATAAAGGTTATATTCAATCCGGAAGCGGTATAGTGGCTGATTCTTCTATAAGAAATGAATGGTTTGAAACGGAGCATAAAGCTGAAGCCTTATTAAAGGCTTTAAAAGCTTCTTCAAGGTGAATTTTAAAAATGAAAGTTTTAATTATAGATAATTATGACTCATTTGTTTATAACCTTTATCAATATGTTGGTGAGCTTGGAGGGAAACCGATAGTTTTAAGAAATAATGAAGCTTCATTAAGAAAAGTTAAAAAAATTAAGCCTGAGAAAATCATAATTTCTCCTGGACCTGGAACACCTGAAGATAAAAGATATTTTGGATTTTGTTCAGAAATCTTAATTAAGATGAGCCCTAAAATTTCAACGTTAGGCATTTGCTTAGGACATCAAGGGATTATATCTGTTTTTGGTGGAAAAATTGTTCAAGCAAAAAGAATTATGCATGGAAAAACAAGTTTAATACTTCATGATGGAAAAGGAGTTTTTAAGGGAGTTAAAAATCCTTTATTAGCAACAAGATATCATTCGCTTGTTGGAGATAAAAAAAGCTTTCCAAAGTGTTTAACCATAACAGCTGAGTCAATAGATGATAAGGAGATTATGGGTGTTAGACATAAAGAGTATCCAATCGAGGGATTGCAATTCCATCCAGAATCAATTTTAACTTTTGAAGGAAAACGTTTAATAAAGAATTTTCTCGATGGTGAATGAAAAATTGCTTAAAGAATTTATAAAAAAGGTTACTGAAGGATTTGATTTATCCAATGAAGAAGCTGAAAAAGCTATGGAAGAAATTATGAATGGAAATGCTACTCTATCTCAAATTGGCGCATTTTTAACAGCTTTAAGAATGAAGGGGGAAACTATAGATGAAATAGTTGCATTTGCTAAAATTATGAAGAAATTCTGCCATAAAATAAAGCCTAAAGTTAATGGAAAGTTGATTGATACATGTGGTACGGGAGGAGATAAGATAAAAACTTTTAATATAAGCACAGCTGCAGCTTTTATTATAGCTGGAGCAAACATTCCTGTGGCTAAACATGGGAATAGATCAGTAACAAGTAAAAGTGGAAGTGCAGACGTTTTAGAAGAATTGGGATTAAAATTGAATTTAACTCCAAAAGAAGTTGAAAAAATAATTGAAAATGAAGGGATAGGATTCATGTTTGCTCCAGTTTTTCATGAAGCTATGAAAAATGTTGCTCAAGTAAGAAAGGAAATAGGAATAAGAACTGTGTTTAATATTTTAGGACCATTAACTAACCCTGCAGAGGCAAACACTCAACTTTTAGGGGTTTATGATAAATCTTTAGTTAAACCTTTAGCATATGCCTTAAAAAAGCTTGGTTGTCAAGAAGCAATGGTTATTCATGGATTAGATGGAATAGATGAAATATCAACAATAGGAAAAACATTGATTGCTTGGCTAAAGAATGGAGAAGTTAATACAATGATTCTTTCACCAAAAAGACTTGGGATTAAAAAGGCGAAGCCTGAAGATATAGCAGGCTTAGATTCTAAGGGAAATGCTGAAATAATCTTTAAAATATTAAATGGAGTTTATTCTATGAATAATCCAAAAATGGAAATAACACTTGTTAATGCTGCAGCAGGATTAATTTTAGGAGGAAAAGCAGATGATTTTAGTTATGGATTAGAATTAGCTAGGGAAACTATAGAGAATGGATGCGCATATGAAAAGTTAAAGCGTTTAATTAAAGCTAGTGGTGGAAATTTATCTAAAATTGAGGAGCTTGAAGCAAAATATGCCTAGTTTTATAGAGATTTTAGTTAGAGAAGCAGAAGAAAGAGTTGCTTCAAACTATTATAAATGTGTTAAAAATGTTTCATTTAACTCCATAAGTCTTAAAAATGCTATTTTAAAAAGTAAAAACACACCTATTATAGCTGAGATTAAAAAACGCTCTCCATCTATAGGTGATTTAGTAAATGAACTCGATGTTAAAAAAGTTGCTTTGGAAATGGAAGTGGGAGGAGCTATTGGAATATCAATTTTAACGGAACCTAAAAGATTTAGGGGAAGTTTAAATGATTTAATTGAAGTTAGAAAGCAAGTTAAATTACCGATTTTAATGAAAGATATTATAGTAAGCTTTGTTCAAATCGAAGCTGCAGCTAATGCTGGAGCAAACGCTATATTATTAATTAAATCTTTATTTGAAAAAGGATTTTGTAAACTTAATCTTGAAGAAACAATTGATTATGCACATTCATTAAATTTAGAAGTTTTATTAGAGACACATACAGAGGAAGAATTTGATTCAGCAATAAAAACTAAAGCAGATTTAATAGGGATAAACAATAGAAATTTAGAAACCTTAGATGTAAACATTAATGTTTCAAAAAGAATATTAAGTAGAAAAATTGATTTTAGTGATAAGGTTATTGTAAGTGAAAGTGGAATAAAATCTTTGGAGGATATTCAAGAGCTTCGCAAGCTTGGTGTTCATGCATTTTTAATAGGCACATCAATAATTACTTCAAAAAATATTAAAGAAAAGGTTAGGGAGTATGCTAATGCATGAAAGTTAAAATATGCGGAATAACTAGAAACAAAGATTTAGCTTTAGCAGTTAAAGCTGGAGCAGATGCTCTAGGATTTATAGTTGGTATTCCATCTTCCCCAAGAAATTTAACTTTGGAAAAAGCTAAAAAACTTATTAAGGAAACACCTGTCTTTATAGATAGCGTTCTTGTTACAAAACCTAAAAACATTAAAGAATTAATTAAGATTACAAAAAGTTTAAGGCCTAAAACCCTTCAAATCTATGGGAACAATATTTCAACATTAGAGTTAAAGAAAATTGGTTTACCAATCATAAAACCCATTAAAGCTGATGAAAAAACTGTTTTTAAAGAAGTTAAAAAAGCTTGTTGTTTTAATGCCATTTTAATAGATTCTTTTTCCTCAAATAAACTTGGAGGCACAGGTAAACCGCATGATTGGAGATTAAGCAGAAAAATTAGAGATGAAATTTATCCTAAACCTTTAATTCTAGCTGGAGGATTAACAGTTATTAATATTCAAAAAGCAATTGAAATTGTTAAACCATATGGTGTTGATGTTTCAAGTGGAGTGGAGGCTAAACCTGGTATAAAAGATTATAAAAAAATGGTTGAATTTATTAAAAAAGCAAAGGGATTGAAAAAATGAGATATACAGATTATCCTATAGGAGGAAAATATGGAGAATATGGAGGCCAATTTGTTCCAGAAACTTTAATACCAGCCTTAAAAGAGCTTGAAGAAGCTTATGAAAAATTAATAGCTAATAAAGAGTTTCAATCTAAATTAAAATATTTACTAGCGGAGTACGCTGGAAGACCAACACCACTTTATTACGCTAAAAATTTAACTAAAAAGGTTGGTGGAGCAAAAATCTATCTTAAAAGGGAAGATTTAGCTCATGGAGGAGCACACAAAATAAATAATACACTTGGGCAAGCTCTTTTAGCTAAGGAAATGAATAAAACTAGAGTTATAGCAGAGACTGGAGCTGGGCAGCATGGGGTTGCTACCGCTATGGCATGTGCTGTTTTAGGACTTAAAGCTGAAATATATATGGGTGCTGAAGATGTAAAAAGACAAAGACTTAACGTTTTTAGAATGAATCTTTTAGGTGCCAAAGTGCATCAAGTTAATTCAGGTTCAAAAACCTTAAAAGATGCTATTAATGAAGCTTTAAGAGATTGGGTTACAAACCTTCCTTCAACATATTATCTTATAGGTTCAGTTGTTGGACCGCATCCTTATCCAAAAATTGTAAGAACATTTCAAAGCATTATAGGAAATGAATTAAAAAAACAAATTTTAGAAAAAGAAGAAAGATTACCTGATGCTTTAATAGCATGTGTTGGTGGAGGAAGCAATGCTATAGGAACATTTTATCCATTTTTAAATGATGAAAAAGTAAAGCTTTATGGAGTTGAAGCTGCTGGTCTAGGTTTAAAAACTGGAAGACATGCAGCTTCCTTATGTGCTGGTTCAAAAGGAGTATTTCATGGAATGCTAACATATATTCTTCAGGATGAATGGGGTCAAATTCAAACTACACATAGCATTTCAGCGGGTTTAGATTATCCAGGGGTTGGACCTGAACATGCATTTCTTAAGGATGTTAAAAGAGTTAAATATGTCGCTGTAACAGATAAAGAAGCTGTTAAAGCATTTCTTGAATTATCAAAGCTTGAAGGAATAATCCCCGCTCTTGAACCTTCTCATGCTTTAGCTTATGCGATGAAGATAGCATCTAAAATGAGAAAAGATGAAGTAATAGTTGTTACTTTATCAGGTAGAGGAGATAAAGATGTTGAATCTGTAGCAAAATATCTTGGGGTTAAATTATAATGATTAAAGAAAAATTCATTAAATTAAAAGAGAGGCAAGAGGGGGCTTTAATAGCTTATATTACTGGTGGAGACCCAAGTTTAAAGTTAACTCCATTAATAGCTGATTCTTTAATAAGCGGGGGAGTAGATATTCTTGAAATTGGAATACCCTTTTCAGATCCAATAGCTGATGGACCAACAATTCAATTAGCAGTTGAAAGAGCATTAAAAGCTGGTGCAACACCAAAGAAAATTCTAGATTTAATAGGAAAAATTAAGAAAAAAAATGAAGAAACTCCAATTGTTATATTAACCTATTATAACATAATTTATAAATTTGGATTAAAAAAGTTTTTTAAATTTGCTAGCTTAAACGGAGTTAATGGAGTGATAGCTGCTGATCTTCCAATAGAGGAAGCTGATGAATACAAACGAGGAGCCCAAAAACATCATATTGATACAATTTTTTTAGCAGCTCCATCAACGCCAATTAAAAGATTAAGAATAATAGCTCAAGCCTCATCAGGTTTTCTTTATTTAATTTCAACATTTGGTGTAACAGGTGTTAGAGAAAAAATTCAAGATTTAACTGTTGAATTTATTAAAAAAGCTTTGTCAACAGTTAATGGAAAAATCCCTTTAGCTGTAGGCTTTGGAGTCTCTAAACCTACTCATGTAAAAAAATTCTTTTCGCTTGGAGTAGATGGAGTTATAGTTGGAAGCAAATTTGTAAAATTAATAGAAGAAAATAAAACTGAGAGGGAACTTTTAAGAAAAATGGAGGGGTTTGCTTTTGAATTAAAAAAAGCCTCAAAAGTAAAGAATGTTAAAGGATATTTAAGCATGAAGGAATGAAACTTTTTCAGTCATCCTTAAGGTAGCTTTAGGATCAATTTATTTGAAACATAATAACTGATTTAATTAAATAAATTATGGTGGGGCAGACGGGATTTTCATGAACCTTTTTTTAAGGGTTCATTTTGAACCCGTGACCACCAGCGGTCTAGGCTTTTATGCTCCCCAGGCTGGTATCCTAGACCAAGCTAGACGACTGCCCCATTTTAGGATAAACAATTTGCATAATAATTTTATATAATTTTCTTTTTATACTCCCTCCTTATGGTTGATGGAAAAGCAATTATAGTTATAGTAAAAACTTACCTAAAAATTTTGTTTTTATTTGAAACAAAAGAGTTGTAAAACTAAAATCTGAATTATGACTTTTTTACTACGCTTTACTTTACTTCCGCTTTTCTAAGTCTATCCATTATTGCTTTTCCAAGACCTATTTCTGGAACTGGTTCTGCATAAATTACATCAAGTCCTGCTTTATCTAATTTATGTAAGCAAGAAAATAAATTGCAGGCAGCTTCACGTAAGTCTCCAGATTCAGATAAAACCTCTATTTCTTTAAAAAGAAATTTGTATTTACTTTTTGGTTGCTTAAATGCAAGCAATCCTGCTCTTACATTTTTTTGAATAGTTAATTCTTCATTTTCTTTAATAATTTTAAGCGGTGTTCTTGGAGAATAATGGCGAGGTAATTGACCTGGAGAACGGGGCTTTTCGCTAAGCGTTAAAACTTTTACTTTACCTATTACCTTTTCTATTTCTTCAATAGGTAATCCACCTAGTCTAAGAACTGTAGGTTCATTTGTAAGATCTAAAACTGTTGATTCAACACCAATGGGACATTTACCTCCATCTATTATTAAATCGATTTTATCTCCTAATTGTTCTGCAACATGCTCTGCTGTTGTAGGGCTTAAATATCCAAAAAGGTTTGCACTTGGCGCAGCTATTGGAACTTCAGCTTTTTTTATAAGCTTTAATGCTATGGGATGTGATGGCATTCTTACGGCTACAGTATCAAGCCCAGCAGTTACTATATCAGGTATAACATTAGATTTTGGTAACACTAACGTAAGCGGTCCTGGCCAAAACTTTTCAATAAGTAACTCTGCTTTTTCATTTACTTCACTGCATAATTTATAAATATCTTTAAAATCACCTATATGAACTATAATTGGATCAAAACGAGGTCTTTGCTTCACTTCAAAAATTCTGGCTACAGCTGTGGAATTAAAAGCACAAGCTCCAAGCCCATAAACTGTTTCTGTAGGAAAAGCAACAAGCCCACCTTCCCTTATTATTAAAGCAGCTTTTTCTAAAGAGTTTTCATTGGCCTTAATAATTTTAACCATAATGTAACCTCTCGCTTTAATTTTATATTTTTTAATTACTCGATTAAAACTTTTTTAGTTACATTGATGCTCTACTTTTATACATTTAGAAGAAATAAAGATTATTGCAAAAATGGGGATTAAGTGTAAACCTCATTTATCTTTGATAGGAAGCTATTAATTTAATGCCAAGTTCCTTACCTAAAGAAGAGGCTGATGGATGAATCCAATACCCAAAACAATAATTAAATAACTTTTTTAATTTTACTAAAGTTTTCAAAAAACTCTTTAACATCTCGTCCATGAATCCTCGATTTTACTTCACCAATTATAATTACTGGATGATGTCCTTTTTTTACCTTCACCATAAAGATTTATTTCAATTTCTTCTCCATCAACTTTTATAAATCGCCTTTCTAATTCCTTAATTTTGATTCGTTCATGCTTTTCAAGCCATGGAGGAAACATAACTTTAGCTATATCTTCAAGTCCAAAACCAATAGTGTCTGAAAACCAACTAACCGCTTTAAAAAGCATTCCAAGAGAATCCTCAGTTCGCTTTTGAGCTTCAGCAAGCTTTAAAATATTATTAGAAAGTTCAGTTACGATACTAGTTAATTTATTAAAATTTTCTCGCGTAACTTTAATTTCGCTATTTTTTTGCTCAACAATTCGGGTAACAGCTTCATAAAGTTCTGGAGAAATAGACATTGCTTTCTCCTAATCGGCTTTTACTAACTAATTTGCTTATAAATTTATTAAAAGCTTAAAAATTTCAGCTTATAGATATAATAATAAATTTAAATTTTTAAATTTTCAAATTAAGGGTAAATAAGAGGTTAATTTTTATAAAAAAAAGGTGAGATAAAAAATTGAATTTATTTATGCAAAAAATGTTTTTCATGATTGTCGCTATTATTGAAGCGGTATTTTCAGCAATAGTTTTAATTATGTTAATTTTAAACAGTCCTTTTCTAGGTTTATTTACAGATTATGCTATACCTATATGTGCTTTTTTCTCTGTTGCTGCCGGCTTTTTATTGATTAAAAAATATGGTATTTTTAATTCTCTTTTTGGTAAATGCTTTTCCTTTTTAACAACAGGTTTAACCCTATGGTGTTTAGGTGAATTACTATGGCCTATCTACAGTAGAGTTTTAAATGTTGAGATGCTTTTTCCATCTTTAATGGATTTTCTTTGGATGGGGGGATACATTTTTATTGGTATAGGCGTTTATATAATTTTTACAATTTTTAAACCTAACCTTATATTGAAGCATTTAACACAGTTTTTAATTATTTTCTTAACCTTAATGGTTATTTTAGCAATTATTTTCTTAACACCAATCATTTATAAAGCTTCATTTTTAGAGCAAGTAATCTATTGCTATTATTTAACAGCTGATATTATTATTTTAAGTCTTTTAATAGTTGTGTATAGAATTTTTAAAGAGGGAGAAATTTCAAAAGCTTGGTTAATTTTAGTTTTAGGTATAATGGTTATATTTTTAGCAGATATATTTTTTAATTTAGCAACCAGCATTAAGTCAGAATTCTACTTGAGTTTGGGAGATTTAATTTATATAAATGGATATTCATTAACTGCCTTAGGTTTAATTAAGCATTCAATGAAACTCTAAAAGCGCTTGATATTTGATGATAGGAAGATGTTTATGAAAGCTTTTGTTTCTTGGAGTGGGGGAAAAGATAGTTGTTTAGCATGTTATAAAGTCTTAAAAAATGGTGTCGAGATTTCTTTTTTGTTAACAATGCTTGATGAAAAGGGTTTAAGATCTAAAAGTCATGGATTAAAAAAGAAGATTCTTGAAGCTCAAGCTAAGGCTGTTGAAAAACCAATTATTTACAAGGAAACCTCTTGGGAAAATTACGAAGAAAAATTCAAGGAAGCTATAAAACAATTAAAAAAATTTGATGTTGAAGCTGGTGTTTTCGGAGATTTACGTTTATTAGAGCATAAAAAATGGGTAGAAAATGTTTGCAATGAAGTGGGCATTAAAGCTTTGGAACCCCTTTGGAATGAAGACTATAAAAAAATAATTGATGAGTTTTTCTCATATGGTTTTGAAGCCATAATTATAAGCGTTAAATCCAATTTAATTAGTGAAGAATGGTTGGGTCAAAGCTTTAATGAGAAATTTATTGATTACCTTAAAAGTATTAATGTTGATTTGCTTGGTGAAAATGGAGAATATCATACATTAGTAACTTATGGACCTATATTTAAAAAACGGATTAAAATAATTAAAAGCAAGAAAAGCCAAATTAACAATTATAACATTTTAAATATTATAGAGGTTAATTTAAAATGAATTTAAAAAATGAGATCTTAAATGTTTTTAATGAAGTTATTAAAGATTATTGTGCTGATGCTATTCTTCTTTCTGGAGGTTTAGACACATCAATAATTGCATGTTTAGGGGTAAAGTATTTTAAACCATTTGCGATAACAGTTGGATTTACTAATGAGGCTCCAGATTTAAAATATGCAAGAATTGTTGCAAACCATTTTAAACTTCAAAATTTTATCAAGATTTTTAATATTAAAGAAGCTATTGAAGCGGCTGAGCAAATTATCAAAATTATTAAAACTTTTGATCCTATGGAAGTTAGAAATGATATTCCATTATATATAGCTATGGTTTACGCGAAAAAATATGGATTTAAATCTATAGTTACAGGTGATGGAGGAGATGAGCTTTTTGCTGGTTATCCATTTTTATTTAAACTTAAACCAAATGAAGTTAATGAATGGATAAGGAAAACAATGAAAAATTGGTTTTTTGCAGCTAAACTTATAGGTGAAAGCTTAGGGTTAAAAGTACTTCAACCATTTTTAGACAAAAGAATAATTGATTTAGCTTTAAAAATCCCTGCTGAACTTAAAATAGCAAAAATAGGAAATAACATTTATGGCAAATATATTTTACGAGTTGCTTTTGAAAAGCTTCTTCCTAATGAAATTATTTGGAGAAGTAAAGATCCGATAGAGGCGGGAAGCGAAAGTAGAAAAATAAGCAATATTCTTCAAACAACTCGAGAAGAGTTTAATGAACTTTCCAAAATAGTAAAGTTAGATAGTTTAGAGCAAGCATATTATTTTAAGCTATATTTGAAACATGTAGGTGAAATACCTAAACCTAAGAAGGGTGAAAAAGCATGCTTAAAATGTGGGGCAGGAGTATCAATTAAAACAAATTATTGCAGAGTTTGCGGGGCATATCCATGTTAAAAGAGTGAAATATCAATATTTTATTTATTTTTTCTCTTTTAATGAAAGAATGGCTTGAGCTAAGTCTCCTCCAGCTGCTTCCAAAGCTTTTTTAGCTTCTTCAAGGCTTACACCAGCTTGTTCAGCTATAAGTTTCACATCTTCTTCTAAAACTGTTTCATTTATTTTTTGTTCTTCAATTTTAACCTCTTTTATTTCATTTCCAATAATTTGATACATTGTTTGTCCTTGAAGTTTAATTGCAGCAACTTTAGGGTTCTCAATAATAATCTTTTTTTCTCCCATTTTAATTTCAACTTTTTCAACATTATTTAATTCTTCTATTTCAACGCCCATTTTTTGCATTAATCTTAAGGCTTCTCTACCGCTTAAACCCTTCATAATGGGAATACGTTTACTCATTTCAAAAACCTCTTGCATTCAATAATTATTTTTTAGATGTTCAAAATTATAAATGCTTTCATTTAGCTTATCATTAAATTATTTCACTTAAAAATATAAAGAAAATTTAGGTGAAATTAAAATAAAAGTTTTCCCCAATACCTTGCTGAATTCCCTAAATATTCTTCTATCCTTAATAGTTGATTATATTTTGCAGTTCGTTCTCCTCTAGCTGGAGCACCAGTTTTAATTTCTTGAGCCTTTATTCCAACAGCTATATCAGCAATTGTTGAATCTTCAGTTTCGCCAGATCTATGACTTACAATTACTTTATATCCATTTCTAAAGGCTAATTCAGCTGCTTCAATAGCTTCAGTAAGCGTCCCTATTTGATTTACTTTCATAAGCAATGCATTAGCAGCTTTCATATTTATCCCTTTGTTTAATCTTTCTATATTTGTAACAAATAAGTCATCTCCAACTATTTGAATACTTTTATTAACAAGCTTTGTTAATTGAGCAAAGCTTTCAAAATCTTCTTCTTGAAATGGATCTTCTATAGAGAATATTTTATAGTTTTTTATTAATTCCATATAGAAATCTAACATTTCTTCAGATGTTAATGCTTTATCATCAATATAGTATTTTTTATCTTTTTCATTGTAAAAATTGGTGGCGGCAGCATCAATACCCAACAGAATCTCTTTATTTGGTTTAAAGCCACTTTCCTCTATAGCATTTATAATTGCTTCTAAAGCTTCATTTGTTTTTTCCATTGGAGGCGCAAAGCCTCCTTCATCTCCAACATTAATTGCTGAAGAACCATACTTATCTTTTAAAATATTTTTTAATTTATGGTAAACTTCAACACCCATTCTTAAGGCTTCTTTAAATGAGTCTGCGCCTACAGGAAGAATTAAAAACTCTTGAATTCTTAATTTGTTTCCAGCATGTTTTCCACCATTTATTATATTCATCATTGGAATAGGTAAAGTTACAGCAGTTACTCCACCTAAATATTCATATAAATGAATTCCTTGCGCATTAGCAGCAGATTTAGCATTAGCTAAAGAAACGCTTAAAATAGCGTTAGCACCAAGCATGCTTTTATTTTTGGTTCCATCAAGCTTAATCATTTTTTCATCTATTTCTCTTTGTTTTCTGCAATCCATTCCAATTAAAGCCTCAGAAATTTTTGTTTTCACATTTAATACAGCTTTAGAAACCCCTTTCCCCAGAAACCTAGAATTATCTAAATCCCTAAGTTCTAAAGCTTCATATTTTCCTGTTGAAACCCCTGAAGGAATAGAAGCTCTACCTATAAAACCTCCTTTAGTAATTACTTCAGCTTCTATAGTTGGGTTTCCTCTAGAATCTAAAATTTCACGTGCATTAATTTTTTTAATTAAATATTTTTCTTCCATAAACATCGCCTTTAAATCAGTTTATAATCATTTTATTTTAAATCTTTCGTTAATTAAAATGGAAAAATTTAAATTAGTTTAACAACTGCTATTAATTAAAAAAAAGGGTTAAAAAATGGTTAAGGAAATCATAATTGAAAATAAAAAAATCTTTATTTGCGAAAAATGTGGTTTAGGATATTTAACTATTGAGTTAGCTGAAGAATGTGAAGCTTATTGCTCTAAAAATCATGCATGCTCTTTAAAAATTATTAAAAATGCTGTTTATTTTCCAAAGGCTCATTGATAACGCTTAAATAAAATGAGTAAATTGAGCCAATATATTAAATTTAATAAATTTATTAATTCATTTAAAATTTTGTTTTTAATGGCTTTTTCATTCGCATTTATAATTTCACTTAACAACCTAGAGGTTTTTCTTATAAAATTTTTTAATATTAAAGGAAATGCATGGTTTAACTCATTTGATGAAAAAGTTTTTCTTTGGATTAATAACAATAACTCAAGTCTTGAATTTTTAATGTTAACAATTACTTATATGGGATCAATAACATCATGGTTTGCGATAGCGGTTTTTCTTTGGTTTTTAAAAAGGAGAAAAGAAGCATTTATTCTGGCTTTTACTTTATTAATAGGTGGAGTTTTAACTTTTTTTATGAAGATTGGTTTTCATAGAGATAGACCATTTCAAGTTTTAGCTGAAGCTAGGGTTTTAGATAGGGGGGAAGATTTTAGTTTTCCAAGTGGGCATTCAGTAAGCTCGTTTTCTTCAACAACAATTCTTGGAAGAAAAAATAAAAAAGCTACTATTCCTCTTTATATTTTTTCATCTTTAGTAGCATACAGTAGAATTTATGTAGGTGTGCATTGGCCTTCAGATGTAATATTTAGTGGATTAATAGGTGTGACCATAGGTTTTTCAATTTTAAAGTTAGAGAGAAAAATTTTAAATTTACTTAATAAGCATTAAAAGTTAAAGGATAAAGAAGGAAGAAAACCACATAATGAATCCACTAATTAAAGGGATAAATAAATTATCTTCTATAAATTTATCATAGCTTTCCGTTAGGGCTCCTGCAAAAGTTCCAATTAAAGCTATTTTCATAGATGAAAAAAGGTTAGCTGCAAAAAGAGCAATTGAAAAACCTATCAAACTTCCTTCAATAGTTTTATTTTTATTGTATGGAATGGGTGTTTTACCAATTATTGTTCCACTTAAACCTGCTAAGCTATCTCCAATAGTTAAAATTGCAATAGCTGAGTTTCCAATATTGTTTGGAAATAAAATGAGTGCTAAAGCAATTCCAATAGCATAATAAATAGGTTTAATAATAAAGCTTTTTTTCTCTTCATCTTTAGCAGCTTTAATAGTTAATTTAATTAAAGGAAAAGCTTTTCCCTTTAATCTTAAAAATTCAGAAAAACAATAAATAATTAATGTGATTGTGATCAATACCAACGCAAATGTTAAACCAAAATTTATTCTTATGAAAATTATTAAAAAACCTGATAAATGAATTAGCGATCTGATAAGATTTATTTTCTTCATTTTCCTTCAACCATATTAATCATATATGAAAGAACTAAAAAGCTTCAAGCATTAATCGTATAGCAAGCATTAAAAGCGTTAATCCAAGAATTTTTTCAATGAACCTCCCTTTAATTTTTTTAGAAAGAAAAGCGCCAATTTGAGCGCCTATTATTACGCCAAAGCCTATAGGTATAGCAAAGTTAAGTTTAACATTATTTAATGAAGCATGAGTTAAAACTCCTGTAATAGATGTAAAAATTAAAATAAAGTGTGATGTTGCAGTGGCTATATGAGTGGGAAAACCCAGCAAAAGAATCATTGCTGGAACATGAATTATGCCGCCGCCGACACCAAAAATGCTTGAAACAAAACCCACACAAAAGCTTATTAATAATCCTTTAGTTAAAGAAAGTGAATATTCATAAATGTTACCTTCCCCATTTACTATTCTTCTATGATGGGTTCCATTAATTTTTAAATTAAAAAATTTTTTTCCTAAAGGTTTAATGATAAGTTGAAGGGAAAGAAGAATAAGAATTAATGAAAAAATAGCTTTAAATAAATTAGATTTAATATAATTAACTATGTAAGCACCTAGAAGTGCACCTGGAATTGTTAATAAAGCGAATAAAAGCCCTACTTTAAAATCAACTCGTTTTTGCTTTATATATGCTAAAGAACCTGAAAAGCTGTTTAAAAAGACTATCATTAAACTTGTTCCAACAGCGATTTTAGGTTCAAAATTATAAATTAAAATTAATAAGGGAACTATAATGAAGCCCCCTCCCACGCCGATTAATGTTCCAAAAGCTCCAACCAAAATACCAAGAATTATTAAAAATAAAAGTAGAATTAATTCCATAACAAACACTTTAATACAATAATTAAAGTAGAGGAAGAAAATTTTAATATTTAAGCTTTAGGTTTAATTAAATTATGTTAAGGCTTTATCGTGAAATAATTAAGGAATTTAAGCCTATATATAGGGGGATGAAAGAAAAATTATAGTTTTCGGTTTCTTAATTAAAAGGCTCATATAGATTAAATGCGGAAAGCCCTTTATAGAGATTTGAATAATGAAGTAGTTTATAATGGAGGATAGTCTTAAAATAACTAAAAAAGATTAAAGATTGCAAAAGTTTCGCTTGAAAACAATATGATTGAAGATTAACATCAATTAATCCCTCCTTAACTAAAACTAAATTCTGAAATTAAACTTGAATGAGATTTTGCATCAAACCCTAAGAAACATTTAGCATTGCTTTAGTGACAAAGAAAATCGATAGCAAACTCTATTAATAACGGTATGGAAAAATTTTTAAGCTTTTGAAGCAAGAAAAAGCAGCAATTACGAAATAGATGCTCTTTTTAATAAAGAGACAAAGAACTTATTAAAAATGCTGAAGAATTTGTTAAGAAAAGAATTTAAAGTTTATTTTGATATTTCTTCTAAAGTTTTTTGTTTTGTTTCTATTCCTAGAAAAGCTGTTGTTAAAGCAGCTATAAAATGAGCTGAAGCAAATATTAAAAAGGCTGCTGAAAGACCCCAAGCGGCCCATATGTATCCTGTTATTGTTGGGGCAGCTATTCCAGCTAATCGACCTATGCTAGCTGCAGCTCCTGAACCTGTTCCTCTAATTCTAGTTGAATAAAGCTCAGGCGTATAAGTGTATAAACCTGACCATGCACCTAAATTAAAGAATGAAACAACAGCACTCCATATTAAAATGCTGGTTAAACCTTTAGCAATAGCAAACATATAGCTTCCAAACCCAGCTAAAGCTAAATATCCTATAAGAACAGGTTTTCTTCCAACAGGATCTAAAAGAAATGTAGCAGAGTAATATCCTGGAACCTGCATTAAAGTTATAATTAAATACCAATAAAGTGGTCCTATCAATTCTTTAGCACGCATAACTTCAACATAAATTGATGGAAGCCAAAGAAAAATTCCATGATAGGTATAAACTAAAACAGCCCATATAATCCATAAAACCAATGTTCTTCGTCTATATTCTTTAGACCATAATTCTTTTAAAGCGTTTTTTAAAGAGTATTTTTGATAAACAGTTTTTTTAATGGTTTTTATAGATTCTTGAATTAAACCAGCTTTTTTAAGCGTAGCTAAAGCTTCTTCAAACCGTCCTTTAACCTCAAGATATCTAATTGATTCTGGAAGAAATAATACAATTAATGGCACAATAATTAATGGGATAAAAGCTACTAGAAAAGTTAATCTCCAACCATAAGTTGGAATCAAAAAGTATGGAAAAATAGCTGCTAATAAAGCACCGTAAACCCAAGATGTTTCAGTTAAACCAAGAAATCTTCCTCTTTTAGAGGCTGGAGTATATTCTGAAATATAAACGCCTGGTTGAGGAAGAGAACCGCCAAGACCTATACCAGCTAAAAACCTAAAGAAAGCCATTGAAGCAACATCCCATGCTGCAGCGCAAAGCCCTGTAAAAATAGATGCCATTAATATAGTTAATAAAAGCGCTTTTTTTCGCCCAATTAAATCAGCGATTATTCCACAGGTTAAAGCTCCAACAAACATTCCAGCATAACCTGAGCTTAATAATAATCCAGCTATAACTTTATCTAAATGCCATTCAGCTGCTATAGCAGGTAAAGTAGCGCTAATAAGCATAACATTCATAGCTGTAAAACCATAAATTAAACAGCAAATCGTTAATAAAGAATAGTGAAACTTGGATGTAGAAGCTTTCTCAAGAAGAGTAATTAGGCTTTCTTCACTCAAAATTTTCACCTCAAACTAGTTTAAAGTTTTTTAGGATTTTTCATATATTTTATTCATATAAATGAGATCAAAAAAGTATTTTAAGTTTTCGATCAAAAGAAAATTAGAAATAATCAACAAGTATAATAATGAAGCGAAAGTTTATGATAAACTTCATTTTGAAGAACAGCTTAATAAATACTTATTGATGGAGAAAATGCTACATTTAAGCGAAAAGGATGTTTGTTTAGATTGTGGTTGTGGAACGGGTTTGCTTATTTCCCGTTTACTTAATAAAGTGAGGAGGATAGTTGGAGTAGATTTTTCACTTGAAATGCTTAAAAAAGCAAAGGAGAAATGTAAAAATAAAGTAATGCTTGTACTTGCAGATATAAACTTTTTACCTTTTATAAATAATGTTTTCACTAAAGTTTTTTCTTTTACAGTTATTGAAGGAGAAATAAATGGTGTTAAAGCCTTAAAAGAGTTTTATCGTGTGGTTAAACCTAATGGTTTAGGAGTTATAAGCATTCTTAAAGAAGCTTTAACCATAGATGTGCTTAAATCTATGATTAAGAAAAGCAAATTTAAAATTATTAATGAAAATTTAACAGATTCATCTTCAAAAGATTACTTATTTATTTTGAAGAAGCAAGGAGGATGAAGAAGCTTAAATGGTTAAAGTTAAGGTGGCTACAGGCCTTTATGTAAATTGGGACTCATTCGTAAACGTTAATGATGAAGTTTTAAATTGGATAAAAAATTCTGAAGCTTTAAAACCTTCATCTCAAATTTTAAACAGAATTGAAGAAGCAGTTTATACGCTTAAGGAAGCTTTAAAAACAGGTGGAAAAGAATATTTAATTTCAAAAAATCTTTATGACGCTTTAAACATTAAATTTAAGAATAGAGTTAAAAGATTAGGTGGAAACAGTTATCATATGGGTAAAGCACTTTACACATTAAATATTCCTACATTAGTTTCTTATCCTTGCAGACCAAGAAGCTTAATGTTAGCTTCACCAGATTTTATGGTAGCTTGTGGAAATAAACTTAAAACTCCAAAGGAGGCAATTAGAGATGGAGATCCAGAATTTGAACATATAGTATTTGAATTTCATGAAGAACCGGAAAAAGGAATTTACGCTTTTGGAAGACAAATTTTTTCTTGGGATGAAATGTCAAGCAAGGGTTTATTTGATTATGAGTTTTTAAATTATCTTCCAAAATGCTCTTCCATTGAAGTTTTAATTTTAGGTTTTGCTCATTTGCTTTTGCCTGAACATAAATGGAAGATAAATGAAGTTATAGATTTGCTGGATTATAAAAATAAGCCGAAAATTCATTTAGAGCTTGGAGAAGGCTCAAAAGAATCTGTAAGCTATGCTATAAAAAAATTTACTGATGCCGGCTTATGCAACTCTATTGGAATGAATGAAAAAGAATGCCAAGTTTACTTAAATGCGGATTCAATAGAAATTAAAGATTTAATTGAAGCTGCACTTAATGCTGTTGAAAACTATGATTTAGAAAGAATATGTGTACATTCAAGTTTTTTTGCTTTTTCTTTATCAAAGCTTGATTGGAAAATTGAGTTTGAAGCCTTAAGAGAAGCTTGTTTAATTTCAGCTGCTTTTACATTTAAAAGTTTCAACATTAAAAAAGCTGAAGCATTACCTTTTTCTAAAGTTGAAAATCTAAAAACTAAAATTAACGGTTATAATTTGGTGCTGACTCCAACTTTAATCAATTCTAAAGCTGAAGTTTTAACTGGTTTAGGAGATGTTTTTGCAGCTGTTCAAGCATTTAAAACTTTAAGGAAAAATAAATAATTTGTTTTATTAATTAAAGTAAAAAAATTAAGGTTTAAATGGGAGAAGCACAATTTGATTAAACGATATTTTATACTGCTAGTAATATGGGTGACTTATGGAGCTTTTTATTTAAATAGGCTTAACTTACCTGTTGTTTTTCCATCTTTAAAAAGCGAATTAAATTTAACTTACACTCAAGTTGCATTTATTGGTTCAAGCTTAATGATAACATATATGATGGCTCAACTTCCAGCAGGTTTATTAAGCGATAAGTTAGGTTCTAAAAAAGTTATATTGATGGGGAGCTTAATAATAGTTTTTTCTAATTTGCTTTTTGGGTTTAGTAAAACTTATGAGGCTTTTATTTTAACTCAATTTTTTAATGGGTTAGGGCAGGGAATGGGGTGGTCGCCCTCAATTAAACTTCTTGCAAGCCTGTTTTCAAAAAAGGAAAGGGGAACAAGCATAGGTTTATTTTTAACATCTGTTCCATTTTTTTCAGCTTTAGCATATATTCTTTCAGGTTACTTAACAGTTAATTTTGGTTGGAGAATGGCTTTTTATACACCAGCAATAATTCTTTTAACAATTATAGGATTATTTTGGTTTATAGTAAAATATGAAACTAAAAATTCTTTTAAATCACAAAATTCCTAAAGAAAATAGTTTAAAAATAATTGAATTTAAAAAAGTTTTAAGTGATATAAATGTTTGGATGAGCGCAATATCTTTTTCAAGCACTTTATTTATTGAATATGGATTTAACATGTGGATTCCATCTTTTCTAGTTGAAGATATTAAGTTACCATTAGAAAAAGCAGCTTTAATGGCAAGCGCAACTCCAGCAGGTGGAGTTATAGGGGGTCCATTAGGCGGGTTTATTTCAGATAAAATATCAAAGGGGAAAAGAAAATCTGCAGTAGTCTTAACACTTGCAATTCTTTTAGCCTCAACATTAATGCTGATTTATTTAAAGCAAAGCCTAATTTTTTTAGCCTTATCGTTATTTCTAGCAGGTTTTTGCATTCAAGCTTCAGGCGGTCTTTTCTTTGCTTATATAGCTGATATTTTACCCTTAAAGTTAACTGGTTCAGGAGCGGGTTTTCTAGAAACTATTGGGCATGCAGCTGCAATAATAGCAATATATGAAGTGGGGTTTTTAGTAGATTTATATGGATCTTATCTTCAAGCGTTTCTTATTTTCCCTTTAATTTCAATTTTAGGCTTCTTAACATCTATTAAAATAAATGAAAAAACTTAAAAATAGGAAGATAAAATTATCACCGTTAAATTTTTATTCTTAAAAATTGAAGAATAACTATAAAAAAAAGGGGATTTTATGAAACCTCCATGCATGATTATAGTTGCTAATATACTTCCGGTTATAAGAGCTTTAGTAGCTAAGCGATTAATGGAAAAACATAATTTTAAGCTTGTTGAGATAGCTAAAAAAATGAATATCACACCTTCTGCAATAACTCAATATATGAAAGGTTATAGAGGAGGCAAAATTTTAAAAGAAATTGAAGAAAATAAAATTTTAGAAGATGCCGTAATAGCTATAACTGATGAATTATCTAAAGATGAAGTTAATATGGAGAATGTTTTAGGAAAAGTTTGTGAAGCATGCAAACTTTTAAGAAAGGAAAAGGTACTATGTGAAATGCATATAAGTGAAGTGCCAAACTTGAAAAGCTCAGGATGCAAATTATGCTTGTTAAGCAGTTAAAGTTTTTAAGCTTTCAAGTATTTTATTTTTTATTTCATTAAAATGCTCAGGTAATTTTTCTGGAGGTAAACCATCCTTTAAATATTTAGAAAATCTTTTATTATATTCTTCTTGAGAAAGGCTTTTAGCATAAGCAGCTATATGCTCACCTTTAATTCTTGATTCATCGGGAAGAATTTCTTCGCTATAAGGAATTTTTAATCCAGCATCTAAAGCTCCTTTCATAGCTGCAAAAACTCTTGCACCTTTTGTTGCTTTTCTTAAACCAATATCTAAAATGGCTTCCTTAATGTTTTTTTGCAAAGCTTTAAGGCCAGTTAAAAAGCCTGTTAAATAGGCAGCGGGAGTATTTTCGCAGCTTCCTTTCCAACCAAGCTTTTTAAGCTCTATAGAGTGGGTTGAAACTAAAATATGATCTCCATTAGGTTTAGCTTCAGCAATTTGAATTAAAACATATTTATTGCTTAATCTAACTATGAATCTTGGAAGCTTAGATAAAATTAAGGCTTTTCTTTTTTTATAATTAGTTTTTCCCTCTCTTCTTCTTCTAAATGGAAGACGATATCTTGGCCCTTTAGCCATATACATTCCTCTTAATTTTAATAAACATAAGCTAAAAGTTTTCCTCCAACTTTAAGCTCTTTCGCTTCCTTATTTGAAATTACACCTTTAGGTGTAGATAATATTAATATACCAACGTTTTCAGCAGGTAAATATCTTTTTTCCCATTCTTCTATTTCATCTTTTTTAATAGAAAAGCGGGGTTTTATAGCTCCACATTTGTTTATTCTACCTAAAAGTTGAACTTTAAATTTTCCTGTTCTACCATCATCAATATATTCGAATTCACCTATGTAACCGTTTTTTTGCATTACCCTAAGTGTTCTACCTATAAGTTTTGAAGCTGGCCAAATTATGCATTCTCTTTTTCGTCTTTCTTCATTATTATAGATTGTTACTAATGCATTTGCTAAAGGATCATTTAAAGCCATTAGGCTCCCTCCATTTTAATTAACTGAGGCTCTAAAAGTTTTATTAAAGGTTTTTCTTTTCCAACAATAAATGCATAATTAAAGATTGTTTGAAATTTACCCATTGAATCCTCAAGAGACACTATAGCAGGTCTAGTTGCTGTTCCCTTGATTACATTAATTACTTTTCCACATCGACCCATGTTCGCTCCTGAAGTTACTAATGCGCATGCTCCTTCTTCAAATTTAATATGGTTTAAAAGTTTTCCTTCTGGAATTTTCAATTGAATACTATCTCCTACTTTATAAATGTCTTCAACTGGATTTTTCGGGTTTTCAACTTTAATTAAAAGATTTCTTCCATCATGCAAGTTTAATTGAATATTTCCCTTTTTTACAGTAGTTTTATTTTCTATTTTGCAAAGTTTAAAGGCAGCTTCATCCTTTGAAATTTCAATTAAAGTTAAGCCTTTTCCGTAAACTGGTAAAATTCTAAATGGTGTTTCTACACCTTCAATTTCAATTACATCCATTAATCCAACTGAATATTTTTTATCTTTTCTAACTTTTCCATCAACTTTAATTTTTCCTTGAGAAAGAATTATTTTAGCTTCCCTAGCTGTTTTAGCATAACCTAAAATATCTCTAACAATTAAAAGCAATGGGATGCTTTCATAAATTGGATGTGGCCCAGGACTAGGCTTAACAGTCCATGTTTTTTCTTTAACAGGAATAGGCCAAAATGGTGGAGCTTTAAACCTTTTTAAATGTTTTGAGCCGCCTTTTTTACCCATTTTAACTTCCCTTTTTTCAAGCTTTCTTTTTTTCTAGAGATTCAACTCTCCATTTATCATCTAAATTTAACCCTATAATCATTACTTTTGAAGGGTGAATAGGAACTTTAACTGTTGAACCTGAAGTTTTTTCCCTAGTTACATTATCGATGTAAATTCTAATTTTTTTTAGGTCTACTTCAGAAACTTTTCCCTCAACCCCTGCATAATCGCCCCTCATAATTTTTACTGTATCTCCTTTTCTTACTGGAAGCGTTTTAACACCATATTTTTCTCTTAACTCTTTGGATAAACGTGCTGAAAGAAATTTTCGCCTTAAATGCATAGGTGCATTATAAAAAAGTTTTCTTTGAATAGAAGGTTTTGAAGATATTGTTTTCATTTAATTCACCTTTTTATAGGATTCCAAGCTTAATAGCTAAATCTGAAGCTTTAAATTCTGGTTTAAGCTTAACATAAGCTTTCTTTTTTCCATCCATGGTTATGCACGTATTTACTTTTTCCACTTTAACATTATATAGTTTTTCAATAGCTTCTTTAATCTCCTTCTTGTTAGCTTTAATATCGACAATAAAAGTTAATTTATTTTCAGTTTCAATTAAGGAAACGGTATCTTCAGTAATTAATGGATAAAGAATTAAATCTAAAGGTTTTTTAGCCATTTAAAGCACCCTCAGATAAAGCTTTAATTGCAGATTCAACCCATATTGTTAATCTTCCAGGGTGAGTGCCTGGAGCTAAATGTTCAGGATTTAAATTTTTTAATTCAACAACCGTTACACCTGGAATGTTTCTTGCAGCTTTTTTAACACCATTATCATTTATAATAACAAGTAATGGACCAACCCTCATTTTTTTTCTTCTACCACGTTTTTTACCTTTTCCAGCACGAATCTTAATTGTTGATGAAACTCTTTTAACATCATCCCAAACTCCAAGCTTCTTAAAAATTTGAACAATTTTAGATGTTTTATCAATATTTTGAATTTCATCAGAAACAACTAAGGGAAAAGTTTTTGTTAAATCAAATTTATGTCCTCTTTTGGAAACTAACTCTTTAATAGCTGTTGCAGCTATAGCTGATTTTAAAGCTAAAAGCTTTTCCTTTTTGTTTATTTTCTTTTTAATCTTTTTTTCTGGTGTAGGTGGAAATGCAAGTCTTCCTCCAACAGTGTTTGGAGCAAAAGCAGCTTGCCTAGCTTTAGGATAATTTTCTCCTTTAACCCTTGGAACCCTAGAAAGTCCATAGCCAACTCCAAGCGATTCAGCTGTTGTTCTTTTACCAGCCATCGGATCTCTTCCTTTAGGTTGAAAACTATGAGATTGAATAGCTATAACTGCTTTTTTAATTAAATCAAATCTTACTGGTGTTAGAAAAACTTGAGGAACTTCAATCTCTCCCTTTTCATTTCCTTCAAGATCATAAACTTTAGTTTTTAATGATTGAATTAACATTTAATTAATCACCTTGCTTAGATTCTAAATCAACATATTCTATTTTAGGTGGTTCAGCTGGAAGATTTTTAGCTCTAACTCCATAACGTAAAACAATTAATCTTTTTGATGGACCTGGAACTGAACCTTTAAGCATTATATACTCTGTATTTACTACTCCATATCTTAAAAAACCACCTTTGGGAGTTATTTCTTTTCCATCACGCCCTATTTTTAAAATTTGCTTGTTATATTCTGTTCTTTGATGAAATCCCATTTGACCAGCTCTTGGAACAGTTCTCATTACATAATGCGGATGCCAGGGCCCAATGGATCCTACACCTCTAACGGTTTTTCTAGATTTATGATGTAAACGTGCAACTCCAAATCTTTTAATTGGTCCTTGAAAACCTTTTCCTTTAGTTATAGCAATTACATCAATCCATTGTCCTTCCTTAAGTATGTCTGAAGCTTTAATTTCTTTACCAAGATTTTTTTTAGCCCATTCCAACTGCTCTTTAATGGAGCCTCCATCAATTTTAACTTCTAAAAGCTCAGGTTTTTTTCTTCCCTTTTTAACTAAACGAGGTTGGGTAGCTAAAAGAACTCTAACTTCAGCAATTTTATCTATAGAAGAGAATATTTTTTCAAGTTGTTTTTCTGTATTAAATTTTTCAGGCAAAGGAATTAAACGTTCAAAATCTTTTGGAGGTTTTTCCATCCATGCCTCAGATAAGGTTTTAAGCCCTTTAGGAGTTTTTTCATAAACTCTTATTCCTGTAACAAGCATTGGTGGAGCCTCTATAATGGTTACTGGAATAGCTATTTCTTTACCATAAGTTAAAGAACCCTTTACATTATCTATTGCGATTACATGAGTCATTCCGGCTTTATAACCTGCGAAAGCTAATGGGGTAGGGGGACCTTCAATTTTAGGCCAATATCCTATTTTTCCAATCCAGCTTGAAGCTCTGGCTCTAGGGGTAAACGCTAGTGAACCTCTTCTAGGTGCACTCCATTTTTTTCTTCCCAAAATTTTTCAACCTTCCTTTTTAATCAGTTTTAAGCTCTTTCAAGATTTCAGCTGCTATTTTATCAAGTAATTTAATCCCTTCTTTAGAGAGTTTTCGACCTTTTTTATCAATTTTTTCAACTAACCCTGCTTTTTCTAATTGTTGAAGAGGTTTTCTAATAGCTGATCCTCCAGCTTTTCTAGAATGCTCTATAGATCTACCTTTACGTTTTCTTCCACCGTATTTACCTCTAAGCCTTGAAACCCCTAAAGGACCATGAATATAAAGTTTTCTAAGAAGAGAGGCACAGCGAATATACCACCAATCAGGGTTTTGTGGAGGCCTTTCTCTATGAGAGCCTGTTTTCGCTACTAGACTCCAAGCTGGGGGAGAGACCTCTTCAATATTCTCCTTTAAATATTTTGCAACCCTGCTTATAAGTATATCAGCAGGAACATCATATGCTGTAGGCATTTTTATTTATCCTCGCGCATTAAAACAAAATTAATTTAATAATTTAAATACTTTTCTCTTATTGCTTTGTTGAAAAATGCTTTATAATGTTGAAGATAAAGCTTTCGGAAAAGCATTTTTTAAACTTTATATTTTAATGGTGAAGCTTTTCTATATGGTCCCCTTTTTCTTTTTCTAGCCTTTTTTCTAGCTTCAGCTTTAGTTATTAACTCATCCTCTAAACGAAAGTTTTCATTCATTTTAGTTAACTCCAGATTCCATTTATTTCAGCTCCGCAAAAAGAGCATTTATCACCTTTAAGGTTATACTCTAAAATTTCATAACCATACCTTTGAATAAGAAGTTTTCCGCATGATGGACAATAAGTGTTTTCTCCAGGATCCCCTGGAACGTTTCCTATATAAATGTATTTTAAACCTGTTTTTAATCCGATTTCTCTAGCTTTTCTTAATGTTGCTACTGGTGTGCGGTTTAAATGGGAAAGCTTATACATTGGATAAAATTGAGTTACATGCCAAGGTGTTTCAGGACCGACTTCATCTCGAATAAACTCAGCTATTTTACGCAATTCTTCTTCAGAATCATTCATTCCAGGAATAATTAATGTTGTAAGTTCAATCCAAATTCCAAATTGTTTATAAAGTTTTATCGCATCTAAAACGGGATTTAAATGAGCCCCGCAGTTTTTTAAATAAAATTCTTCCTTAAAACTTTTTAAATCTATGTTTGCAGCATCAAGATAGGGTTTAATTTCCCTTAAAGCCTCCTCAGTTATATAGCCATTTGTTACAAAAACATTTTTTATCCCATTTTCATGAGCTAATTTAGCTGTTTCATAAGCAAACTCAAAAAATATTGTTGGTTCAGTATAAGTGTACGCTATGCTTTTGCATTTAAATCTTTTAGCTTCAAAAACAATTTCTTCAGGTGTAGCATCTTCACCTAAAATAATTTTTTGCTCTCTTGGAAGCTGAGAAATTTCATAATTCTGGCAGTTTAAGCATCTAAAGTTGCATCCTACGGTAGCTATAGAGTAAGCTTCAGTTCCAGGATAAAAATGAAATAAAGGTTTTTTCTCTATTGGATCAACAGCTTTAGCAATAAGCTTTCCATAAACTAAAGAATAAAGGGTTCCATCTTTATTCTCTCTCACAGCACAAATTCCCTTTTTAAAATTTGGAATTACGCATCTATGAGGGCAAAGGTTGCATTTCACTTTATTTTCATTCAATTTTTCATAAAACATAGCTTCTTTCAAATAAAACCCCAATACAATTAATAAGAAAACTTGGGAATAAACATTTTCTTTTGTATAAAGCAGAAAATTTAGCAAATTTATTTAAAGTTACATGCTTTTCTAGAAGAAAAATGAAATTTAATTATTAAAAAAATAAAGAATTCAAATTTTTATTTTCTAAATACCCTTGAGATTGGATGAACTTTGCTTTCAGGTTTTATTTTGAATTCTTGATTCATAGCATAAGATACATAAGCATCAGCTATAGCCATCATTTCATAAGCTTCTGAAGCATTTTTTATTGGTCCATATAAAGCAAAGTTAGCTCCTAAAACTATTGGAAAAATGTTTGCTACTGTCGTTGCGATTAATTTAACGTTAGGTTCAAGCTTTTTTATTTGTCGCCAACGATCTACAGCGTTATGCGCACCGCATCCTGCTGGGTACCCATACTTTTCTTTTTCAAGATAAATGGCTTTAGCGCATACTCCTGGATCAGGTATATCAATTATTGTTGTATCAATTAGGAATTGTTGAATACCAGCTTCTTTAGCTATTTTCAATAAGGATTCAAGAGCTTCCATTCTTCCTTGAAGTGTAGGATTCTTCGAGTTTAAAGTTAGTAAAATAGCTGTTTTTATTCCAGATTCCTTTATAGCCTCAAGTTCCTCCTTTTTAATTTCAGGAGTTATCGAATTGTATATTGCTCTATCAATAACGCCTATTTCAGCTGCGTGCTTTAAACCAGCTATTCTAACAGCTTCAGTTGTTCCATCAATAAGAAAAGGCGAATCAACAGTTTCAACGATAAAATCTATATATTTAACTAAAGCGTTTGGAAAGGATCCTACCACATCTATAATTCTTGGGTTTCCGAATCTATCGCTTAATTCAGCTTCAGCATTTAACAATTTTTCAGCTTCACTTTTATTGAAGATCCCTTCCTTTTGATCCTCAACAATTTTATCTCCATGATAAAATATGCTTCCAATCATAACAGTTGGATATTGCCCTGGTTGACCACCTATTTTAACACCTTTAATATCATATACTTGTTGTTGAGCGGAGAATTTAAACAATTTTTTCACCTCTTTAAAAAATAGGGAGTTTATTTCTTTATTAGGTTTTCTATTACTTTTACGGCTTCTACAGCGTTTTCAGCGTAGGCATCTGCTCCTATTTCTTCAGCATATTCTTTTGTTACTGGGCCTCCACCAACTATTATCTTATA
>Ga0105158_1000180_pt1 | contig 28548 bp, 26 predicted proteins | sample LHCtaG_FD_81567 | JGI IMG/M metagenome (GOLD analysis project Ga0105158, IMG submission 81567) | Hot spring microbial communities from Little Hot Creek, USA to study Microbial Dark Matter (Phase II) - LHC4sed_matched | ecosystem: Environmental > Aquatic > Thermal springs > Hot (42-90C) >...
CTTCAAGTTTTTCTTTCTCTTTCCTCTTGTCCGCTAACAGTTTCTCAATGTTGGACAGTGATGCCTTAACGTTCTCTAAGCTCCTTGAAGCTTCCTCCATTTCTCTCTCAACATCCCTTAGCTCACTAACTGCTCTTTCTTTTTCCAGCTTCTCTCTCTTCCCTTGAAGCCGTGCTAAGGCAACTTCAATCTTTCCGAGCTCCTCTCGAATACTAATAATCCTTCCCTCTTTTTCCATCAACATTTTCTCTAGCTCTGCAACACGAGATAGCGCATCCTCTTTCTCCACCTCCCTTCTGGTTGCGGCAATCCTCCTCGTTTCATCCTCTACCTCCCTTAACTCGACACGCAATCTCTCTACCTCTTTTACCTGCAAGTCCCTCTTTTTCTGAAAGTCATCAACAACAAGTTTTACTTCATCGATACCTCGCCTCAACTCATCAAGCTCCTTCCTTAAGGAAGCAGCCTTAGAAAGCCCCTCACCTTTCCTCCTCACGAGAGACTCCATCTCCCTTTCAAGTACAACTATAGTTGCGGTAATCCCCTCAACGAGGCGCCTAAACTTCTGAATTCTACTCTGAAGTCTTCGCGTCTCACGACTTAAAGCAGAAACGTCTGCACCTTTTCCCAACCCCAACTCCTCGTAGACTACCAGTCCCTTTCGAGAGTACAATGTCCCGTACTCGGTTATCACATCCACTCCCATCTCGAACCCTTCCCCCACAACTAGGTCTCCTAAAAGGTAATCAAAAACATCCTTGAATCTGTTGCTTTTGATTCTCCTTGCAAAAGATCTGTTATCCGTAGCACAAGGCTTAACAGATTTCCTTGGGAAGATGGTTGCCCTCGCAAGCCCCATCTCCTGTATACACTTTAAGGTTGCCTGGACATCACTCACCTCCTCAACTAGAATCCCCATGAATAGACTTTTCAAAGGGCCCGGAACCTCTACGTCTTCGCATAAATCCACCAGAAAACCATGCACAGTCACCCCTTTGTTTCTCAAGTAGTCAACTATCTCTCTTCTCCTTTCAGGTGGAATGACTTGCTCCGCCTCTATTATTGCTCTCACTCTCGCCTCCTCCTCCTTCAAACGATCCATAGTCCTCCTTAACTCTTCGACCTTATTCTCCAGTCTCTGTCTCTCCTGCAGTAACAAAGGCAAGATAAGCGAAGCCCTACTGGATCTTTCCTCGTACATCTTAATCTCGTCTTCAACTATCGAAATTTCCCTCTCAATTCTCCTATATTCCTCCTCTAACAATGCTAGCTCACGCCTCTTACCATTCAGCCCAGCCTCTATGAGAGCTAGGGTGCTGAGCGCCTCGTTAAGTCTCTCTCTAGCATAACCTATCCTCTTTTCCGCTTCCCTTTCCGCCTCCCTCAGCTCGTCTATCCTCCTCCTAAGCCTCTCACTTCTTTCCTCAGCTATCCTTTTATTATCTTTAATTGATCTAAGGGCCTCCTCCTCTTTCGTTAACTCCTCCTGAAGCCTTCTTCTCTCAGCATCCATCCTCATTAATTCCTCTTCTCTCAGACGTGCCTCTTCCTCGATGGAGACTAGAAGAGAACTCAGCTTTTTCCTTCTCATTTGGGTCTCCCTTAGCCTCTCCTCCCAATACTTCACCTCCGCCCTGAGTTCCGCCATCTGGGCACCAACTTCCTGCTCTTCCAATGCAAGCCTCCCCACGTCCTCAGCCACTCTCTTTCTACTCTCTTCAATGTAAGCTATCCTCGCTTCCACGGAATGCTTTACATTTATTAATTCCTCCCTTTCCCTTGATACTTTCGTCCTCCTCTCCTCAATCGTCAAGAGCTTGTCCTTGACTTCCTTAACTTTTCTATCGACTTCAGTAAGCTTTATCTTTAGAAGTGCCGCTTTTAACTCCTTTATTCTTTGAGAAATCGCGATCCATTTTTCCGCCTCCTCCTTCTCACGCCTAAGCCTCTCAATGCGCCTCTGCGCCTCAGAATACAGTAATTCCAGCTGGGAAACCTTCCTCTTGGCTTCCTCAAGCTCTTTTTGAGCCTTCTCCCTTTTCTCCTCGAACTGGGATATCCCGGCTATGTCCTCTATCAGCTTCCTCCTCTCTAAGGGGGACATTAGAACTATGCGGGCAACCTCTCCTTGCATTATTATATTGAGACCGCCGGGGCTCGCGTTAACCAGTGAAAGCACGTCAACTATCTCTGTTCTGGTGGCGAGCTTCCCGTTGAGGCGGTACTCACTTCTCCCATCCCTGCTTATCCGCCTTGAGATCTGAACTTCACTGCTGTCGACAGGGATCAACCTGTCCTTGTTGTCAAGCCATAAGGTTACCTTAGCGTAGCTGGGCGGCTTTCCCTGTTCACTTCCAGCGAAGATCAAGTCGGTCAGTACCGACGCCCTGAGGCTCTTCGAACTTAGGTTGCCCAGCACAAACAACACAGCGTCTATTATGTTGCTTTTACCACTGCCATTTGGGCCAAAAATAGCCGTGAAACCCTTGGGAAACGTTAAGATGACTTTCCTATCACCATAACTTTTAAAGTTCGTCATCTCAAGCTTCTTCAAGAACACCAAACCTTAATCCCCCAAATGAAGTGAGGCACCGTGTCTTTAAGAAATTCCCCGACTCCCGATTATATGGCTTCTAGGAAAAACAAACCTTTAATAATCGATAACCTTCAATAAACCTTTAAAAATTATCGAGGAGGCAATAGGCTTTAATTTGTTTTCACTATTTTCGCTTTCCTTGGATCAACTCCACGCCAAATAGTTTTAAATCCTAGGAATTCTAGGACAGTGTCTATGTCTCTTATACCGTGTCTCTTGAGTTCTTCCTCAACATCACTTCGCGTTGCACCCTCAAAGCATTTCATTTTCGTTTCGAGCTCCTTGAGAAAACTTTCACTTATCAGCATGTCTCCCAGCAGGAGGTACCCCTCAACTTTAATATTTTCCTTTACAGCGTCTAAGCTCAGCCCGTATTCTGTTGCTACTTCATTCAAGTAGACAACTTTCCCTCTCGGTTTATAGTTTTTAAGCTCTGAAGTTCTGAGAGCTTTCATGTCCGTCTCGGACTCCCGCCTGCCAAGTATCTCTAGGAGACTCTTCAGAGGGATTCTTCTCCTGTAGTATATCACGTCCGGATACCTCTGAAACGTTGAACAAGCCAGCTCCTCGTTTACAAGCAAAATAACTTTCTCCTGTAGCTTCCCAAGTTTCTCAAGCTTCTTCTTAACGTAGTTCTCGGTCCAGAATCCCACTATCTCCACGTAAACCTTCGCATTACCCTTCTCCAAAATGAAATCCGGCATAAAAACCGAGGATCCCGCAATAAGGGTATCCGACTCTCTCCCTATCCTCCAGCCCGTGCCAAGTGACTGGAAAGCGGTGTAGAAGTCCTCCTCAACGCTACTATCGAACACCTCCCTTTCCCTTTCCTTGACGCTCAGAAGATGCTTGTCCCTGTAAGTTAGTAGAAACTCATAAATCCTAGGCTTCCCATCCATGTCTCTCCTCACAATATTTGCCCTCAAACTCCACTTATCCAAAGAGACAATTGACGGCAAAATCTTGGCCATAGAAGTACCATACTTCTCGGTCAGCTTCAGGAGGGAGGCCGGCCCATCAATGGTCAGAGAGACTCCTCCACCAGTCTTCTCGGCGAAATACATTAAGCCTCTGTATTTGGACTCTCTAAGTACATCCTTGAACGAGCCTTCAACGTAAACGTTCATGCTTGTGGCGCTGAAAAGCAATGTTTGAGCCAAGGACAAGTTATACCTTTTGAGGAGCTCTTCAGGATCGATGTCGCTAAAAGCCGACAGAATCTGCTCCCCCTCTTGATCCGCCCACAATGCCTCCTCAATTTCTTCAACGCTGGCTGAAAACCTCGAAGCAACACTTTCTATGATCTTCCCTCTTATCCCCTTATCTGTCACTACTCCTCCAACCTTACTTGCCTCCTCGAAAATCAGCTTTCTAACTTCAGCAGGGTTAAGTTTGCTCTTCACCTCAAACGTGCTCCTTCTCTCAAGTAAAACACGTAACCCTCTGATGAAACGATAATTGATGCCCTGTTCAAATTCACTTAAAATATCGATGATCTCATCTCTCTTCCTTCCAATGTTGCTTTTGAAGACCTCTATTACCTCCGATGCCAACTCAATGTTATCCCTACTAAGCCTAGCAAAGCGAGGGAAAATCTTGTTCCCATAAATTTTGGCGACCAGCAGCTCACTGGGAAGCATACAGCTTCACCCTAAGCCTATAGGCATCACCTACAATTAACGTGAACACCTCAATCAAACTCGGGGTCTTTCTTGGAAAGCGTGGAGAACGCGTCCTCAATCCCCGACTTCAACAATTAACTAAGCGTAGCTAAATACGTTTAAATACTCTTCTTGTATTTTCGAGCAGCGCCTCCTCCACTTTGCTCATCTCGAGCCCCTTCAAGTCTGCTATCTTTTCGGCGACCGCCCTGCAGTCAGCAGGTTCACCAACTGCCCCCCTGTACTCCACGGGTCCGTCCGACTCGCAGAACAAAAGTTCGATTGGTACACGTCGAACAACTCTTCTAACTTTACTTGAATAATTTATTGCTGGCGTTACCGAGAAGTAATAACCTCTCCTTACACCCTCTTCGAGGAGTTCGGTAGGCCCAGTGAACCAATGAATGACTATCGGCAAGTCCCCATATTCCGTAAGGATACTGAACGTTTTTCTCTCAGCCTTGAACGAATGGACTATCACGGGCAATCCTTTTTCAACAGCGAAGTCCAGCATAGCTTTAAAAACTCCTTCCTGCTTTACCTGTAGTTCTCTTTCTTGCGACTGGTAACGGTCCAGTCCAACCTCCCCCACAGCGACGAGCTTATCACTGTTCTTATTCATCAGGGACAGTGCTCTTTCCAAATCAATTTCCACATTGAAATTTGGTTGCACGGTGAGTGGATGCACTCCAAGCGCAGGTTTAACTATCGACTTAAAAGACTCGGCTATGCTGAGCGTCCTCCGCATGGACTCTACGTCCATGGAGACCGCGATAATTCCACACACCCCCGCGCCCTTCGCCCGTTCTATAACCTTCTCGGGATCCTCGTAAAGGTCAATGTGACAATGGATATCAACGATCATTCAGCTCAATCCTCCCAAACATAATGCCCACCTTTTTCCTTCTTTAAATGCTACCCATGAAATGGTGGCATTTCCCCGGGTACACTTATGTATTTCATGTTATAGTAAGGGGCTTTACTTCATATTTGCCTTGTAACGTAAAAGATTTATTGTCTACTACATCTATTGGGAAAGTGATCCTCTCGATTTTGTGGGGGTTTCGTAAGGTGTCTAGGGCTTATGATGTGGCTAGGCGCACCGTTGTTTTTTGTAGAACAGATGATCCTTTATGTGAAGTTGCTAGGAGAATGGTGGAAGAGGAAGTAGGTTCCGTTCTTGTGCAGGACGAAGAAGGTAATGTTGTAGGTTTAATAACTGACAGGCAGATATTTCAGTTTGTGGCTGAGGGGGGAAACCCAGCCGACACGATAGCTGAGGAAATCATGACGTCGCCCGTATACGTGGTTGACAAAGAAGACTCGCTGGATAAAGTCAGGAAGATCTTTTTCAAGACCAATGCTCCCCGTCTCGTCGTTTGTCACGAGGGACGTGTAGTTGGTGTTATAAGTCGTAAATTTCTGGAGCGAATTCTCTCCTTAAAGTCGGGATCTCTTTGCATTTAATCCAAACGATTAAAGACAATAAAAGGAAAAAGAAAATATTTTTAAGTTCTTTCTCTCAAAATAAAAATAACTTCTCACATTTTAACCAATCTCTTAGGGTGACATGTATGAGCGATGGGGCTAGTTGTGAGGTAGGGGGGAAGAAACATAATGGTACAACGCTTAATTCTCTCAGAAGATTTAAGTCGAAAATAATGAAGGCGCTTCACGACTCCGCTGCCATGATAGGACTTTGTTTCCTCGATGTTAAAGGTCGAGTTGTCTATGCGGATCCGTTCTTCAGCCGATTTGTTCTGAGGTCGATGTCATCTTACGTGAAAAAACATTTTCCCTCTCTCCCGGTGGGGAGTTACGTCATACCTGACGATAATATTCCAGTAATACTTTGGAGGCTGTCAGACCACATAGTTTTGGCCGCTCAAACCAGAGAGTCAGTCGCTCCATTAATAACGCGTACGCCCCTCATTTTAAGGCTAGCCAAGAAGTTCATAAAAAACGTGACAATTTCCTCTTTAGAGGTAAAGGAGAACCTTTCTACTGGAGATTTCGACATACAGACTTGGGAAGTCTTCTCTTTCAAGGGAAACTCTAAAGATTTGGTTTTGAGTGCACTGTCAAACGATGAAAATATGCTCAAAGTTGTGGAGGCCATTGATGGGAAAAGATCTGTTTTAGCCATAAGCAAACAAACCGGCGTTCCATTGGAGAAATGTGCCATGATCCTCAAAAATCTTCTTGAGTGGGGTATGCTTATAAAAGTGGAACTTTGCCCACTCATTAGGAAAGTTAACGCAGGGAAACTCCTTCTCTTTGGAATTCAAGACAAGTACGTACGTCTTTACAGGGAACTAAAGACGTTATGTGACGGAACGAGAAGCGTAAAGGAGATCGCCGACGCTCTAGGTATAAGTTACGAAAATCTCCGCCATCTCTTAAACATACTCGGAGAAGACGTTACCTGGGTTAAGCGTGAAGGCTAGCGGAGGGGAAAAGAGGGATTGCGCCGCCCGAAAAGTGTTGGAAGAGCAAGGAAAAAAGGCATCAATTTAAATAGGCTTTTGGCGCAGGTCTTCTTGATCCTAATAATTATTATGCCAGTTATAGGCACATTCACAATTCCACCGTTAAAATATGAAATATCTTTAGAGAAACCTGTGGCGTTCGAGTCCCAAATAAACAATGTATCAGTCTTCCTTTATCCTGTAACTGACATAATGCCCCTTAAAGATTTTTTGAAGCTCCATCCTCTTCTTGAGCCAATAATAACAGTCCTTCTATCTGCTGGTTTACTTTTATTCACCCTTACGTTCATCCAAACATGGAGTATTCTATCTCTCGTTACCGGAGGGGAATTATGGGAAGACTGGAAGTATACTGCTTACGGTGTGGCCTCGCTACTTTACGCTGGTTACGTCACTTTGGTATGTTTTATGTGGGGGAGCCTGAACTCAAACTACTCGATTTTCAATAGCCCTATCTTCATAATTCCAGTGGTAGCGTCCCTCTTATCCACACCGACATTCCTATTTCTCTCATTTTACCGTTTCAGAAAGAAAGCAGAACTATTCATCAAAACCATGGATTAAAAGTCACAAATAGCGAAACACTCTAATTGTAAAGCACCCCATCAAGTGAATAAGACGCACATCACCGGAGTCCGCAGAGATGTACACGCTCAAAATTCTTGATGAATGGATCAAACTTCACAACGAAGACAAAGAATCCCCCTTCAAAATCGAAAAAAGACACAGGACAACCGGGAAAAAAGAAAACCCTGATAAATCTTCCAAGTGAGCTAAGCCCTAGGTTTTGGTTAGGAAACCAAAATCGTTAAACTCGCACCGGAGCTGTCGCTTTATCTGTTGGCATCTTCCTCGTCAAATGTCCGATCCCATCCCTCGTCTTTTTAGCATCTTCTCCATTTTGATCATTTAAACCACGTTTCCATTTATTTTTTCGTTCTTTTTAACTCTTCAGCTCTTTTTTCGAACTCCTTGGCGTACACTCGTTCCCCGAGTTCTCTAGATATGACTGCGGCTTTTAGATATAAGTTCGCGGCTTCTTCAGCTTTCCCCTCTTTCTCCAACATGTCTGCTTGAGCAAGGAAGATGCTTCTTTTACCTTCAAGTTCAGTCTCAGTCTTCTTTTTCAGTTCAACCAGTTCAGGTGGCGCCTCCATTGTTGCCTCTCCAGTCACTTCTTCGGATGGCGACCATGAAACCCTCTCACCCTCAGGAAGGGGCGTGCTTAGCTCTCTCACGAAAAGTAGCGCTTTCACCATTAAGTTCACCCAGAAAAGTTTTCGTAAGTCCGCATCCCAATCAATTCTAAGTGTAAAGTCGTCGGGTTTTCCTGAGACAACCACTTGCCCCCAACTCTTGTCGACATGGCTTTCAGAGGTAGCCTCAAGAGACATCTTCTTCTTGCTAACTTTAACCTTAAAGCCAGCCTTCTCCAATTCTTCCGTGAATCGTTCCAGCAACTTGTCTAAGTCTGTTCCGCGCCCTTGGAAACGCTTCTCCCATCCAGGCAAAAACGGCCCTCCACAAAGGATATTACATATACCTTTGGAATCACGCATTAAAAACATTGATGCCCTATTAGAAGGGGACGTCAACAATTAATATAATTTCATTCTTCCGAGATATAAGCTGTTGTGAGGTTCCGGAGATTTTTAACCTATTTTTTAGTGGCATACTGAAGCTCGTAATCATACTCTGTTGTTATGTTCACTTCATGCAGCTTCTCGTTTGCCTCGTCCAAGCTCTCAGTATCTGCCACTTTCTTGGCGAGAGAGCCAAGTGAATAGACGACATCCGTGTCTAAGTAGAACGTCAGCGTTGAAAGGATCGAGAGGTTGACCTTTCTCTCTCCTCCCCTTATCTCTATGATTCCTCTTTTCCCTCTCCAGGCTAGCAGGGGAAGCATGCTCGCCTCCGTTTTGACGTATTTCAAAGCTTCGTTCATCGCCTCAACATCCTCATAAGTGAGTCCTCTAGCCCCTAGGTAGCCACCTCTCTCAGATATTCTGCTTATGCGTTCTAGTATTTCCTCCGTTGTTAGTTCCCCGTCACATGATGGCGCGAAGACAGCTGTGATTGTTGGCACGTCAACTTGGTGTAGTGCAGCGAGCATCATGGCGTCCGCAAGCGGGCTTCTTAGCCCCGCCTCTCCACCTTGGGCCAGTACATCTCCCCCGACATCGACGCCAATTATGAAGTCTATGTCCATGTGTCTCACGGTCTCTCTGAGTCCCCTAACAACCCCCCTAACTCCCTTAGTGATGTCGACGAGGAGCGTCTTTTTGCCGAGAAACCTTGCCATATTGCTACACTGGAAAACAACGCCGTAGTTAGTTCGCGTGTCACTATTAGCCAACCCCGTGGTTTCGGAGATCCTCTCAACGTCGATTACTTCCTCGAGGCTTCTAGGTCCTGGCTTGGGATCATATACTATGCGTTCCCACCCAACCCCGCCAAGTATGACCTCAACGCCTAGTAGTTCAAGGTATCTCCCTGTTGGAAACGTGCCCAAAACGTCTCCTCCTCCGCCTATACCTAGAACGAGCGCCCTTTCCGCATTCTTAGCCAACCTCTCCAAGGAGATCTTCGCCAAATCGTCCCCCTCAAAAAAGAAGGAATATAGAAAAATGCTAAATTTTAAAGGCCGGAAATAACTACTTTATTTCTTCTATGGACTCAATGTTCATGCCTTCATTTGTTATCGTCATTATATCTATTCCTTCACCTGAACCTATGTCTCGCTTCGCAGCGGCCCTTATTGACTTTATGGCCATCTCCTTTCCCTCATCAATAGTTAATCCATCTTTGTAAAACCTTTCAAGTGTTCCGAAGGCTATATATGACCCTGAACCAACTGCGGCATATTTCTCTTTTAGAATGGATCCCAATGGGTCTAAGACATATACTGCAGGTCCTTCTTTATTATCTATGCCCCCCACTATTGTTTGAGTTAAGAGAGGGTACATTCTAGTATCGAACAATATGTTTGCCATAATTTTCGCTACGGTTCTTACAGGTATGGGCTTCTTCTCCTCCATGAAGTAGATGTTGGATATCGCTTCTAAGCGCCTCGCTAAAACCTGCATATCAGATACTAAGCCAGCGCAAGCCACCCCGATCTTGTCCGTTATTTTAAAAACCTTCATACCCCTCTTGCTTAGAATGATATCTCCCCAAGTGACTCTCTTTTCAGATGCAAGCACGACGCCATCAATACATGTCAAACCTATAGACGTAGCTGAGTCAGGATAGCCAGCCATAATGCTTCCCTCCAGCCTTGGACAAGTAACTAGAGTTACATAAAACCTTTTTTATAATACTTAAATTCTTATCGTGTAAGAAAAGGAGCTCGGATCCATGCGAATGCAGCCATTCTCAGCTATAAAGAAGGTTCACAGCGCTAAGGAATTACTTGACATAGCGTTTCATAGAGCTTCGAAGACTGACATTAGTGGTTCTTCTCGGGACACGCCGCTTGAAAAAGCTAAGAAAAGAGAGGAAGCAAGAGTAAAAGTAGCTTCGAATGTATTAGAGTCTAGGTTAATGAAGGTTGTCAAAAGTTTTCCAAGCTTGGAGAAACTTCACCCGTTTTACCGCGAAATGTGCGATGTTCTCGTCGGAAATCAGATTTTGAAGAAGTATTTAGCTTCGCTGGAGGGGTCTGCAAAAGTAATTAAGCGCATCGCCTCCGAGGCTATAATAAAAATAAGGCGGGCCCAAACGCCTAAGGATGCCGCTAGGGCCAGAATTGAGGCTTATGGCAGAATGACTTCTATGATCAAGAAGCTTGATGACCGACTTGTCTTCTTGGAGCAAGCACGCAAAAACTTGGCGAAGGTGCCATCAATAAACCCTGAAGAGCCAACTATAGTAGTTGCAGGCTACCCTAATACGGGCAAAAGCACGATAGTTAGAATTGCATCAACAGCAAAGCCTGAAATAGCCGAATATCCTTTCACAACTAAAACAGTGATCCTAGGCCACTTTAATGTTGGAGACGAACGGTTCCAGATAATGGACACGCCGGGCATACTGGACAGGCCGATGAGCGAGAGGAACCCAATCGAGAAACAGGCGATAACCGCAATAAAACACCTAGCACAGGCAGTGATTTTTGTCGTTGACCCAACTCCCTCCTGTGGCTACTCATTAGAGGAGCAGGTCTCCCTCCTAGAGGAAGTGAAAGAAATAATGCCTGCTGACACTCCCATAGTAATCGTCATAAACAAAGTTGACCTAGCAAGTCGGGAAGACCTGTCACGGGCTAGGGGGCTCTTTAAGGATGCTATTGAAGCCGCGGCTATTGAAGGAATAGGAGTCAAGGAAACCATCGACAAAGCAGTTAAGGCAATAATGGAACGCAAGAAAAAAGTAGCCTCAACTTGATTACCTCCTGCCTCCCCCAACTTCATTCTCGCAAACGAACACGTGCAAAAAACCTTCGTACATCATTAATGGGGAAGCGGCGGCTTACCACGGGTTCTCCTGTTAATTGCCTTATTAGTATTCATACGTACGGGTTCTCCAGTCCAAGACCATCAACTCTCACTACGCCTGTCTCCCCCTCTTGTCCCTCAACTTGGAACTTAACTTCTAGTATCTTTTCTGTCACCATAATGTTTGTTAAAAAGTGCATTGTGAGCTTTGAAATTTTGATTTCCGACCTGCCCTCAGCAACAGCGATAAATGGCACCATCATATCCCCCATATGTCTATCAATGGGAGCCCCACTTTCTAGCTCCTCAAGAATCTTACTCGCCGCTTCTTCGCCTACTTTTTCAGCCGGCTTTCCTTTCTCTCCAAGACTATCCGCTCCTATTACACTTCCAGCCTCAGTCCTAGCCCACAAAACGATTCCCGACCCAGGGCCGAGTCCCTCCTCGCGCAAAGACTCGTGTCTTATTTCGGTGTCATAACCCGCCTTTCTAAGAATGGATTCCGCGCTTTTCGCTTGCCTTTCAGCCACGTGGGCAGGCAAATTCACCGCGTGAGATACCCCTTCTATTACCCTTACATCTCCCTTCTCGAGAAGCCTCACCGCTCTAAGCTTTTTAACCGGCATTATAAATACTTTAACCAGCCCTCCACCTTTAGGATAATGCCCTCTTCTTTCAATTTTTATTTCAGCCTTGTATCCCATAAGGCTTAAGTTTGACAGCACGACGTGTAAAAAGTAATCTATCGGAGGACTCCATGCAACGTCTGTTCCACCGCTTATTTCCAGTTCCATTTTTTCAGGGGAAAATGGCGCTGCAGGCATTATGGTCTGGAGCACAAGCGTTATGGCTCCAGCCGTCCCAACGTTGAACTTGTAACGTCCCCCTCTTAGTCCAGTTGGCTCAAAGATTACAGTAGTTGAGCCCACATGCAAGCCTGAGACCTTGGCTCCAGCTATTTCCGCAAGAGCATTTATTCCCGTCATGTGCTGGGCGCGAAGCCCCGGATTAGGCCTCTTAGCCCTTATGTTAAAAATCTCGATTGGCTTCTTAGATAGCGCCGAAAGGGCTACGCTGGTACGGAGAACTTGTCCGCCCCCTTCGCCTAAACTGCCATCTATTCTGACCTTGGTCATGCTTTCATCTCCTAGCCCCTTCATTCTCCAGTAGCTTAATTTTTATCTCTAATCCTCCCGCATAGCCTCCAAGTCCCCGTGCCCCTATCACCCTATGGCATGGTATAATTAAGGGAAGTGGATTCTTTTTTAAAACGTTCCCGACGGCTCTCGCCGCTTTAGGCTTGCCTATTCTCCTAGCCAGCTCCCCATACGTCAAGACCGTGCCCAACGGAATTCTCCTAACTTCCTCAAGAACCGCTTTCTGAAATGGAGTAAGATGCGAAAGGTCGACTTCGTAGTTAAAGTCGACTTTTTCACCTTCGAGAAACCTGAACATTTTTTCAGCAACTTCCTCGCAAAGCTTGTCCCCCCACTTATTTACCTCAAACACCACGTCCAAGATCCTTTTCTTAGCTTCCTCGGAACTCTTACATGGAAACGTTGCAACCAACAACCCACGTCCCCCTCTAGCCACGGCAATAAACCTTCCCCTAAACTCAACTACGGATGCTAAAATCATCTACATCATTTCCTTAGTGGCGTTCTCCCTCAGCGATCATTCTTACTCTTTCAACTCCCCTTATTTTTTCTATAACTTTTACGACTGCTGGCGGAACTAGGTTCCTCCACTCCTCTCCCTTAGCCATCTTTTCTCTTATCCTCGTTGCGCAATACATATCCCTATGGTAAAAAGGAACAGGCTTAACCTCATATCCCGCCTCTTCGAAGAGCACCTTCACCAAGCTGTTATTTGAGTAAACTACTCTGAAGGGAGGGATGAGCGAGACTACGTGAGCAACCCACAGGCGGTTGTCATTCACATCAGGTATCGGGATAATAAGGTATCGGGATGCCGGAACCCTCTCGTCTTCAAGCGAGATTCTTATCATGAGAATTCGTTCTCCAGCGCTGAATGGATCTTTGGGCGTGTGGCTGTACTGTGCGCTGCCAACCCCCACTATAAGCTCGTCTACTTCACCCAGCAAGGTTTTGATGGCGTGGAGGTGCCCTATGTGGAATGGCTGGAAGCGTCCTATGAATAATCCTCTCTTCTTGTCGCCGATCACAATAGCATCCTCCTTCCAAAGGAACTCAAACTTCACTACATTAATTAACCTTAAACATTTTCCCTTTTTCATAACGACACAAGGGAGGTTACACGTTGAGGAGAATTGTAGCTCTGCTGACGGACTTCGGTCTCAGGGATGCCTTCGTAGCCTCCATGAAGGGGGTGATTCTTTCAATATGTCCCGACGCAAACATAGTGGACATCTCCCATGAGGTTGATAACTTCGACATTATGCATGGCGCACTTCTCCTTTCTGCCTCTGCAAAGTTTTTCCCCGAAGGGACAATCTTCGTGGGCGTCGTTGACCCCGGCGTTGGAACCGAGAGAAGAGGCATAGTAGTCGAGACAAAGAAGCATATTGCTATTGGTCCAGATAACGGATTATTCAGCCTCCTAATAGAAAAAGAGGGAAGCCTAGGAGTCTATGAGATCCAGAATAAGTCTCTGCTCTTGGAGATGCCATTTGAAACATTTCACGGGCTTACCGTATTCGCGCCGGTCGCGGCCCACATAGCTAATGGGATACCGCCCAGCTATGTCGGTCCAAGAGTGGACGACTACGTTAAGATAAGTCTACCTAAGCCTCAAGTTTGCGGCTCAAAAATATCCTCTAAGGTTTTACACGTTGATCGCTTCGGGAACATAATAACAAGTATCTCAGCGGAAATGCTTTGCGAGATGAACGTGAAGAGTGGGGCGAAGCTGAAACTCACAGCAAAGAATAGAACTGTTGAAGCCCCCCTCGAGAAATCTTACGGCTACGTTCCCGTCGGATCCTTCGTGTTCATCATGGACAGCTACGGCTTCTTGGAGCTTGCAGTCAATCAGGGTGATGCTGCTAGTTTACTCGGCCTGAAGAGGGGAGACCCGGTCGAAGTTATGTTGTCAGCCCCGTAAAGCCTCCAACCTTTCAAGCATCTCGCCGAAAACTTTCTTTTCTCCGCCTTCAGATAACGCGTAGAGCCTCCTCAGGATAAGCTCAGGCGTCGACCTAGCTAGATAGTTAAACCTTGGGCTTCTATCCACTATTAAATCGTATTTCTCGTCCAGTCCCGCCGCCTCTATTCCATCCACGCGAATCTTGCTTTTGGCCATGGACATTATCTCTTTTGCAAGGTGACTGACAACAACGACGCAAGTCTTCTCCTGTGTCCCGAGCAGGTCTAGAAGACTAGCTATTATGACTGCCGCCGCGCCCGTCTCGGTCATAGCTTCAAGCTCGTCAAAGAGTGCAAGCTTAGGCTTTTCCGTCGCGGCTATAGTTGCAAATCTCTTAAGAGTAGTTTCGAGAGCGCCCGCTGACACCATACCTTGCGACTTCTCAAAGAAGTATATCTCTTCGAAGGGGCCAATGACGGCTTCCGCTGCCGGAACTGGAAACCCCATCTGGGCAAGAGTGCAAACTTGCGCTATAAGCTGTATGAGAGTGGTTTTACCTCCCGAATTGGCTCCGGAAAGCACTATAATCCTCTCTCCCCCAGCTCCCTCAATTCTTACCCCGACTTCTCCAACCACATAGCTCACTGGAACCACTTTTTCTCCTCCCTCAAGCTCTCTTTTTTTCAGGAAAACGTTAACACCGTTCTTGAAAAAAACGCCAACTCCATCAGCAATCCTCGGAGGGCTAAGGCCGTAGTCTTTCGCGAAGAAACCAACTGCAAAGTAGAGATCCAGCTCTAGGGATGCTCTTAACCCCTTCTTGACAGCGTCCATGTATCCTGAAAGTTCACGGGCCGCTTCACGCAAGAGCCTATGCTTCCTGATGGAGCACTGCCTGTTAAGCCAGCTTTCTAGCTCCGAAACCTTCCTAGGGATCATCGATACAGGTAATGCTGGCTCCTCGGGGAAAAAGCCCTCAAGCCACAATAACTCCTTCTCAGGGACTTCCAGAATATCACAGAACTTTTTCTCGCCCTCAGCTATCGTCCGAGTTATTATTTCGTCCACTTCTGGAGGAAGGTAGCTTCTGAGTTTGCCTGCCTCCAGCGTTGCGCCCTTAGCCTCCTCCAGTATCCTTATTATCTGTTCTCCCCTCAGCTTAGCCTCGCTCTCCGCAAGCCGGTTTCTTATGGTTTCATTAACCCACGCTTCAACCTCAGCCACAGCCCTGTTAAGCTTTTGTAATGCATCCTTGTACCTGTCCAGCTCGGGATCAACTCCACGAGCCACCTCTCCATCAGCGGTAATTTTCTCAATAAACTCTTTAACCCTCTGCAAAGCCTCCCTATCCAGCTCTTTCCTTAAAGCGTCTAGATGTTTAGCTCCCGGCAGGGTGAACACTACCTCGGCGAGGTCACATATTGCCTCCACTGTCCCATAGTTTTCAGCATAAAACGAAATGACGGACTCCGGCACCAAGTCTTCAATTTTCCACTCGCCAGCAACAACAATTAGGTTATCAGCGTAATCCCCATCCCCAGCATCCCCGACAAGAACCGCTAAATCGTATCCTTCAGCGTAATCCTTAACTTTCTCACCCTCTTCCACGAGGAATACGTTACAATACTTGTCTACGCCAGCCTCTCTTAACTTGGTATACTCCGCTTCACTTCTCGTGACGACAACTCTCCCCTTAACCTTTCTTGCCCTCTCCTTTTCGAAATACTTAATCCTGCGTAAAGCCTCCTTAATCCGCTCTAGCGTCTCAATACTTGTAGCCTCAACAACCATTTTAGCCTCAGAAAAAACCTCAAGTCGCCCAATCACTCTTTCAATTTTAGAAGCGGGGTAAGGCCAGAACAAACGTAGCTTGTGCTTCGCATACTCTGTTTGCGCATACTCCTGAACTATCTTTAACATGTCCTCGTAAATCCTTCTGACGCCCTCCGTCTTAAGGACGCTATCCCACCTCACCCCTTCAACCAGCTCCCAAGCACTCCTAACGATGCTGTACGCCTTGCTCAAACCGACTCCCGGAATACTAGCAATCTCTGCAACTCTCCCATCTAAAATAGCATTGACTGCTTCCTCCTCGGAGCCAAAAAACTCGACGAGCCTACCCTTAATTTTCTCACCTACGCCTTCGATGTCGTCAAGCCTCAGCTTTTCCACTGCTCCATTCCCCCACAAGAAAAAAGGCATTAAAAACCTAAATTTAAAAAACTTAAAAGGTAATAAAAACTTCACCCATAATGATAAACCATGAACACTGAGACGATCCTGATAATAGGAGATACACATATACCTGACAGGGTCACTGAGCTCCCCCGCCAGCTTAAATCATTCATTGAAAGCACTCAATTTAACTTTCTCCTTTCGACGGGCGACCTCACGTCACAAGAAGTCCTGTCATGGATGCGAAAAATAGCCCCGCTAAAAGCCGTAAAGGGCAACATGGACTACCTACCTCTTCCAATGGAGGAAACGCTAATTCTCCCGTCGATCAAAATAGGGTTAATACACGGAACTGGCATTTGGCCCAGAGGAGACACGAAGCAACTCCTGAATGTGGCTAAGCGCTTGGATGCGAGCATCCTCGTCTCGGGGCATACTCATCGTCCTGAGGTAACACTAACAGAAGGCATTCTCCTCCTCAACCCGGGTAGCCTGACGGGGGCTTGGGGTGGCTCATCAGACTGGAGCACTCCATCCTTCATGACTCTGGGCATTTCAGAAAAGGAAGTAAAAGTAGGTTTATTCACGCTGGAAGAAAGACTAAAGATAAAGGAAAAGTTATTCGGGATTAGAGAGGGCGAAATAGTTCTCTAAAGCTGCGCTTAAGATGTAATCTTTGTGGTGAGCTTCTCAACTATCCTGTCCCAGAGAGAAGTGTGCTCCGCGTTCTCGTCGTAGTTTATCTTTATTCTGTTGAGCTCAAGGGCGCCGGGTGCTGGGCAAGCGTAGACGCATAAGCCGCAAAGCAGACACTTATCTTTATTTACTTGGACTCTGGGAACCTTTTCCCACGGTTTTTCAGGTTTCGGGATAGTTATAGCCTCGTTCGGGCAAACCTCGGCGCAGGTTGAGCATCCAGCAGGGCATAGCTCCCAGTGCGCAATTAACTCTCCTTCAGCATACTTTCTTGCCTTTCGATTCCCTCTGATTGTAATGAACTCCTTGTATTCGAGGGACGGGATGGCTCCTTCTTCTACCAGTATAAGTCTAGGCTCCCCGTTGATCTTGAGTTCTAATGCTTCAAAGGGGCACATGTAAGAACATACGCCGCAGAAGCTGCACTTCTTCTCGTTAACCAGTATTGGAGGGAGTTTTGTCTCTCCCTTTCCGACGGCGCCTACTGGCCCTCTCTCTATAGCTTCCTTCGGACAGACAATGGCACACGTACCGCATCCGACGCATTTGTTTAAGTCTAGGGTTAAAGTCACGTCAACATCAAGAGTCTTCATTCGAGTAACCACTTTACCTTCTTTAACCTCGGAAGCATAGTAAGGATACACTTAAACCACCTCACTTGACAACTATCAGACTTATCGCTTTAGGGCCACATGCATCAATACATACGCCGCACCCGTCACAGTAGTTCTGGTTCGACACCATCGCCTTTCCATTCTTGACGATTATAGTATAATTCTTCTTGTCTCCCTTCATCTCAGGAGGCAGGCTGGCGTTATGGGGACAAGCAGTCACGCAATCGTTACAACCGGTACAGAGAGCAGAGTTTACATGCAACTTGTACACATTCATACTCTTATACGTCTCCATCAATTCAAACTCCTCCTTGAAGTACAGGAGCCAACAGAACACTTTTCACCACAATGAAAGTGTTTACTCCTTAAAAAAATTATGTGCCGTTAGGCCAAAAAAACTGTAGTCCTTGGATCACTGTTTGTTTTGCTATACGAGGATTGATTAAATTACACTCTGGAAATCTCCTCTCCCTAATTTTTAAAAGAGGGCCTCGTTTACCGTTTTAACTGAGGGAGCCTCCATGGACGATGCGAGGAAGATAATAAAAATTGACCGTGAAGTGTGCTGGGGTTGTGGTAACTGTATAAACTCATGTCCATTTAACCCGGAAAACAGTCGTGTTCCGTTAATGTGGATGAAACATGCCCCGATTTTGCGTTTAGTTAATGGTGCATGTTACGTAGTGAGTAATGCCTGCTCAAGTCTGCTTCCAAACTGCAGGGCGTGTGAAAAAGCTTGTCCGACAGGTGCCCTGAGGATCCTTATAGCTCCTCTAGACACTCTAAAATAGTCTTGTCTCTTTCTTGAACGAGTGAAAAAGTTTTTTAATGAAAAAATGGAAAGGTTGGCTTGAAATGGCAAGCGTAGCTTTTAAGTGATTTTATGCCGCCATGAGAAGTCGCTTTGTTATGTGTGGAGGGTTGAACATGTCAAAAAGGTCGCTTGAAATGACTCTCGTAACGTGCAGGACAATCAATCAGGGTGCCGCCCGAGAAGGGGAAAAAATGGGATACGAATACCAGAGGGCTTGCGGTATATGTTATATGGACTATGAGGACATGAAATTGCTGGATATTCTTCCTGGAGACTGCGTCTTAGTGAAATCACCTTACGGTGAAGTGGTTCTCCGTGTGGAGAGATCCAAGGACGAGCCTCACAAGGGAATACTTGTCGTACCCCTAGGACCGTGGGCGAACAAGATAGTGGATCCCGAAACACACTCAACGGGCATGCCCTCGCTCAAAGGGATACTTGTAACGGTGGAGCCGACGTTTGAATCAATACCCAACATCAAAGAGTTGATAAGCGCTTTCCACTCATAACCAAAATCGTTATATTATTCTTCAATCTCGTGAACCTTGATTGCCTTCACTCTTAAATTGGAGGTTTCATGATGCCCCGAGAAGTTGTAACGGACGTTGTCTGCCCCGTGTGCGGTTCTCTCTGTGACGACATCACAGTGATATTTGGCGACGGCGGGAGGATTATAGAAGTTGAGAATGCTTGCTCCGTTGGTGCTAGCAAGTTTCTCAATTCTCAGAGCGAGCACCGCCTTAAAAAGCCCCTTATGAAGAAAAACGGATCTTTTGTAGAAATTTCCTTAGAGAAGGCCGTCAAGGAGACGGCTAGGCTTCTAGCTAATGCTGAACGCCCGCTTCTTTATGGTTGGAGTAACGCTGATTGCGATGCTCAAAGAGTGGGGCTCGAGCTAGCCGAAGAGGTAGGTGGAATAATAGACAGCACCACGACAATATGTCATGGTCCCTCAGTCCTCGCAACTCAGGAGGTGGGTTGCCCCACCTGCACCTTAGGAGAAGTTAAGAACAGGGCAGACGTGGTGGTCTACTGGGGATCCAACCCCATTCATGCTCACCCTCGCCACATGTCACGATACACAACCTTTCCGAGAGGCTTCTTCAGGGATAAGGGAGAAAAAGACAGGACTATAATTGTTGTCGACGTTAGGCAGACGGATACAGCTAAACTAGCCGACTACTTTATCCAAGTTAAACCGGGATACGACTACGAGGTTATAGCCGCCATGCGCGCGATCCTCAAGGGGTACTCTATCAATGCAAGTGAAGTTGGAGGAGTCTCAACTTCAAAGATCAAGGAAGTAGTTGAAGTGATGAAGAACGCGGGGTTTGGCGCCTTATTCTTCGGCATGGGGCTCACAATGACTAGAGGCAAACACCGAAACATCGATAACGCAATAAGTCTCATAGCAGACCTTAACTCGTTCTCAAAGTGGGTATTAATGCCCATGCGTGGACACTACAACGTAAGCGGAACAGGTGAGACTTTCTCTTGGGTTACAGGATACCCGTTCGCCATAGACTTTCAGAGAGGATTCCCATACTACAACCCTGGCGAAACCACCTCTATAGATCTGCTGATGAAGAATGAGGTTGATGCTGCACTAGTAGTAGCAAGTGACCCAGTGTCACACTTCCCCGCAGCAGCAGTAAAGCACCTCGCTAAGATCCCGGTAGCAACCATCGAGCCGCACCCAACGCCAACAGTTGAAATTTCAAAAATAGTAATCCCACCAGCTATTGCAGGAATAGAAGCAGAAGGAACTGCTTATAGAATGGACCACGTGCCAATTAGACTAAGAAAAATAGTTGACCCACCAGAAGGATGCCTTCCCGATAAAGAAATCCTCGAAATGATACTTGACGAAGTAAGAAAAATCAGGAAATAACATTTTCTTCTTTTTAACGAAACGCTGGTTATTGGCGGTCGAACACGATTACATAAAATATAAGAGCAAAAAGACATTTTCTTCTTTTCCCTCTTCCCCTTTACTCTGACCTTCTAAGTCTGCTGAAGAGCTCCTTTAGTTCGGATTGAAGCTGCATTCTTGCACTGGCAGGACTCGGAGGCGTCCTTGAGGTGCTTGCTGGCTTATCCACTACAGGCGCCATTGTAGGCGTCCTTGCCGTTACGGTCGGCGCCGATCTTATATCTTGTTCGGGAGCATAATCCCTTTCGGGTGACTGCAGTGAAGGAGCTAACGACAACGATGACGGCGCGCTTGCTCTGCTCTCTAAAGTGCTCATTTTTCTTTCAAAGGCCTTTATTCCATTGTCCAACTGGTTTATCCTGTCCTCGAGCTGGTTTATCCTGTCCTCCAATAGACCTACCGCGTTAAGCATTATGCCTACGAGTCCAGTTATTATTTCAGCTAGCTGCTTGAGCTTTTTGCTCTCTCCAAAATCTATCATAAACTCTATGTCGTCGCTCAACAGGTACCGTCTCCTTTAAAACTCAAAGATATCCTTTCCCCCATAACTAATAAAGTTTTTCAGAAAACAGACATGGTCTTAATTGGAGCGTGGCGTACTTGGCTTCGACACTGTATCTGCCTTATGGTGGTGGACATGTCGGCCTCACAATTCCCTACCCATCATTGGAACTTAAAGTTGAGCCGCTGAGAGGCATAGAAGATCCCGATGGACAGATTAAAGCGTCACTTCAAAATCCACTTGGAATGGAGCCATTACACAGCCTCGTTAAGAGGGGAAGTAGAGTTGCCATCATACTCGAAGGCCTTCAAGTTCCGGGGGGTTACAGGAGACATGTTCTCAACGTACTTTTGAGCGAGCTTCACAGTGCTGGCGTTAAGCGCGGCTCCATCACCATAATTGTAGCTACTGGCCTTTACAGGAAGCCAAGCCGCAAGGAGCTCACATATATGGTTGGCAACGAGGTTTTTGAAAGTTACACCGTCGCGGTTCATGATTGTGAGGAAAGCCGCTTATTGGTGAAAATTGGAGAAACACCTCTCGGAGGCCCTTTGGATGTTAACAGGTGGGTTGCTGAGTCAGACTTGGTGATAGTCATCTCCAAGGTTTTTCCATGGGGGGCATTGGGGGGATACAACTCCAGCGCTCGGACGTTAGCTCTTGACTTAACGTCAACCGAGACGGTTTCCCAGTATTACGACCTGAATTTGGTCGGCAACCCTGCTTGCAATGGAGACCCGGCTTCTAATCCCCTCCAAAAACTATTCCATGAAACAGTTAGAACGATAGAGGAAACCAAAGGCTCCCCTATATTCTTCGTCGAATTGGTTGCAAACATTAATGGTCATCTCCTATCGGCAAAAGCGGGCTCCCTGAAGCCTGTTGAGAATGCCCTGTGGACGGAAGCTGACAAGCAGTATGTAGCCCACATTAGAAAGCGAGGCAAACTCCTAGTGGTGGGAGTACCCAGTGTAACGTTCTTGGGCGAATCAGCCAACAGCAACATCGCGTTACTTCACGCCGTGACCTTCGCCCTCAGAAACCACCGCGTGTCTCCCGTTATTCATAAGGGAGGACTAATTCTTACAGCTGCAGAGTGCATATCGGCAAAGGCGAATCCGGTTGAAGATGAGGTTCTAAGAGCATTAATTAAGACTGGCTCTATAGAGGACTTAGCAGCCAAGCAGGAAAAACTGAAAAACCCAGCATTAATCAGGCTTTACAAGGACGGGGTAACCCTCCACCCGCTTCATCCCATTTTCAGCCTTTATACGTCAGCATTCACCCTAGAGCACGTAGAAGAAATACTGGTGATCGGTTGCAAGTCTAAACTGGCGGCAAAAGAACTTAAAATCACTCCTTTAACCAAACTCGAAGATGCCCTCAGAAGGGTCGAAGACCACCTAGGATCAGACCCGGTAACCATAACTTCGCCAGAATATTTCACAAAGGGTCCCATCATTCAACATGTGAAATAACAAAAAATTGAATGTTTTTATTAAATTTTTTGTAATAAACTCGTTTTAATCTTGGATCATTTGAAAAGAAATTTAAACTCTCATGGACACTCTATTTTTCTGACGAACCATCCTTTAAGAAGAGGTGACCTTTTTGCGGTGGCTTAAAAAGAAAGACAAGGAAGCTGGTGAAAAATCCGCTTCCCTGGAAGAGGCGAAAGAAGAAACTGTGAAGGCTCAGCCTGAGCACCCCAGTGTTGAAATACACGAGTCCTCCAACGTTAGGGCAAAAGATGCTAAGAAGATAATCGTCGAGCCCGAAGTCGTTGGCAAAGGTATTCTGGTTGAATGGTTCAGGAGCAAGCTTGGGGAAAGTGAATTTCAAGAGGCTGAGAAGCGCCTAGACACGCTAACTTTACAGTTCCAAGTGGGTGGAACAATTTTTCACTTATCAAAAGTTGGCGTCAACCCCTTCACGATCAAGGAAGGAAGAGCTATTTCATATGATGCTTTAATAGTTATTCCAACCGAGCTTGAAGAACAATTAGCCCTAAGCGAAACCATAGACTCCTTCTTGGAAAAATATAAAGAGCACTTGAAGAAATCTCCACGCATAAGAGTTCAACTCATAAGGAGCCTTGAAGAACTAGAAAGAAAAGGTATTATGCGTAGCAAACTTATAAGAGGACTGCTCGACATTTAATCGCGGCAAAATTTTCAAAGGACCTTTTTCAATTATTCCCACTTCTTTTTTACTTAACGAGTTGATGTTACTGCCTTGGCCATTTCTTCCATCACCGCTCTCGGGTTTTTCGCTTTAACCACTCCTGAGGCAAGTAGCACTCCTTCTGTTCCGAGTCTGAGGGCTGCTCCCACGTCGTCCCCTGTCGTTATACCTGCACCGCAGAGTGGAATCACTTTAGAGTTAACCCTTTTTATAATATCCACCGCTTGCGTTACAATTTCAGGTTCAGCCGTCGAAACACTTATTCCGGTGCCTATTAGTCTTGGTGGTTCATAAGCGCAGAAGTCTGGATTCAGTGCCGCCACCGCCGCGCTTACCTCAAGGTTGTTGGAACAGACTATGGTTTTTAACCCAGCCTCCTTTGCTCTTCTAACGGCTTCATCTATATCCGCTAGAACCAGCCGTCTTTCACTGTGATTCAATAAAGTTCCCACTGCTCCAGCGTCCTTCACCGCCTCAGCTAGCACGTGACCGGTAAAGGATCCCGGCTTCACAGGATCTATGTGCTGGGCGAAAATAGGTATTTCGACGGCTTCAGCTATCATTCTAAGATCTGGTAGCTGAGGTGCCACAGCAATACATACACCTGTCTCAACGCTAACTTTCTCTGCTTCCTTCGCTATCTCAAGCCCTCTTCTCCCCATGCTTTCAAGATACGTTTTATAGTTTACCACTATGATTGGAGTTCTAACATTCATGACTACCACCATACTAAATACCTCCTCATCTAGCATTTCAATTTTCTTCCTGCGGGGAGTCTTAAAACCACATTTCTCTCCCTTGGAACTCCAATACACTCCGCTACCGGGGTGCACTTGGTTCTCAGGAGAAAGTAGACGTCGCATGGGTGTTCATACTCGGTCATAGACTCGAAGTTTCCCATGCCTTTAGCCACTATCACGTCTGCTGCCTCGTACTCTTTCAAGAACTCTTGTGAACATTCCTGCAAGAAGAGACCCACCGTGTCCGCCCCCGTCGTTATAAGTTTGTCAGCCACTTCGTCCATGTTTACTTCCAGAGCGTCAATCATCGTGGCGTCATTCATGACAGGCTTCTCCTTAACTGCCACAGTAACTTTGGCGCCAGCTCTCTGTAGCTCCCTTACTAGAATGGTGTCGAACACTATTTCTCCCGCGTTGTCTGTTAAATAAAGCGTTTTACTTCCGTTCGCTGCATCATAAAGAGTTTGCGTGTCATCGATAACAAGCTCCCCCTCCGCTCTTTCGATGTTACCGTAAAGCTGGTCCAAGCTGAACTCACGCCCCAACACGTCAAACTCTATAGTGTTTCCTGCTACCGCTGCTATGCATGCCTCCCTAAACCTGTCAAGTCCCTCCTTGCTATCCATTTTTGCGAGAACACCGGGAAGCGCCTTCATCGCGGCAGCGTTAGACTCTTTTTTAACGCTAAGAAATGGGTCTTCAAGTGAAAGCGCCTTCTTCAGAGTTCTTTCCCTCACAGTTCCTAGGTATGCTGGTACAAGGTGGAACGGGTTATCCCCATGATTTATCTCTCTATTAAGTGCCTCTAAAACTTCTTTAAGTGCTCTCAAACCCAACTCTTCATTATCCGTAAAGCGCTCAACAACTCTATATGCTCGAGAGATCAAGCAGACTATGCAGATTGGCCTTATCTTCATCGGTGAACCCTTCACATGGTTTCTAGTGGTATTTTAACTACGTTTTTTCCCCCCTCCTCGTCGACCACAACGGTGTTTTCAATGCGCACGCCGCCAAACCTTGGTATGTAGACTGAGGGTCTTATGCTGAAAACCATACCCGCCTTGACATGATCATTGTTGTTCAGTGATATGACTGGCGGCTCTTCTATGCTAAGCCCCACTCCGCTCCCAGTAGGATATATGAAAAACTCCTCATACCCTCCCTCTCTAACGACCATCCTCGCAGCTTGATCCACCTTACTCAACTCTCCTCCGGGCTTGAGCTCTTTAACTGCACTTAAAAAAGCACGCTTAACCGTTTCGAAGATCTCCTTATGCTTATCTTTAGGCTTTCCCATGTAAAGGGTTCTTGAGAGGCGTGCATAGTATCCGTTATAGTTTGCACTCACAATCACGGTGACCATCTCGTTTTCGCCTATCTTCTTGCTGCTTGGCGAAGCGTATGGGTAAGCCGATCTCTCACCTGACACAACCCTGATCTCTCCCTCCCCCTCCTGTGAACCCGCCCTCGTTAGAACCCCCTTGACCTCCGACGTCGCCTCTATTTCAGAAACACCGGGGCTGATTAGCTCAAGCGCGGTCCTCAACCCTTTTTCAGCTATCTCCGCCGCCTTCTTTATGTTATCTATCTCAGCTACGTCCTTAATAGCCCTGAGCCTCCAGAGGTTGTCCGAAATATCTTTAAACCCCATCTTCGGCATCTCCCTCTTTAACCCCTCGAAAAAGGAGGCTCTTATATCCTGTAGTTCCACCCCAACCAGCTTGTTATGCATTTCCTTCTCCTCAAAAATCCCCCTTAACACTTCCAGAATCCCCCTAGGTTTCCCACCATCAATCTTCATGGGATACGTGCTGTAGTACCTTACATCCTTAATCCAGGACAATTCAGCCGCTCTATCAAACTCATATCTCGGAACCACTAAGACAGGATCGCCGTCAAGAGGAATAAACAGTGCACCATCTTCACCGAGTGATGGTTTAAGAAAGCCGGCGAAGTAGTAAATGTTCTTGGGATTAAGTAGAAGCACAGCATCGACTTCTAGAGCCCTCATGAGACCATAAGCCTTGTCCATCTTCATAGACGCCCCGAGCAAGGACGCTACCCCCCAACACTACGAAGGCAAACAACTTAATGGCACACAAAGCATAAAAGCATTATTTAGACGACCTTTTTGAACGCGCCTACCACAACAAAGACAATATAACAATATATTATGTAGGTAACATCAACCTATTTTTGTCTTTATAATAGACTTCTCTCCCCCTTGGGGGGCTAATTTTTGAATGAGGTGGTGATCTCTGTAAAAATACCCCGCGACGTTTTCGGTTTCCTCGAGAAGAAGGTCAGCCGGGGTAAGCGATCAGAATTCATAAGGCAAGCCATAATAGAGAAACTTGAAGACAAACACCTCCAAGTGGAAAATAACGCCACCAGTGGCTTTCTTCTCAGCAAATTGGAGGAGCTCGAGAAAAGAATCGCACAACTAGAGAACGCTTTATTCTCTAAAAATTCCGGTGGACGTAATATGGAGCCTCATCCGCTTTACCAGCTCTGCAGGGACGAAAACGAAAGAAAAATAGTTGAATACATAATTAACGAAGGAGGAGCCACCACGCGCGAACTGGAAAAGGTGGTTGGCCTCAAGAGGAGACAGATCCTCAACAAGATGAGGGAACTGGCATCTAGAGCTGAGAAACACCTGGGAAAACCCATGCTCGTCTACGTTCGGGCCCGTGTAAGAGGCAAGCGGCAGGCATGGTGGCTTAACAATCCATAACATAAATTTTATTTGGCTCCCAATTCTCTGTTCTAAGTGGCGGGTCTGTGGCCTAGCCAGGATACGCTCTAGACGCCTAGAGGCGCCGGCCTCCGGAGGGATCTCGAAGAAAGCCGGAAAACGAGGGTTCAAATCCTGTTGGGGGTGAAACTCCCTCCAGACCCGCCAAACATTTTAAATTTTTTAGCTGTGTCATGCTAGAAATCTTTCACAGAGTAGTGTTAGCGGTGAATAACAATGATTCTAACTGTCAAAGCGAAAATTGCAGATGCGCTTTGGCGTACGCTGGAGAAGCTGGGCTTTCCTTCTTCTAGAGAAGAGGTGTTGGAGCTCTCCGAGCCCCCCGACCCTAAGCTAGGTGACCTTGCCTCAGCTATTCCTCTTAGGCTTGCCCGATCCTTGAAGAGAAAGCCATTCGAAATAGCTCAGGCCATTGCCTTAAACTTCGAGAAGCTGGAGCTGATTGAGCGCGTCGAGGCAGCGGAGCCCGGATACGTAAACTTCTTCCTTAACAAGGCGAAGCTCGTGGGCGATGTTATAAGGGTGGTTATGGAGGAAGGCGACCAGTATGGTTTTAGTGACTTGGGAAAAGGAAGGAAGGTTATCGTTGAGCATACGGCTGTCAACCCAACTAAGCCTCTGCACATAGGACACCTGAGGAACGCTGTCTTGGGCGACGTTGTTGCAAACCTTTTAAGGGCTTGTGGCTGGAGGGTTGAAGTCCAGAATTACATTGATGATTTAGGCCGCCAGATGGGTGTTTTGGTATGGGCTTTCCTGAACAACCTACACTTGGATGTTCCAAGAGAGAGAGACATGAAGCTTGATTTCTGGTATGGTTTGGTGTATGCTAAGGCCGCTCAGAAGCTGAAAGAGAACCCTGAACTGGAAGCGGAAGTGGACGAAGTAATGAGGCAAATGCTCAATAAAGACGAGGTGTCTCTCTTCAGTAGGGGTCTTGCAGAGAAGTGCGTCGAGTCAAACCTTGAAACAGCTGCTAGGGCAGGTATAACATATGACTTGCTGGTCTGGGAGAGCGACATTTCGAAGGCCCGTCTCTGGGAGCAGGCAATGAGGCTCCTTGAAGGGTCGGAACACTTCGTCTGGGAGACCGAGGGAGAATATAAGGGCTGTTTCGTGGCAAAGCTTAGCCGCCTAGAAGAGTTTAAGGATAAAAAGAACCCCGACAAAGTTCTCGTCAGGTCAAACATGGTTCCAACATACGTGGCGCACGATATAGCCTACCAGCTTTGGAAGTTCGGCATACTTGAAACAGGCATGAAGTACCGCCTTTGGCATAGGCAGTTCAACGGGAAAGAGCTCTGGACAACTTCGCCCATTCTAGCCATGCCCTCAAACGACTTTGCGAAAGCGGACGCTGTGATAAACGTCATAGGATACGAGCAAGAATACCTGCAAAAGGCAGTTAAATCTTGCCTGAAACTCCTAGGCTACTTGGAGCAGGCTGAAAATTCTATACACCTTTCATATAAGCACGTTCAGCTCATAGGTGAGAAATTCTCTGGGAGAGAGGGAAACTGGGTGGGATACCATGCCGACGCTGTAATAAACCAAACCTTTTTGTGCGCATACGAACAGGTGAACAAAAACCTCCCGGAAGCATCGGAGCTCGAGAAAAGACAAATAGCAGAAACAGTGGCGGTGGGCGCTGTAAGATACTGGCTCACGAAGTTCAGCACAGAGCAAACAATAATCTTCGACTATGGAAAAGTTACGAACTTCGACGGCGAAACAGGGCCATATATACAGTACGCGGCGGTACGGGCGAAAAGCTTACTTGAAAAGGCGGGAGACATCCCCAGCCTAGAAATCGACTCGGAGAAACTCTTAAGCTCAAGGGAAGTCGACCTAATTAAGCACATAGCAAAGCTCCCCGAAGCGGTC
>Ga0105158_1000185_pt1 | contig 28177 bp, 31 predicted proteins | sample LHCtaG_FD_81567 | JGI IMG/M metagenome (GOLD analysis project Ga0105158, IMG submission 81567) | Hot spring microbial communities from Little Hot Creek, USA to study Microbial Dark Matter (Phase II) - LHC4sed_matched | ecosystem: Environmental > Aquatic > Thermal springs > Hot (42-90C) >...
CAAAATTGAAAATGGGCAGAAGGATTTACGGGGCTGCATAGGATACCCTTACCCAACAAATCCTTTAGCCGAGGCTGTAATCGACTCTGCAATAAGCTCCGCGACAAGCGATCCACGCTTCTATCCGCTTTCCTTAGACGAGCTTGACGGCGTAGTTTTTGAGGTAAGCGTTCTAACACCACCCCAACTAGTGGAAGTTGAGAAACCCATAGATTATCCCTCAAAAATTAAAATTGGGCGAGACGGACTAATAATCGAGAAAGGGTTTTATAAAGGATTATTGCTTCCCCAAGTTCCTATAGAATGGGGATGGGATGAAGAGGAATTTCTCTGTCAGTGTTGCATTAAAGCTGGTCTGCCTCCAGATTGCTGGCTAATGAAAGGTACAAAAGTCTATAAATTCCAAGCCGTAATCTTTGAAGAAGAGAGTCCTGGCGGTGAGATAAAACGCAAGATCATTGAAAAAGAATAAACTTGAGCTACTATCCTCCTATCTCCTCTATGATTTTTATTGTCTTCTCCAAGCCATTAAACCTATTGGAATACTTATTTAATCGTCGCAAATTATCTTTGAAGAACTCTCCTTCTTTCTCGATTTCCTGAATTGCATGCTTTAACTCTTCCTTATCTTTCGCGATCAAGGCGCAGTTTAAATCTCGCAGTTTTTTGGCGTTTCCGACCTGCTCGGGCTGTGTAGGAATGCAGATGCTGGGTTTCATATACTTTATCACTTCAAAGCATGTGCTGTGTCCCCCGCTGAAAATCACCATTTTGCAGTTGGCCATGAGTTCTTGGCGTTTTTCTGGAGCGAGCCACGAGTATAATGTGCAGTTTCCAATTTTTGTGCTTCTATTATTTTCCCTAGCTTCTCCGAGACTTACTATGCTTTTCACGTTCAGGCTACTTAAAACTGGGATTATAATTTGCATTAGCCTAGTTTTTGTTCCTAAAGGGCCGCTTATAGAGGCGAAAATATGTTCCTCCGATCCTTTTACTGGTGTTATATCGAAGAAAGTGCCTACAAATTCAACCCTGTCTCTTATTCCTATGTCATCCAAGTCACCGATATTGTACTCGCATATTGTATAGGGCATTGGATTATCCGGAATGATCACTTTTGAGCATTTTTTAATATAACGCTCAACGAATCTCTCTCCTGGGGTAAGTGCGCGAGCAAAACCATAGCGTGGTCTAATAAGGTTTGTTACGTAAATGGCTGGGATTCTCCATCTTTGTGCTAGCCTTAACGCATGGAGATCGCCGTCCGAAATAATCAGGTTTGGCCTGATTTTTCTGATTTTACCTCTAAGATCATAGTAACGTCTTATAGTTTCTATGGCGCTTGGCGTTTTTATTTCAAATCCCCTGTTTTCTGGATTAAAACGCGGTATTGGGAATAATATATTTAGAATAGAAGCTGAAGTAATTATTCCATAAGAATTTTCATACCAAGCCACAGGCGTACAATGATAGACGTTTCTGAACTCCTTTCTTAGAAGCTTGTACGCCTTTCCTCCAGAATAGAAGAACAACTCGTTTCCCTTTTCCTCCAACATCTTTCCTAGGCGCATAATTCTTGATAGGTGCCCGAGTCCAAGTTCGTTACAGCTAAGCATCAATCGCATAGTTCTTCGCATGCATAAATTGTCCAATAAACTTATTTCAATTATCCTTACCCTTAATTAATTACTGGTAAACAGCCGTATCACTTGAGTGTTATTGATTATGTTAGGGTCTATGTGGTCAAATTTATGGAGTAGATTCTGGGTAATTATCCTTATAATCCTCTAAAATTTCCTTTTTGAAGTTATTTTTAATGTTCTAAACCCCCTTGCGCAGGGATTCAACATTTCCATGATATTAACGTGTTCCAGTACCATTTGGTTGTCTCTTGCATACCCCTTGATATCATGTTCCGCGGTCTTAAGAGAGTATAGGCAACACGTATCTCCAACAATTTTGTGTTGACATTCTGAAGGTAAACCTAAAAACATTGGGTTAGTAGTGTCTACGGCCTTTTCTGAAGCATACAATATGGCATGAGCTCCTGCTGTAAGTTCCGCGATCCTTATGGGGACGCTTTCTTTACCTATTGCCAAAACTTCAATGCCATGCTTTTGTCTTGCGTCAACCGCAATTTTCTTAAGCTTTGGAAGTAGTTTCAGAAGATTATTTTTGGCTTCACCGGAGTTTCTTAAGCCTGAAAAGTGTATTGACGAAAGCTCTTCAACGGCGTTGCGCCTAAAGTCATATCTAAATGTATGACATCAGCGTCAAAATTTGCTAGGAGTTCCATGCATGCATAATTTCACTTCATGTAAAAAAGGTTATGACTAGCTTTGACATCCTCAAAAATTGATTTGGCTAAAAATGCCTTTGGCTCTCTATATGGTGGGTTAACCAAAACTGCTGCTGCAGCAACCACGGATTGTGGCTGAAATTTTTCATTTAATATTGCTGATGAGAAATCAGCCGCGATAATTCTCAATGCTTTCACCATGCGTGTTGAAATATTTACTGCATTTTTAATAAATGGCTTTTCAAGACGGGCTAAAAATCGGGCTTTCTAAGGTGTAGCCCCAATATGAAAATCTCTGAGCTTTTTGCCCTACTTGCTTTAGGCTTAATTAATTTTACATCCTCGAAATACTGCCTCACATCTTCAATAAAGTCTTTCAGCATATCTCCTTCAAAAACCTTGACAAAGAAGTTGCCCTTAGGCTTTAAAACTTCAATTGCTATTTTTAAGGCTGCCTGTGCGCAGTCTATTTGCCGGGCATGATCAACCTCCCATATGCCTGAGATATTTGGAGAAACATCTGAAACTACAACATCTGCTTTTCTATGCAACATCTCCATTATTGCTTGAACAGTTTCCTTTTCAGTTATGTCCCCTATAATCGTCTTTATGTTGTCCTCAGGGAAAGGTTCGATAGGTTTCAAATCGACTCCAAGAATGAAACCGTTCGATCCGACAATTTTCCTAACTGCTTGAATCCAACCTCCAGGAGCAGCACCTAAATCCACGACAACGTCTTTACTTTTGATGAAATGATATTTTTCTACAGCTTGCAGCAGTTTATAGGCTGCTCTCGAGCGATAGCTTTCCTCCTTCGCCTTTCTATAATAGTAGTCCCTTTTCCGCTCCTGGAGCCATACCTTAGGCAAAACTAACCTTCACCTAATGTTCAACCCTGTTCCTTTTCAGCTTCATGAAGAAGCCATTCAGTAAGCTTGCTGCAATTCTGTGGAGTTACCGCACCTGCTGGGCCACACCTTTGACTCTCAGGGCACAGCATACAAGGAGAGTCCTCTATGGAGCTTATAGAAGCTGGAAGCCTTTTTGGATAAAGCCTATAGGTCCATCTTCCATCGCAGAGCTCTTTTTCTCTTCTTATGAGCCCCTTGTTTTCCAGTTTCAGCGCTATTCTTGAGCCCTCCCTACTGCTCGCCCCAAGTTTCCTCCATAATTCAGACTGAAGCATTCCCTCATTTCCACTGCTTGTTATTATCTGCAGGGCTCTTTGCTCTAAATCGTTATGCCTACGCATATTTCCCGTCACTTTCATTCTTATATTTAGGATCTCTTAAAGTAAAAACGTTTATCAAAAATAAAACATTTTACGCTCAGTGAAAGGAAAGTAAAATGGATAAGGGTAAGGCTGAGAAAAAGTACTGCCTTGGAATTGAAAGTACGGCAGACGACTTTAGTGTTGGAATAGCCAGCTTTGAAGGGGAAATATTAGCCAATATTATAGACGCGTATGTTCCGCCAGAGGGTGGAATTCATCCAAGAGAGGCCGCGAGACATCATGCAGATGTTGCAGGTAAGGTTGTTGAAAAGGCCTTAAAAAAAGCCGAAATTAAGCCAGAGGATATAACTCTTATAGCTTTTTCACAGGGACCTGGGTTAGGTCCTTGTCTCAGGACAGGCGCTACAGTGGCTCGTGCATTGGCTTCATATCTCTGCGTTCCCCTTGTGGGTGTTAATCATTGTATGGCCCATATTGAAATAGGGAGGCTTACGACGGGCGCTAAGGATCCCCTTACGCTTTATGTTTCTGGCGGGAACACCATTGTCGCGGCTTTTGATTCAGGTAGATATAGAGTTTTTGGCGAGACATTGGATATAGCTCTTGGAAACTGTCTAGATGTTTTTGCAAGAGAGGCTGGTTTAAGGCCGAGAATGGGTAAACCTTTAGGAGCTATGGTTGAAGAGCTTGCTAGAAAGGGGAAAGTGTTTGCGTCCCTGCCCTACACAGTTAAGGGAATGGACCTATCCTTCAGTGGTTTATTGACTGCGGCTATAAACATGTTGGGGAAAGAGGTTTCGTTGGAAGATTTGTGCTACAGTCTCCAAGAAACAGCTTTCTCAATGGTTACAGAAGTTACGGAGAGGGCTTTAGCCCATACAGAGAAAAAGGAAGTCTTGCTGACAGGCGGTGTAGCCGCTAACAAGAGACTTCAGGAAATGGTTAAGTTCGTGGCTGAGGAACACGATGCAAAATTCTGTGTTGTACCAAGCGAGTTTGCAATTGATAATGGCGCCATGATTGCATGGGCTGGCGTGCTCGCCTTTACCCACGGCATCATAACCCCCATTGAAGAAAGCTTTGTAAAGCTGCGGTGGCGGCTCGAGGAGGTTGAAGTGCCTTGGGTGAAATAAGTCAATGGCAACTAATTAAAAAGGGGGCAGAAGCTTGGCTATACCTTGCCAATTGGCATGGGAGGAAAGTTGTAATTAAAAAGCGTTTGCCTAAACATTATAGGACTCCTGAACTTGATGAGCGGATCAGAATTTATCGCACAGTTCGTGAGCCGCAACTTATGCATGAGGCCAAAAAAGCTGGAGTGCCAACTCCGATAATTTATTTGGTTGACATAAAGGAAGCCATGATTGTCATGGAATTTATCGAAGGCGATCAGGTTAAAAAATTGTTAGGTCTGGTCTCTCAAGAGGAGCGGGATAGGTTATGCTATGATATTGGCGAATTAATAGGAAAGCTCCATAAGAATGGGATTATTCATGGGGATTTAACCACGTCTAACATGATACAGGACGCTGATGGCAAAATATTCTTCATAGACTTTGGACTTGGAGAGAAACTCAATGAAGTTGAGGCTAAGGGGGTGGATCTACATCTTATGAAACGGGCTTTACAAAGCACCCACTTCAAATTTGCAGATGAGTGCTTCAACGCCGTCGTAAGAGGATATTCAAGTATTTTAGATCATGCAACAGTGAAAAACGTTTTAGAAAAGATTAGGGAAATAGAGCAGAGGGGGCGATATATTATCGAAAGAAAGGGGTCTCGCGAGCCCTCTTGCGGCTCTGAGGAGGTTAGAAAAGGTTTTAAGCATTTAAAATAATGTGAAGCTAAAAGGTGGGGTGAGTGGTGAACCCCCAATCCTGCACTAGAGTTGTTTTCTTTGCAACAAATAATTTCAATAAGTTTCGTGAGGCCTGTATGGTTCTCAGAGAATTTAACCTATCTGCAGGCATGCTTAGGATAAAAACGTTTGAGATTCAAAGTGAAAGTCTGGAAGAGATTGCAAAGGCAAGTGTTCTGAAAGCCTTTGAGAAGTGTGGGATCCCAATTATGGTTGAAGATGCTGGATTGTTTGTAGAGGCTTTAAATGACTTTCCAGGACCATATGCCTCCTATGCCTATAAAACCATAGGTAACGAGGGGTTGCTTAGACTAATGGATGGCGTGGAAAATAGGAAAGCCAGTTTTCGATCCGTTGTGGCCTATTTTTCGTCGGAATTGAAATTTCCCATATGCTTTAAGGGGGAGATTGTTGGAGAAATAACTAAAGAAGTTCGGAAAGGCTGCTCAGGTTTTGGTTTTGATCCCATTTTTAAGCCTCAGGGAAGCGATAAAACTTTCGCGGAAATGAGTGTTGAAGAAAAGAACATGTACTCCCATAGGGCTAGGGCCTTCAGAGAGTTCGCTAAATGGTATAAGAGTTTTAAGCGAATTGTTTAAGTTTATCGAAGATTTTAAATATACGCTTACATTTGCTCTTTAAAGCTAAAAGGGGTAAGTATGCCTAAAAAGGAAAAGGGTAAATCACATCCGACAAGACCAGTGAGCAAACGTCCTCCAAGCTGGTGTAAATACCAACCTGAAGAGGTTGAGGCCCTCGTAATTAAGCTGGCGAAGGAGGGCAATCCTCCAAGTCGGATAGGGACAATTCTCAGGGATCAATACGCCATTCCGCTGGTTAAACCAATAACCGGGAAAACCATAACGGAAATTCTTCGAGAAGCGGGGCTTGCGCCGTCAGTGCCTGAAGACCTGGAAAACCTGCTTAAGAAGGCTGCTAGACTTATGGCGCATCTTGAAAAGCATAAGAAAGATTTTCATAACAAGAGAGCTCTGCAGCTTATTGAAGCAAAAATCCATAGACTTGAAAACTATTACAAGCAGGAAGGCATTTTACCTTCAAACTGGAAGTATGAGCCAAAGATGACCTCTATTGCCTAATGGCTTTGTCATTTTGACAAAAACTTTAGAAATTTTAAGCCTACTAATGATTAGCCATGACCTCAGATAATCAGCAAATTTCAAGCTTCTTTGATGCAGCCTCTGCAGCTTCCCAGGCAATATTAGAGGCTATTAAAAGCGGCGTTACAATCTACTTGTATTCTCACCTTGATGCTGACGGCATAGCTGCCGCCGGAGTGATTGGTAAGGCACTTTATAGGCTTAATGCTAGATTCCGCATTAGGATAACTCAGTGGGTTGACGAGAAACTGATAAGCGAGATCTTTGAAGAAAAGCCTCAAATGGTCATTTTTATAGATCTTGGGACGGAATTTGCAAGTTTGCTGAAACAGAAAGTTTCAGATTCCAACTTATTGGTTTTGGACCATCATCAAATCATTGAAGTATTACCTGAAGGCTTTTTATGTGTTAACCCTCATCTCTTCGGCATAGACGGTTCCAAAAGCATTAGCAGTTCAGGAGTTGCCTATTTCGTGGCGAAGGCTTTAGATCCATCTAATGTAGATCTAGCCCCCATAGCGGTTGTTGGCGCTCTTGGTGACCTGCAAGATAAGTATGAACAAAGAATGCTTGGCGGGTTGAACCAGAAAATAGTTGAAGATGCACAGAGGGAGGGGCTATTAACTGTTGAGAAGGATTTGCTGTTCTTCGGAAGGGAGACTCGTCCTATACATAAGGCCTTAGCCTCCACCACAAGCCCTTTTATACCAGAAATAAGCGGCGCTGAGGACAAAAGCCTAGACTTCCTTATGAAGCTCGGCATTCAGCTTAAACATGACGATAGGTGGAGAGCATTAAGGGATCTTTCAGAAGACGAGAAAAGAAAGCTTTGCTCGGCCCTTGCCGACTATCTCCTATCCAGGGGTATGCGCTACGAGGTGTCAAATCTTATAGGCTATGTGTACACTTTAACCCGCGAGAAACCTTGGACCCCAACCAGGGACGGACGAGAATTTGCATTTTTGCTGAACGCTACTGGACGCATGGATAAATCCGGACTCGGCGTGGCTATATGCATGGGCGACAAGGGTTCAGCCCTGGAGGAAGCGAACAGGGTTCTTGAAGACTATAGACGCAATATTAACAGGTATTTGAAGTGGATTATGGAAAAGCCTGAGAGACTTAGGGAGATGGAAAATATATATGTGGTTTATGGTGAAGACTTTGTTGAAGATAAGATGATTGGCGCGGTTTCATCAATATTGTCAGCAAGTCTCCTGAATACAGAAAAGCCCCTCATAGCTTATACCAAGGCAAGTGAAGGGAGGTTAATGAAGGTCTCTGCAAGGACCACCGATATGATGGTTAGCAAAGGGGTTAATCTTGGAAGGATTATGCAAATTGCTGCTGAAAAGTGTCTTGGCAAAGGCGGCGGTCACGATATAGCTGCTGGAGCCCAGATTCCCATCGAGAACATCGACCTTTTCATAAGGCTTGTAAATGAGCTTGTGGGCAAGAGCCTGGCGGGCGGGGATATTGGAAGCTGAAATAATAATAAGTTACGATGACGCTAAAACAGCTGAGGCTGTGGCAGCCGCAGTTTCGCCGGACAACTCCCAGGCACCACCAGGCTTATTTGTAAAAACTGAAAGGCAGGGAGACAAAGTTCTGACATCAATAAGGTGCGAGGGAGAGCTAACAACATTTATAGCAACTATTGATGACTTGTTGTCTTCAATTTCGGTTGCTGAAAAAACCTTGAAAATGTTAAGGAAAGTTATATAGCCGTTTAAAGTTTTTAAGGCTAGGGCAGAAGCAGCTAAATTGTGAGGAAAATGTTGGACATAAAGCTGATTCGAGAAAATCCGGAAATAGTTAAAAGGAATCTTGAGAGAAGAGCTGATCCTGGGTTTCTTAAGATGCTTGACGCTTTACTTGAGAATGATAGGATTTGGCGGCAGAAACTAACAGAATTAAACAATCTTCGAAGGGAAAGAAACCAAATAACAGTTGAGATAGCAAAAGCGAAAAAAAGGGGCGAAAGCGTTGACCAGATTCTATTAAAAGCGCAGGAAATAGACGAAAAAATTGCCGATCTAGAAAGGCAAGTGGGCACATATGAGGAGAATGTGCGCTACTATCTTATGAGGCTTCCAAATCTCCTCCATGATTCAGTCCCAACCGGGAAAAGCGAGTCTGATAATGTAGTCGTTAGAACATGGGGTGAGATCAGAAGATTTGATTTTCCCATAAAAGATCATATAGATCTTGGGCTGAGCTTAGGTATATTGGATGTGGAAAGGGCTGGAAAGATTTCTGGCGCGCGGTTCTTTTACTTAAAAGGTGCAGGGGTTCTTTTGGACCTAGCTTTAATAAACTTTGCTCTTGAAGAGCTCATCAAAAAGGGCTTCATCGCAGTTGAACCTCCATTTCTCATGAGGCGAAAGCCCTACGAGGGTGTTATTGCGCTTAGCGATTTTGAGGAAAACCTATACAAAATCGAGAATGAAGATTTGTATCTCATTGCCACATCAGAGCACCCAATTGCTGCAATGTACATGAATGAGGTTCTGGATGAGTCGGATTTACCCCTAAAATTTGCCGGGATAAGCACCAATTTTAGAAAGGAGGCTGGGGCTCATGGAAAGGATACGCGGGGAATATTTCGAACCCACCAGTTTAATAAGGTTGAGCAGTTTATCTTTTGCAAACCTGAAGATTCATGGAACCTGCATGAGGAACTGGTTAGGAATGCTGAAGAGCTTGTGCAGAAGTTGGGCTTACCATACAGGGTTGTAAATGTTTGCTCAGGCGAAATTGGAACGGTTGCTGCGAAAAAATATGACATTGAAGTCTGGATGCCAGCCCAAGGAACCTATAGGGAAGTGGTTTCTTGCAGCAACTGTACGGATTTTCAATCTCGAAGATTGAATATAAAATACAGGGAGAAGGCAGGGAAACCTCCAAAGGGCTTTGTGCACACGCTGAATTCAACAGCCTTAGCCACTGGAAGAACAATGGTTGCAATTTTAGAAAACTATCAGCAGAAGGATGGTTCAGTGATAATTCCTGAGGTTTTAAGGAAATACATGGGTGGCGTGGAAAAGATAGAACCTAAAAGTATCTAACAGAAATGAAAATCCTAGAATCTATAATGGTAAAGCTTAATATTCTTAATGTGATTTTTTTCGCTGTTTAAATGGAGGGTATGTGTGTCAACAAGAAAGGTAAGGGACAAATGGCGTGGCAAAGCATGGTACACGGTGCTTGCTCCACCATACTTCGGGAATGTAGAATTAGGTAGCATCCCCGCTGAATCTCCAGAAAAGCTTCTAGGCCGCGTGATGGAGGTTACGCTTTACGACGTCACCGGCGATTTTTCGCATCAGTACTTAAAGCTTTATTTTCAAATAACTAATGTTGATGGTAAAACAGCGCACACAATGTTTAAGGGGCATGAATATTCTAGGGACTATCTCAGAAGCCTTGTGCGTAGAAGGACGACAAAAGTTGATGGCCTATTTGATGTTTCAACAAAGGATGGTTATAGGTTTAGAGTTGCGATTGTGGCGTTCACCCTGTCAAGAATTAAAACTTCACAGGAGAACATTATTAGGAAGGTTATGGCGAGGATAGTTAACGAAAAGAGCGCTGCTTTAACTACGGATCAATTTGTTCAGGAGATGGTTTTGGGAAAAATAGCTTCAGACATCTATAACGAGGCTAAGAAGGTGGTTCCGCTACGCCATGTAGGCGTAAGGAAATCCAAACTTCTAACGCAAGTTGTTATGCCGCAAATTCAGCAGACAAGTTAGCCTTTCCATTTTAATTTTCAGTTACTCATTCTGCTCTCTTAGTGTTTTAAAATGGAGGTAAAGGTTGGGAGATATTAAAGTTGTCCTATATGGTGTTGGCGCCATAGGCAGTGCGGTAGCTAATCTCCTTACGAAAAAGCGCGGCGTTAAAATAGTTGGCGCAGTCGACACTGCAAAGGACAAAGTTGGAAAGGATTTAGGCGAAGTTATAGGTCTAAGCGCCAAAACTGGAGTAATAATTTCTGGAGATGCTTCTTCGGCGCTTCATAAGGTACATGCGGATGTAGCCATTCATGCTACGACATCATACCTCAAAGATGCATATCCGCAGATTTCCCAGCTCATAGAAAACGGTGTAAACGTTATATCCACATGTGAAGAGCTTGTTTACCCCTTTTACTCCGAGCCAGAGCTTGCGGAGAAGCTTGACGCCTTGGCCAAAAAATACGAGGTAGCGGTTTTAGGGACGGGAATTAATCCAGGATTTTTAATGGACACTTTAGTGATAGCCCTAACCGCAGTCTGTCAGAGTATAAGACGGATTGAAGCCGTGAGGGTGATAGATGCAGCGTCAAGGCGGCTGCCTTTTCTAATGAAGATTGGAGCAGGTTTAACGCTGAAGGATTTTAAGCGGAAAATTGCGAAGAAGCAAATTACAGGGCATGTAGGTCTGGAGCAATCTATCGCCATGATAGCGGATGCTCTTTCATGGGATCTTGAAGGAATTGTGACAGAGGCCGTTGAGCCTATTTTAGCCGCAGAAGTGTTTGAGGGGGAGAGTACCATCAAGATTGATGTTGGAGAGGTTGCGGGAATTAGGCAGAAGGCTAAAGGGTTCGTGGATGGCGAGGAAGTAATTCTTTTGGATTTCCAAGCCTATGTGGGTGCAAAGGAGGAGTATGACGCCATAACTATACATGGAATTCCAATGGTTCATCAGAAGATCCAACCATGTGTGCACGGCGACCTAGGCACTGCAGCCATACTCACCAATTTAATTCCAAAAGTATTATGTGCTTCTCCCGGATTGATCACTATGAAGGATTTGCCTGTTCCATCAGCTACTCCGGAGGATTTGGGTAAGTGTTTTTTGCACAAGGTACGTATTACCGTGCAGTAGGTATTTTAACAAAAGCTTCCCAAATCTTATATGCCTAATAGGTGAAGTATATGGGCAGATACATTCATAACAAGGGTGACCTTAGTCTTTCCAAACTTATGGAAAATGCTAAGAAATTGAAGAACTTTTGGAAGGCTGGGGCTTTAGCCATTTTCATAGGTGTGGTGCGGGGTGAAACCCCCAGCGGCGGGAAGGTGCAGAAGCTGGAAATAGAAGCCTACGAGGAGAAGGCTGAGGAGGTAATTGCGGGTATATGCGAGGATTTAATGAAAAGAACTGGAATTGTGGATGTTCAGATTCATCATTTTGTAGGCGAATTTGGCGTGGGCGAAGATCTTGTCTATGTTCTAGTTGCTGGCTCCCATCGCGAAAATGTCTTTCCAGTTTTAAAGGAAGCTGTTGAAAGATATAAGAGAGAGGCGCCGATTTTCAAGAAAGAGTTTATAATAGGCGGGGAGGGCGGCCTCGATGCTTATTGGGTTTCTGAAAAGGAATATAAGGATTAGCAGCGTTAATTCTTTATCTTCGGGAAGCATTATAAAGCGGATATTCAACGTTATGATTGGAGATGGAGCTATTGGAGAAGAGGAGTTATTTATGGTTTGAAAGGCGCCGAAGGAATAGGGCTTTAGATCTGGCGCAGGAGCAGATAACAAAAGCCCTCGACACCGTGTCCTTCCTAAATCAGGCTATGCAAAAATTAGCGGAAGGCAATAAAAAGGAGGCCATACATAGTATTGACAACATTTTCAAGGTTGAGAGGGAGGTGGATAGGCTTAGGACTGAAGTTTTCAAGGAGCTTTCCAAAGGTGTAGCGTTAGTGGCCGACTATCGTGAGGACCTTATGCACCTTGTGAAGAGACTTGACACCCTTGCAGATCATGTTAAAGATGTAGCAAGATGTGTTCTAATGCTTGAAGATGCTGAAATCCCTAAGGAACTATGGGAAAAAGCAGCTTACATGACATCAGTTCTGGTTGATTGCGCTCAAGCCCTTCGGGTAAGCATTGAAAACATAGGCGAGGATCCAGCAGCGGCTGTGAACGGCGCTAAAAAGGTTGAGGAAATAGAGAGGAAAATAGATGATGAATACCTGAGCACGAAAAAGCTGTTCATTAAATATGCCGATAGAGTGAATAGCGGCTCAATGGTAATATTTAACAACCTTGTAGAGTTTATTGAGCATGCTGCTGATATGTGTGCTGACACCGCTGATTATATAGTGATTCTTGCCAGCAGGGAGTAATTCAGCTTAATCGCTTATTTCGTGTCGTGTCTAAGGTTTTTCCAAGGGCAAAAGCTGTAGCCAAAACTAGGAAGACTCCGAAAATTCCAGCCATTAAATTGGATATGTATGGGTTCTCAATTGTTGGCAGAGTGTAGTCAGGCATTAACCCAATCCACAGCGGTTCCGGTTCCGCGACCCCCAAGTTTTCAGCCACCGTCTCGAGTCCATCCGGAAATGGGGATGCAAATGGTGCTAGAAGCGCAAAACCTATAAGCATAAACAAAACTGCTTTAGCTATCTCTCGCATATACGGTTCTCCTCATTAAGTTTAAACCGCTTAAAACTGTGGGTCTTATTCTATATAGTTGGCTTATAATTGTGGTGGTTATTGCGGCTTCCCCTAGCCCAATTAGTGCATGCCAGAATAGCATGGCTGGTACTGTTACTGTTAAGCCTCCAGCCTCTGAGAATATGGGTGAAAGTCCAATTTCTAAGCCGCAGGCAAAGGCGCCTAGAACAACTGAAAGCCATGAAGCTGCGAAAACGCCAAAGTAAAATCTGCTGCTTGTAGTTTCTCCGGATATTAGTTTTACTATGAAGAAGCTTAACCCGCCGATTATTGCCATGTTGAATATGTTGGCTCCGAGGGCAAATATTCCGCCATCAGCGAAGAAAAGCGCTTGCATTAACAATACAATAGTCATGCTTAAAATTGCAGTATAAGGGCCGAGAATTATGGATAGGAATGTTCCTCCAACAAGATGTCCGCTTGTTCCATAAGTTATTGGAAAATTTAGCATTTGGGCTATGAAGACGAAGGCGCTTGATATGGCAAGCAGCGATGTCAGCGAATTAGCGTATGTGGCCTTAGCTCTTCTCCAAGCCCAGAAGAGCATGCCTAATGATATAGCCCACATGAAAGTGGTTATTTCCGGACTTAGAAATCCGTCTGGGATGTGCATACGTAACCCTTGTAATACTTTCTTAAAGAATAGTATTACTTAAACTTTCCGCCGTCAATAATAAATGTGCCTATAAGGTGATGTGCTCATCCAGTTTATCCTCAAGTACTGCCCTCTTTATCAGGAAATATCCCCTCTGACCATCCCAGATCTTATCCGCTTCAAGTACGGTCATTTTCTTTCTAAAGATCGGAGCATTAATCACAAGGGTTTCGTATTCTCCCCCCTCGCCCACTGGTGAAATTCCGTACTGTTTACTAAGCCATAGCAAATGTTTAACAGCCTCGTCATCAATTTTTCTTCCAAGCCAGTCAGCACCAAGCCCATATGCGTAAACTCCAGTTAGTATAACCTCAAATTTTAATTCCAAAATTTCCTTCAGTATACTTTCCGGCTTCTGTTTCCATAGGGGTGTTATGCATGCAAGGCCCAGTTGGCTGCAGATTTTATCTATGCGGTTTTTCTGGTATGAGGAGGCTATGGTTCCTGAGACTATACCATCAACGTCCAATTTTTCAATTATACGCTTTAAATCCTCTAATTCAAGTTCCTTCAAGCCGGAGGTTTCAGCCTTAACTAGAGGTATTCCAACAGCCTTTGCGAAGAGATCCATTAATTTAATGTTCGGATAGTGGAACATCCAACTGTCCTCCCTCAGTGGAATCATGGACACGAGAAATTTTACTTCGTAGTCTTCCTTTAGAACCTTGTAGAGCGCTAATGTGGAATCCTTTCCTCCGCTTGCTAGGACTGCAACTCTCATGGGGCTCTACTCTAAAAGTTTTGATTTGGCCTCTTTAAAGAGCGCCTCTGTACGGCGTCGCCATTCTTCGAAATCTTCTGGAGTTTCTGGATAGTTTCTATAATGGGCTTTCACCTTTTTCATAAGGTTGAAGGATATTCTTAGTTTGTTAAGGAAATGCATTCTCCTCAATCCCCTAAAAACACGTTTGGCAGTTTCTGTTATGTTCAGCCGAAATTCATGTCCGAGCCCTGCCTTTAAAACATCCTCATCAGTTAATAGCTGATATTTCATTCCATAATTTAGATCATCATCGCTGCATGTCAAGAGCACCATTCTAAAGATGTCTAATGAGGCCTGCTTTGTTCCATAATTTTCCATGTATCTAACATTGTATGGCCACAGGGCCCGTTTGCTCATGTCGTCCTTTTCTATGGCTTCGGCTATTGTTTTTCCAGCAAGGAAGCCGCTTAACATTGATGGTCCTATTCCTCCTCCGTGGATTGGATTTACAAGGCAGGCTGCATCTCCGACTATTATTATTCCGTTCCCAACCATGTTGTCTAATGGTCTGCGGGTTGGGTCAAACCATGCGCCTCCATGAAGAAGTATGGATCCCTCAAATTCTGGTCTGGTTAAAATATGCTGGTAAAGCTGATTTTTGGGATTCGGAAATTTCCCTCGCATGCATACTCCTAAACCAACATTCACATTTGCTTCGCTTTTAGGGAAAATCCACGTATAACCTCCAGGTGTGACTTTTTGATTCAAGTAAATTTCACAGTACCTTGTTTCTCTGCTCTCCTGTTTCAGTTGCCTAATTTCCCTATAGCAAGCTTCAACATCATCGTTGGAGATTTCTCTCTCTATACCCATTTCTGGTGGAAGCTTCTTTCTGATCACCCCTGAAAAACCGCTTGCGTCAACTACGGCTTTGCCTCTTACACACTCTTTTTTACCATTTTTTAGGTTCTTAGCCAAGACTCCGGTTACGTAGCCCCCCTCGATTACGGGTTCCAAGCATAAAGTGGAATCCATTAGGATAACGCCCTTGTCTAGACACTGATTCAGAAGCCACTGTCCAAAAAGTTGCCTATTCAGCATATAGCCTGAAAAATCTTCATGTTTAACTGTGAAGACTGTGCTGAGATCGGGAGAGTATATTTTGACGCCTTCAATGCGTCTTTCAAGTTCTCCATGCTGAGGCTTATCCAAGCCCACCGTTCTCAAATGATGCTCTCCTAGGGCGTCGCCACATACTTTGTTTCCAATATCCTCCCTGCTTTTCCTTTCAATGAGGCAAACCTTTAAACCAGCTTCGGCTGCTGTTTTCGCAGCCAAACAGCCAGCCGTGCCAGCACCAACAATAACTACGTCAAATTTCATTTCATCCCTCTGGTGTACTTTCTATACTTTGTTGTATAATTAAACCTTATAAACTTGAAGCGTGATCTTTTACACTTGGTGTGGCGAAATAAACCGCAAAATAACTTTAAGCGGCGAACTGCGCAGACTTGTAGAAGCACGCATCGAGCATACTTTAAAAGGAATAGAAGAGACGCTTAGGGATGTCCTTAAAGATAAGGATTTAACATTCGATGTTCTCAAAAAGGACTTGAAAAGCCTAGAGGAAAGCTTTAACCTGTTATCCCAGAAGTGGAATCTTGAAATAATCTACACGCTTTTTCTTAAAAATGAAGCCACATTCAGCGGTTTAAGGCATATACTTGGGGTTAACTCTCGCACTTTATCTGATAAGCTGAAGAACTTGAAAGGTCACGGTTACATTGAGAGAATTGTCGAAGCCGGGCCGCCATTAAGGGTGAAGTACGCCCTTACGGTGAAGGGAAGAAACACCGCTCTTCTGGCTTTACCTCTTCTTTATTATTTGAGCAGTTTGTCTTCAATTTAGTTTCCGCAAGCCACTATTCTTCTAAGGCTTGCTTTTTTATAGGTAGGGCCAGGACCGTTGTCTCTTTAGGCGTGTCGAAAACAATGCATGTTAAAGTTTTTTCTATACCCTTAATGGTTCTGAGCTTGTCTATGACAAACTTTCCAACGCTGTCAACATCTTTCTCCTTCACTTTAATTAGAATGTCCCAGTCTCCAGAGATTATGTGGACCTCTTGGACTTCTGGGAATTTTGCAATTTGTTCGGCTATCGCCCTTTGGGAAAGAGCTTCTTCCGGCCTTCCAGTTCTGTAAGAGAAGGATGCCAGGATAAAGGCTGTAACTCCAAAGTTTAGCTTTTTAGGATCCAAGATGGCCCTATATTCTTTTATTATCCCAAGCTGCTCCATCCTTTTTATTTTCGCAAAGACCGTTGTTATGGGCGAATCTATCCTTTTTGCGATTTCTTTTGCTGTCAGTTGGCAATCTCTCTGAATGAGATATAGAATTGCCATGTCTTTTTCATCTAATTTCGGATTCATATTGTGAAATTAACAATTTTTAACTTTAAAAACGTTTCTTTATCGGGTAAAGTACAAAAATTTTTATAAAAAATTTATAATAGTCCTTGCGTTTTTATGATCCTGCGCAGCTTGAACAAAATACCAGGGAAAAGAGGATATCTCAATTGGAACCTTCAAAAACCTTCACCATTGAGAAACAGCCCGCATGGATATTGCCGAGGCCACTCTATGAACTTTCTGGGGATGAGATAAGGATTAGGCAATTGATTGGCAGAGTCACCACATACGCCTTAAAACATCTCTCAGACAGTTTTATTGAAGAGGGGTTTGAATGGCTTATTCCAGTGATTTTCTCAAAGTCCACTGATCCCCTTTGGCCAGATCCTGGCGCTTCTCTAGAGAAGAGAATTAAATGTGAAATTTATGGCGAGACAGTTAATACAATGGCCAGTATGATCGTACACAAGATGGTTGCGTGTTCTCTTGCATTTCCTAAACTGTTCACATACTCGCCTAACATAAGGATTGAGAGAAAGGAAAGGGCATATAGCGGAATTCATGCCTATGAATTTACCCAACTGGATTTTGAAGTGCGTGACGCATCTTCCCGCGATATAAGATTTTTGGTTGAAAAAGTGTTATGCAGATTATTAAGGGACTTGAGGAAAGATCTGCGGGAAGAACTTATACAGCTTGGAAGCTATGACAATCTTAGAAACTTTGATACGCCCTTTGAGGTTTATGATAGGATGGTGCTTATAGCTAAATATGGCGATTCATGGGAAAAGGAGGTTATAAGCCGCGCAAAGAAGCCGGTATGGGTGACTAACATTCCTAGGGAGTTCTACGACTTTGAGGATTTCACAAGCGGATGCTGGGACAACTATGACCTGATTCTTCCAGGATATGGCGAGGTTCTATCCGGATCGAGAAGGGAATGGGAGCATGATAAGCTGGTTAAGAAGATGGAGAGGGATGGAATAGGAAAGGAAAATTATAGGCTTCTCTTGAAGCTTGCGAAAGAGGGTAGGCTTAAGCCGTCTGCAGGGGCTGGTATAGGTGTTGAAAGGCTAATCCAATGGATAGTTGGCGCGAAACATATTGGCGAGGTGCAGCCTTTCCCAAAAATTCCAGGCTTTGTTTATGACCTTTAACATGGATTCTACATACATATTTTTGGTTCATAAATTCTTAATAAACAACATGAGAACTCTCAAAACGTGAAGGCGGATGAAGGAGGATCATGCGCTTAAGAAGGCCGCAGTTAAAAAGAGCATGTTATATACTGTGGATCTAACCAAAATTGATGGTGAAGGAGCTTTTCCATGTCCTGGATGCGGTGTTATAATATCCCCTGACGATGAAACGGATGATATTTACCAGATTATAGATACAAAGGTTGTCGGAGATGCCTTGGCAGAGTTGACGCTTCAGTGCAACCGTTGTGGGAGTAAAATAAGGCTTGTGGGTTTTCTGGTGGAAATGGAGGCCCATTAACCAATTTAGCTTTGCCGTTTTACCGTATTTTTGGATGAGCTGCTTAAATCGTATTGCCGCCTTTTTCTTGAATGTCAGCAATTCCATAAGGGCGGTTGGGTAAAATTAGGTTGTATAAGAAAATGAAAGGATAAATATGACAACCAGCATCGCTGCTAAGATTTTTCTACTCTTCGAGAGGTCTGAAACATCGTCGAGGGGTCCCGGGTGTTTATGCATGGACAGGAATAGGACGAAAATGGCCATTAAGGGGCTTACATAAGCTAGGAAAACTATGGAGAGCAATGTTAAAATGGTTCTTTTTCTTTCGCTGAGCAGTGATCTAGCAACATGTCCTCCGTCAAGCATGGCGGCTGGCATCATATTAAGCATTGTGACAAAAAGGCCTATCCACCCGGCAAGCGCTATTGGGTGCAAAAATACGGCTAGTTCATATCCGGGCTCAATTGTTATTCCTGTTGGCGGTTTGAGGAGCAAAGGTGCAATAAGCCGTATAAATATGGGTACTGGTAGCGTTGGCGCCCCCTTTGGTATCGTTGTGTAAATTGAGAAGGGCAGACCTATTATGGTGGCTGTGGCTGATGCTATAAAGCCGAGGATGGGTCCGCTTGCGCCTACGTCAAATAATGCATCTCTGTTTGGTGGGAGAGATTTTTGAATGATCACAGCGCCAAAGGTTCCGATGCCACCAAATCCGCTAATCGGAGGAGGTCCGGGTATAAAGTATGGCGGTGTGGCCTCAATTCCCTTTTTGCCTGCTGTTAACTTGTGCCCTATCTCATGTATGCCTAAAACAGCCATTATGGTCGCCATGAATGTTGCTCCTCCAACAAGCGGATTGATGAAGCCCCCTGAGATGGAGATCATGTATCCGGTGGTGAATGTAGTGCCTATGGTTGCGAGGAAAAATAGCCAGTTTATGAGGATATTGCTTTGCTTCGCTGGGGGTTTCGGGAAAATCTTTAGAACAAGTTTGCCGTCTATTCTGCGGAGGAAAGCTATTAGATTAATTTCCTCAAGCTTTTTAAGAAGTGTTAGGAAGGCTTGCTTTGTCTCTTGGGGTTGTTTAAGGTAGAATGTGGGCACATTATGCTCTATCATGGCTTCCTCTATCCGTAAATGTTCAGAAACTATGCTTTTCAGTTTTTCAAAATCAGGTTGTGTGAATAACGCATTGTACGTTTCGCTCAAGCTTCAGCCTCATACGATGGGTTTAAGGGTTTTTATACTCTTTTTTGTTTAATGTGATACATTCATATGGTTGCTTATTTTAGTTTTTGAATTTCCCACGTAAAGCTATAATTTCAAGGCGTCCCTTATTTTTCAGCTTTTGTTTAGTTGCATTTAAATGTTCCTGCATGGAATAAATAATAGAGAGTTTGCATAATGTCCGCTAGTATAGTGCTGCCTTTCATGGTTCTGGCTGATGGGAAAGCTGAAAATTTTGATGTTGAGGTTGCTGCTGTTCTGCTTTTGGCGGAGGCTAAGCGTAGAAAAGGTTTTTTGAGTTCTGAAAGGCGCTTGGAGGTTTTTTCTAAACTCTTTTATCCTTTATGGGTTGTTCCATTTGAGGATAAATCCCTTATTTTGGATGGTTTGAATATTTTTTCGCTGTCTTTAAATTTTCAAACATTACCTGATGTTACCTCTTTCGTGGAGGACGTGGAAAAGGGCATATCAATGCGAGGGTATTTCTGGGATATTTTAGATAAGCACAGAAAGACCTTCCTCACATTTACTGGAAGTTATGAAGTCAAACTTAGCGGTCTGATAAAAAATAGGCAACTTCTATATGAAATGTTTGAGTATATCAAAGAGGTTGCTTATAGCGGGGCTAAAGAGGTTGTTTCCCTGGTTTTAGTGCCGCCCCGTCTGGATTTTAGCCTGGCTTCTGAGAATGCTGGGAAATTTTTTGCCCTTTATCGGCAGGTTAGGTCGGATATAAAGGCTCTGCAGCATTGCCAGAAAATTTTAGGAGATGCTGCGGAGTTCCATGAGAAGATGATTTTGAAGGAGATTGAATTCGCCCGAGCATTTTATGATGGGGAAATTTCTAGGGTTAAACCCCTCGTCGAGGATAGGGTTAATAAGCTGCAGGAGGAGCTGGATGCTGAAATAGCTAGGCTTAAAAAGCTTTTGGAGAGGGAGATTAAGCCTAAGGAGAGGCAGAAGGAGAGTTTTGAGCGAAAACTACAGCAGCTGGAGGTTAAAAGAGCCGAAATCGAGGAAAAGTTGGCAGTAGTCCGCAGGCGGGGCGGAGCTAGTTGGACAAGAATGGAGCGAAACCTTCGCCTTTGCGAGGAAAAAATTAGGAAGTTCAGGGGCAAACTGGATTCCCTAAATTCTGCTATTGATAGGGCACGCAAGCATGGGGAATCAGAAATTGAAAAATTAAGGAAGAAGTATGCAGGTCTTATTGAGGAGGAGAAACATAAAATCCGCGATTTTGAGGCTCAGCGGGAAGAGATGATTCTGCAGAAGCAAAAGGAAATAGAAAAGCTTAGAATCGCTGTCAGCCAGATTTCCGATCAGATAAAAGGGCTTTTGGATGCTAGGAAGGAGTTGATTGATAGGCTGGATGAGCTTTTCATACCATGGCGTGGTGAAAAGGTTTCTTTGGCATGTTTGCCCTTCTATATTGTTGGCTATAGGGTTGGAAGTAAAACTGAAACCCAAATTTTCCAGCCAATTAAAGTTATGTCTTTAGGTAGGGCCGGGATCCTCCGCAAAAAAATTTTTAGTTTTAGCACAGCCTCAAAGCTGAGGCCTTACCTGCAGCCAAGGTCAAAGACTTTAGGCGAGTTTTTGGGTTCTATTGAAAGGGCTATTAACACTGATAAGGTCTTTAAGGAGGCGTTGTATCATGCGGCTTTTTCAAACAACTTTTTGGTGCAGCGGGGCATTAAGGGCGCCGTAGCCAGGGGCTTAGAGGAGTTAGAGTCTAGGGGCTGGATTGGACATGAGGAGGTTAATGCCATAATTAACTCCTACTTTAAGGGGGCTTGAAGGTGGAAGAAGGAAAAGTTGTGGAGAGGAAAATCCTCCTTAAGAGGGCTTTTCCGAGGATTCGTCTCTTTGAGATTGGAAAGAAGCTGGCTATTCCATATTTTGAGCGTCTTGAAAGTGCTTGGGACATGGATGAGGAGCAGGCGGCCTTTGAAATAGCTTCTGTTATAAGTGATGTTCAGCTTAGGGAGATTTTCGAGTCTCAGAAGCCTAGGGATTGGGTTGTCTTCCGTGGCAAGCACTACACCTTCGAGGATGGTGTTTTGTCCCTTAAAGGCTCATGGGACGCCCTAAGGGCTGGTCTTCGCCAGATAATGGGGAAGCATGGACGTGATAGCGTGGAGGTTCTAAAAGCCTTTCTTCAGCTGGGCGGCAGCGGCGGTTTAATGGATGTGACCTCCCGCATTAAGCGTCCCGTAAATGCTGAGGCCATAATAGCTGATCTTGAAAGGCTGAAGATATTGGCGGTTTCCTATAGGGGCGACGGCTACACTGAGTGGAAGTTGTTAGATGAGGTTTTCCCGCTTATTCAGGAGGAGCTAGGCGGCCTAGTCGAGAGGCGCCCCGCTGCAGTGCTAAGGGAGGAGGCTATGCCAGCCGCTGAGGCTGCTGTGGCTGGCGAGGGGGAGGTGGATTATGTTGAGCTTGAGAGGCAGGAAATTGGGAAGATGGATAATGAATTCAACGAGTATTTGAGGGAACTGCTGAAAAGCCGCCTGGAATCCACAATCAGGTTTGGGAAAACCTTCTCAGCAGCTGCCCTTGCTGATTATCTGATGAAACTGTTTGGGTCGGTTCTGTACTTTGACAGTTTCTTGAGCATTATCCAGCAGTATGGCTTGGCTGATGTGGATATTGTCCATGAGAGTGGAAGAACGGGCATGCGTACAGGTTGGAACCTAGCCTTGTTCGGCGAGCCTGGAACGGGTAAAAGTTTCTCAACGAGGGATATGATTCTCGGCAAGCTTGACGCGAAGGTTTACCCCCACGGGATTCCCGGGCGGAACCGTTATGCAGGAGGTATGACGCCCGCCCGCTTCATAAGAATTGGTCAGGCTTATGTTGGCAGAACCTTCAACTTTATCATACCAGAATTCAACGACTGGTTTAGGTATAAGGGCATGGTTGAGCCGTTAAAGTTAGCTATGGAGCGGGGAATAATAAAATATGAGCTTCACAGGGAGGTTATAGGCCCCTACCGATTCGGCGGCTTCTTCTCAGTAAACTATAACGTTGCAACCTTCGGCAGGGGCTATGAAGTCACCATTTCAGATCCAAACTTCAGCCTGCCTTATGATGAATATGTTCTCGTTCTTGGTCCCAATGGCTATGAGTTCCGAATGATAGGGGAGCTTGTTGAATTGCATCCTGCTGGCGTTAAAGTGGCATCGTTTAACCCGGAAACCCTGCAGATGGAACTGTTTGAGATTACCGGATATCTTAAGCATCCCGTCTCTAGGATTTACGAGGTGAGATTACGTAGCGGCCGAAGGGTGAGAGTTACATTAGGACACTCGCTTTTCACAATTTCCAAGGATGGGCTAATTAAATCCGTTCCGACAGGCAAGCTGAAGCCAGGCGATTATGTGGCTATTCCAAGGCGTCTACCAGCTAATCCTAAGCCGCTTTCCAAACTGAATGTTGCATGGCTGCTTTTTGAAAATAATCTGCATGAGGGCATTTTTGTAAGGGATTTGTCCGTTAGAGAAGTGATTTCTAAAAGTTCAAATCCATCGTTAATGGACTTTAGTAGGCGAATTCAAAGGTCATACGCGGCGGTTCGCCATTGGAATAGCAATTCGATGATGCCATTATCCATTTATGCTGAACTTATGGATGTCCGCGGCATACCTGCCACGGCGGTTTTGTATTCAGCCAAAATGGACAGGGATTTCCCGGCCTTGATAGATGTTGATGAAGACTTTGCATGGTTTTTAGGGTTTTATGTTGCCCGGGGAGAAATTATTCATGGAAGATATGTAAGGTTGACTGTAAAAAAGCCTGAACATGAAAAAAGGATCGTCAGATTTGCTGAAAAATTCGGCGTTGCAGTTTCTTATGATGGAAAGTTTATGGTTATGCATTCAATGATTCTGGCAAGGTTAATTATGGCGCTTGGCGCCGGCGTCCGCCGCCATGAGAAGCGTGTCCCTTCAGCAGTTTTTAATTTTTCAACGGGTTGTGTAAAGGCTTTTACGGAGGGATGCCTTGCAGATGGAGGAAACCTTAGCTTGAAGGGCGAGGGTGTTTCTGCATCTTTGTGTGGTCATTTGTCATCAGATAAAATGTACCTTCAAAGTTTATTCGGTCATGGTGAATTTTTTGATGCTGTACCGGCAGTGGCTGTTAAAGAGTTGGTATACGCTCTTAGAAGGCGAAATAATCTTTCCCAGAGGGCCTTTGCAAAGCTGCTTGGAAATGCGGTTTCACGGTCTTTTATTGCTGATTTAGAAACGGGCCGTTATAACGCGGTGAAAAGGTCTAAGCTTTTAAGGCTGATCAAGGCTTTGCCCAGCGATTTGAGCCTCACCGAGGAGGTACGTCGGCTTAGGATGCTGGTTTCCGGAGATTTAGCCTGGGATGAGGTTGTAGAGATTGTGGACACCGGGCTTGAGGAACCCACATATGATATTGAGGTTCGCCCAGAGGGTAGGGCTATTGAAAACTTTGTTGGAGGTTACGGGGGTGTAATATTGCATAATAGTGCTGTTGAGGATCGTATGCTTTGTAGGCTGCATAGACTTACAAAGGAGCGTTTCATTGAAATTGCCCAGAGTCAAAGGCGCTTGGCCTTCGGGGAGATAGACACGGAGAAGGGGGCTAGGAGGATTCGGGATCATGTTACGCTTGTTTATGCTATTGAAACTGGGCATCCTCTTGTTCGGGACCGTTTTCCAAAAAAGCCTGTTATGATTACGCCTAAGGCTTATGATTTAATTGAGAGGGCGCGTGATGCTATTTTGGATTGTATTCCAAGGGAGCATGTGACTTTTTCCGCGCGTTTGGAGGATAGGGCCATACGTTTTGCCTGTGCAGCTTCGCTTTTGAACTATTTTGTTTCAGATTTGAACTATATTCCAGTAAGTGATGACGCGTTAAGGTATGCTGTTCAGCTTTATGTGGAGGAGGCCTCTGTAAGGTCTAGGCAGGAGTTTCTGCCTGAAGAAGTTTTGAGGAAGCTTAGGCTAGTTTAAGCTTGGGGCTCATGTTGGAACTGCCAGGCGTTTTTTGGCTTTCTTGAAGATGCTCGCTATGTTCTCTTCCATCTCAGCCTCTGATGGGGGACTTTCAATTGTCGGCTGCGGAATGGGGGTTTGCTGGGGTTTTGGTATCTGTTCGGCTGCCTTTGCCCTAAGGCTTTCTATGGCGTTTACAAGTTCTTTAACGGCTGCTGTTCTTTCGGTTAGACCTACAACCCTTATGCCCTCCGGGTTTATTGTGACATAGATTGGCGGATTGCCGAACTTCATTTCCTTTTTAAGGAAGGCTGTTATGTTTGGGTATCTGGCGCCATCCCTGAATTTGAAGAAAGTTTCCTCCTCTGTGGTTTCAACCAGCCCGTCTGTTTCAACGGGCATTATCACGTTGCTTAGACCTGTTAGAATCTCGTTGCGGAGTCTAGCCCTTTCTGAGGTTAGGTTTTCCACTTCAGCCTGCAGTGTTTTCACCTTTTGCTCCAGCTCCGGTGTTAGGTCTTTGAAGGTGTTTCCTGTGAGTTCGCTGAAGCGCTTTTCCAGAGGACTTTTGTTTTTGAATTCCTTCAACTCAGACTCCGCGTCTGAAAGTTTTGCCTTGAATTCCTCTAGGAGTTTTTCAACCTCCATGAGCCTTGAGGTTAACTGTTCTAGATGTGCAAAATTTATGGATTTGTCTTCCTGCCTTTTTTCCGGCTCCTCTACCAAGGTAACCTTGACAATTTTTTCACTCATTCAATTGCACCGTTATGGGAGTGATGGAGCCTATCCTATAACTCTTCTTAACATGTAGATATATTGCGGGCAATTATTATCGCTGCTTGGGACGGTTTTTAGATTATAGAAAATGGAAAAATTTTGATTTGGATTATGCCATATTTGATTTTCGCTTGTGAAGAGGATGAGGCTCAAATTTTGGGTATTTCCTCTATGTGTTTTCGTATGGAGTGTTTTATGGCTTTTTCAGTTTCTATGTGGATTAGACGGTGTTTTCGACTGCATATTGGACATGTCCACACATGACCTGTGTCTATTTCCCTCTTGTGGAGCTTTTGGGATTCTTCCTCGGCTGTGATTGCCACTAATGGCTTTTCCTCTGGCGGCGGGGCTATGGGCCAAGCTCTTTCCATTAGGAATAGGGTTATCATGGCTTTTTCGTCGTCGCCCCTGCATAGGGTTACGAAATGTTTTCCGGGAACCTGCTTTCCCGTTGCCTCCTCGTAGGGTTTCACCTCATATTTTTCCCTTATAATCTGAGGGATTTCCTCCTCGACTGTTATGGCCTTTCGGCGTACATTTCCATTTTCGTCTATCTGTGTTAGGCTTATGATGTCATAGTACATTTCCGGGATTGCGCTCTTCTGGAAGAGCATGGTGTTCCCCTCAAGCTGGGAGAGGGCTGGACCCTGAGGGCATTTTATAGCCTTCACTATTACCCTTTCCTGTTCCATGTCCCTGCAGGTTTTGAATATCCAATCGCCTGACTTCGGGTCTTTAACCCTATAGAATTTTACTTCGCCCTTTCTAAGCTGGCGGAGGCTGAAATCGAACCAGACGTCCTCTGTGCGCTTCTCTAGAAGCTTAACGTTTACCTGATCCCAATGTAGCATATCTGATACCAGTTCCTACTTGTTCTTTCAATTAATTATTCTTGTCGGCTTGGGAGGTTTCCCAAACATACACTCTAAATGTTCTAACTGTGGGCGTGGAATCCAGCAATGACGGAATAAATCCGTTAACATCCATTTTCGTTTTTGGCTGTTGGGAATCCGGGCAGACTGTTTAAATATGTCGTTTATCTGAAATTATTTTATGTCTCAAAGGCTAAAAGAAGAGTTTCTAGAACTTTTGGAGAAGGATAAAGAGTTCAGGTATGCAGTAGCGGGGCTTGTAGGTTTAGAGGAGATTCTGAAGCGTTTGGACAAGCATGAGGCTGAACTCGTGAAGCTTAGGGAGGACATGCTTGCCAGTTTTAAGCGGCATGATGAGGAAATTGCCAAGCTCAGGGAGGATATGATCGCTGGTTTTAAGCGTCACGATGAAGAGATGGCCAAGCTTAGGGAGGACATGCTTACCGGTTTTAAGCGTCATGACGATGAGATTGCTAAGCTTAGGGAGGATATGGTTGCTGGTTTTAAGCGTTATGATGAGGCTATTGTCAAGCTTAGGGAGGATATGCTTTCAGGCTTTAAGCGTTATGATGAGGAGATTGCTAAGCTTAGGGAGGACATGAATAGGGGTTTCCGGAGGGTTGATGTTTCTTTGAGTCAACTTTGGACGACTGTTGGGAGGCTTACTTTGACCGTTGAGGAGGAGGCTCTTGATGTTGTTGGGTATAGGCTAAGGAATGAGCTGGCTGTTGACATCAAGCTTGAGAGGATATTTGTTGATGGTGGTGAAATAAATCTTTACGGCGCTGCTGGGGACTTGTGTGTTGTTGGCGAGGCCACTGTTAGGCTTGGGGTTAGGTTGATTGATGAGCTTGAGGAGAAAATTGCGTTTTTAAGGAGCAGAAGGCCTGATTTGTTAAGGCGGAGGATTATTAAGGTTGTTTATGCGGATTATGCTCCTCCAAGCGCCTTTGAAGAAGCCAAAAGGAGGGGCGTTTGGATTTTAAAGTGGAGCGGGGACCTGACTCCGAGGAAAATTTTAGAGCTCGAGTGACTTGTATGCTTTTAATGTGCTACCTTCAGTCCTCTCTTTAAAGCCTTTTCTGCAGTTTTTGGTCGAATGTTGCTAATGTTGACTTTGGTGGAGGGCTATAGCTAGAATTATGCAGTCGTTTGTCTCTCCATTTTTCTCTAGCATTTTTAATGCTTTGATTATAATGCCTACTGGTTCAAGCGTGTATGTTGCTCTGGATCTTCAAGATATTCGCACACTTTGAGAGCTACGAAGTCAAGGTGCTTAGACAACTCTAGTATAACCCATGTATCCCTGAATAATTATTGATGGCACAATTATTTTGCAGCGTCGCCATGATTTTCCGTCTTCACTGTATCATTTTAGGAGATTGGTGTCGGGAAGCAGCCTCATTCATTAATTCTCCCACAGTTTCTTCAATCTGTTTAACACTTATCTTTCTTCAAACCTTATAGTTGCCCTTATCTTTTTCAAAGAGCTACCTTAATGATCTTCCCCTTATCGTAAATATTTTTAGCAAATATCCCTCTTTAATATAGGGTCTGGATCTTATTGTGGCCTAGAATGTTAAATTAAAAGCTTAAGTGTAGGCAAGCCAAGAAAAAACGTAGGAGAGGCTGAAATGGGTCTTGTAAGGGTTAAGGCATTGTTCGGTGATGCCAATAAAAGGAGGGTTGGGGAAATTCTCTTTCTGGCGGATACGGGGGCCTATTTTCCCATAATTCCTCCAAGCTTGGCAAGGGATTTTCAAATAGAAGTTCTCGCTAAAACAGAGCTAACGCTGGCGGATAAGAGGAAGGTGGAGGCCGGGGTTTCTTTAGCATACTTTAAGCTTATGGATAGGGAGGGAATATTCCAGACAGCTATAATGGAGTCGCCGGAACCGATACTTGGCGTAACAGTGTTGGAAGGCTTAGGCATAAAAATCGACCCGGCAACCGGTAAGTTGGAGTATTCAAGACCATATGGACTCTCGGCAATATAATGCCCCCGCTGTCCACTTGGTCTCAGTAATGTTTATTGAAGCTTAAATCTGAATTTGAGGAAGCTTAATAATTTTCGGATTGTAAACTTTAATTGGTGTGTATTGTTGGTTAGGGTTGG
>Ga0105158_1000187_pt1 | contig 27907 bp, 35 predicted proteins | sample LHCtaG_FD_81567 | JGI IMG/M metagenome (GOLD analysis project Ga0105158, IMG submission 81567) | Hot spring microbial communities from Little Hot Creek, USA to study Microbial Dark Matter (Phase II) - LHC4sed_matched | ecosystem: Environmental > Aquatic > Thermal springs > Hot (42-90C) >...
AGGAAAAACGTCTTATGAGCTGGATTTGGCAACCACGAAATTTATTTTGGCTCTGCTTAACATTTAACTATTTTTTCCAATTGCTCCAGCGAAGTTAAACCTTGGAAAACGTATTTTTCATCGATAATGATTGCTGGTAATTTAGTTATATTATATTTCTTTAGCACACTATCAACAACTATTAAATCCACGTCCGCAGTGAGAGGAATAAGCATCATTTTTGCTCCACATTTATACTTTAGCTCTAACATGACAGCTGACTGAACATCATTTTCTGCTTTTTCGATTGGCGATATCTTTATATTATATAGATGAACGGCTGTATGATAATCCAGATTACATCTTTGCCTTAGTTCAATGCTATTAAACCAAAACTGTATTTGAAGAAGAACATATCTTGTCCATTCCTGTATAATTTCGGGTGTAAAAAGATTTGCTTTAAGCATTTTCTCAATTTCCAAACCTTTCTTATATATTTTGTCATTAAATATGAGATTTTGTTGGAATGCCAGATCGCACGACTCATTTCCCATCTTTTCCAAATACTTATTAAGAAGTTGGGCATCATTCCAAATTATCTCAAATTCGGATAGAGCTTTCCTTGTTTCCCTCAATCTATAATTTTCAATCCATATACCGATCATTATACCTATTAGAAAGACGAAAATTGTAGGAATGAGAGCTTTTATATATACGTTCATTTTGTTTGCCACCCAAAGTCCTTTCTCATATATTTATATATTCCATTTAAAGTAACAAATGGTGTTAGCATAACATAGAGCGTTCCGTAAATTATTATATGGAACAAATCGATTTTAATTCGATAGGCACCCAAAACCAATTTTAACATTGTAAAAAATAGTAGGAAAGATAAAATCCCATAAATTATTCTCACATCTATCATACCTCCGGCCAAAAGCACTGATAGAGGATTTGCACCAAGCGATATTGATTTTATAAAAACAATGGAAAATACAGAAAATTGGATTACAATAAAATATACAAATAGAGTAACGATGAATGTTGTAATAATATAGCCAGTCAATGATGTTGGCAGAAGGAAGCGTCCAACTGCATGCTTATCCTTTCTAAAAATGTATTTAAAATATTTGACAAAAGTTTGAAAATTGCCTATCGCCCACCTTGTTCTTTGTTTCCACCAATGCGAAATTGTAGATGGAAAGTACGTATCCACGCGTGCATCCATTGCCATTCTGGTTAGATAACCATTTGCATGCAACCTCCATGCAATTTCCACATCCTCAACAAGATTTTTTTCATCAAAACCACCAACTTTTTTCAAAATTTCTTTGCGATAAACACTGAATGGACCAGGCGTTGAACTAATAACATTTGGAAATTCCTGCAACTTTCTGAAAAATGCATTAAACATAAGTTCTATATATTGTAGCTTTTCAAGAAAAGATCTTTTTTTTGGTAAAATATTACTTGTTACTGCAGCAACTTTTGGACTATCAAAGTACTTTAAGCAATTTATCAAAGCATTTCTATACGGTAGGCTGTCAGCATCCATTATTACTACAAAATCACCTTTAGCTATCTTAAGCGCAAAATTTATTGCATTGGCCTTCCCCCCTCTCGCTTTTTTATAAACTTTGATTATGTTGGATTCAAACCTTTTTGCAATTTCATAAGTTTTATCGCTACTTCCATCATCAATCACTAGAATTTCAAGCTTATTTTTTGGATAATTTAGCTTTAAGGCATTTTTTAAAGTTGCAGCAATAACTTTTTCTTCATTATATGCAGGAACTATAATACTGACAAATGGAAAAAATTTTATTTTTCTTTTAGAAAAAAGCTTTCCCCTATTTTCCATCCACAATACAAAATGGAAAAATGTAAAGTAACTTGTAACAAAAAGCACAGTGAAATAAATTATATCCACTATCATTTTCTCCTCTTTAATAATTATTGGAAAAATAAATAAATTTCATGGAATAATTTCAACTTCGTAGTGTTATAACATTTAACTATATTTGTATACAAGAGATGAATTTCCACTTTCAGGACATCTGAAAACAATTTCGAAATTATAATCCAACATATTTTTTATATTAACATTCTCTTCATTATCTAAAGGCATATCATATTGTGTAAATAGCACATAGACAGGTCTATTTTTATAATACGTATTTATAAGATTTTTTAGGTTATACAAATTAAAAGGTCTTGGATAAAAATGTGTTTCTAATTTCGTATAAAAGTAAATTATTGGTGATTCGTCTGTTATAATTAAAGCATTTTTTTCAACATTTTGTAAAAATTTGTTTGCTTCCAAAAAACAAAGATTTGTTTCTACATAAGATTTTTTAGCTGTTTGATAAAATTGATATCCAGTTGAAAAAGCTAAAATTAAAACAACTAATATTAAAATCGTCTTTTTATATTTTCTAAGGTTGTTTAAGAATAACGCCGAAAGTATAACTAATGGCGGTGTTATAGGTAAGATAAATCTATCTTCTTTGTGAGGAATCATACTAATAAAAATGAAGAAACTGAAAAACCATATCAACAAGAAAATGACACCATAATTTTTTCTCATCACTTTGTTACAAGCAATAAACACTAATGCGATCAAAAATATTATTGATAAGATAGAAAACATTGATAATGAGTATTGTAAAAAGAAATACCAGGGCTCTGTACCTCCCCAGTAGGACCTCGCTTTTTGTGCATGAAGGAATGGTCCTAATGGGTTGTTGTATTCTATAGTACCGTAAAAGAACCACGGCAAAAGTGTGACAAAGAATAGACAAATTGATGCCCAGATAAATTTATCTCTCAAAAACGACAGGTTTCTATGTCTTAAGATCAAGTATATAGGAAAAATAGGAATTATCAAAAGAGTAGTATACCGAGCTAATAAAGATAAAGCCAAAAAAACACCAAAAAGCATTTTGTATGTATTTTTTCTTTTCTCAAATCCGTACCAAAAAAATAAAATTGAAAGAGTTATAAAAAATGTAGAAAAAACATCTGTTAAGATTTTCCCGCTAAAAACAACATGAATGGGCAAAAATACAAAAAGTAAAGATGCGTATAAGGCAACCTTTTTATTAAATAAAGCTTTGGCAAGCAAGTAGACAATAAATATACTTAAAGCACCAATTAGAGGAATAAATAAATCAACTAAAATTTGTGAGTTACCTAAATAAACAATTGATAAAATATAAGGCAATAATGGTGCTCTGAACCCTGCTTTTGGCCAATCGCCTGGTACATAATCCGACCACTTACGAGCAAAGGAATAGTCTAATGGGTTTTTACTCAAATCGTACCCAAGATTGGCATATACAGTTTCATCCCATCCTTTAACAGGTGATTCAAAAACAAACAGAATCCTTAGTAACAATGCGGCTATGAATAAGCTTACTAAATATTTTGTACCATATTTTTTCATAATATATTTTTACTAAATTTTTAATAAAACTAGGTATACACCACCTATAATTAGTAAAATTCCAAAGAATTTTATCATGGTTAGACTTTCTCCCAAAAAAACCCAAGCAATCAAAGCAACAACGATATATGTAATTGAAATGAGAGGATAAACAAAGCTAATCTCTACTTGAGAAATAATTACAAACCAAAGTAGCATAGCAATTGCATACATAAGCACTCCAGAGAAGATGTACGGATTAGAGATTATGGAAAAAAATTTGGCAGAAAATATATCTCTTAATTCAATGCTTCCAATTATATTTGTTCCGACCTTCAATAGTATTTGTCCAAAAGACCCTAACAACACACAAATTCCAACTAAAATTAAAATATGCATATTTTTATATTATTTTTTAATTTATTTATATTGAACAAAATGTTAAAAGTAACGAAGCTCATTACAAAGTTTATTGACGAGCGTTTTTGGTTAATTATCCTATTTGCATTTTTATTTCACTTATTTTTAATATTGTACTTTTCGATCACCGATTTCATAAGCCATGACATAAGTATTTGGTATGAGATTTCAAAAAACTTGGATAAGGAAATACCTTTTATAAGCACCAATAGATTTGTGACAGGGGCAACAGAATACCCTCCTCTTTTTACATATTTCTTAACCATCTTTTATCCAATTGCAAAGTTTGGTAGAACAGCATTTATGATAGCGTTTGGTATTGTTCAGTTATTTTGTTGGTTGGGATTGGTATTATTACTTTCCAAGATGTTAAAAAACAAACTGAGAATACTCGGATTTGCACTAGCACCTACTGTCATAGTATTTCTTTCACGTCGATTCGATCTCTTACCAACTTTTTTAGTTTTATTTTCTATCTATCTTTGGGTTAGAAAAAAAGAAAAAATTAGTGGAGTTGTAACTGCTGCAGCATCTTCATTGAAAGTATATCCTGTTACTTTACTTTTAAGTTTTTTGAAAACAAAAGGAAAAAATCTACTTCAATTTACGATTTATTTTTCTTTAACTTTTCTCCTTATATTTTTACCTGTTCTTTTTTTCCAACCCACCACTATTTTCTTTCCGCTAAAACAAGGTGACTATAGAGATGACACATTTGTTGGGATATTAAGGCTTTCAGGGTTTAAAATAGACACATCATTCGCAACAATTGTTAGTATTATTTTTTTAATTGTACTAGTAGGTTTAGCATTTTTCAAAGCGCACAGCTTCCTAGGCAGAACTGTAGCTCTTATCATTCCATTAGTCCTTACACACCACTATTTTTCTCCTCAGTGGAATCTTTGGTTTTTACCTCTTCTAATACTTTCTTACATTGATCTAACGAAAATATTAACATTTGATTTTATTAGCGCATTGCCTTTTATGTGGGGCAAGATTGCAGAAATTACAGGATTTTACCCAGAACTTTTCAGTCTAAACTCTTATCCATCAACTCTCCTCATTCTTTTAAGATATGCTTTTTTCTTATATTTTTATGTGAAAGCTATTCGTTGCGAAAAATTTGGAAATAAGCAGATGATATTCACAGAACTGATCTAAGTTTTAATTTAAACAAATCAAAGAACATGTCAAGCACTGCTCTAAAATTTATTTTTGAACCTTTGGAATAAACCCACCTTATCGGTACTTCCTTTATTTTATACCCACTTCTTATCGCTTTCCAAAGAAGTTCAACATCAAAGGCAAATCCCTTGCACCACAATCTATTTAGAAGCACCAAAAAAACATCTCTCCTAAAAATTTTTGCTCCACATTGAGTATCTCTGAAAGGTAAATTAAAAAATATCTTAACTAAAATAGAAAAAATATTGCTCATTATCTGTCTCTTAAGTGGCATTCCAATTGTCTTACTTTTTTTCATCTTTCTAGAAGCTATAACACCATCAAATTCATTAATTTCTTCAAGCAGTTTCTTAAAATTTTGAGGTGTCGTTGAATTATCAGCGTCTACAAATCCTACTAAATTACCTTTAGCAACTTTAGCTCCTTCCAAGATCGCTCTACCTTTTCCAAGTCTTCTCGGATATAAAAGACTTGTCAGATTTTTTCTACCTTTTTGCAAATTTCTGACAATTTTTGTAGTATTATCTGTACCGTCAATAACAACTATAAATTCCGCATTAGGGAAGAATTTTAGATATTGTAGTAAAGTATTTTCAATATGTCTTTCTGCGTTATAAGCAGGAATAATTATAGAGAGCTTTTCCATTTTCATAATAACTTTAATTTTCCAGTTATTTTATCAATTTTTCTTTCTTCACACGGTCCTATGCCAAGGCATGTAATTGTACCTGCTTTTAGTTGTGTAAGACCAGCATCCCTTACTAAAAAACATGGCAGTTTAGCTTTTTTTGCTTTTTTATATATTTCTTTCAGTTCCTTTAAATCTCCTACCTTCAAAACAACCTTTTTTGCCCCTTCTTCCTCCCACTTTTTCACAATTTCCTCCTTAGCCATTCTTGCTGCTCCAAAACTTGCATGCGCAACGTGAGCTGCTAGCTTTCCTTTTCCCCATCTCAAATCCTTTCTCACAACTATTACTTGTTTCATCATTAACCACCAAAAAATCTTAGAATGGCAGCAATGCCGTAATAACCACCAAAAGCCAGAGCAGTGCTCATTATAAACTTACCTATAAAGGTTGCAATAAAGAATCTTTTGATATTATATCCAAAAATACCACAAATAAGTCCAATAACATCGTCTGGTAATGGCGTTGCAGCAAAAGCAATTATTGTTGGAAAAATGATACCATTCCGAAAAAACTTTTTGTATTTTTTTAAAAACTTTTTATGCCTCTTCTCTAAAATCTTCCCACCACCTCTTCCAACGCCATATCCAATTAACTCACCAAAAACTGCACCAATGGCAGCACATAGAGCAACTAGTAAAGGATTCATAAATCTCCCAGCTGCAAAAATTATGAGAAATGCAGGAATGGGAAAAATTATGGAGGAGCATGCAATAAAATTAATTACAATAATTCCTAAATATCCAAGTGACATTAGCGATTCTGTCAATAGTAAAAATTTTGTAGCTATTGCACCGAAATCCATAATTATTCATTATTAAAAATAAATTAAATACATGAGAAAAATTTTGTATGTGATTGCGCAGCAAAATTTTCATGACAAGGAATTCAAAATTCCAAAGGAGATTTTTGAGGCAGAAGGATTTAAGGTAATGGTTGCAAGCATAACAACAGATCAGGCAGTTGGAACCTTTGGATTAAGGATCAAGCCAGATATAGCAATTATTGATGTCAATCCAAACGATTTTGATGCTTTGGTAATAGCTGGTGGTATTGGTGCACCTAAACTGGCCGATTATCCAGAGGTGCTAAATCTCATAAGAGTTTTTGCAGCGCAAAACAAACCAGTGGCAGCTATCTGCATAGCTGGCTATATTTTATGTAAAGCAGGCATTTTAAAAGGAAGAAGGGCAACAGTCTATCCAGCCGATTTCGCTCTGACTGAATTTCGAAGAGAGGGGGTTATCTATAGTGATGAGGAGGTTGTGGTAGATGGAAAAATAGTTACTGCCAATGGCCCTACAGCTGCAAGGACATTTGCTGAGCAAATAGTCAAACTTTTAAAATAATTATACTTTTAAAAAGGAAATTTAATTATGGAAAAAGTAAAAGTCTTTGTCCCACTTGCAGAGGGGTTCGAGGAAATAGAAGCTATTACAGTCATCGATGTGCTAAGGCGTGCTGGAATAAGGGTTGATACAGCAGGAGCTCCAGGAGTGGTTGTTACAGGTGCACATGGTGTAAAAGTTTGGACTGATAAAAAATTAAACGATATTCAACCAGAGGAATATGACGGCATAATACTGCCAGGAGGCGATCCAGGATATAAAAATCTAGCGCGAATGACAAATTTAACAGAATGGATCAAGAAAATGAATGAACAGAAAAAACTAATAGCTGCAATTTGTGCATCACCACTAATTCTTGCTCGAGCAGGAATACTAGAAAATAGAAAAGCAACAATATATCCTGGTATGGAAACAGAAATACCATATCCGAGGGGAGATAGGGTTGTGATTGACGGCAATATTATTACATCTCAAGGTCCAGGAACAGCGATGGAATTTGCACTTAAAATTGTAGAAATGCTAGTTGGAGGCAAAAAAGCAGCTGAGCTAAGAAAGGCACTTGTGGTTTAATGGATAAAATGATCTGTACTAGAAGAAATAGCTAGGCACCTAGTGATAACAAAAAACGAGCTAATTAGGATAAAGCACTGTTGATATGGAAAAAGCAGTTAAAAGCTTAATAGATAAAAGATTTAATACCATATAAACTTAATAAGTAATATTCCATTGCACTAACAAAGCGAGGAATGAGAGAATTAGATGGGCTAAATGGAAAATAGTAAAGAAAAGGGTAGCGGAATTCTTTTCTCTACCTTCAATACTATTGATAGGTTTTGTCATTCGGGTTCTTTCCTCATTTACATCATGGATAAGAGCTGTATTACTTACATGGGGAATTGTTGATGGAGTTGCCTCTCACTATTTATATAAAGAGGAAAAGTTCTTTCCCTACCAATTTTTAAGATGTGGACGAATTATTGCAAATTTGGCAGGTATAATAACTCCAATAATACCTATAATTTGGAATATAAGCGATGGTTTCTATTCTATTTATCTATATAAAAATGCCCATCCAATAGAAGATATACCAAGAGCTGCACGAATAATAAATGGTAGTTTACTAGCAGTAATGTAAAAAAATTAATAAATTAAAAGAAAATAATTTATTCGATAGCCCCGTCGTCTAGCGGTCAAGGATGTTGGGCTTTGGATCATCCAAAGCGTTGATAAAAAGATGAGAGGAGACCCAAAGACGCCAGTTCGAATCTGGCCGGGGCTATTTTATGATAGACAAAATAGTGCTTGTATCTTTGGTAACGCTATCCCCAATAACAGAACTAAGGGGTGGAATTCCACTTGGTCTATTTTTGGGCTTGGATCCACTGCTGCTATCGATTATTACAATTTTTTTGAACACAGTCATCTTTCTACCTATTTATTTTCTGCTCGAATTTTTTTACTATAACTTTTTAACTAAATTCCCAATTTTCAGAAAATACATAGAAAAAATAAGAAGCAAATGTAAAAAAATTGTGGAGAGATATGGCTATCTTGGTCTAGCAATTTTTATTGGCATTCCTCTACCTTTTACAGGTGTATACACAGGAACAATTGCTAGTTGGCTTTTGGGACTAAACTGGAAAAAAACCTTTCTTTCTGTCTTTTTTGGTGTTTTGATAGCGTACACAATCGTTTTTGCTAGTTGTTTTGGAATATTAAAAATTGTGTAAACAATATAAGATTATGGGAGCAAGATCTTTTTTCCTAAAAATAGCTAAAGGAAAAAAAGTTTTGGATTTGTGCGATTCTTTGGCTGTTCTCAAATATTATGGCATACCTGTTGCAAAATCGGTTTTTGTGAAAAGAATTGAGCAACTAGGCAAAATTCGCTATCCTGCAGTTTTAAAACTAGTATCACCAGATATTATTCATAAAAGCGATTTTGGCTGCGTAATTGTTGGAATAAATAGTGAAAAAGAACTACAAGCGAGCTATAAAAAAATTCTTTCTAAAGCCAGAAAGGCAAAAGCACGAGTTAAAGGATTTTTGGTTCAGGAAATGGTTGAAGGAATGGAAATCATAGTCGGAGGAAAAAAGGATGAGCAGTTTGGCCAAACAATATTGTTTGGTCTTGGTGGTATTTTTACAGAGATTTATCAGGATGTTTCCATTCGTGTTGTACCGATTACAAGAAAGGATGCGCAACAAATGATTCGCGAGATAGAAGGATATAAAATTCTGAGTGGCTATAGAGGGCAAAAATATAAATTAAATACAGTGGTGAATATTTTACTTCGTGTTTCTAAAATGTTACAGAATAATCCGGAAATTCAGCAGCTGGATATAAATCCAATAATCCTATCAGCAAAGGGCGCAAAGGCAGTTGATGCACGAATTGTGCTAAGCTAAATTAAAAATTCTTTTATTTACTTCAATCATATTTTCGGGAACAACATCCTCTATCGCAGCTAAAACGGTTTTTTTGCTCAATGGAATTAGTTTTTTCTTAATAGCATAACCAAGCAAATAGACGTTTGAAAAAATTGTGCTCAAACCTTCCTTTTTAATTTTTTCCGCACCATTAACAAGAATAATCCTTGTGCCAAAATTTTTCAATTTTTTTACTATTTCGTTCGTGCTTGGATATTTTTCTTTTAAAATCGACACAGATAGCGGAATAACTTTGTAGTTATCTAATAGAAAAACACTTTTGCTTTCTTTTGAGCCATAATAACATGCACGCAGTGTTTCCAAAAGTTCCAACCCAATAATTAAATGTGCTTCACCTTTTAGCACCAATGGAGAATGTACATCACTGCCAAATCGCACATGACATACAATTGGTCCACCACGCATTGCAAGTCCATGTACTTCCGAGGCTCTTACAGAATATCCTTGTTTAAGTGCTGCCTCGGCTATAATATTTGCTAGTGTAATTGCACCCTGTCCGCCAATACCACAAACAACGATGTTAAATTCCTTCATCGCTCCACCCTTTTTACAGCTTTGGCTGGGCAAACATCAACACAAACTCCACAACCAGTGCAAATGTCAGTATTAATATAGTATTTACCTTTTTCTGTATAGAATGCTGGACAGGCAAAGTTTTTAAGACAAATGCCGCATTTTGTGCATTTGCTCTGCTCAATTTGGTATTTAGGAATTGCCACACCACTTTTTTTCATTTGTCGCACTGCAAGCAGTTGACAGAGTCTTTTTGCAACTATAACAGAAACTTTATCTTTTGTAAGAAATTCCTTGATTGCAGCACTCATTTCCTTTATATTAAACGGATCAATAACTTTTACATTTTCTACACCGCACGCTCTTGCCACATCCTCAATTTTAACCGCTTTCGTTGTTTCACCCATACCAGTTAAGCCGGTGCCAGGATGTGGCTGATGTCCTGTCATTGCAGTTATTCGATTATCGAGAACTATAACAAGTGGATTGGACTTATTGTAAACCATATTAATTAAACCAGGAATACCTGCATGGAAAAATGTGGAATCGCCTATGAATGCAATGGCCTTTTGATCGCTAGTTTTCTTAATACCATGCACCAAACCTTCGCTTGCACCCATGGAAATTATGAAATCCTGCATTTCAAGCGGCGGATATATACCAAGAATATAACAACCAATATCTCCTCCATAAATAACATCTTGTCCAATTTCTTTTGTAGCCAATTTGGCAGCATAAAAGGTTGCACGATGTGGACAGCCAGGACACATTAGTGCAAATCTTTGCGCAATTGTCATTTTGCTATATTTTTTGAGATAACTTTCTATTTTTATTGGCGGCTTTTGGCCGGTGATTGCGCATATTGCAGAAATGACAATTTCCTCTGTATATTCACCAGATTTTGGCAAAACATTTTTGCCATAAATTTTAAGACCTGGATTAACATCTTTAGCAAGTTGTGCAACTTTTTCCTCAACTATTTTTTCCAATTCCTCAACCACAAGTACGCATTTCAAATTTTTTACAAAATTTTTTATAATTTTTTCTGGTAGCGGATACGTCATGCCAATTTTAAGAACAGGTATTTTTAATTTCAAATCAGCAAGAGCTTCTATAACATAGTTAAATGAAACACCGGATGCAATTATTCCAAAATCACCACTTCCACTTAAAACGTAATTTACCTTTTCCAATTTTAGATTTTTTATTTTTTCTATTTTTTTCAGAAGCTTTTCATGCATTGCCATAGTATGAGGTGGCATATTGTTAAATCGAGAAATATTTTTTACAAACTTCCCTCTTTTTTCTAATTTGGGAATTTTACCAACTTGCACATCTGCTCGTGCATGCGCAACGCGTGTAGTTAATCGAATAATTACAGGTATTTTGAATTTTTTAGATAGATCAAAAGCAATTTTTGTGAAATCCAGACATTCTTGAGGATCACACGGCTCGAGCACGGGAATATGAGCTAAATAGCCATATACTCTACTATCTTGTTCGCTTTGCGCCGAACTCCAGCAATTCGGATCATCTGCAACAACTATTACCAAGCCAGAAGTTTCAATATATGCCAATGGTATCATGCTATCAGATGCAACATTCATTCCAAAATGTTTAAATGAAACCAATGATCTAATACCAGAGAGTGCAGCACCGGCTGCAGCTTCGAGCGCAACCTTTTCATTAACACTATATTCGAAATAAATTCCCACATCCTTGGATATTTCAGCAAAAGTATCACCGATTTCACTTGCTGGTGTTCCTGGATATGTAGAAGCAAAGCCAACACCAGATTCTAGCGCGCCCCTAACAATTGCTTCATTTCCAAGCAGCAAAACCTTTCCACTTTTTTTAAGTATCCTATCAGAAATTTTTTTCATTCTATCCTCCAGAATTTAGTACTTATATTCACTAATTATTCTTTCTATATTTTTCCTATCGCCATATCTTCTATATGGGCATGGATTTTGATGATCCTTTTCACAAAGTAAAATACAGCATTTTTCATGAACATATGGCGTTGCTCGACCACCGTTTGGTCCTAACCTTTGGTTTGGATTGCAAAAACCATAATCGCACCAAATTAGTGGATCGCTGCCTTCCCTCAGATCTTTTGGAATTTCTTTAACCTCTCTTATTTTCTGTCCACAAAGTCCACAGTGACCATAATCTCTATTTTCCATATTATTTTTTTCTATTTTGAAAAAAATATCTTTATATTGTTTCTTTTACAAGAAATTTAAATGAAGATAAAAATATCTGCAACTTTTAAAGGACAATGCACAATATGTGGCAAAAATGCAGTGGTTTTTTCTGCCGGCGATGAGAAAAGCAAAAAAGTTGTAACAATATGTAAAAAGTGTAGTATCCGATTAGGTAATATATCCTTGGACGAGGCAATAAAAAAATTTGGTAAAAAGAATGAAAATGCTTTTAAAAATGGAGTAAAAATAGAAAAGCTGGCAGGTTAATTTACTACCTTTGGTAGTACAAAATTTAGACCACTACATTTATTTTAAAAAATTTTATGATTAGAAAAGTATCTGCATTAATCATTTTTATTTTTTTTATATTTGCTGCAAAAATTTTTTCACAGAGTAAATGCGAAGTTGGCAAAGTCGTCCGAGTTATAGACGGAGATACTTTCCAATTGGAAGATGGGCGAACAGTGAGGTTGTTGGGAATAGATGCGCCAGAGAAGAACGAATATTATTATATAGAAGCAAGAGAAAGGCTGGCAGAGCTTATTGAAGGCAAAAAAGTGTGTTTAGAAAAATATGGAAAAAATAAAGATAGATATGGACGGCTTTTAAGATATATCTTTCTTAACGATCAATTCATTAATTTAAAACTTGTGGAAGAGGGTTATGCCAGAGTTGATGGTCCAGGAAAATATATGGAAAAATTGGCAAAAGCGGAAAATATGGCTAGAAATAGAAAAATAGGTATTTGGAACATTATTTCTTAAGAAATTTTTTAACTACCAAAGGACCTCTCCATCCACATTTCCTACATTCATAAACTATGCCAAGCCAAGGAAGAAAATTCAAATTTTTACTTTTGCAATTTGGACACTGTCTTTTAAATTTTTTCGTTCAATCCCCTGCCTTTTTTTCAGAAAATAGCTTAGACATAAGCTTAGATATGCTTTCAACTATCTTTTTCTCAGCAGCCAAAATATCGCTGTATGTAACAATTCCAACCAATTTTTTTCCATCTACAACCGGCAATTTTTTAATTTTTTTCTCTGCCATAAGTGTAATTGCATCCTCTATATTCTTTTTCGACTCTATAGTTATCACTTTTTTACTCATTATATCACTTGCCAATATTTTATCAGGATTTCCACCTTCTGCTATTGCTCGAAGAACATCACTATCCGTAACAATACCAACCAACTTATTATTATCAACGATAACTAAACTGTTTATATCCAAACTGCTCATAACATTTGAAATTTCTCTAACAGTTATATTTGGTTTTGCCGTTACCACATTTTTCTTCATTACATCTCTAACCAGAAGCATAATTTTTAATTTATTTTTTAAAATAAAAAGCATATCATTAAAAATAAAAATTGAAAAATACAAATTAAAATTATGAAAAATAAAAAGAAAATAGAACAGTTTGCTATTGAGCAATTAGAAAAATACATAAGAATTCATAAAAGAAATGAAAAGGAACTGCGATACATAGGTTAAACATTTTTCATATTTTTCTTAAAAAACTTGGGCAGAAGCTCCAGAAAGCTTTTTGGATAACTTAGTTTTTCATTCGAATTATATTTATCACATACAAATTTTATTAAACCATTTCTATTTAGTTTTGTTAAAGTACTTTCTATTTTTTCGCTGCTTATTTTAAGTTTTTTTGCTATTTCATTAACACTTAGCCCAGGATTATTGCATATAAATCTGTAAACCTCATCTTCAATCGATTCATCCATTTTTTACCACGAGACAATTATTTATTTTGAATAAGAATTTTTAAACTTTTCTGTTTACAAAACAAAAAAATATTATGCGTATGCTAACTGAATTAGATAAAACAATTTTATTATCATTGCTTGTTATGGGAAAAAATGAGAGAAAATACATTCCGGATGATAGAATAATTTTTAAATTCCCCCCAAGACAAAGGAAAATGGTTAAAAAATACATGGGAAAACTTGAAAAAGATGGACTGATTGAATGCCATCCAACAAAAACAGCACATAGATTAACTGAAAATGGTTTTAAGGAAGCAAAAAAATTGTTGATAAAAGGAGCTATGCTTTGGACTTATAGGTAATTTTCTTTTTCTTACCATATCTTTTCAATATATAACCAACTATAATCAATGTTGCTCCTATAGCAAATATGATTAGCAAACACCTTTTCATCAATCTGACCAATTCGATAGTTAGAGGTGCAATAAACGACAAAATTCCAGCAGGAATAAGGAAATTAATAGCTAAAATTGTGAAGATATAAGGAATGGTAGAAATTATCATTGCTTTTCCTGCAGTCATTAATCTACCATACCAACTTTCATAGCAAACAAAAAGTATTACAGCACCAATCACAATTCCAATTAACATATAGCTCATTGTGCTTCTGAAAAAGTTGTTTGCATATCCAGATATAATTATCATATATTTTTCTATTCCTCCAGGCGCCATCAAACACTCAATGAAACTGCAGTTGTACTTTTTATAATAAATATTGTTAAAAACGGTTTCTCCAAGAATTGAAGGCAATTCATCACTTGTAGCATTTTGAATTATTGAGCATGGAATAGAAATTGTTGAATTTTCTAGACCAAAAGTTAAGTTGTCTTTCTTCAAACACTCAACCACCAACATTTTGTGCAAAATAATATTTTTCTGCTTATCACTTAAACCATCACTAAGATTGCACAAAATTTCCAATTCCTCGTCTGAGAAAAAGCAAATGAATTGCTTTTCAGCTTGACAAGCAATCACTCGTTGATCTTTACTTAGGCCACACCATTGTAATAATAGCTCTCTTTGCTCGTTTGTAAAATTAATCTGTTGTTTAAATTGTTGGTCCACAATCGATACAAATAGTGGTTTGAGCACATTTTGACTAGTAAATGTTGACATAAGATAAGTAAAAATAAATCCCATCAAAAAAATAGTAAATAAAAATCCACCAAACGCCTTTCCTATATTTTTCAATATAACCATAATTTTTAATTAGATAACGGATAATATAAAAATGATTTTATGCTGTATATGCGGGTATATAGACCAAGGTTTACAGTTATTTTTATAGCGCTCTGTGTTACAATTTCTATTCTTGGCACTCTCTCACCAATTTTACAAAGCAATTTTCGCAAACTTTCATTCACCCCAGCATATGCTTTTTCCAAGCCATGGACATTTGTTACATCGATATTTTTGCATGCTGACATATTTCCAAATGGAGACTTTCTCCACATTTTTTGGAATATGTTCGCACTTTTTATGTTTGGAACATTTTTGGAATCGCGAATTGGTCCAAAAAACTTTCTAGCTGTTTTTTTCTTAGCAGGCATTCTAGGTAATTTTGCATATTTTGCATTAGCACCCAATTCGAAAATACCTGCTGTTGGCGCAAGTGGGGCAATATTTGGAATAATAGGAACATTAGCAATTTTATATCCACGCTTAGTTGTTTGGATGGGACTCATGCCAATGCCAATTATATTTGCTGCATTTATATGGGCAATAATTTCTTTTATTGGAATTTTTACAGCTGGCGGTGGAATAGCACATGAGGCTCATCTTGCCGGTCTATTGTTCGGTGGGCTTTATGGCTTTTATCTAAGAAAGAAAATGTTATACAGAAGAATGGTTGTTTAAAATGTCAATGTCATTTCGCGAAAGATATTTGAAAGGTAAAGAATTTCAGGAATATGTGAAAGATCTTTTTGCTCTTTCAGGTTATTTTGAGGGGCAAATATATTCAACTGGCGTATCTGTGGAAACAAATCATTATGAAAAATTGAGGAAAAGTGGAAAGCATTCTTATACATCACCAGATATTTTTATTGCAAATAAATGGATAGAAAAAACACCAGTTGTTGAGTTTCGGTTTGGTGTAGCATGCGGACGAAGAGACAAAATATTTAATAGCTATGGTATGCCATCAGTTACAATTCCAACATACCAACGCAAACAGTATGAAGAAATTAGCAGAATGAAAAAATTAGAAATATATTTTGCTTTTGGGAAAAAAATTGGTAGCATGTTTGCTATTGGTATTACACCTCTACGCGAGCCAGATTCAATCATATATCTTAAAGATGCTTCCACTGGAAATCGAAGAGCTCTTGACATATATTATATAGAAAATCTTTGGAGTTGGAAAAGATTCATAGAGCATCGCATAGAAAAGGGTGATGAAGAGCCAAGTTATGAAAATCTGGAAAAACTTAAGGTACCATGGCTAGGCGATTATCCTATATATCTATAAGGAACCTCTTCCTCTGTTTTCTTAATTTTCCTCTGTCTTTCCACAAATTTTTCATAATATGAAATTATATCCTTTGTTATGCTTGGTGTCATCTTTTTCAATGCTTCATCAAAATGTTTCTTTTTCACTTCCTTGGCTTTTATATTCTCTCTCAGTGCATTCATTGCTGCTTCCTTACATAGTGCTTCCAAATCAGCGCCAGAAAATCCTTCTGTTACTTTAGCCAGTTCTTCTAAATTCACATCCTTTAATGGCATATTTTTGGTATGAACTTTTAATATTTCCAATCTTGCTTTCTCATCAGGTGCAGGTACCAAAACAAATCGATCTATTCGTCCAGGTCTAAGTAGTGCAGGATCAATTAAATCAGGACGATTACTTGCAGCAATTACAACCACATTTTTCATTTCCTCTATCCCACTCATTTCTGTTAGGAGTTGAGAAACAATTCTTTCTGTCGCTTCGTGAACACCATATCCTCGTCTTGGTGCAAGAGCATCAATTTCATCAAAAAATATTATAGCTGGAGCCACTTGTTTTGCCCTTCTAAATAATTCTCTAATTTTCTGTTCGCTTTCTCCAAACCATTTACTTAAAAGTTCAGGTCCTTTTACCGAAATGAAATTAACTCCGGCCTCATTCGCCAGTGCTTTAACTAGAAGCGTCTTTCCACATCCCGGGGGTCCATATAACAAAATACCTTTTGGTGGTTCAATGCCAATTCGCTTAAAACTTTCCGGATGTTTAATTGGCCATTCAACCATTTCTTTTAATGCCTGTTTCACATTGTCAAGCCCACCTATATCATCCCATTTAACCTTCGGAATTTCTACAAGCACTTCACGCATAGCACTTGGCTCAACCATACGCAATGCATTTTCAAAATCCTCTTTTTTAACAACAAGCTTTTCTATAACTTCTCTGGGAAGCTCCTTTTCTTCTTTCCATTTTATCTCAGGTAGAAGTCTTCTTAATGCAGACATAGCAGCCTCTTTACATAGAGCCCAGATGTCAGCACCAACATAACCATAGGTAACATCTGCAAGCCATTCCAAATCCACATCTTTATCCAAAGGCATATTGCGTGTGTGAATTTTGAGTATTTCTAATCTACCATTTCTATCAGGAACAGGAAATTCGATTTCTCTATCAAAACGTCCAGCTCTACGTAAAGCAGGATCTATAGCATTTATCCTATTCGTTGCAGCTATTACTATAACATTCCCTCTTTTTTTCAGCCCGTCCATGCATGTTAACAATTGCGAAACAACCCTTCTTTCAACCTCACCTGTAACCTCTTCCCTTTTAGGAGCAATGGCATCAATTTCATCGATAAAAATTATGCTTGGTGCATTTTTTTCCGCCTCTTCAAATATTTCTCTTACTCTTTTTTCACTTTCACCATACCATTTGCTCATTATCTCAGGTCCAGATATGGAAATGAAGTTGGCTCCAGATTCATTTGCAACAGCTTTTGCTAGCAGTGTCTTTCCACATCCAGGCGGTCCGTATAGAAGAACTCCTTTAGGTGGCTCTATTCCTAAACGTTCAAATAGCTCTGGATGTCTTAGCGGTAACTCAATCATTTCACGTACTTTGTGAATTATTTCTTTTATACCACCTATATCTTCGTATGTAACAGCAGGAACTCTTTTCTCAATTTGCAATTCCTCTGGAAGTTCTGGCAAAATTTCTAGTTCAGTTATATCTCCAATCTGTACAATTCCGCCAGGATCGGTGGAAGTAACTAAGAATCGCGTTTCACCAGGAAATGGTGTGAAGAAGAAATCCTCAAAATCGAATCCAAAAAACTCTTCGAAAACCGTTCCTCTTGGTGCTTTTTTTCTTACAACTGGCGATGGTACTATTATATCGCCTTTTACAACAGGGCGCATATAAATATTCTGTTTTATGAGGTTAGGACTCATATGAATAATTATTCCTTTTTCTGCAGGCGCGAGGACAACCCTTTTTGCCTCTTTCACATCAGCTTTTCTTATTTTCACATATTCACCAACACCAGATCCACAATTTCTTCGAAGAATTCCATCCATTCTTATAAGATTAAGACCGACATCGGCAGGATATGCACGCAAAACTATGGCAGCGGTTTTTCTACTTCCCTCTATTTCTATAATATCGCCTTCTTTAACTCCCAGCTTTTCCATGGCTTTGCTATCAATTCGAGCTATTCCTCTTCCTGCTTCCTCTCTAGCAGTTAGTTCTCCAACCTTTAATCTTATCTCTCCCTCTTTTTCACTCATATTTTCCCTCTATTTTTATTTCTTTTTTAAATTCATTAAACATTTTCTCTATATCACTTTCCTCTAAAAGTACCTTAAAAGTTTTCCAAATAACTTTATCATGCCATTCTTTTAGAAAATTAAATATCTTATCAACATCATCCTCAGGAATAATAAAAGATGATTGATCAACTTTTATATGTGGAATTTCATCAAGTATCCCTTTCCTTCGATAAACATATTTTTTTACCTTCATTTTATCTCCAATTTCTTTTCTAATTATCTGTTTCCAACCATATAGTTCTCTAAAAAAAGTATTCCTCTCATAGTGACTTTCAAATTTCCCTGTTTTAACCGAAAAGCAAATTAAAACAGCTTTTTTCTCTCTCATATTTTCACTTTTTAGATTACTTAAACACTAACTAATTTGTCATATAAGTATTTAAATTTTACTATTTATCGGGTAATAACAAAACTTTTTACTTTTTCATAAAGTTCTTTTGCAACTTTATTTTTTTCAAAATATTCTCTGCATGGCGCAATTAATTCATTCAACTGAATCGCAACAGCATTTTTCAGGTCCTGCGGATGTAGTTGTCCTTTAATATATGCTTCCCTTAGTTCTTCATAGGAACCAAAAGTTATATTACCACCATACTTCTGTGGTCTTTCTATAGTCATTTCTTTTTTCTCTCTAAAAATTAGATATTTACAATATTCAAGTAAAGGATTATAAATTTCCTGTTTTGGTGGACAGTAAGCACCATCAATTTTCTTTTTTATAGTTTCAAAATCATCGTGCATATAAATACATGTTTTTGGCTGCGACTTTGACATTTTTGATGCAATTATGGTTCCCTCTTTTGTCGCTCTTTTCTGTGGGCCCTGTAAACCTAAAAGGATATGATGATGTATTGCTATAGGTTTTTTCCAACCCAATTTTTCAGCCACATCTCTTGCCAACATATTTGCTCTTCGCTGATCCATTCCAAGTTGACATATGTCAACATTCATGTGAAAAATATCTGCAACCTGCATAGAAGGATATAGAAGCTGTGCCATGCTTAATTTTTCTCCTGCACTTCTTCCCATTATTGTGACTGCACGTCGCGTTCTGCTTAATGTAAGTTCTCTTGCTATTCTTAGTACTTTGTCCCAATAGTCGATTCCATCCATTATTTCAGAAGCCCAGATTATTTCTACTTTGTTTGTATCTATACCACAAGCTTTCCAAACCTCAATGAAATATTTACCAACCGTTTTTATATTTTCTAAATCCCCACCAACTTTGTTATTAATAAAAGCAAAATAATCTGCAAGATACAGCTTAAACCTGACACCTATCTTTAGCATAGTTTTAAGATTTGTAGCTCGTAAAAGGCCAAAATGTATTGGTGCAATTCCACTGGGTTCGAATCCATCATATGCCACAGGATGGGTATTTGTTTCCAATAATTCTCTCAGTTCCTTTTCTGTAACAATTTCTTCTGCAAATTCTTTAATCAAAGCTATTTTCGTTTCCAAATCCATATTTATCAATCATTTTATTAGTTAGTTAATAATTTTTATATTTTCTTAAAATTCTAGTTTTTTCTATTTTCTTTTTGCCAATCTTTCTTGCTTTCACATTTTGGATTAATACACATTCTAAATGGCCTTTTACCCTTTCTCCAGACTTGAATAACTGGCATACCGCAAATTTCACAATCTTTTTTTAAATATGTTATTTGACCAAATAGCGGGATAGGAAATGCCATTTTGCATTTTGGATAACTAGCACAACCAACAAATCTTTTACCGCTTTTTCTTGAAACAATTATTCTCAATTCACTGCCGCAGTTAGGACAAGTACCAATTTTCCTTTCTTCCTGCCTCGTTGCTATTAGACCTTCTAATAATTTTTTACCAATTTTACTTTCTTTTTTTTTGAATTTTTCAAGTATTTTGGTTAAAACTTTTTTCGCTTCATTTACCACATCTTCTCTTTTTACTTTTCCGCTGAAAACCAATTCCATTTGTTCTTCAAAATGTCTTGTTAGCTTTTCGGATAATATTTCAGGGCAATTTTCTTCCAATGCCTTTACAACAGCCTCACCTAGTTTTGTTACCTGAATGCTTTTTCCAAAAATATATTTTCTATCATAAAGAGTTTGAAGAATTTCTGCCCGTGTGGCTTTTGTACCAAGATTCCTTTTTTCTAGTTCCTTCAAAATACTACCTTGAGTATATCTTGCTGGTGGCTGTGTTTCTTTGGACAAAAGATCAAGTTTTACAACCTTTATACTTTGTCCAATCTTCAATTCTGGTAGTATGATTTCATCTATAGACATATAAGGTTCGTAAATTTTTATCCAACCAGGAGCAATTGTTCTTTTACCTACAAGCTTAAATTTATGCCCTGCAACCTCAAGAGTTACTGTATTGCTCTCTCTTACAGCTACATCGCCAAATGCTGCAAGTGTTCTTCGAGCAATTAAATCATAGATTTTTCTTTGTTGTGGTGTTAGTTTGCTTAGATCCGGTATTTCGTGCGTAGCATAAATAGCTGGATGTGCTGGGTCTGTTTTACTTCCTTCAACTGGTTTTAATTCTTTTTTCTTCAATATTTCTTCTGCAAATTTTTGATAAGGTTTTAGTTTGCCAAGAGCCTCTATTATTTTTTGATAACCTATACTTGGTGGCAGTTTTTGAGAAGAAGATCTGGGATAAGAGATATAACCTGCCTGATAAAGTGATTCGGCTATATTTAGTGTTTGTGTTGGTGAAAATTTAAATTGAGCATAGGCTTCTGATTGTAAATCGGTAGTGTTAAATGGCGGTGGCGGATTCTGTTTATATTCTTTCTTTTTCATATCTTTTATAATCGCATTTTTCCCTTTGCATGCTGCCAAAACCTTTTCCGCATCTTCCTTTTTAAGGATTTTTTCCTTTTCATAACTGGCAACAATTTTCTTTCCATCCAATTCGATATGCAATTCTAATTGCCAAAATGGTGTTGGCTTAAACTTTCTTATTTCCAGTTCTTTTTTTAGAAGAAGTGCAAGTGTTGGCCCTTGTACACGGCCTGTTGATAAAATTGCAAAACCTTTTTTACTACTATTTTTAAGTGCAAGTGTTAATGCACGCGTTAGATTTATTCCCCACAACCAATCGAGCTCATGTCGTGTTAGACCAGCTTCAACCTGAGAAAAGTTCATGTGTTTTTCCATTTTTTCATATGATTGAATAAGTTCATCTTTTGTTAATGTGGAGAAAACCATTCTTTTTGCATCATTAACACCACAAATAAATCTAAGGATATTATAGGCAATTACATCTCCCTCTGTGTCATAATCGGTGCAAACAATATAATCAGATGCATTTTCTGCCACATTTTTTATTACATCAAAATATTTTTTTGAGAATGCAGATTCTTTTCTAACTTCAAAGCTTGGCTTCCATTGTGATTCAAAAATTGGATAATTCCAGCCATTACTTTTTGCAGGACTTAAATTGAAAAGATGGCCAACAGCACAAACTATTATATGCTTCTTACCATTTCTTTCAAATTCATAATATTCAACATTATTTTCTGTTATCTTTTTCTTCAAATTTTTACCTTCGGCTAGAGCCTGAGCTATTTTTCTCATCGCATCTGGTTTTTCTGCAATCATTAAAATGCTACTCAATTTAAACACCGGTTTATAATTTTTAGGTTGTTGTATTTAAAAATATAAAACTATTCAATAACTATTGGATGTGGTTCCCTTTCCAGTTTTTCAATTCGAGTTTTTTCTATTGCAGAAATTTTTGTTTCTATTTGAATTATTTTATCAACAATCTCATCTATCCGTAAATTTAAGATATCAAAAAAGGCTTTTATATCATCAAGCCTTCTTTCCATTTCTTCAAATCTTTTTCCAAAATCTGCACGTTCAGTATAAAGTTTCAATTCAAATTCATTTCTTATACTTTTAAGTCCATCAACCATTAACTTAAACTCCGATTTACTTTTTTCTACTTCTTTATGCAAATTGGCCATGGATTCGATAATTTTATTTTTAATTATTTTAAATTCTTCCAGATGTCGCGCCGCCGCTCTTAAATCACTCAATTCTTCTGCCACTTTTTCTATAGATTCTATTTTCACTTTTTTCATTTCCTCCAAAACTTCTTCCGGTAAGCTCCTTAGCCTTTCTTCGGCAAGATTTATATTTTTTTGAATTTCTTTCCACTTTAGATTTAGATTTGCATTAAATAAGTCGGCAATATTTTTAATTTTTGCTTCCAAGGCTGTCGCATCTAGAGAAGCTAATTTCTCTTCAATTTTAGCTAATCTCTCCCTAATATCGTATGGTATTTCTCTTTCGGAACTATAGCTCTCAAGGGCTTTTTTCAATTCAATTATTCCAGCCTGTTCAACCATTATTAGATTTTCTAATGAATCGATTCTTTCACGCAGTTCCTTCATACTTTCCGCATCTAAATCTTTAACTTTTTGTAGAAGTTCGCCTACTGTTGCTTCCAAATCCACAAAACGCTTTTCAATTTGAATTAGGCTAAGTTTAAACTTATTCTCCATATCTTTTATAGGATCTGTCTCAGTCAAGCTCCCACTAAAACTAATTTATATATAGCTGATATTATACTTTTCTTTTCTTAACCACCAATACCATAGGATTATTATTACTAAAATCAAGCCCTCTCTCCAAAACAAATTATGAATTATATCTAAATATTGAAAGCCAATTATATGGCAAAATGTAACTGTTAGATAGATTCGGAAAATATTTATAAAAAATAGAGTCGGAAGTGCGAATGCTAAAAAATTTAATTTGCTTTTATTTTTTTTGAGCGGTGTGGCTAAAACAAGTGCAAATAAAGCATATAGGCTTTTCCACCCAGTGCAATCCATATCTATAGCAATTGTTCGAATGGTGTTATCAGAAAGAAGTGCAATATAATATCCATCTCGAATAGCATGATAGCCAGAAATTTTAAACATAGAATGTAATACTTTTGCTAAAAAAATTTGAAGTGAGGGAAAGGAAATATCAAAACGAATTATAAGATAGAGCGGTATAGCAAGCAAATTGAATTTTATGAGAAAAAATAAAATTGTAAATAATTTTTTTCTTGCAATTTTATTAAATTTTTTCTTTTTCATTTCTTTTTCCTTATTTTTTTAATCGCGTCGGCTATATTATCTGCATGCCCTTTAATCAATTTTATTACAATTTCATCAAAAATATTTTCTACATGAATTTTCGATGCCGCATCTTGAACTTTCAAAAATAATTCATGATAATTTTTATAGGCTTTGATACATGCAGCTAATGCGTCTTTTTGATGTCCTCTAATTTCATATTTTTTTACTATTTCATTTTTTTCAAAATTTGAAAGCGAAACTTCTGGATAAAAGATTTTACATCCCAATGACTTTGCAATTTTTTTTACAGATTCGGGTGGTGGATTAACATCTGAAGCAATAATTACTGGTTCACCGAACTTTGATATGTATTTTATTATTTCACTTTTTTGTGCATATCTTTTTGTCGTTAATGCAATTAGCCGGCCTCTTACATCTAAAATTGCTATTCCTGTATTTAATCCGGGATCAATTCCAACAATTAGCGCTTTAACCAAAATTTCACCTATAATTTTCAGTTAAAATTTTTCTAATTTTTTTTGCAAGCACTTTCCCTATACCTTTTACTTTTTTAAGTTCCTCCTCATCTGCACAAAATATTTTTTCTATAGTGCCAAAATGTTCAAGTAGTCGTTTAGATAGCACATTGCTTATTCCAGGAAGACTAGCCACAATTTGCTCTTTTAGTATTTTTTCGTCAAATGACTTTTTTCTAACTTTAAATCTTACACCCACTCTCTTTTCAGTTTGTTCTCTTTTTGCAATCCAGTAAATCATTTTTGCACTATCCAAAGAATTTTTGGTTGAAACCAGTGATATACCAAAATCGGTTAACAAAGCAGCTATAGCCCCTTTTAGTGCATTATCATTTATTTCTCTATTGGAATAACCTTCGATAATTATTATCGGTCTTTCAAAACTATTTTTCAATTTTTCTGCCTGTTCAAAAATCCTACCATCTATTATTGAACTTACAAAATCACTATGAGTTTTTCTTTCAATCCCAACTTTTTCCGAACAAACAAAATCACTAACTTCCAAATTTTGTTCAGTTACCTTTGCACCTAAAGTTTTTAAATATGAAATAATTTCTTTTTCTCTATAATCAGCAACAATTACAACTTTGTTTTCAATATTTAAAATTTTTTGACATTCTTTCATACTATCCAATCCTTCAAACTTTTTTTATTTCTTTTCTTCATATTATATAAAATTCCTTTCATTTTTCTTTCTTTATGTAGTGCGGCCCAATAATATCCTTCATCACGCGTATTTTTTGTTATAAGAAAAATTACTTTTCCTGCAACATGTCGCCCAACCCTTCCTCTTCTTTGAATAGTACGAATCTCGCTTGGAACAGGTTCATAAAAAATTGCGCAATCAACTGCAGGAACATCCAGTCCTTCTTCAGAAATACTTGTGCCAATCAATACATTAAACTCATTGTTTGCAAACCGCCTAATAATTTCAATCTGTTTTTGTTGGCTTAGTCCATTCATTTCTTTTGTTTTTTGCCCAATTAAAATTTCACACAATATGCCATTTTTCCTTAATATCTCACATATCCTATGGACAGTTGTTCTATAATTTGCAAAAATTAGTATTTTTATATCAGATTTTTCTTTAATCAAATTTCTAACAATTTCTATTAATTTTTCAATTTTCGGATGATCAATTTCAGATAGTTGGAAAGATGTTAATTTATTTAAAACCTCATTTATCTCTTTTCGAATACGTTTATCAACTTTTTTTTCACTTTTTTGTATTTTTTTTAAATATTCGAGGAGAGAGCATAGCCCCTGTGTTTCCAAAAGTTCAAGTGCATGTTCAAATTTAATTGCTTCAGCCAATTTTATTGCGGCCCACATTCTTTCATAATTTACATTTTTATCAAAACTTTGAATAATACTATTTTGCAACAAAAGAAGTTTCTTTTTTGAAATTTTTTTATCAATATAATCATGTTCTTTAAGCCATTCGAGCCTCTTTTTTATTTTTTCTTCCAGTAAAGATTTTATTTCACTAAATTGCGCTGGTAATTCCACATATATCCATTCTCTTTCCACAGGCTTAACGTAATCTTTTACATCTTTATCCAATTCGGTCCTTATTTCAACATTTTCAATAAAAAGGTTTCTATTTATTTCTTCAATTTTTTCATAAGTTCCGCCAGGAGATGCAGTAAGACCAAGAATTAGAGGGAACTTAGATTGCTTCATATATTCTTTTGCAATAAAAGTGTAGGCATAATCCTTTACACATCTATGCGCTTCATCAAAAACTATGAAAGAAAAATTTTCTAAACTCAGCCTATTGTCTTTTAAATCATTTTTAATAGTTTGTGGTGTTGCAATAAGAACCTTTCCTTTTTCATATAATATTTTTCTATCTGATGGTCTAGTTTTTCCGGTAATCAGTATAATTTCTTTTGGATCAATAAATGTAAGTTTTTCAAAAGTTGATTTGTGTTGCGCGCTTAAAGGTCTAGTTGGAGCTGTAATTAATATTTTGCTATTAGGAAATTTTTCTAGCCTTTTTACACCAACTAATAATGCGATTATGGTTTTGCCCATACCAGTTGGCAATACAACCAAAGTATTTTTGTTTGATGCAGATTCGGCTATGTTTTTCTGATATTCCCTTGGCTCAAATGCTGTAAAATTCAGAAGTGTCATTCAATTAAATTTATTTTCCAATTATGGTAATATTAACTTTTCTTTCTCTTGGGCCGTCTAGTTCTAAAAATAAAGCCCTTTGCCACATTCCTCTTAAAATCCTCCCATTTTTGACAGGATAGATTTGAGATTGACCAACAATTCCACTAGCAATATGCGAGTCAGCATTGTTATCTATTTCATTGTGACGATAGTTAGCATTTTGTGGAAAAAGCTTTTGTATAAATTTTTCTATATCATCCATTAAGCCATTTTCTGCTTCGTTTAAAATAATTGCTGCAGTTGCATGTGGCACAAAAATTAGACATATACCATTTTTAATTTTACTTTTTTTAACACTATTTTCAACTTTTTCTGTTATATCAATAATCTGTATTCTTCTAGATGTTTTTAATTGAAACTCATCATGAAAAACAAACATAGTTAAAATTAAGCATTTTAAAATATTAAGTTATGAAACTAGCTGCACTTTTTTCGGGTGGCAAAGATAGTACTTATAGCATATATTTAGCGCAAAAGGCAGGATATGAGATAAAATATTTAATTACCATGTTCCCCGAAAGTTCAGAATCTTTTATGTTTCACCATCCATGTATTGAGATAACAAAAATACAGTCAAAGCTTCTTGGAATCGATCAGATTGTGCAAAAAACAACAGGACAAAGGGATAAGGAGCTTAGTGATTTAAAAACTACTTTGGAAAAAGTAAAAAATAAAATAGACGGGGTGCTTTTTGGGACAATTGCAAGCAATTATCAAAAAAAGCACATTGAGCGGATTTGTAAGGATGTGGGATTAAAAACGGTTGCTCCACTTTGGCAAAAAAATCCTAAGGAATTATTAATAGAACAGATAAAAGAAGGTTTTGAGATTATTATTACTGGAGTTTTTGCAGAAGGTTTTGACAAAAATTGGCTTGGCCGCAGAATTGATGAAAAATGCATAGATGAATTGACAGAATTGAACAGAAAATATGGAATTAATATTTCAGGCGAAGGCGGAGAATATGAAACTCTAGTAATAGACTGCCCTCTTTTCAAGAAAAAAATTAAAATAGAAAAAGTAGATATAATTTGGGATGAAAAAACAAATAGCGGATATTTAATAATAAAAAATGTAAGATTAGTTGGCCGGCGTGGCGGAACCAGGTAACGCGCTCGCCTCGAGAGCGAGTGTCCTTCGGGACTTGCAGGTTCAAAGGGCTTAAGCCTGAAAATCCTGCCGCCGGCGTTTTAAGAATTTTTTTTTGAAATTCAAATATTGAATCAAATATTGAAAAAAAATAATTATTATTTATGAAAGGCATTTCCACAATCATTGCTGTTATTCTTATATTATTAATAACTGTTGCACTTGCCGGCTTTGCCTATCTATATATTACTGGCTATTTA
>Ga0105158_1000188_pt1 | contig 27905 bp, 28 predicted proteins | sample LHCtaG_FD_81567 | JGI IMG/M metagenome (GOLD analysis project Ga0105158, IMG submission 81567) | Hot spring microbial communities from Little Hot Creek, USA to study Microbial Dark Matter (Phase II) - LHC4sed_matched | ecosystem: Environmental > Aquatic > Thermal springs > Hot (42-90C) >...
ATACTCCTATACGTCAGACCACCTCTACGAAAAGCAGCAACATCGCCGTACAGCTTGATCCGAAGTTCTCGTGGCAGGTACCTTCTCATTTACTACACCTCCTCGCCGTCCCCCTCCGTCTCAACGTCGTATGTCCTCGCGAGTCTGTGGGGGCGTCTTGACCTGCTCTCTCCCAGAACCCATACTTGGAGGAATAGCAGGTGGTAGAATCCTGGGAACCCGCCCTTAAACGTCACTGAGACTAGTAGGCTGGACAGGGTCTCGATAGAGGGTAGTAGCTACACCTTGAGCCTCCCTTCCCACTTGTTGAACCCCGCTATCTTTACGTCTGCTCGTCTACTAATCATTAACCGCCTCTCCTCTGGGAAACTAAAAGCCCTTCGAAACCTCTCCAGCGGACTAGCCTCTTCAGCCCGCATCTCCAACATTCCTCGCCCTAGTCCCCCATATTTGATGGATAAGAGGCTAAAGAAGCTTCCAGAGATGGTTAGAGAGAGGCCATTTAAGAGGAGCGAGGTGGCGCTCCTCATGCTCGGCAGGATACTGAGCTGGGAGAAATACGAGATAGATAAGCCATTCTGAAGATTCACATGTCCCACCCCTCAGAGGCATAATAGCGAGGATTGAGGAGATGAAAACAAGAAGATAGCTGTGGGAGATATGTTATAGGATGGATATGGAGATGATGGATAGAAACGTACTATACTTCATTGAAGGGGTCTTCAAGGAACTACTACTCAGGATACATAAAGACATCTAAGGGCCTAGTACTGCAGAGAGATACTACGCGCCATCAAGCATAGACGGCGTCCAAGAAGAGGTTGGAGTAGTGAAGAAGGTGAGGTTAAAGATTAAGCGCCTACTAGGACTACAACACATCAGGATTCCTATACAACTGGACTTGTGGGGTAACGAGATATATTCAGGGGAAAAGGACAAACAACACTATATGAATACCCAAAACCAGAGACATTAGCTAATCGCTCTTAATCCGTTATTTGTTGGTGTTTATAGTTTTCTTAAAAAACGTGAGAATTTTCCTTAAGAACGACCCGAGCCTTTATCTATGCTCTTCAAAAACTCTAACGATTCCTTTACATGTTTGTCGGGGTTCTGTCCTTGAATAATCTTTCTGATCGTCCCCGACTCGTCTATAATGAAGGTGACTCTCTTGGACATGCCGAAGCTTCCAAGAATTCCGTAGGCCTTTGATGCCTCGCCGTCTACATCGCTTAGAAGAATGTGGGATAGTTTGTATTTCTCTGCAAATTTCTTATGACTCTCAATTTCATCCCTGCTTATCCCAAGTACCAGTACTCCATGCTTCTCGAACTCTGGTAGCATATCTCTTATCAGACAGTTCTCACGGGTACAACCCGGCGTGCCATCCTTCGGATAAAAGAATAGAACTATCCTCTTACCAAGCACATCCGACAAGCGGAGCGTGCCACCATCGCTTCTAGGCAACTCAAAGAGCGGAGCCTTATCTCCTACACTAACCATGATTTATAAAGAAGTCTCGTCCATAATCAGTATTTTCCAGCTACAAATTTTCCTGTAGCTCCTATACGATGCTACCCATAAGAATATTTTTTTCGTTTTGCCGCTGAAGGACAAATTGAATATATAGGGGTAATAATTTAATAAACTTGATGAAAAAGATAGGTTTTGCCGTAATAGGTCTCGGTTGGTTTGGCGAAAAACACGTACACGTGTTGTCTGAGCTTCCGAGCGTAGAACTAGTCGCGGTATGTTCTCGGACTGAATCAAGGGCTAGGGAGGTTGCGGCCAAGTACGGCGCAAAGAGATGGTATACCGACTGGGAGAAAACCGTTAAGGACCCTGAAATAGAGGCGGTCAGCGTAGTAACGCACGTCCCCGAACATAGGGACCCAGTAGTGCTAGCAGCAGAGGCTGGAAAACACGTCCTAGTAGAAAAACCAATTGCAGGAAACTTGAAAGATGCGGATGACATGATTGCCGCTACTGAGAAGAACAAAGTTCACTTCATGGTGGGACATATACTCCGATTTGAGAACCGCTATGCTCAGGCAAAACAAATAATAGAGCGAGGCGACATCGGAAAAATAGTTTCAGTATACGCAAGGAGAAATATTCCGGGAGGATTTGCTGCTCCACACCTAAGATATGGCTCTCCAATACTTCTAGACGCGATCCACGATACTGACATAATTCTCTGGTACCTAAAGGACAGCATCAGGAGCGTCTATGCGACTTGGTTGAATGTCCGTGGCTCGCCAAACCCAGAAATCACTTGGACGGTCTACAATTTTTCAGGAGGTACAAAGGGAGTATGCGAAAGTCTCTGGTTCCTCCCAGACAACACCGCATTCGCAATAGACGCTAAGATGGAGGTGCTCGGGACAGACGGCGCTGTGTATATAGATTGTGGGGACTCTGGACTGGAGATTAATGATAAGAAAGGAGTCAAGAGACATGACACTATGCACTGGCCGATAATCCACGGTGAGATTGTCGGTGCGCTAAAAGAAGAGATAAGTTATTTTGTAAAATGTGTATTAAATGACCAGAAGCCTAGCGTGGTTACGCCTAAGGAAGCCAGACATGCGTTAGAAGCAGTATTAGCAGCGGAGGAATCTGCTAGGACTGGAAGAATCATAACTCTATAAAAGCAAAAAGAAAGTATTTTTTAAATTATTTTGTATAGTTTCTCCTTAGTGTCTTTAAGGTGTACTAGTATGTCTTTGTCGTAAAATATTTCTGGCACAAGGTACCCATCCCACCCCATGGTTTTCAGTTTTTGAACGATTTTTTCATAGTTAATTGTGCCCATACCTATAGGTAGATGGTAAGGATAGGTGCCGTCATTATCTGTCAAGTGAATACAGTTGCAGAGTCTCTCTTGCAGCTCGTCAATGTACATCTCAGGAGGTAGATAAACGTTGGCATTCGCTATATCGAGATATGCTTTAACATTTTCTGAATTAACTTCATCGATGACCGATCGCATCTCGCCCGGTAGATTTATGAAATTACTTACCACCGTATTTTCAACTCCCAGCGTCACCCCGCGCTCCTCGGCATATCCTACGCACTCCTTTAAGCTTCTGACTAGGCTTGACCAGTACTGCCTGTAAGAGTAGCTAGACTTCATGAAGTTTGGCTCCTCGATTTTTCCAGGCACTACAAGTACTACTGATGCTCCAAGATCTGCGGCTAGGTCTATGTTTAGTTTATACCACTCAACTGCCTTAAGTCTTAGAGACTCTGTCTGAGAGGCTAGGTTATACTCAAATTCAAAGGTCGCCCAGTCTTTTGACGTAAAAGGAATGGGACAGGTCGATAATAGCTTAACTCCAAATGAATCGAGTTTTGATAATACCTCAGATTTTTCCCTTTTGCTGATGCTTTCAGGCCAAAAATGATTTTTGTCGACCCAAAGTTCCATGTATCTTATCCCTAGGTCACTAGCTACTTTCAGGCATTGATCAAAGTCATATCCAACTCTTACGAGCGTACCCATCTGCAGAGCAATATCCAAAGGTTCTCACTCGTCAAACTATAAGAAAGCACTTGAATAGAAATCTTTTGTTATGTCATTAAAGTTATTTTTTAAACTTAAATATGGGTTTTAAATCAACAATTACGAAGCAAGGCTAGGTGTTAATATGGCTAGTAAAGTAGTAATCAAAGACCTAACAAAACGTTTCGGAAACACTATTGCAGTAAACAAATTAAACCTAGAAATTAAGGCGGGCGAGTTTGTCTGTCTCCTAGGCCCATCAGGATGTGGAAAAACCACAACTTTACGTTGCATTGCTGGGCTAGAGAGGCAGGACGATGGAGACATTTACATTGATGATACTCTCGTGAATGACCTCTCGCCGGCAGAGAGGGACATCGCGATGGTTTTTCAGTTTCCGGTGGTTTATCCAGCAACTACTGTCAAGGATAATCTAGAATTTCCGCTTAAACAAAGGAAGCTCTCTAGAGATGAAATCAAGAGGAGAGTCAACGAGATTGCCAAGACGCTGAGGATAGAACATGTATTAGACAGAATTGCGTCAGATTTAAACATAGGCGAGAAGCAGAGAGTAGCTATTGGCAGGGCACTTATTAGAGAGCCAAAAGTACTATTATTGGACGAGGCTCTGACGAATCTTGATACTGAGATGAAGCTCTCAATGATAGCAGAATTAAAGAGGATTCATGAAGAGTTTAATCAGACAATTGTCTATGTTACTCACGATCAATCAGAGGCGATGATGATGGCTGACAGGATAGCAGTTATGAATCTTGGATTTTTGCAGCAGTATGACACTCCAGAACAATTATATTCTTCTCCTAGGAACCTCTTTGTTGCTGGATTCATTGGAAGCCCACCGATGAACTTCATCAATACAAAATACAATCCAGACAAAGAATCTATAGATATAAATAACTTCTCAATAAATGTCTCAAATTACCGAGAGATGATCAGGGGAAAGGCCACCTCTAATGAACTCGTTTTGGGATTCAGGCCAGAATATGCATCAATTCACAGGGTTTGTCAAAGGAGTGACCATTTGAGAGGAGAAGTAGAGATCGTCGAGCTACTTGAGGATCGTCTGTCCCTCGACATCAGGGTAATGGATCAGATAATTAAAGTCGTAGTGCCTGCAACTCAAGAAGTAGGTATTGGCGACGAGATATGCGTTGAGCTTAACAAGTTCCATCTGTTTGACGAGAAGTCTGGTGAGACTATAGTGTAGGTGAGAAATATGCCTGAAATTTATCTTGAAAATGTGGTTAAACGTTATGGGAAGCACGTAGCAGTAAATAACCTAACTTTGAGGGTGAACGACAAGGAGTTTCTAAGCTTATTAGGGCCTCCGGGCTCGGGGAAAAGCACATTACTAAAACTAATAGCAGGACTGGAAAAGCCCGACAGTGGAAACATCTACATAGACGGGAGGCTTGTCAATGAAGTTCCACCGATAGAGAGGGGCGTCGCCATGATGTTTGAGACACTTGCATTGTATCCACATATGACGGTATACGAAAACTTGGTATTCCCGCTACGAAAGCTAAACCTGAGTGAAGAAGAGATACGAATGAGAGTTCGCGAAACAGCAGAATTACTGCGAATTGACCACCTACTGGATAGAAAACCGGCACAACTAAGTGGCGGAGAGAGGCAAAGAGTAGCATTGGGTAGGGCATTAACTAAGAAATCAAATATATTATTGCTTGACGAGCCGTTGGGGCATCTAGATGCAAAACTGCGAGTCTACGCAAGAGTAGAGATAAGGAAGATACAGAAACTGTTAGGTCAGACGGCGATAATGTCTACCTTCAGCGTATTCGATGCTGCAACAATATCTGATAGAATTGCATTAATGAATAATGGAGAAGTACTCCAAGTGGATAGTCCTAAGAGCATATTCGAAAAACCCAGAAATATCTTTGTGGCCAAATGTGTAAGTTCGCTTCCATTAAATCTTATACCATGCAGAATAGATAAAAAACAAGATAGGATGTTCTTGTCTTCAGAAGGATTCGAATTAGACGTCACAAAGATTTCTCAGATGCTATTAGACAAGGTCGGCCAGAAAATAATCCTTGGAGTTAGGCCCTCAGTTGTCACAGTCAAGAGCTCTCCACCAGGCATAGAGGCCATCGTTGATACAGTAGAACCAATGGGCCCAGAAAGTATCTTAAAAATTAATGCAGGTGGAATTGACATGTTTGTTAAAGCGCCGTCGACAAGAGTTTATAGACGTGGAGAAAAGATCTGGGCAGAACCAATGCTTGAGAGAATCTACATATTTGACGAAAATGAAGAATTAATATATCCAAAATAGTAAAAAATTATTTAGGTTTTACTGGCTTTCCGGCCTTTGCCGACTCATAACTGGCGACGGTAATGGCCACTCCCTGTCTTCCGTCGAATCCCGACGCAACTGGCTCTTTATCCTTTGTAATGCACTCCACAAAGCTTTTTATCATTTCTAAGTCACAGTCACATCCATAGTAGTGCCAGCTCAACTTATCATTTGGCTTATCAGAACCTACGTATGAAATATTCTGTCTGAATGCGTCGAGTAGGATTACTCCCTCCGTCCCCAGTACCTCCATCGTTACGTCGCCCCAAGTATATAGCCCGGCTGCGTATGACCAGCTTCCGTCAATATGTCCGACGGCGCCGTTTTCCATAATCAAGGTAGTCAAGAAGTTATCCTCAACATTAATACTCTTGTTCACGTTCTTTCCTATCTCTGTATAAACCATTGCTGCCTCGCTATTCGTGTACCATCTAATAAGATCTGCCAGGTGCACTGTATGATCCATTACGGCCCCTCCTCCAGAGAGAGTTATATCAGTGAACCATCTCCTCAGTAGTGGTAAACTGGAATTGAGCTTATTTGTGCCTATTAATGCTACAACTCTCCCGATCCTCCCCTCATCAATAAGGTTCTTTACTAGGATCGACGTAGAGTGATACCGCATCACAAAGCATGTCTGGAATTTGACTCCTGCTTTTTCTGCTCTTTTAATCATGTCATCGGCATCCTCAACAGTAGTTGCTATCGGTTTTTCACACAGTATATGTTTCCTAGCCTCGGCAGCCTTTACAGCATATTCATGATGCTTGACATTCTCAGCTGTGATTATCACGGCGTCTATATCGTCTCTCTTTAGTAATTGGTCAAGGTTCTCGTAATAATTAACGTTAAATTTCTTGGAGAATTCCTTGGCTAAATCTTTGTCTTCTTCATACACAGCTACAACTTCGCAGCTAGGTAATTTCTTAATTGCAGCAGCATAATTATCGGCGTGGAAATGTGCTACTCCTAAGAACCCAATCCTAATCTTATTCATATTTCATCCCTCCCTCATGGGTAGGTTTACTGATGCATTTAGCTCGGAAGACTTGAGGGCAGCTATGCATACCTCTAGGCATCTGCGGGCTACTTCTCCATCAGTCATAGGTGTTTTATCATGTTTAATGCTCTCGACGAAATGCTTTAATTCTCTGTAAAATGGATCAACTGGAAATGGATGGACAGCAGGCCTCCATGGAAGAGTTTCTGGAGCAAATCCACCCATCGCCTCATTTGTTATTAGTTTGACAGGGACGGGTGATTGATTATCTAGAGTGATCATGCCATTTGTGCCGTCAACTTCAAACCTCATTGTGAATGGATACATCTTTGGCAGTGCCCAGTTCGCTTCTATTAAGGCTGTGCCGCCGTCTTCAAATCTTAAATTGATAAGTGCGAAGTCTTCAGCAGTTATCTCTTTATGGACGAGCTTCTTTACTACAGCATACACCCTCTCGACCCTCTTGTTGAATATCCACATTAAATAATCAACATCATGTATGGCTAAGTCAATTGCCACTCCGCCGCTCTGCGTCTTGTCAAGGAACCAGGGACTCCACTCGGGTATGGGGCCGCCCCTGAATGTCCTAGCGATTACCGGCTCGCCTATCATTCCCTGGTCAATCAATTCTTTTGCCTTCATGTACTCTGGGAAAAACCTCAAGACGTGTCCCACCATTAGTTTGACCTTGTTCTTTTTAGATGCCTCGATTATAGCGTCTGCATCCTTTAATGTCAGAGCGATGGGCTTTTCGAGAAACACGTGCTTACCCGCATTCATTGAGGCTACAGAATAATTGGCATGCGTGGAGGTTGGTGTGCAGACATCTACTATGTCTATATCTCTCCGTCTAAGTACCTCGTCGATGTTGTTATACGCATCTATTCCATATTTTTTAGCTACTTCTCTGGTTTTTTCTAAGTTTCTCCCAACTACTGCCCTCACTTCGCACTCGTCAATGTATCTCCACGCTGAGATATGTGTAGTGCCCATAAATCCGTAACCAATTACTGCTACTCCCAGTTTATCGGGCATATCCACCACTCTCGGCTACTTGAGTAGTGGGAGCTTCACTGGCCTATTCTCGTTGTAGGATATCATGGCAGCAAGCGCTACCTCGTGAGTATTTACTGCATCCTCGACATTACAATGCGATTCCTTATCCTTTATAATACAATCTACGAAATGATTCACTTCATGTTCAAACGGATGATGTCTCACATCGGCCGTATCTGGAAGAATCGTCGGGATTGTAACCCAATCGGTTTGTCCTGGAAACTTGCTTGGGGCCCATATCCTATTATTCACTATTGTCCCTCTATCCCCGAAAATGGTTATTGGGAAATAGTATGGACTAGCGCAGTCGAAATTAGAGTTGACTTTGCCTAAGGCACCGTTCTCAAATTTTGCGAGAAGCACTTCGAGCCCATAATACTCTAAGTCTTTTCCATATCTATGCCCGCCTGAATATGCGAATACTTCAGTAATCCTGTTGGCTTTTTCGGGGTCCTTACAGGATAACCATCTAGCGGCGTCAACTGCGTGTACTCCCGCGACCAAGAAGCTGCTTACTCCATAATCCTTTGTTTTTGCCCATTTCCAGCCTGTCCACCACTCAGCTATATGAGAGTTGTATCCAGTCTCGATGTAGTATACGTCTCCCAGCGCGCCTTCCCTAAGTAGTGATTTAACCGTCTCAAAAAGTGGGTTCCACCTAAGGACGAACCCAACCACCGTTTTTACTTTTGATTTTCTGACGGCGTCTCTAAGCATTTTTAATTGTTCTAGACTAATAGCTATCGGTTTCTCGACGACCATGTGTTTTTTTGCCTCGGCGGCAAGTACTGCTTGCTCGACGTGTAAGTGCTGAGGAGAGCATATGGCAATTATGTCTACGTTCGGGTCATCGACGAGTTTGTTATAGTCTGTATATATCTTAACATCCCTCAGTCCGCACTCCCTTGCTAGATTTTCACAGCTAGCAGCCCGTGGGCTCATTAAGGCCACAACCTTAGTATGAGGGTTTTTCTCAAATGCCGGTACGTACTGCGTTGATACCCAGCCACAACCCGCTATACCAACTCCAAAATGCCTATTCTTAGACATAATTAGGAACTATAAATACTGCAAAATAAATTTTTCTATAAAAATTAAGAAAAGTCTAATGAAGGCTTAGCACAACAATACTTTATATATTAGTATATATTATTTTAAATTTGCGTGAGGAAGTAATGGGACAAGAAAAAAATGTGGTTTCTAGACGCACATTTCTAGGTGCTGTAGGAGGGCTGGCCGTTGCTACTGTGGTTGGATGGGGACTTGCCGGGTACTATGCGTCACAGCCTCCAAAGGAGGTGGTTAGAACCGTTACTCAGACTCAAACAGTGACCCAGACAGTCACTCAGACATTGGGCGTTACCACTACTCCGCCGGCAACCACTACTACTCTTCCGCCTCTCAGCAAGTTTGTAGATATCGAGTGGGGAATCTGGAGCTGGGGAGTTGAGCTCTGCAACGACAACGCTAGGATCTTCAACGAAAATAACACGGACATGAAGCTCCACGTAACTGACTTGGGAGCAAACTACATGGCTAACCTGTTTGCAAGATATGCTGCAGGAGATCCTCCGGACATATATTATGCCACTCCAGATATAGCATACGTTGTCCAGTACAGGAAGTGGGCTGCTGACATTGAGGACTACTTCCCAGAGGCTAGGAGATATTTAGACGATATCTATCCAGGAATGAGAGAGTTCTACATCAATCCGTTCACCGGCAAAGTACATGGTCTCTGCTATTGGGCAGGTCCCTACGTATTCGCCTACAACAAGAGACACCTGACCGAGGCTGGAATAGGCGCCCCGCCCAAAAACTACGACGAGGTGGCAGAGCAAGCCAAGATAATAAAGCAAAAAGGAATATGTGAGTATCCAATCGGAGCGCTTTGGTCTTGGGGATTCCCTGCCCTCTGGTACATGATAATGCTGGGATATCACGAACCAAAGCCAGGAACTCATTTCCTCTTTGACGAAGACCTGAACCCGATATTCGACGATAAAGGCACTCCCTTCTTCGAGGCCGTAAAGTGGCTATTGGAGAGAGTCGTAGTAGACAAGACAATATCGCCAGGAATCAGGGAGTATGACGAGTCAGGAATAACTACGGCGTTGGGCTCTGGAACAGTCACCTTCTGTCCGAACTTACCAGACTACGACATAGCTGGCGCCAACGTGCCAGAGCTGAAGGAAAGCGGGAACATTACCATGTGTCTGAACCCAGGAACGGGCTACGCAGTGTATCACCCGACAAACTATAGCATCTCAACAAGATGCATGGAGAGAGGAAAAGATAACCAGATCGCCGTATGGCGTGTCATGCAATTCCTAGGAGGCAAAACCACAAACGCTAAACCCGACTTCGAAAAAGGAGAATACTTCGTCTGCAACAGGCTGATCAGACAGTATGGGGTCACGTCTGCTTATAGACCGGTAATGGAAGATCCGACAAACAAGGAGGTCTTAAGGAAGTTAAAGATAGATCCTGACCTTCTATTGGCCCAGTACGAGAAGCTGACGACTATACTCTGGAGAGATCCCGTCCTAACGCCCTGGTGGGCAGACTGGTTCAGCTCACCAAGCAGCGAGGCCGGAGGAAGAGTCAAACCAAAATTTGAAGAATTCCTGACGGGAGCCAGATCATATAGCGATGCTGAGATTTTGAACTTCTTAAAGGAGATTGCTGAAGACTGGAAGAGGGCCAGGAAGGAGGCTGGAATGTAAGGTGGCTTCAAAGACAGTGACGCTACTGATCTGTCTAATACCCGCTCTAACACCACTTTTTTTGTTTGGTTTTTACCCTCTTGCATATGCATTTTATCTCAGCTTTACATTCTATAATTTAAAATCCCCAATCGAACCATATTTTTATGGGCTCGGCAACTACGGAGACTTGGCAAATGATCCGGTATTCATTAGGGCTTTACAATCGACAGGCTTATTTGCCCTGATAACGGTGCCGCTAATTACGCTTATATCGCTTGGACAGGCGCTCCTACTGGCAAGCCAGTTTAAAGGAGTGAAATATTTCCAAGTCCTTGCACTACTTCCTTGGGGAATTCCCCTCGTTGTTAGTTCATCGGTTTACAGACTGTTCTTTGACTTTAATTTCGGGCTCTTTAATGACTTAATGGTTAAATTAGGACTCATTAAACAGTACGTTTCATGGCTGTCTATGCCCTGGCCTGCATTGTTTATCGTGGCGTTGGCACATGTCTGGGTTAACACTCCTTTGCCGACGCTTCTTATCTTAGCAGGTATACAGTCAATACCTAAGGAGCTCTATGAAGCTGCCATGATAGATGGTGCAAAAACCTTTTCTCGCTTCAGAATGGTTACTTGGAACTGGCTCAGGCCAATTATGCTGATAGTGCTGGTCTACTCTTCACTGAGTGCTTTATGGTGTTTTGACCCGATATATGTCATTACGGCCGGAGGACCAGCAGACTTCACGAAACTAATAACGTTCTACACCTATGAAAAGATGTTTAGCTATCTCAACTTTGGTCAAGCGGGCGCAATCACTATACTCGTCTTAGGATTGACGGGGCTACTAATCTACGCGTACTTCAGGGCGCTGAGGCTTGGACGCGTGAGATTAAGGGTGTGATGAGTCATGGCGCAGAACACAAAGAAAACTAACATCGGATTATACATCGCTGCACTTGTCCTCGCATCGTGGATCCTCTTCCCGATTTATTGGATGACAAACCTAAGTCTACAAACAGAGAAAGAGATATACAGTGTACCTCCATATTATTTCCCACCTAACCCAAACACAAATAACTACTGGTTCATCTTTGATATCGAGGCGGCCGTCAAATATTTCTTAGAGCAGGGGATGTCTTTATTCCTGTTTATTCCCGGTTCAATCAAGGAATTCCCAAGGGCCATCATTAACAGTGTAATCATTGCCACAGTAGTCATGGTTTATAACTTAATTGCCGGCATGCTGGGCTCTTTCGCACTCACTAGGATTAGGTTTAAGGGAGCGATGCCACTATTCTATCTTTCAATAGTGGGCAGGTTACTCCCACCAGTAGTTATAGCTGTTCCATACTACGTAATAATTAGAAGCATCGGACTGCTGGATACTTTACTGTCAGTAATTATGGTCCACATCATGTTCACGATGCCATTCACAATATGGATACTGAACACATATCTCCTAGGGATACCGACAGACATAGAGGACGCCGCTAGGGTCGATGGATACTCATACTTTGAAATATTAAGAAAGGTTACATTCCCAATAATTAAACCGGCAATCGTTGCAATTGCAATAACTTCATTCATGATATCTTACGGCGAATTCTTCTTTGCACTGTTATTGACTAAGACGGCTGCATCAAGAACGATTCCAGTAATTATCGGGTCAGCCATGTCTGAGCCAAGAGTCGTCAAAGGACTGATATGTGCAATGGGCGTACTCGCCATGCTGCCCGCCATGGTTATCATAATAATCTTCAGGAGATACTTGATAAGAGGACTAGTCGCAGGAGCAGTCAAGTAAATTTAAAAAGCATAAATTATTTTTTATTTTTTCTCAATATAGTGCTGATCTCTAGCGATGCATCGGTTCTTGAAGGGTTACGCAGTGTATTCCGCCCAAACCATAGAATAGTTCGCTGCAATTTACGGGCACTACTTCTTTATTACTGAGTGCTTCTTGGATAATGTTTATTGCTACTTCGTCCTCTTTGACGCCAAAGACTGGGACTAGTATATTTTTATTGCCTATGTAAAAGTTGGCGTACGTCGCCGGTACCTTCTCATTGAGGACCTCTACGTCGAGTGGAAGCGGCAAGAATAATAGCTCGAGTTCTAGTCCGTATCTTTCGATCCACATCTCTAACTCTCTTTTGCTTTCATTCATTATGTCCCTGTTAGGGCCGCTGTGTCTGTCATCCCATACTAGCAGTAATTTGTCTTTGTATACGAATCTGCAGAAAACGTCGATGTGTCCATCCGTGTCGTCACCGATAAGGCCTCGCCTTAGCCATATGGCTTCCTTAATTCCTAGATATTCATTCAGCGCGGTTTCGATTTTCCTTTTAGTGAGTCCGGGGTTTCTATTGCTGTTTAGTATTGATTCTTCAGTCATTATTGCTAGGCCTTCTCCGTTTGTATCTATTGCCCCACCCTCAAACACGATGTTCGATACGAATACTTCAGCGCCGGTATCTAGTAGTAGCTTCATCCCAGCGTCGTTGTCTTCTGCTAGGTCTGAATATTTTCCTCCCCAGGCATTGAAGATCCACTTGACGCCTCCAAGCCTATTTTCACGGTTTATTATGAATGTCGGGCCATAGTCTCTGACCCAGACGTCTACTGTTTTTATTTGACGGAAATCAACACCCTTAGTTCCCACGCCGTGCATTTCGAGCTTCTCTTCAACTATGCTGATCCAGCCTTCATCATCAATCATTATCTTGACTCTCTCATACCTTCTCAGCGCCTCAACGATGTCGCAGTAAGTCTCCTCGACTTTCGGCAATATCTTTTCAGGAAACGTGTCTTTATTCTTAGGCCAAGATATCCAAGTAGCCGCGTGTGGCTCCCACTCGGCGGGTAGGCGGTAACCAAGAGTTTTTGGATTGTGTTGAGTCATTTCCTGACTATTCTCCTATAAGTGTTTGGTCTTCGATTTTCTAAGAATCCCCACCCACTCCTGATTTTTTGATTAAGTTCTAGATCGACTTCTGCGATGAGTATTTCCTCCCCTTCTCCACCCATTACGAGTATTTTTCCAAATGCGTCGCAGACGAAAGAGCTTCCCCAGAAATTTATGCGTCCTTCCTTTCCAGCCCTGTTGACTGCTACGATGGTAGTTGCGTTTGATATGGCGTGGCCTCTATGGACCGTGATCCATGCATCCCTCCAGCTTCCCTCTTCCTGCGCGATTCCCTCCACAGTTCCTATTGCTGATGGATAGAAAATAATGTCTGCACCCATGAGCGTGTTGATCCTAGCGACCTCGGGAAACCACTGGTCATAACATATCGAGACACCGATATTTCCGATGCTTGTCTCGAAGACTCTGTATCCGAGATTTCCCGGAGAAAAATAGCTCTTCTCATAAAAACATTCGTCGTGAGGCAGGTGCATTTTTCTATACTTTCCGAGGAGCCTACCATCGGAGTCAAAGACTAGCGAGGTGTTGTAGAACCGCGTACCTGCATTCTCGCAAAGCGACCCAGCCACCAAGACTACGTTGTTTCTCCTCGCCGCCTCTGATAAAGATCTCGTAACTTCTCCCGGAATCTTCTCCCAGTGAGGAGGGCTGCCCCCGAGTTCTTGAGGAAAATAATGGGTCATGAAAAGTTCGGGTAAGCATACAACGTCTACCCCCCTCTCCGCCGCCTCGCTGATCATTAATAACGCCTTTTTCAGGTTCTCGGAAGGATTCTTAGACATCATCATCTGCAATAATCCAATATTCACTTTCATGTACTACCACTCAGAATCGGGAGAGTCTCTTGTTATAATCTTTATGCCTTAAACTAATGGTAGCCTTTAAAAATTTTAAAGAGCGTGACTTAAGTATCTTGCTATGCCTTTAGGGGAATCAGTCGGGGAGCAGTCACTAACTCGGCGAAGATTATTGATGATTCCCGGCCCCACTGAATGTTTAGACGAAGTGTTAGAGAGCATGGCTAGGTCTCCTCCTGCGCATTATATGGACGAATTTGTCCCAATTTATGAAGAAGTAATTAAGATGCTGAAGCAACTTTATGGTACTAAGTCAGACGTATTTTTAATTACTGGGTCGGGCTCGGCTGGGCTTGAAGCATCTGTAGTGAGTTTAATTGAGCCTGGTGACAAAGTTGTTGCCGATGATTATTACCTAAAATTTCTAGAGGTCGTCGGTGCTAAGGTAATATTGCTTGAGAGGGAGCGGGGAGAAGCAATTACGCCAAGCATAATTGAGAGGACTCTAAAGAAAGAGCATGGCGTCAAGGCTGTCGCCATCGCACATAATGACACGGCACAGGGCATAACTAATCCCATCAATGAGATAGGCGAGGTCGTAAAAAATTACGGCGCCCTCTTTATAGTTGATGCCGTATCATCATTGGGTGGGATGCCGATAAAATTTGATGAATGGTGCATCGACGTATGTTCGTCAGGTACTCAGAAGGCTCTCTCAGCTCCTCCCGGGTTGGCTCCCATAGCTGTAAGTGAACGTGCATGGGAAGTTATCATGAATAGAAAGACTCCCATCCCAAGTAGGTACTTAAACTTGCTTAGTTATCGAGAGGCAATTGAAAAACATGGTCAATGGCATCCAACACCTTTTACTACGTCAACATCACTAGTAGTGGGCCTTTATGCTTCTCTTAAATCAATTATGAGCGAGGGATTGGATAAAGTTTATGAGAGACATGCTAAGGCTGCATCAGCTGTGAGGGAGTCATTAAAAGCAGCTGGGCTTAAATTGCTGGTTAAGGACGAGAGATACGCGTCTAATACCGTTACGGCAGTTATTTGGCCTGAAAGATATAGCTATGAAAAGTTCTGGTATCTTTTGTACGATAAGTATAGAGTAATGATTGGCAATCCTCCAGTTCAATGGGTATCTTGGCCGATTTTTAGAGGATGCTTTAGGATAGGACATATGGGCAGAACAGCGAAGCGAGATCACATAATGTATACAATCTCAGCGATAGAAAATGCTCTTCTCGAGATTTCGTACCCAATCAAGACAGGAACCATGACGGAAGCAGCAGAAAGGATATTAACGTAATTGCTGTTGTTTATACATATAAATCGCTTCTTACTCATCAGATGGGAGAGATGCTCATGGATGTGTTTGAGCAGTACTTTCTCGCTATGCTTGTGCTGCTCGTCTCAGTCGTGATAGGCCTTGCAATCCGCCAAACCATGAAATACCTGCTGAAGAGATGGGCCGAGCGCACTGAGACAAAGATAGACGACATAATCATAAATGCGATTAAGAATCCGATTATAATTTGGTTCTTGTTGGCTGGAATTTACGGTGCGTTAACCTTTGTTTCTATTCCGTCAGACATTCTGGAATATGTGGAGAAAGGAGTTTTGGCGTTGATAATTTTCTCGATTACATTAACGCTTGCCAACATCACGAGTGGGCTCATTAAGTATTATGGAACGAAGCTGGGCGTAACGCTTCAGGTCACAGGACTCGGGCAGTTCCTCGCAAAGGCCGCTATAATATCGATAGGCATAGTCATCCTTCTCGCAGAGCTTGGAATTGAGATCACTCCTCTTATAGCCTCGCTTGGCATCGGCGCATTGGCAGTAGCGCTCGCCCTTCAGGATACTCTATCCAACATCTTTGCCGGATTCTACATCTTGGCCGATAGACCGATAAGGATTGGTGACTACATCATGGTCGAGGGTGCGGGTGAAGGCTATGTCATAGATGTTGGGTGGAGGTCGACAAAGATCAGGACGCTCCAGAACAACGTGGTAATAATTCCCAATAAGAAGCTCGCAGAATCAGTCATAACAAACTACTATCTGCCCGATAAGCCGGTGTCTGTCCTCATAAACATAGGAGTCAGCTACAAGGAGGATCCGGAGAGGGTTGAGAAGATTCTCCTCGAGGAGGCATTAAAAGCGTCTAAGGAGATTCCCGGAATGCTGGAGGACCCTGCGCCATTCGTGAGATTCCTTCCAGGCCCAGGAGAATACTCCCTCAACTTCACCATAATTTGCAGGGCGCGAGAATTTACGGATCAATACTTGATAAGGCATGAGATGTACAAGAGGATATTCAAGCGGTTCAGGGAGGAGGGAATCGAGATCCCATTCCCAATCCGCACGGTCTATCTCAGAGAAGAGGGAAAGAAAAGAAGACGCTAACTTGTCCTTCAATAATTTTTGAACCTGCTTGCTGAATAATTATTTCTTCTCTCTCGTTGAGTCGATGACCCACTTGAGATAGGCTTCGCTGACTTTATCTGCTTCTATCTCTATGAATTCTGGAACTTCGTATGGATGTTCCCTCATAACTACTTCTTTAAGCGTCTCTGCCTTATCCCTCGTAGTCTTGAAGATCAATAATACCTCGTCTGACTCTTCTATGTTTTCTTTCCACCAGTAAATAGAGTTAACTTTAACTATGTTTACGCAGGCTGCGAGTCTGCGGTTGATTATGCTTCTACACCATGCCAGATAGTCCGACTCAACGGGATACGTGACTAAGACTATGGATAGGCTGGGCTCTGAGGTATTCGTGCTGGTCATTTACTTCGCCTCGCTCCAGACTCTTTCAAACTCCGCCCTAAACAGCATAGCCACCTCCTCTCCACTTATCACGACTAGGTTCTCGTCGTTTCGGTCCTCCGCCGCTATTGACCAGTTATAGCTCCCAGTAATCACGAGCTGGTCATCGATGACGACGAATTTGTGATGCATCAAGTCGGAGTTTCCGTCAATTTTTACATCTACTCCAGCATTCTTCAGCCGCATATACTCCGAGCCCTTAACGTTAACTTGCTGTTCCTCGATAACGACCTTTACGTCGACGCCCCGGTTTTTAAGCTCTATCAACGCATCTGCTAAGAAGTCACTCGTAAATGAGTAGACAGCGACGTAGGCGTAATGCTTAGCCGAGCCTAAAAGCTCAGCGATCAGTGTGTCACATCTCTCAGGTCTAGAAAAGCAGACATAATTAACTATTCCCGGCGCCTCGCCTATTGGTATTGTGATCGTATGGGTTTCATGAATGGTAGTCGTTGCTGTGATCTGATTAGTAGTAGTGATGCTGGTCGTCTTTATGAGCGTCGTGGTTCTGAGCTCTGTTAGAGTGATCGTCGTTCCTGTTGTTGTGGCTGTAAATGCGCCGAAGATTAATCCAGCTATAAATACAATAATGACGGCTATAGCGGTTGTCGCTTTCATGAATATAGTTTTTGACTGGAGCTTTTATAATTTATGGAAGCGTGACTATGGATTTTACTTGGCACGTCATTCCTAGCTCTTCTCTCAGCTTCTCGGCCATACCCTCGATCATCGCTATAGAAAATACACCCACGATGTTTCCTCCCGCCCTCTCGGTGAGTTTTGCGAGAGTGACTGCGGTCTTGCCGCTTCTAATAAGGTCATCCACTATCAATACGTTTTCACCCCTCTTGATTGCTCTTCTAGGAATGTATAGATACTCGATTATTGGTGGCGTCCTTATTATTTTTTCTTCGAGGCAGTCCCTGACACTCAGATCTCTCCGCTGCTTTGCTATAATGAGTTCGACGTTAAATTCATTAGCTATTTCTACTGCTACAGGAATTCCGTCCGCAGCAACTGTGAGGAGCTTATTCACGGGAACATAGCTAAACTCGTTGAAGGCAACCTTCCCGATAAGTTTTTGTAGCCTGATATCCTTCACGACTTCGTAGAGGTCATAGAACCCCTCTTCTGTCTTTATGATTTTACCTCTTATCATGTCCGCGAGCACCTTCTCGCTGAATAGCGATATTATTCGTTCTGACCGACTTCTGTTAGGCAATACTCTGCCCTTTACATACCTGCTGAGCACTGATGGCGGCAGGTCAAGCATCTCGGAGAGAGTCTTGTAGTCGTATTTTTTCTTGAGTAGTCCTAAAACCTCGATAGCGTTTAGCCTAAGCTTGAGGACATCTATTCGTGATTTACTGTCCAACTTTTATACACCGCTTTGATAACTATCTCTTGTCGGTCGTTGAGGAATTTATACATTTATGGAACGAAGCCTGCAACTCGGGCGGGTTTATATCATAGTTGAATCGCTCAATACATGAAGCCTAAATTAGTAATCTCGAATGAAGAACGGTGTTGAGGGTTGGACTGGCTTCTACTCGCTGTCGAGCTGATGGGGCTAGGAGTAGCTGTTGGGGCCGCAGGCACGCTAGTGGGCATCGGCGGCGGATTTATCGTAGTGCCAGTCCTCCTAACAGTATTTCACTTCGAGCCAGGAATGGCCGCTGGCACGAGTATGGTGCTCATTTTCTTCAACTCGCTTTCCGGATCTATTGCTTACCTCAGGCAGAGAAGAGTCGACCTGCTAGTCGGCATATGTCTCGCACTCTCGACAATTCCCGGAACAGTCATCGGTGGACTCGCCGTCAGTTATTTCGACACGTCGAGTTTTAGACTTGCGTTTGCCATTCTGCTCCTCTCGGCGGCGCTTTACATGATGTTTAGGCCATCGCGTCTTGATGGCAATGCAAGGTTAAGAGTATGGGGCACTCAGCGGAGGCTCATAGATAATACTGGCCGAGAGTACTTGTACAGGTTTAACATCCCGCTTGGATCTGTGATTAGCTTTTTTGTCGGAATCTTGGCGAATATGTTCGGTATAGGAGGAGGAATAATCCATGTTCCAACGATGATTCTTCTTTTCGGTGTTCCCACACATATAGCGACGGCTACTTCCCACTTCATACTGATGGTGACTTCGTTATCAGGCCTAAGTGTACACTTTCAGCTTGGCAACATTGATTTGTTGACTGCTATTCCGCTTGGGCTCGGCGCGGTCGTGGGTGCGCAGATTGGTGCGAAAATCTCGCAGCGGGTCAGGAGCAGGACTCTTGAGCGTATTTTCTCGGTCTTCCTTATGGCCTTAGTTGTCAGGCTAATTCTCCAAAATGTTATATAGGCCGATTTCTTGGTGATGCAGGGGCCCGCCCGCTAATCGGGGTGCATATTGGCTTGGTAGAAATTGTATGCATAGGAGAACCATTAGTACAGTTCAACGCAGTGACGCCTGGGCCTCTGAGGAATGTAAGTCTATTCGAGAAGCACGTTGGAGGTCCGGAGACGAACGTTGCAGTATGTGTCAGGAGGCTTGACCACTCCTCAGGGCTAATTGGAAGAGTTGGCGACGATGAGCTAGGCCACTTCGTTGCAGGTTGGCTTAGAGGAATCGACGTCGACACGTCTTATCTAAAGATTGACTCCTCGGGCCCTACCGCTATCTGTCTTGTACAGCGTGGATACCCAATACCAGGCAGGAGCAGGGTCTATTACTACAGAAAGGAATCGGCGGGGAGCAAGCTTGCGCCTGAAGATGTTGACAGAGAATTCATAGCGGAAGCCAGAATTATATACCTCTCTGGAGTAACGCCAGCAATCAGTCAATCCGCAATGGATGCATGCCTAAAGGCAGTAGTGAGTGCTAGGGAAAACGATGTCTTGATATCGCTTGACACTCAGATTAGGCCCCAGCTGTGGGCGTCGCTCGATGATGCAGCATCAGCAATTATGAAATTCATAGAGTTTACCAACATACTCTTCACAGACTTAGGAGACGCCGAGGTACTGATAGGCGAGAACAGCCCTGAAAAAGTCACTCAAGTATTCAAGAGCTTGGGCGTAGAGGTCGTCGTGCTGAGGCTTGGTGAGCGTGGAGCCATCGCTGCTAGGGGATCTGAGCTGGCCGAGGCTGAGCCCCTCCCAATAACGGTGGAGGACCCCCTCGGCGCTAGTGACGCGTTAGCAGGCACCTTCTTATCATGCCTAGTAGAGGGACGAAGCCTCTTCGAGTCTCTGAGAAAATCAATGATTTCGTGGTCATTAGTAGCGTCAACTCGGGGCGAGCAGGAAAACCTCCCCACTAGCAGGGACCTCGAGGGCGCATTTCGAGCACTCTACCCCTAATCACCATTAAGTATATGGCCAGTGATATGACTATCCATGAGGCGTAGGCGATGGGGCCTAGTCCGGCAACTTCTCTCGGCAGGTCGGTGGTCAAGATGGTTAATCCCCAGACTGCATTTATGGAGCCGTGTAGAGATGCTGCAGGCAATACGCTGGAAGAGATGCTTCTTACGAATATGTGAGGCAATGTAGCAGAGATTGTAAAGACAATGAATAGAAAGACGCCGGCAAATCTATTATCAGGATAATTGTGTCCTAATAGTATTATTGCCGAGGCGTGCCAAGCTCCCCAAATCGCGCCCACGAGTATCGATGACTTGACGAGGCCCATGCCGATTGACTGGAACCTATCCAGTAGATAGCCCCTCCAGCCAATCTCCTCGCCTAGGGCGAAGACCGCGTTGAGCGTTAGAGAAGCAATGTACGCGTTGAATAGCGTGAGGGCCATGAAGGCTGGAATATCAATCGAGGAGATGGATAAGAGACTCGTTATCTGCCTCATTGTAAATGCTCCAGTACCTATGAGTATCGCTAGGTATATTGATAATGCTACAAAAGTGATGAAGGGAGCTGCAAGATAGACAATTGCTACCCGTCCATTTATTCGTAAATACTTCTTCAGCAGTGATGGGCCTCCCACGATGAGGGCGGCAGCCGTGGGTGTATACATCCTGATGAACCCCCAGACCAGCGTGCCGGTAGTGTCTTGAAGACCCTTAACGACGTAGAACGCGTAGTCAACGATTAGCGCGAGGACGATGGCGATCAGTGAAAAAATAACTATGTTTCTAAGGTCCTTGCCGTCAAAAATAGGCATAACTTACGTATGTTTATCGGTTATAAAAGCATAGCTCAAGTAGCGTTCAGGATAAAAATAGGCATGAGGAGATTTTAGCTGGATGCCCACCGTAGAAGACGTGTTGGAGAGAGTTATTGAGTTGGTCGAGCCGAGCGAAGAAGAGAAGAAAAAGCTCAGCGAGATAGCATCAGCGTTGCTTGAAGTATGTAGAAGAAAGTTCTGCAATATTGAGGGATTTGTAGAAGCGTCAGTCGAGGGCTCGGCGGCTAAGGACACCTGGCTTAGAAGCAAGCCCGAGATAGACGTATTCATCCATTTCTCCCCTACGACTAGTCGTGAGGCCATGGAGAAGGTGATCATTGAGCTTGGAGCAGAGGCGGTTCAGGAGATGGGCGGACGCAGTAGGCTGAGGTATGCCGAGCATCCATACGTCGAGGGATTTATGGACAACATAACGGTAAACATAGTTGGCTGCTACAAGGTGTCGGCTGGGAAATGGATAAGCGCGGTAGACAGGACTCCGCATCATACTCGCTATGTAGTTTCTAAGCTTACGCCAAGGCTTAGGCGAGAGGTCAGATTGTTAAAGGGCTTCTTGACCGGGACAGAGACCTATGGAGCCGAGATCAGGGTCGGCGGATTTAGCGGATACCTATCCGAGCTCTTAATAATTCATTTTGGAGGATTTTTAGAACTATTAAAATCAGCCTCAGGCTGGAGGCCACCAGTAGTAATTGACATCGAGCAAAGATTATCGCGGAGAGAAGCCCTCGCCCTTTTCACAAACTCGCCTTTAATTGTGGTCGACCCGGTCGATAAAAACAGGAATGTGGCCTCGGCGGTCACGCTTACCAAACTTTCAGAATTTATACTCGCATCTAAGATTTTTCTCGAGAGTCCCTCAATCAGCTTCTTCACCGGTGGGTTTACGCAGAAGCCTAATAGTCTCGAATCGCTGGCGGAGAATAGAGAACTATTTGTAATAATGTTTCGAATAGATGAGTATGTTCCCCCAGACGTTATTTGGGGCGAACTTCGACGCTCAGCGGCAGGAATAAAAAAGAGGCTCGAGCTGGCTGGATTCAATGTCTATAACTATGGCATAGATGAGCGTGAGGGCTCAATAGTGCTGGCGTTCGAGCTCGATAAGATTAATCTCCCGTCTAGATTCGTGCATAGAGGTCCACCTGTCTGGATGAGAGACGCTATAAGATTCGTAGAGAAGCACCTCTCGAGCCCAGATACTGTGGCGGGGCCATGGATTGAGGGTGAGAGGTTATACGTCTTGAAGAAGCGGGAGGAAACCTCGGTAGACGTGCTCCTAAAGAGGTGGATATCTCAGGGCGAGGTATCAATATCCAGGCAGCTAAACGAGGCTTTCAGTTCCTCAAAGATGGTTGCTGGGTGGCGTGAAGTTATAAACATGTTGGGGTCAGGGATACATGCTTCCTTCCTGGCCCGCTTCCTCTCGTCTAGGCCAGCATTCATGGAAGCTTTTGGTAGGAAGGAACAGGCTTGATCTCGATTAAGAAAAACCTAGAAGTCTCTATGCCTGTATCTTTGAGTGAATTGGAGCGTGACGAGCCTAGGCTTCTTCAACTCTCCTATCCCAGGCCTGACTCTAGTTATGCATTGACGATACTAGGCTCTCTTAGACAACTCGATGTTGATGGCGTGTGTTTTGACCCGATGGGTAAAATAGTCATGGTTGGTAAAGGATTTAGGAACATAGTAGTAGCATGCATGCGTCGAGGAGAGATAGTTGCCGCCAAGATAAGAAGAATAGACTACGTAGTCAAAGACGCTGCGAGGGAGGCAGCCATGTTTAGAATGGCGAACGAAGTTGGTGTAGGTCCGAGACTATTGGGAAGCCACGGTCCAGCCCTAGTGATGGAGCTAATCGATGGTGAGGACTTGACGTCCTGGCTCTTAAGATTGCCTAAGAACGAACGAGAAGAGGCGCTCATAGTGTTATCTGACTTGCTTAAGCAGTGCTTTATGCTGGACCGGGCCGGCATAAATCACGATGAGCTGAGTGATGCGAGTAAGCATGTATTGAGGACTGATAGGGGTGCCATAATATTGGACTTTGGGTCAGCCAGGATAACTAATAGGCCTTCAAACTTGACATCGATAATTAACTATCTTTTTCATGGCCCAATCCGTCAGGTCTCGCTGGAGACATTAGGTATGAGAAAACCACCAAATGAATTATTAAGAAGGTATAAATCACTTCTTTCTTGGGATGTGTTCGAGGAGATACACCGCGCTGTTTTGGGTCTAAGATGTCGGAGGGAGGTGCGAAACTCATATCCTTAAATAATGGCGGAAGTATTTTTAACATATCGGTGTTATATCGAGGTGTCCGAAAAAGAACCAAGCAAGGAGGCTGAGCTCCTAGAATGCCTATGCAGAAGGTAAGAATAAGGCATAGCGTCTTGTCAGCCATTGGAAACACGCCGCTAATAGACCTCACGGAGATCCTAGAGATTCCGAGAGGCGTGAAAGTGCTTGGGAAGGCTGAATACATGAATCCAGGTGGCTCTGTCAAGGATAGGCCTGCGCTCTACATAGTCACCGACGCGCTTAGAAGAGGACTGCTAGGACCTGAAAGGAAGATCCTCGATGCCACGTCGGGCAACATGGGAATAGGGCTGGCGCTCGTTGCAGCGGCCTACGGTATACCATGCAGATTAGTGGTGCCCGGCAACATAAGCGCCGAGAAGCAGAAAATCCTGAGGCTCCTAGGAGCGGAGTTAGTAATCAGCGATCCACTAAACGGCATCGACGGCGCGATCAGAAAAGCACGCGAGATCTATCAAGAGAATCCTGAACAATACTTCTACGCGAACCAGTACGACAATCCAGCCAACGTTAGGGCTCACTACGAGACGACCGGCCCAGAGATATTGGCCCAGACCGATGGCAAGATAACGCACTTCGTCGCAGGAGTAGGCACGTCAGGAACATTGATGGGCGTAGGTAGAAGGCTCAGAAAATCCAAGCCTAAGGTAAAGCTAATAGAGGTCCAGCCGGACGAGCCTCTCCACGGAATAGAGGGCCTAAAATATATGGAAAAAGCCATTAGGCCCGCAATTTATGAGCCGGGTTTTGCAGACGAGCTATATAGAATAAAGACTGAGGAAGCCATGAAATACGCGAGACATCTATCTATGGCGGGCATATTGGCTGGTCTCTCCTCTGGGGCTAACGTCGCCGCCGCTGCTAGAGTTGCAAACGAGTTAAAGAGAGGTGTCGTCGTGACAATGCTTCCTGACGGTGCAAGCAGATACATAGATTTACTCATGTCTGAATAGAATTACGAGTATGGGAGCTGAGACATGGTCGTTAGGATTCCACGCAAAATAATAGAAGAGATGTCTCTACACGCGGTCAATACTTATCCCGAAGAAGGATGTGGATTGCTGATTGGCGTCACTAATTCTGGAGTGAGAGAGATAATAAAATGTATACCTATGCCAAACGTCTACGCCGGGCCCAGACACAATCGATACTCGATTGACCCCCTAGAATACATGAAGATAGAGGACCAACAATATAGAGATGGACTCATGGTGCTGGGCGTATTTCATAGTCACCCAGACGCTCCCGCAGTACCAAGCACGTATGACCAAGAACACGCAGTCCCGACCTTCAGCTACGTCATACTCTCAGTAAGAAAGGGAAGGGTGGAAGAGATAGCTGCGTGGAGAATGGACGAGTCTACCTGGAGATTTGAAGAAGAACAGCTCGAGATAGTTTAGCCAGCAGTCCTCGAGAATCATTATCTTTGGCGATAGACATGTAGCTCCTCACCTGTCGACGAAAGTATGACTCCGCCTATCGCTAGCTTATTTATTGTATCGCTAAAAGGCGTGTAGATTCTCGCGGCCTGTCTTTTCGAGTCTATGCCCATGAATAGTGCGAGGCTTAGTACGGAATCATCACCACCCAACACGTATGAGACTATTCCTACCCCGATATCTGATAAGTCAAGTCCTTCATGCCCGACGAGTTTTTTGGAAGCCGGGCAACTACACTTCTCAGCGTCCATAACAACCTCAGTTAAGTATTCAGCGATGCTTAGATAATTCTCCCCCTCCTGTTCAAGTATCTTAAAGCTGATCCAGCTGAGGGGTATAGTCCTCAGCGACGCACCCCGTAGAAACCTTGCATAATTCATCTCCCTTATCAGTCGTCGCGCTTCTTGGCTTCGAGGAGCGACAACTTTAGGAGACTCTAGCCTAACAGCCTCTGCGCCTGAATTATTCACTGCCTCTTCAAGTAACGGTCCAGGCTCAGCTCCTAGGAATACGACGTGACTGGGCGTTGCGTAATTCACAAGGTTTGCCTTGTACCAGTCAGCAGCCCCCTCACTCACCCATCCGTCAGTATTTATCAATACGCAGCTGTCCTTCCTCTCGCTTAGGAGAATCTTAGCCTTATCCAGCGCCTCCTTAGCGTTGTATGATGGTGAGGTATAGCCAAAGGGATAGATCTTCTCCGGCCTAATTAGGTGGAGAGAGGGCGTGGTCTTAGAATACTGCACAGAATTGGCCATCGTCGTGGGTGGACAGATATCGGACTGACCCACGTCTAGGTCAATAATCACCGTCTGCAAGCCTCTCTTGACCGCACGATTATGAAGAAAAGTCACAAGTGATGTCTTGCCAGAATCCACGCCTCCGACAACTATTACACGGCTATTCATTCGTATAGTCTCTGATAGGTCATGCCAAGAGTCTGGAATGGTGTCGCCGTCAACTAGGTTGAGGGAATGGCCAGTGCCGAGCGAGAGCTCGAGCTCAGCGTCGGTCAACGCGTGGATCGGCAGGACTCTCCAAGGCCTAGAAATCAATGTCTCTCCTCTCCTAGGTCTGTGCCCAAAAACTTCCACTTCTCCATCCATGACCCTAGCGGAAGCTGGGCCGCCCAGTAGCAGTGTCTTTCCACGATTTAGTGAATATCTATTGTCAGGCATCCTTCTTCACCTCGATCTGACACTACTCCCTATTTGTTTTCCTTTCTTCGTAGCTTAAAGAACCAGCCAGTCTCTTCCTCTCCGCTTCTTATGTTGATGACCTTAACGCTGATTGTGTCATCCTTAGATATGTCTATCACGTTGAAGCTGTTACCTAGCCTCCCCCTAGTCCGCACTGATGCTACTGTCCCAGCATTGACAAAGATGGTGCCGTTAACCTGCATTGCGTTCCTAACGTGTCTATGCCCCATCAACACAAGGTCAACGCCTGCGTCAAGAATCACCTTTAAAACATCTCCAGCATCCTCGAGAATATCCTTTTCCCTGCCAGCGAAGGGTACAGGGATGATGTGGTGATGTAGCACGAGTATTTTTAGCACGCCGTCGGGCAGTGCTCTAAACTTGCTGGTGATTAGTCCCTGTCGGTGCCTACCAAGCCTGCCATTATCAGAGTCGGGGACTGCGCTGTCTAGCAGTAGGAAGACCGCCTTGCCTATGCTTGCCTCGAAGTCTACTGGGCCTATTATCTCCTTGAAAAGCGAGTCGCCATTATTTCTCTCGTCGTGGTTTCCTGGCGCTATTAAGAGTTCGTAGGGAATAGCTCCAAGCTTCTCTGAGGCTAACTCATAGTCGTCCAGCACGCCATTGTCAGTGATGTCTCCGGAGTGGACGATCACGTCGGGCTTTGGCTCCAGCTTGGCTATGAGTGAGACGCATCTATCGAGCATATCTGGAAGATGCATTCCGAACCTAGTGATATGAGTATCAGAGATGTGGGCTATCCTTAGCTGCAAGTCGCTCATTGCAAATCCTATTATCAGCAAAATTATATATTAAATATATACTAATTGCTCGCTGATATTTATAGCCTTTCTTGGCCCATTGGGTATCCGTACAGCGTTGTTTGCCCTTTCCCCTGAATACTACTTCGTTATCCCACAATTGCTGTGTTTTAGGCCTATTTTATTTCTTCTGTCCCTTTGAGATGGATGGCGGGGCCGCGAGGAGATATTAGCGAGTCTGCTAGAGTGACTCGTGGGGGAGGTGGGCGGGTGGTGAGGTACTACGCTGACGTTCATAGAAAGGCGAGGAATGGCGAGGGCTTCAGGATAGCATACACCACTGACGGCGTCTCCTTCAAGCATGCAGATAGCTTTGACGAGGTTCCGGCAGGGCCCGGAGACCAATTATTCGTCGATACGATACCGCTAAGCCACACGGACGGCGTGTTAGATCTTCTGAGGAGGGGCGTAGAGGTCTACTATCTGAGGAGGCTTACAATGATTAGGAAGAGGCGCGAGGAGCTGAGGCTTCCGAAGACTGCGAGGGGAGACATCAAGTCCCTGATGAGCATTGAGGATAGGTGGTTCAAGAGAGTTACTGAGGACTTCCTAGTATTAAGGAGGATGATAGCCGCTTATAGGTCTCTACTGAGGACGCACCAGCAACTAATCAACAAATATAAGGCGTTGTCGGAGGCTGAGAGGAAGGTTCTGAGACCAGCAATAAATTCATTGGAGGAGCAGATGGATGCATTGGCAAAACAGATAGCTGTGGAGGCCGGTAGGAGGTATCCGGCCTACAATAGACTAGTTGATGA
>Ga0105158_1000189_pt1 | contig 27664 bp, 18 predicted proteins | sample LHCtaG_FD_81567 | JGI IMG/M metagenome (GOLD analysis project Ga0105158, IMG submission 81567) | Hot spring microbial communities from Little Hot Creek, USA to study Microbial Dark Matter (Phase II) - LHC4sed_matched | ecosystem: Environmental > Aquatic > Thermal springs > Hot (42-90C) >...
TATGGATAAAAATACCATCAATCCCTGCTGGAAGTATCAATAATCCAAGTTATGTAAAAATATACATGTATTATGGAAATCCAACAGCAACGAATGCTGCTAACCCAAGAGAAGTGTTTGATGTGTATGAAGATTTTTCAACAAACCCAAGAACTTCAGGATACTGGGATATATATGACCGTGATGACCAAACAAATACTTGTGTGTGGAACCAAACTGCACAAAATTTTTCTTTAACAAAACCATCTCAAAACCGTGCAGGAGCTATATTTGTTAAAAATTATCAACTACCAACAGATGCTTCCTGGCAAGCAAAGTTTAAGTATCAAGTAACAAATTATAATAGTGTAGCAGATGGTGGTGAAGGGTTTACTTTTATGTTTTATAAACAAAAATTTTCTTTAGGTTCATATCCAGACTATGGTATGTATTTAGGATTTTTATCAGGTGGGGTAGGTTATGGTTATGGTATAGAATTTGATGCTATTTATAGTGGTGAGACAGGTGTTCCTGGTGGTGTTGCTCATTTCGGGTTGATAAAAGATAACGTTACTACACACTTGGACTCATATACATCAGACCATGTGAGAGATGAAAAATGGTACACTTGTGTTGTAACATTTACTAATTATGTAAGTAGTTCAAATATTTTGGTAACTACTATTGATGAATTAGATAACTGGGTTGATAGGATAAATTATACTGGAATTATTGATAAAACTTATAGGTCAGTAGGGTTCTCAGCAGCAACTGGTAACCAAGTTAATGAACATATTATAGACGATTTTATTTTAAGAAAATATGTAACACCAGAACCTGTTGTTGTTGATATCGGAGAAGATCCAAAAGATTTTTACTATGCATATGGACAATATACATCGCATCCATACAATTGTGGTGCACCAGCAGTAATATCTTCAGTAACTTGGACTGCTGATGTTCCTGAAGGTACACTTTTAGACATATATGTGTTTGGTTCTACTGATACAGAACATTATGATTGGATAAAACTACAGAAAGATAAGGAATTAAATATATGGACAAATGGTTCACTTATACAATATGCAGCTATATTTTATAGCACAGTTGCCTTTCTTGTAAGAAATTCACAAGGTGTAGAGACCTTAGGTATTCGCGAAACACCAAAGTTGTATGATATTACTTTTTACTATAGAACACGAAGCGCACCTATTATTAATGTTTCTACTTTTACTTTTTTAAGTTATAACTGGGAAACAAATGAATATGTTATTTTAGTAGATTTTTCTGGTTCTTATGACTTAGATGGAAAAATAGAACGTTGGATGATAAACTATGGTGATGGTGAAACAGAAACAATTTTTAGTTCTAATCCTGTGATAGTACATACTTATTATACTGTTCCAACAAGTTCATATACTTATACCATAACTACTTATACTTTAACAGCATACGCTTTTGATAATGATGGATTCTATACTTATTTAAATATACAAATACCATTGCCCGCTGTGCCAGAAATATTGACTATACCTCCTGAAGAAGTTATTCCACCACCAAAGTATCATCCTGTAGCTGTTATTAGTCATGGTGATCGTGTAGTTCATGTGAATGAAGAAGTATGGTTTGATGGTTCTGAATCATATGATATAGATGGTGATATAATTGCATATTGGTGGTGGTTTGGCGATTATGAAACAAGTATTACTTCTGGCACACCATCAGAAGCACAAGTTGTCTATCATACTTATGTTGACATTGATACTTTTACTGTATATTTATTTGTTCTTGACAACGATTTATTACAAAGTTCAACAACTGTTAAAGTTGTAGTTAGAGGATATCCAAAAGCAGTTATTAGTTCGTCAAAAAATATTATAAAAGATAAAACAATAGTTGCAGGATATTCTGAAGAGATAGAACTTGATGGAAGAAACTCTGTATATCCAAATGGTTCAATAGTAAGATATGAATGGGATTTAGGTAATGGTGTTATTATAAGTTCTCCTGTAATAACTTATATTTATAGCAGTGTAAGTTCTTCTTATAATGTAACATTAACAGTATATGGTGATGACGGTTTAATAAGTACTGATAGTATAAAAATAATTATCTCAGCAAGACCACAGATAAGTGCTTTGGTTCCAATAGATGCTTATGTAGGTGAAAAAGTAGATTTTGACGCTTCTGCTTCAGTAGATATTGATGGGTTCATTACATCTTATTCATGGAGTTTTGGTGATGGTTCAACTGCTAATGGTAAAATTGTATCACATATTTATACCAAACCTGGAGTTTATAAAATTACATTAGTAGTGACTGATAATTTAGGATTAACTCAATCAAAAGAATATGTAATTGTAATTAAATCAACTTCTCAGACAAATATAGAAACATCAGTATTAGATAAAAACAAAATAAATGTTTATCCTGTACCATTCAGGATACAAGAAGGTAAAAATATTAATTTTTCTTATTTTCTTGAAGAAGATGCTGATGTATATATTGTTATATACGACATTTTTGGTAGACAAATTAAAAATTTTCAGTTCAGTAGAAACTCAGATGGTGCAAGAAAAGGATGGAATACATTATCGTGGAATTGTTTAGATAATACGAACCAAAAAATTTCTTCAGGTGTATATATTTGTAAACTTCTTATTTCTAATAAGAAAAACGAGTACAAAACTGAGAAATTTGTTGTAATTAGATAAAAAATATTGTATAATTAATAAACATTAAAAGGAGGATAAAATGAATGCTATAGATAAAAAAATAAAACAAGTTAACCTTTATCTTACACCACTTGCTGCAGTGTTAATAATTTTTGCAGTGTTAATTTCTAATGCAGATCCTATATCGTCTACTATAGGGTTAGGTTTAGTTTTGTTCAGTATATTTTTTAACAACCTTACAGCATCAACTGATGAAAGAAAAGCTAAAATTGTAGTCCCTTTAAGAGTATTTACTAACTTATTGATAAATGTATTACTTGTTTATGTTTTCATATTATATTGGACACCAATTTGGTTATTATTTGTTTTAAGCAGTTTAGGAGTAGCATTTTATAGCAATTTTTTAAAAACTTTTGTTATTTCGTTATTCTTTGCAATAACATTAGTGGTATGTTTTTATCTAAGAGTAGTACCTAATTTAGTAAGTCCAACAACAAAACTTATTGAAGTAGGACAAATTATAAATTATGCTTTGTTTATAATTATAGTTCCTTTATTAACTAATAAAATTATTAAATCTTAAACAAAAAAAACTCTAATTTAAAGGAGGTGATAAAATATGGCAGCAACAAAAGTAAAAAAGTTTGTAGAAGAACATAGATCATATATTATCTCTATTGGGATACATTTGTTGCTATTATTGTTGTTTTTGAACATGATAGTTATGCGACAAGAACTTAAAACACCTATATTTATAACAAAAATAATAACAAACCAACCTATTGAAATTAAAAAACAAGAAATACCTATACAAAGAGAAGAACAACGACCAGATGCTGGTTCTGAAGGGTTGGAAGGGTTAAAAGGTGGAGGGATGTCATCACCTAAACTTCAACAACAACTTATGATAAAACAAGCTGAAGTTAAACAAGTCACAAAGGTGTTCACACCAATACAGAATATTAAAACACAGATAAGAGATATATTTGTACCAAAAACACAAATCGCTGTTAAAGAAACAAAGTTTAAATCTGATTTCAGAGTTCCTATGCAACCAAAAACTTCTGTGGATAAACCATTAAGTGGTGGTATGGTGAAACCTTCACCTGGACAAACAGGCACAAAAAATACTTCTGGGATGTTAGTTTATGGTAACAGTCCTGATTCAGGCAGGCCTGATGGGTCACCTTATGGTACAGGTATCGGTGAACAATCTTCAGGTAATACAGGACGTGGTGGTGGGACAGGCATAGGTTTTAACCCGTTTGGTACAGGGACAGGTTCTGGCAATGCAGGAACAGGACCAGGTGCTGGACGACAAGGGTTTGGAAGTGGTCTTGCAGGTAGTGGTATAGGACCTGGTAGTGGACCTGGTGTTTCTATTGCTCCGGGTGGTGGCGCAGGTACTGCAATTGTCGGCACACCTTCACAACCTACTGCTGGTCCTTCAGTTGGGACAACACCTACGGCTATAAATCCTTCAAATACTCCATCACAACCTGTAACATATCGTCCACAAGCACCTGTTGGGTCGCCAGAAAATCCTGTAAGAGAATTGTATATTGCAGTAGAATTTAATGGTGAGTCAGGATTTATACATGATTTTTACTTAGCATATCCTGAAAATAAACTTTTGATACGTAATGCAAGGTTTGCTAGGTCAGAAGTTATAAAATTAGGTCCTTATGCTGTTCCGCCGGACCAATTTTTGTTCTATTGGGACATAACAGCGAACCAATGGGGTCTTGATCGCGGTGTTCCTTTAAAACAAATAATATATTCTAATGATACAAAACAAGTTAGGGTACAAAAAGTTTCTGATACAACTATTAGGTATTGGTTAGAAGATATGCCTGTAGATAACCCTAACTCAGATAGAGATTTTGATGATGTTATCATAACAATTACATATAAAGGATCACAATAAATTAATTTTAATAACTAATTAACTAATTTATAACCTTTCAGGAATTAATTATAAATGATAACAAAGATATCATTAATAGGGCTGTCTTTATACTTTTTTGTCCAAAGTATTTTCCAAATACGAGAACAAGCATATTCTGCAAAACAAGTTGAATCTGTACAATTTTATAAAGAAGCAGAAAGTTTGTTTGATAAAGAACAATATGATGCAGCGATAAGTAAATTTTTAGCTTTTATAAATAAATACAAAGATAATGAAGAGTTATTAAAACAAGCAAAGTTTCAGTTAATGATTTCATATTATAAAAAAAAGAATTATGATGAAATGTTTAAAATAGCAAAAGAACTTGTTAAAGATTATAAAGATGAAGATATTGGCAAGATATCATTATTTTTTATTGGTGAGTATTATTTTTATAAAAAGAAATATGACTATGCTGTTGTTTCATACCAGATGTTTATAAACAAAGTTCCGTCAAATCCTTATTTACCATTAGCATATTTTAATTCTGCCAAAAGTTATTATGAGTCAAAAAAAATAGACGAAGCAATTTATTTATTAAAAAGAATGGAAAAAAAGTTTAGTAAAAGTGCTTTAATGCCAGATGTTAAATACTTTTTAATAGCGTTGTTTCTACAAAAAGATATGCCATATGAAGCAGAAAAAAGAGTTAAAAAAATCGAAGGTACACCTAATTTAGTTAGGATAAATGAAATATATTTTAATATGGGAGAGTATTATTTTGCAAAAAATAATTATACAAAAGCAATTTATTATTATAACAAAGTTGAAGATAAAAACAAAATTGTTGAAAAAGTTGAGAAACTACTTGAAGCTTACAAAAAAGCTAAACAACAACAAGAAGAATTAATAGGTGAAGAAAATTATGATAGGTTAGAAGAACAACAATGGTGGCATGAATACGATTATGAATCTTTATACAATGAAGCAAAAGAATCAAAGAACTATTTTCCTGAAGCTTTGTTTAAAATTGGAAGTTGTTATTTAGATATGGGCAAGTTGGACCTTGCAAACAAAACTTTTGAAATTTTAAAAACAAAATATAAAGATGAAAAAGAACTTATTGCAAAGATACCTTCAGCTGAGGTTCTTTTATATGCTAAACAAAAGAGATATGATAAACTTGTTGAAAAAATTAAAAATATAAAAGATGAAGATACTAAGATACAAGTGCTTCAATCATTATTTTCTGACAAAGCTTATGATTTGATAGTAAGAGAAGTTAGGAATTTTGAGTTTACAAAACCTGAGTATCGTGAGGTAAGCTTATATATAATAGCAACAAGTTATTTCTTAACACAGAAATATAAAGAAGCAGTGAGTATTTATAAAACATTTTTGAACGAGTATCCTAAAAGTGAATATTTTTTTGTTTCTAAAAGTAATTTAGCAATGTCGTATTTTAATTTAGGTGACTATAATTCAGCAATAAATGAATATAAGAGTATAATAGATTTGAATCCTCCTGAAGAAGTTTATACTAAAACGTCTATTTTGCAACTTGCTGAGATTTATAACAATAAGTTGAATAAAAAAATTGAAGCAATAAATTTTTATAAGATGTTTATTGATAGATTCCCTACCGCAGAGGAAATAGAAAATATACTTATTATAATTGCTAATTTATATTTAGAACTAAAAGATTACCAAAATGCAATAAACTATTACACAGATTTTATGATAAGATATCCTAACCATGAAATGGTAAAGGATGTGATGATGCAAATAGCAATTATATATAAAGAAAACAAACAATATAAAGATATGGCTGATATGTTCAAAAAAATAGTTGAAAGATATCCTAATGATATAAAAGTTACGCCTGTGGCTTATTATTGGCTGGGATGGTATAATAAAGAAATTAAAGAATATCAACAAGCAATTATAAATTATGATATTTTAATTTCAAGTTTTCCTGATAATGAAAATGTAGTTGTTGCTCAGTATGATAAAGCGGAATGTTATGCTAAATTGGGACAATATGAACAATCTATAAACGAATATTTGAAATTGATTGATTATGCAAATAAAGGAAAGTTAGAAAACAAATATGTATTTTCTTTAATTGATGAAATTTTAAAACTTTATAAAAATTTAGGTAAACAAGAAAAAGAAATAATTACTATTCTTAATAATTTATTGGAAACATATAAGACTACAGATGTCGGTGTTTTAATTGCACTTAAAATTGCTGAAATGTATTATAGAAACAAAGATTATTCTTCAGCTGTAAATGTTTTAGATAATTTTTCTGAAAGGTTGAATTTTTATAAGGGTAATGCTGAGGAGTATTATTTTATAGGGGATATTTTCTTTAATGGTAAAAATTATTTAAAAGCGTTTGAGTTTTATAAAAAAGTTGTTGTATCTGCACCAAATACAAAAATTGCAGAAAATGCTGCCTGGGGTATGTGTGATTGTTATGTGTATCTAAACGATGAGAAATTAAGTTCAGATATAGCGCGGTATGTAGAACCATATTATCAAAAAATTAAAAAAGCTCCAACTGTATCACAAGCATTAGGTAAAAGTTTTTTTGTTTTGAAAAATTATAAAAAAGCAATTACTTATTTAGAACCAATAGTGCCAATCCTGTCTGAAAAAGAAGGTCCACAATGGATCTTTATGTTAGCAGATAGTTATTTTGAAACAGGGAATTATCAAGAAGCTATTAAGTTTTATGCAAAAATTGTCTTAGTGTTTGGAGATAATAAAGAATATCTTTTAAGTTCTTATTATAAGACAGCAAATTGTTATGAGAAATTAGGAGAAATACAAAAAGCTAAAGAAATGTATATGGAGATAGTTAATAAATATCCTAATACAGAATATGCAATAAAAGCACAACAACAACTTCAAAAACTTTAATTAAAAAGGAGGTTCAAAAAATAAATATGAAAAAGGGTCTGCTTAAATTCGCTGCAGTCTTATATTTTAGTATTTTTTTAGGAATAATTTTTATAAATGGAATTCTTGTTGCACAAAATCAATCAGCACCTGTAGTTGATTTATCGTTACCACAACCACAACAAACTCAACAACAAGAAGGTCGTAAAATGACATTGTTTAGTTTAATAGTAGCTGGTGGTCCTGTTATGATACCGCTTTTTTTATCTTCTATAATTGGTACAGCTTTAATAATAGATATGTTAGTTTTTAAACTTAAACAAAAAAATTTTTATGATCCGAAATTAGTTGAAGAAGTTAACAAGTTAGTTTTAGAAAAACAATATGATAAAGCTATGGAAGTATGTAAATCTGCACCACAGGTTATATTTAAAGCATTTATGGAAGGTATTGAGAAAAGAAATTATAGAAAAACAGATATAGAAGCAATAGTAGGTGAAGTGTTAGATAGAGCTATTGGAAATTTAACACAACAAAATATGTATATTAACGCGGTAGCAGTTATCGCACCAATGTTAGGTCTTCTTGGAACGGTTACAGGTATGATAAACGCATTTAATGTGATAGCATTCCAGGCAGGTCTCGGTAAACCAGAACTTTTAGCAAAAGGTGTATCAGAAGCGTTAATCACAACAGCAACTGGGTTAATTATAGCAATACCTGTAATGGCATTCTATTTCTTTATTAGAGGTAAAATAAGAAATTTAGCTACACAGCTTAGTGTTTTAGCAACAAATTTTATTGATAACTTATGTTTTAGTAAAAGAGAAACAGAATAAATAATTTATAATTAAAAAGAGAGGTTTAGTGTATATGAAAATAAAAGAAATGCCTGAAGAAGAAGTTGGGTTCCAAATGTCACCAATGATAGATATTGTTTTCCAACTTATAATATTTTTCATGGTTGTTTCTACATTTAATCAGCTTCAATTAGAAGAAGATATAATGGTTCCTGTGGCGTTTTATTCTAAAGAAAAAGAGGTTATACCAGGGGAAATGTTAATAAATGTCAAATTTGATGGTAAGTATATAGTAAACCAAAGAGAATATAATGAAGAAACATTAAGAGGTCTTATTTTTACAACAGTTAAAAAAAATCCAGATTTAGACCTACATGTAACAATTCGTGCGGATAAAAGAACACCACATAAATATGTGCTTAAAGCAGTTAAAGCATGTTCAGAAGCCGGTGTTAGTAAAGTTTCATTTGTAGCAGTGCAAAGAGATTAATTTTTTAGATATCTTACAAAACGATGTTCTTTAACTTTACAGATTGGTATTATTCTGTAGAAGTAGATTTTTGTTATTTTTTAAAAATAAATATGTAGTAGCAAAAATAAATATGTAGTAGCAAACCTTGGTTTGCTTTATTTTTAGTTAACAAAACGAAATTTTTAAGGAGGTTTTTTTCTTATGAAAGTTCAAGAACCTGAAGAAGAAACAACTGATATGCAAATGGCGCCAATGATAGATATCGTCTTCCAATTGATTATATTTTTTATGTGTGCAACAACATTCCAAAAATTTGAACGTGAACTTAAAACAAATATTCCTGTTATGTCACAACAAATTGTTGAACGAAAAATGGAAGATGTTGTTGTAAGAATAGATAGAGAAGGTAGAATTTTTGTTGGAAATAAACAATATGTTCCAGATAGAGAATGGAACATCCCAGAACTTATTGCTATGTTATCAAGATTAAAAAAATTTTTCCCAGACCAATCAGTAATAATTGAAGCAGATAAAGAAGTTGAACATCAAAAAGTTGTTGCTGTATTAAACGCATGTGCTGCAGCTGATATAAGTAATATATCTTTTGTAGAATAAAATTATGAAAAAGTTTTTTACAACGTTATTAACAATTTTTTTAAGTTTTAACTCTGATACTTTTTGTGCGTTTATTGAACAAAATTTTTCTGTAAGAGCAAATGGTTTAGCAGGTTCATGTGTAGGATTAGCGGATGATGTAGGTTGTATTAGTTATAATCCTGCAGGATTAAGACAAGTGCTTGTTAAAAGTATATCTTTGTCTTATTTTAAACCTTATCTTGGCATTCCTGATTTGGATTTTAACTCAGTTAACTTTACATATTCTCATCCTTTCCAAAACATAGGTGTTTTTGGTATAAGTTATAATTATTTTGATATATTAACTGTGTATAAGGAAAATATATTAAGTTTAACTTATTCTAATAAACTTAACGATTTTATAGAAAGTTTAACGACAGAAGTTTATAGTGGAATAACATTAAAAATTTTAGGTCATACTTATGATTGGGATGAAGAAACTAAACAAATTGCTCAACATCTATCTGATCCTGTAATTACAAAAGGTTCTTCAGCAGCAGCATTTACTTTAGACATTGGCAGTATAATAAGATTAGGTAAAATTGTATATTTAGGTATAAGTTTGATAAACCTTTTACCAGCAAATGTTGGAATTTATTATGAAGATATAGTACCTGTAGTTTCAAGAATAGGTATTTCTTTTAGGAAAAACTTAGATAGTAGTGTTATAAAAAAATTAAATTTAAACTATGACATATCCTATAGAGGGCAAGAATGGGGTGAGTTTAAAGATAAATTTAACTTACATTCATCTGCTGAAGTTTATATTTATGATAAATTTGTTTTAAGGACAGGAGTAAATTTTGATTATTTTTCATTAGGGTTCAGTTATTTTAAAGAATTACCAAAAAATTTAAGGTTAGAATTTTTATATAATTTTAGTTTGCCGTTTAGAATAACAGATAATTATGGTTCACATAATGTATCAATTGTTTATAGTTTTGGTAAACCTATTGTTGATAAGAAGAAAGAAGTTATTGAAGAAAAAATAAAAGTTAAAGAAGAACTATTAAAAGAAATATTCCAGGAAGAAGAAAAAGAAGAAAAACAAGAAAAACAACAACCAATTGAACAACCTAAACAAGAACAACAACAGGAAATAGAACAAGAATCTTTACAGCCAAGTACTACAGAACAACAACAAATACCAATTAAAATTGAAGAAAAAAAAGAAATTAAAGGAAAAAAAGAGAAAAAAGAAATAAAAGAAGATGAGTTAGAAAAAGATATAATAGAAAAATTGCTTCAATTAGAAGAAAAACAATAAAAAATGAAAGAAAAAATTAATTTAGTAGTTTTAACCATAACAAGTTTTTTATTAAGTTGTGCCATTTCCGATAGATTTAGTTGGGATCCTATAGTTAATAAAGAAGGTGAAATAATTAGAAAAAGTGAGAAAGAAAAAATAAAGATTGATGACGAAACTTTACTTAACACTAAATTAGTTGTATTTTACGATGAGAATTACACTACAAGTTGGGTTATTTATCCTCAATACTTAGTATCTTTTTTAGAATCAAAAGGATTCAAAATACTTAATTCTCATGAGTTGAAACGTTGGATGGAACTACATGTCAATAAAGATACAGCTTATGGTAGCGTATGTGTTATGAGTATGGGTATTGTACCAAGAAATTTAATAGATCCGAGAAATAAAAAATGTATTTTGTATAAATATCTTTTTGCTGGAGGTCGTGTTGTATGGATTGGAGATTATCCGTTGTGGGTTATAGGTAGTGAAGGAGGATATACAGAATCGTTTGGTGATGAAATAGCATGGGATATTCTTGATATTTCTGGTGGTAGATTAGTGGATTACGAAACAGGCGCTGCATTGACTTTAACAACACCTGCTAAAAGTGCTTCTATAACAGAAGAAGGTAAAAAATGGGGTATGAATGTTATAGATAATGCACATACATTTTTTTATACTATAAATGTTACAAAAACTTTCTCAGATGTACATCCTTTATATTGTTGTAGTTGGATAAAAACATATAATTTTAATTATCCTAATAGTGGGTTCATAAGATATAGGTCTACACTTTATGATGGAAGGAATAATCAATTAAATGAAGATGTTTATAGAATAGCAACATATGAAATTATAAAAGAAAAGGAGAAATGAACAATGAAAAGAGTTACTACAAAACTATTAATACCCTTATTATTTTTATCTTTAAATTTATTATTTTCTCAAACATTTAATACTGTACAAATTTTTAACTGTGATAGTAGTGCAGGGTTTGTTACAACAAATCTTAATGTGTCTGTAGATAATAGTAACTATGTAGAAGGTAGTGGGAGTATAAAGTTGCAAGCAGCAGGAACTCTTGCGCTAGGTGCATGGGGCAGTGCAAGTTTTAACCCACAGGTTAGTAATTTTAGTATAGGACAAGTAATTTCTTTTTGGATGTATACACCTGATAATGCAGGTAGGATTAAAAATATGGAAGTAGTTTTAGTTGATATAAATAACAGTTCTGCTACATGGAAGTTTTATTATCAAACACCGCTTAATAGATGGCATTTTTATACATTTTGGTTAAATAAACCTTCATCTTCTTCTGGAAATTTAGATTTGACAAATATAAAAACTATTGTTTTTAGAATCCAACAATCAGAACAGTTCAATACACAATTTGAAGTTTTAATAGATGATATAAGATTATATTATGGTTATGAGTATAATCGATTTGCTAAGATAGAGTCGATTTGTGAGATAAATGAAGCAGAAAATGAAAAGGCTGCTCAAGAAATTGTAGCAAAAGAAATCTCACCATGGATTGATATTTCGCAGTATATTACAAAAGCAGATATTGCAAAAGGGTTTGTTGAAGTTGCTGTTTCTTTTTACGGAACAGATAATATTAGATGGATGATGGTAGGCGATAGCGATTCTGGTAATGAAAAAGATTTAAGAGCATATTCTGATGGTGTAATTTACGAACTAATAGATGCACAATATAAATCGCCTGCAGGAGAAGTAGTATATCCTAGGAATGATAAATATTCAGGAATAAATTCAGATAGTTGGATAGTGTTAAAATTTGGTCTCCCTAAAGAAATTAAGAGTTTTTATAAAATATACATTGGTGCTGGAAATTTTCAACCAGCAGAATTACTTGTGGGATTAAAAAGGATATATTGGATGGCTTCATATTATAGAGCAGAAGCATATGTTATTTCTCCACTACCTGGGGTGTATGCAGATATAGAAATAAAAAATGTTATACCCAAAGCTGCTTGGGAATATGATGTGGTAAGAAAAATATATAATTATGTTTCAGGTAAATATGAAATTTCACAAGGTAGTGAGGTTGAGTTTGACGCTTCAAATTCTGTTATATATAATATGAATACAATGATTACTGATTATATTTGGGATTTCGGTGATGGGACACCGCAAGCTTCAGGAGTTAAGGTCAAACATGTTTTTAATAATGTAGGCAAATATGATGTTTCTTTAATTTTGAAAACTTCAGATAATAAAACATTTCCTGAATTACCATATGCAAGAAAAGTAATAACTGTTGAAGTAAAACCTGCTCCGTCTAATATAGAACTATATCAAAACGGTCCTAACCCGTTTGATCTTTCTGTAAGCAATCCAAAAACTATAATAAGGTATAAACTTTCTGAACAGTCTGAAGTTTCAATAAAAATTTATACTCTTACTGGTAAAGTTGTAAAAACTTTAGTTGATAAACAAACAATGCCTGCTGGAGAATGGTATGTTAGTTGGGATGGTAAAGATGAGAATGGCAATTTTGTTGATTCTGGATTATATTTATATTCTTTAGTTACACCTTCACAAACTTTAATTAAGAAAATGTTGGTTATAAAATAAAAGAATAAGAGGGGAGGTTTATATGATGAAAAAAATTTGTTTATTATTAAGTTTTTTTGTTTTTTTTAGTTATATGTTTTCAACAGAGTTTATCAACCTTAAAGTTGGTGCAAGAAGTAACGCAATGGGTAGAGCTTTTACTGCTATATCTGACGATGCGAACCTTGTTCAATATAACCCAGCTGGGTTATCATTCCTTTTAAGAAAAGAACTAATGATAAGTTATCTTAGGTGGTTCGGAGAAATTGATACTCAATATTTAAGTTATGTTCATCCAAGATTTTATAAAAATTTAAATGTAGGGATAGGTCTTCAATGGTTTGATGATACTTTAAAAAGGACAGATATTAATGGTGTAGAAATTGGAGAAACAAAAGTTTCTGAATCTATGACTTTGTTATCTCTTTCTACTAAACTTTCTGATAAATTTTCTATAGGAACAAATATAAAATACTTAAGTTCTACCTTAGGGAGATATTCATCTAGTGCTTTAGTTATAGATGCAGGTATAATGTTGTTAAGTTTTGTAGATATAGGTATATCAGTTAATTCTTTTCAGTTGACACCATTGAAATATCGTGAACAAGAAGAAAAGATATCTTCGTATGCATCTTTTGGTATAGCAAAGTTTTTTAGAAAAGCTTGCATCTCAGCTGATGCTACTACAGTTTTGTCAGGTACGGCTACTGGTGGAATAGGGTTACATTTTGGATTTGAGTATTTCTTATTTAGAGAACTGGCTCTACAGGTTGGATATAAAATTGGCTATGGTGAAAATATTTCAGCAGGGTTTAGATTTAATTTAATTCGTGGAGAAGATATATATATACTAAACTTTGCATATTTACCTTCAATAGAAATTGGTAATGCATATTCAGCTTCTTTTAATATTAAGTTTAAATAAAAAATGAAGAGATTAATGAGAATAATAAAATTTCTTAGTTTTATATTTATTATTAATGGACTTTATAGTCAGATTACTTCTTTTTTAAGTTGGGGTGTTTCTTCTAAATCGTTAGGTATGGGAAGAGCACAAACAGCAATTTGTGAAGATGGTTCTGCTGTGTTTTATAATCCTTCGTTGTTAGCAAAAATTAAAAAATTTGAGTTTCTTGCTAATTATAATGTGTTTTATGGTGACAGTGGATATACATTTCTTAGTTTTGTATCACCAACATTATATGGTAGTTTTGGTATAGCAGTACAAAATATTGCCACTTCAGATATTACTATTAGAGATATAACTGGTAAACCTTTAGGAAGTTTGGATACAAGACTTACTGGTATTTATTTTTCCTTCGGTAGTAATACTTCATCTTTAATAGAAAAATTACGTTTTGCTGATTTTATAGATTTATATAATGGTATTGGGGTTAAGATAATTTCTGAGAAAATTTATAACAAAGAAAGTGGAGCTGTGGCATTGGATTGTGCATCACAAATAGATTTTAATTTTGATTTTTATAATTTGTTATTTGGCCTCAATTTAACAAATATAATTTCAACACCGTTAAAATTTTATGAAGAAGAAGAGATACCTTTTATACCACGGATTGGTTTAGGATTAGTTTTGTTTGATAAAACATTGAAACTTGCTGGAGATATTGTGTTATCAAAACAAATTAATGATATAAACTTAGGATTAGAATATAATATTTGGAACTTACTTTCTTTAAGAATTGGTTCATCAAATGAAGAAATTACAACGGGATTCAGTATCACAAGACAAAATTTGCAGTTTAGTTACGCTTTTATGATAAACAAACCATGGAAAAAAATAGATCTTGGGTATATCCATTCTTTAGATTTTAAAATACAATGGACAATAAGAAAGAAAAAATAATATCTATAATTACTTTATTTTTAGTTTCTTCAATTTTATTTTGTGAATTTATTGATAATGTTAAGAATGATGTATTAAATATAATTACTACTGCTAGGCTTGGTTTTGGAATTACATATAATTATTACATAAAACGTACTGAATTTCCATATAAAGACGAGATCAATTATAGTTATCTCAATATAGAAGGATTAGAGGGATATTATAATAAGTTTCAAGAATACGATAGTATTGCATATTATATTTCTTTACTTCCTTCTTCAAGATTATCACTGAAATGGTCTGCTGAAAAGTTTTCACCTTATAGTGTTTATGATGCACAAAATAGTGTGTATAAAATCTACCAAAAAGAAAATTCTCAACTTAATATAGAATACTTTATTTTCCCAAGATGGAGTTTGTACGGAATATTGTTTAATCAACAAGAAAATTCTTCTTTTGATACTGCAAAAATTCCGTTCTCGTCAGTCCTCCAGTATAATAATATATTACCAAGAATATCATCTGTGTTCACAAATTCTGTTACTATTGGTAGTAAAATTTCGCCATATTGGGGTTCGTTTAATATATATACATCTATTACAGAAGTTTATAACAAACCATTGGTTTCTCCTGGTGCTTCAGAAGATACTATTGTGCAACATTTTTACGATACTACAGACAATATAATATCAAGAGAAAACATATTAGGGTTTGAATATTATGTTAATCCTTCAGTAAAATTAGATATCCAAGGAATAGTTCAAAATAAACACTCAAAAAATTATAAGTCAAACGGTCTTTTTGTAGAAAATTATTATACTCAATATCCATTTGAGATAAAATATAGATTAACAGAAATTTGGGAACTTGGTGTGAAAGTTCATAATGAAACTAACGAGTCTGTATCAATATCTGAGAAACAATTTAGTGATAGTGTTGAAAAATGGAAAATTATTAAAGACGATTATGAAAAAAAATATTATTATACTTCACTAAGTTTAAGTAGATATTTTAAATATCAAGGACTTAATATATATGGTAAATTTTATAAAGTTGGTGAAGAAACTCTATATTCTTATCAGGAACTCATTCCTTTTTCTGAAGAAAAGACCACTCTTTGGACACGTTGGGATGAAAGTGTATCAGGTTATGATGTAGAGGCAGGGTTTTATTATCGACCTATTATGGAAAAACTTTATATTTCTGCAGCAGTAAAATATAGTTTCCCACGAACTTATAGAAAATCTTTACCTTCTTATGAAACAAAAAGTATGTATGATTATTCATTTTCTGCATTTTATAAACCAGCACCACTTTTTGAAATCAAGGTTGAGAAAAAATTTACCGATATTTATTCTAATTTAGATAAACCAGAAAATTCAATTTTAAAACAAAATGAGATATGGAGTATCGAAAAAAATAGTTTCCATAATGTTACAGAAACAGAAAAAGTTGAAGCTGCACTAAGAACACCTTTGTACACTGTTACATATTCTATTATACAAGGATTATTAGGAGTTATGTATATAGAAAGAGATAATATTCTTTCATCTGATAGATTTTATCAACCATGGGCATTTTTAGATGTTTACACAAGATATATTGAACATTATATTGGCTTCAGTATTATACCTTCACAACAACCACAACTTACTTTCAATGGTGCTATTACATATAGACCAGACTATTCTTATGAAGATGGTGCTGGTAATTTAAAAACAAAAAGAGAATATGGTTATTTATTTAGCGTAAGATTTGAATTTAATCCTAATTTTTATATAGAAGGAGAATTTACTGAAGGAGAATATTACGAGAAAAATGTAAATGTTGCAAAAAATAATCTTGGTGATATTACTTCAAAAGATGATTTTTGGTATAATGAGAGAAAGTTTAAGTTGAACTTAGTATTTAGGCCGTAATTTAATTATTTTTTCTTTCCTTCCCATATATTGTTAACTTATGAATAAGAATAAGTTTTTTTTAATATTTATTTTTTTGTTTTATAACATATTATATCCTACAAATTTTCCTTTCCCACAGTTTAGAAAATATCCTTATGGAATAAAAGTATCTACATTTACCCAAGAAGAACTTTTGGAAAAACTTATTAAAACATATACAGAATGGAAAAAAAATTATTTAACAAAACAAGGTGCACCAATAGGAACCTATAGAATCCAACGTGGTTCAGCAAATAATTTTGATACTGTATCTGAAGGGATAGGATATGGTATGCTTATTTTTGTTTTAATGGATGGAATTTTTGATAACACAAGACCATACTTTGATGGATTATTTAGATATTATAAGTATTATTTAGATAATAATGGTTTAATGAACTGGCAAATTGATAGAAATGGTAATGTTATAGGATACAATGCAGCAACTGATGCTGATGAAGATGTAGCTTTAGCATTAATTTTTGCAGACAAACAATGGGGCAGTAAAAATTCTTCAATAAACTATATTGAAGAAGCAAAAGAACTTATAAATAGAATCATGAAGTATCAAGTAGAACGTCCTTCATATATGTTAAAACCTGGAGACAATTTTGGTGGTAGCGATCTTACAAATCCAAGTTATTTCGCGTTTGCTTGGTACAGAATTTTTAAAAAAGTTTCAAACGATGTACAATGGGATTACCTTATCGATAAATGTTATGAAGTTTTAGATATTTTTAGAAACAAAACTAATACAGGTTTACCACCAGATTGGTGTGATATAAATGGCGAACCAGTAAGTAATTATGGGTATAACTACTCTTATGATGCATGTAGAGTTCCTTGGCGGACTGGTATAGATTATATTTGGTATGGAGATACACGTGCAAAAGAAATTAATCTAAAAATTTCAAATTGGTTAAAAACAATAACTAATTCAGATCCTACAAAAATTGTAGCTGGATACAAAATTACTGGGGAACCTCTTGTAGGATACAGCAACGCTGCTTTCGTAGGACCGTTTGGTGTTGGTAGTATGGTGGATGAAGAACTACAAGATTGGTGTAATGCTTTGTTTGATAGATTATCCAGGTTTGGTGATGGTGGTGCATGGGGATATTATCAAGATTGTCTTAAAATGTTAACCATGCTTGTTATGACAGGAAATTTTGTGAATTTTTATGAAGAACAAAAAAGTAGTTTTACATTACCTAAATGTCAGATTGTTTCACCAGTTGAAGGAGAGATAATAAATGGTGTTGCCCCTGTTAAAGTTTATTGTGAAGATGAGGACCAAATTTCAAAAATAGAAATTTATTTTTTAAATAATAAAATTTATGAAAAAGATATTTCTTCACAAACAGTTTTTTTAACATATAACTTTGATACAACAAATTTTTTTGGTCAAAAAGGTGTACTTAAAACTGTATGTTATAATGTTAATAATTCCTCATATGCATATTTTGTAGAAGTTGAAATTAGTTCTTATACACAAAAGCCTGAGGATGGTAGTGGTAAAATAAAAGTTTTACCACAAGATGTTTTCGTAGGAAATACTCAAGATATTGTTTTAACTTTCATTGCTACAAAAGATATTTTTCTTGGAGAAATAGAGTTTGTACTACCCGAAGTTTTTAAGAATAATTATTCTGAGATAAAAATAATGAGACGAAATGGATGGCCATCAATAAATTCTTATAATGTCTCCAATGACGGATTGAGATTAGTTGTAAAGATTGACAAGATATTTTTTTCTGAAAGTTTTGATGTTGTGATAAAAAATTTTAAGGTACCTCAAAATTTGGGTGAACATATAATTTTAGTAAGAACTAAAACAAATGGCGGTATAGCAAAAGAAATATCACCTCAGCCAATTATTAATATTGGTATAACACAAAATGTAGAAAAAAAATATAAATTACTAAGTTTAAACAACGATTTTACTAACGAAAAAATAGTCTTTGATACAAAAAATGTTCATATATTTAATTATAAAGGTAAAAAAATTGTTGAATTAAAAAATGGGATATGGGATGGGAAAGATGAGAAATTGAATTATGTTGAAAGCGGTGTGTATTTTTATATAACAGAAAATGGTAAGAGCGGATTCATAATAGTTTTAAAATAAAAAATTTTTGTGAAGTATTGACAAATATAATTATCATTTTGTAATTAATAAAACAGGTATTAACAAGTAGTAATCTCTGAACTTTAAATCTTTTTGTATCTCCAAAGGAAGTTTTAATTTGGCAAGAGTAGTAAATTATAGTAAATTAATTGTAAATAAAAATTATTCAGGAGGGAGAAAAAATAATGAAGATAGAAAAATTTTTAATAGTAGTAATATTTTTGTTCTCATCAATTTATGCTTCAGAATATAAACGAGTTTTAGTAGATAATTTTGAAGATGGGAATCACAGAAATGAATTTGGTGGATACTGGTTTACTTTTGATGACAGAGCTGATGTTTTTGGTGAAATTGAACCTGTTACATTAAGATATAAGAAACCACAAGTTAGAGGAGAAAATCCTACCTGTGCAGAAGTTTTCCCTATACCTGACCCTACAGGGACAGCTACACCATATCAACCATATCCGTTTGGTGTTAAAGGAAGTAAGTATTGTGGATATTTTAGATTTGATGTAGCAAAATCAAGTTTTCAATACGCATATGTTGCTTTAGGGACAAACTTTGTTGATGTTGGACAAAACAAAGATTTACCATCAGTAGAGTATAATCAGTATGTAGATCTTTCAGAATATAATGGTATAGCATTTTGGATGAAAGTTTCTAATGATGTATTAAATTCTTCAGGACGAGGTAAGGAAGTAAAAATAAAACTTACGTACAAACTTGCACCAGGTACCTATGGAGATGTGCCAAAAGAAGTTGGTATTTCAGCAGCTTCAGGTAGGCCACTTTCTACTGATTGGCAATTTTATGTGATTTTATTTAACAAACTTCAGGATGGTGGTTGGCCATATGCATGGGTTAACAACGACCGTTATTTTGGAGATCCATACGATGACTGGGAACCATACGATGAACTACAAGATGGTACTCAAGCAACTGAACCAAGACAGTCCTTAGGGAGAGAAGAGTTAAAAGATAGGTCAAAATATCCTGAATTAACTTTACCAAATTCTACTGCACCTGCAAAAGGTAAAATTACAGAACTTACAAAAGGTAAATTTGATAGGATTAAAGCAATACAGTTCCAAACTATGGGTAAAGCGGATGGTGCAAGAACTGGCGAAGTTTGGGTTGATGATATATACTTAATAAAATATGACACAGCTGCATGGAATGTAGATTCAGATGCTGACGGATGGAATGATTATGAAGAATTTGCTGCAGCGACAAATCCTAAAGATCCAAACTCTTATCCTGTGGCATATGCAAAAACTGGTAAATCAACTGATGCTGAAGCTATAGTTAAAGAAGTTGAAGTTTCGCCAAATGTGTTTTATCCAGGTGGCGGAGAAGAATTAGAACTTAAAGATGGTAAAAAAGTTATAGGTGGAAGAACCATTATAAAAATTACTTTATCTCAAAACAAATCTGGTTCTGCAAGTGTGAAAATTTATAATTCCTCAGGTAAGCTTATAGCGGATAAAAATACTTCTAAAAATTATATTATAGACCAACCTATAACAAACGGTATAGGTGTAATTACTTGGTCAGGGTTTGATAATGAAGACAAACTTGTCCCGCCAGGGATTTATATTGTTAAAACAGAAATAAATGTTGATGGGACAACTTATGTTAAAAACAAAACAGTTGTAGTTAAAAGTTATAAATTTAAATGACAAGGAGATGTTTAAAAATGAAAAAATTATTACCAATAGTAGTATTATTAGTATTTACATCAACAACTACAATAAAAGTTTTTGCATCGTTTGAGTTTTCTGGTATGAAAAATATTGGGGGTAGAGTTGCATCAATGGGAAGTGCATATACTGCTATTGCTGAAGATGTTGAAGGTGCATATATAAATCCTGCTGGTTTAGCTCAAAACAGAATTTATAAAGTTGTGTCTTTGATGTATTCAAAATTATTTAATATCTCTGAACTTTCATATTCATACTTAGGTTTTGCAACACCAGATAAAGGTAAAGGATGTTTAGGACTTAATGTTACAGTTTTAGGGTTCACATCTTATTATAGTGAGAAACAGTTTATATTAAGTTATGCAAGAAGAGTTGTTACTCAACCTACTTCAGATGTTTCCATAGGGTTAAGTTTGAAGTTATTACATAGATTATATGATGATAAACCAGATCCATTTTCAACAGTTTATGACCAAGATGGAAATCCTGTTACACAAGAAGAAAAAGTTTTTGTAGATATAAATTATGGTTTTGACATAGGTGCATTATACTCAATGAAAATGGAAAGGAATTTGTTAAGAATTGGTGCAAGTTATAAAAATAACATTGTTGATGGGACAAATATTAATAATATACGAGCTGGTGTTGCTTATAATATTGAGAAAAAAGGTATTGTTAGTTTAGACTACGATATATCAGAAAAATCTTTTTCATTAGGTGCTGAATACGCAGTGGTTTACAGATTATTAGATGCACGAGTTGGTTATGAACAAACTCAATCTGGCAACAATATCTCTTTAGGTGTAGGGCTTACATTAAGAGCATGGCGGTTTGATCTTGCATATATTCTTTCACAAACAGGATTGCCTAATACTTATAAGATAGGTTGTGTAGCAAAATTTTAATTTTTTTATTTTTGAAAGAAGGGGAAAAAATTTTATGAAAAAAAATTTACTAAAAAGTATAAGTGTTATTCTAACTTCACTATTTTTTTCAATATCTCTATATTCAGCAAAAATTGTGTCTATTGAAACAATAGATGATTTTGAAAGAACCTCACATGAACAACTTTATTGGTGGGGCAGCGGTCCTAAGTCAGAAGTTAGTGTAAGAAGTGACCAAGGTTTATTTGGTGAGTATTCAATGAGAATAGATTACAGAATAAATTCGTTTGATTATGATAACAACTGGATTGTTATTCGTAGAGTTATAGGAGTGAAAGATTTTTCTTCAGGTGATGCTTTATCTTTATGGGTTAAAGGTTCAGGTAGTGGTGGTGAATTTTGGGTCGTAATAGAAGACAATGATAAACATAAACTTCAATATAGAAATGAAATAGTTTTAGATGGAAATAGATGGACACAAATTATTATACCTTTTTCATTTTTATCAGAGAAAGCTTGGGGTGCAACACCAGGAAAAATTATCCAACAACAAGAACTTGATTGGACGAAAGTTGTTGCTATAACTTTCCAAATAGCACTTAATAATAATGCTGCACCTAAAGATGTACCTATAATAGGAACTTGTTGGATTGATAATGTTGAACTTGTCTCAGGAGCACCTTCTATGAAACAACCTATATGGGCAAAAATTCCTGATGGTTACATGTTAACAGAATATTATGAAGATGATGAACTTAAACAAACAGGTCTTGGTGGTGGTAAAGGTATATACACATCTATAAATTTTATGCCAACAATTTATTCAGGTAATTTGAGTTTTACTACAAAAATTGCTTTACCTAGTAAGTATGTTTTCTCAGGTTATACACCATTTAGAAATATTGATTTTATGCGAGGAGATGATTTCAGAATTGTTAACAAACCAGAATATGCTATATCTATAAAAGAATTATACTTTAATATAAGAGATCCGTTACCTTACATAAATACGTTAAGGTTAGGTACTTTATGGCTTAGATGGAGCCCATTCTCGTTGTTTGGACAAAGTAGGTTAGTAGGAACACATTTGTTAGGTTCAATTGGTAGAGCAGGTGGTTGGGAAACTTTTGTAGGATATGATTATTGGAAAAGTAAACTTATCTTTGGTGTAAAAGGCAATCCATCTTTAGGTGAAAATTTGTTTATTTATCCAACAGTTTTAATTGGTCAACAATCAGCAAAAGATCTGAATACTGGGGAGTATAAACCTGTATCAGATTTTGGTGTTTACGGATTAAGCGGGTATTATGTGTTGAAAGATTTTAAAGGATTGTCAAGAATTACTATTTCTGGTGAATATGCGTATGAATCAGCAGGAAAGTTTGCGTTCTGGAAGAAAGATATGGATAAAGATCCTAAAGAAAGGAGTATTCTCTATGTAGAACCTTTTCCACAACCATTGATAACTTCAGGTGAAGCGTTGTTGTTAAAAGGTGTAGTTGAAACACAAAAAGATTTATATGTAGGTGCTGAGTTAAGAATGATAACACCAGACTTTGGTTCTGAACAATATGCTGAAGTTTGTTTACCATGGTTTGTTGAAGAAAAATCTAATGTTTTACATGTAGAAAGAAGGAATGAAAGTACTATTTTACAAAATAAGTTTGCTCATATAATAGGTGTTGGATATAACGACCAACAAGGATATTCAATAGAATTAGGATTAAGGAAGTACCAACTCAATGTTTCTGCAAATTATACTGCTATAAATAGAATTTCTAATTCTAATGTTAAAGAAACAACAATTGAGGTTGGTGGTGAAACAACAAAACTTGGCAACGGGTTTATAAACTTATTAGCTTATTATGGTATACAACAATATAAAGATGAGATATTGGATATAAAACAAACATATATTGACCTTGGAGCAAAAGTTCCTATAAGAAGTAATATAGAATTACTTTTAGGATATAAAAAAGATGATGCAGGTGATGTAAAACTATATCATGAATATTTTTATACAAAAAATACAATGTATGCAGAAATTTTTGCAAAACTTTTCCCAAATATGACCTTAAGGTTGAGGTATAAAAAAACAGATCCTGGTGCATTTGAGATGGGTGGGTTTGGTGCAGCAAGTGGTAATATAGCAGATACTCGTGATGGAGATTATAAAGAATGGTCTGACCATATGCCAGATTCATATCTTCAGTTAACTTTTAGATTAGATTTCTAAATTTATGGGAGGGTAAAGTTTTTTTATGAACAAAAGTAAAATTTTAATTTTTATTGCTGCATTGACAGTTTTAATAAATAATATGTTAGCTGTTAAACAGACAAATATATATTTAGTAAGAGAAGGGTATGTTCAACTTGATGGTAACTTAGATGAGTATAAAGGATTGTCTCCTATTTTGTTAAATGAAAGGTCTATGGTTACACGAGGTTCATGGGATGGAGTTAATGATGTCTCAGCTGAAGTTTATGTTTTAATGGACCATAAAAACTTATATGTTGCAGCAAAAGTAGTAGACAATGTTCCAGCACATAATTTGTGTGTAAATGATAGTATTTATAATGGAGATTGTATAGAAATATACATTGGTGAAAAAACATCTGATAAACCTAAAAATTTTTACACATCTACTGACTACCAAATTGGTATTAAAATTGATGTTAATTCTCCTCAGGTTTGGTCATGGAATAATACAAGTGAGGTTTTAGGGAGAAATGAAATAAAGAACACAAAAGTTGTTATTAAAAAACATTCTGATGGTAAAGGGTATAACTTAGAAGCATCAATACCTTTGGAAAATTTTTTATATATTATACCTTTGGAAAATAAAGAGTTTATATTTGATGTTGCAATAGATGATGCAGATGAAGGTAAATTAAGAAAGTCTCAACTTACATGGAATGGAGATGGTGAAGGTTGGCAGAAACCTTCTGTCTGGGGTTTAGCAACTACAAAAAGAGTCCATGAGAGCAGTAGTTTTAATATATATGTACCAATCAAAAAAAATGTTAGTTTAAAAGGAGAATTAGTAAAAATCTATGCATTGTCAGATTTTAAACCTGTATCTCAAGTAGAAATAGATGTTGAAGGGAAAAAATATACTACTAATCAACAAGGGTATGCAGAAGTTTTATTAAAAAAAGGTGGAAGAAATAAAATATCTGCTAAATATAAAGATACTACTACAACTAAAGAAGTAGTTGTGGTTATTAAAAAAGAAGTTAATCCTATAAAAATAAATCAAGTTGGATATTTTATTGACGCACCAAAAAAATTTTTAGTGGATAAAGAAGCGACTGAATTCGAAATTGTTAATGTTTCAGATGGTAAAATAGTATACAAAGGCAAACTAATTCCTAAAGGAATTGATAGGATTTCAAAAGATAATGTTTGGGAAGGAGATTTTACAGAGTTTAAAACTCCAGGTAAATACAAAATAATAATAAAACCATCAGGAGATGAATCTTACGTGTTTAAAATTGGAAATGATATATATAAAGATGTATTTTATAAGGTAATGAGATCCTATTTTTTGCAACGTTGTGGGATAGATATTGATGATAAAATTACAGGATTTAAACTTACTGCTTGTCATAATAGACCCGCAGTGTTTCATCCATCATTAAAAAAATCTGGTAGTTTAGAAGTTAATGGAGGTTGGCATGATGCTGGTGATTACGGCAAATATATACCTTCAGCTGCGGTTACTGTAGGACAGTTTTTATTACTTTATGAGATTATGCCAGAAAAATTTAGTGATAAAGAATTAGATATACCTGAAAGTGGTAATGGCGTACCTGATATATTGGATGAAGTAAGATATGAACTTGAATGGATGTTAAAAATGCAAGATAAAGATGGTGTAGTATATCATAAAGCTACAACAAAAGAATTCCCAAGTTTGTGGACACCTCCTGAAAAAGATTTAGATACAATTTATATAATTGGTATAATGTCGCATGATGTAGGAGTTTTTGCAGCGACTATGGCGCAAGCTGCAAGAATTTATAAAAAATTTGATACTGCGTTTGCAGAAAAATGTTTAATTGCTGCTAAAAAAGCATGGGAATGGTTAGAAAAAAATCCTTTCATAGGGTTTAAAAATCCACCTGATATTAACACAGGGGAATATCCTGTTGGTCAAGATGAATCTGCTCGTGTTTGGGCAGCAGTTGAACTTTATCTTACTACAGGTGATGAAAAATATAATAATTATTTTAAGCAAAATTATAATAAAAGTTTTGCAGGACGCGGACCTATCACTAATATTTCGTGGGATATGGTGCATCCTATCGGGTATTTTAGCTATTTATTTAACCCAAAAGGTGACCCTTCTGTAAAAGAATTTATAAAGAACCAACTTTTACAAACAGCAGATTCTATAGTAAGATTAGCAGAACTAGATAAAAATTTTTATCAAACAACATTGTTAGAATTTACTTATACTTCTAATAAAAGATTATTAGCGGCAGCAGTTACATTAATGTTTGCTGATAAAATTTCCCCTAATCAAAAATATAAAAATATTATATTAGAACAACTAAATTACATTTTTGGGAAAAATCCTTTAACAAAATGTTATGTTACAGGTGTTGGTAGTGACTATCCTGAAAATCCTCATAATAGATTAGTTTTATCAAAAGGTGTAATGATACCAGGATTGTTAGTTCAAGGACCAAACAGTGAAACTCTTGGTCCAAAAGGATATTATGATGTAGCAGATTCCTGGTCTACAAATGAAAATGCTATTGATTTTTCTGCTCCTTTAGTATTACTTCTTGCAAATTATAAATAAAACATAAGAGAACATGACTTCGTCACAGATAAAAATTCAACTCTATAAAAAGGAGGTACCACAAAAAATGAAAAAAACAAAAAAACTAAAAAAACAAATATGTGTTTCTACTATTTTATTTTTAATTATGTTTAGTTGTTACTCTTTTGCAATATTTGACCATATAGATTGGGGTAGTAGAGCAGTTGGTATTGGTTTTGGTATAGCAAGTTATCCTAAAGAAAGTTTAGGACTTTTCTGGAATCCAGCGTCAATAGGATTAATTTCTGATAAAGAAATTAACTCAATGTACGGTATTCCATTGACAGGAATAGGAATAGATAATATAAAATATCTTATGGGAAATTTTGTATCAGGTTTGCCAAGTGGTGGTGCTGTTGGAATAGGAGTTGGAATGTTTGATGTAAGCAATGTATGGAGAGAAAGTTTATATGTTGTAGGATATGGTAGGGAAGTGAACAAATTTTTAGTTGGTGGTGTTATTAAATATATGGAGTATAAAGTTTTATTATCTGCTGATGAATATAATAATGATCCTTTATTACAAAAAGGTGGTAAATCATTAATTAGTGCAGACATTGGCGGAATTTATAATGCTTCAGATAAACTTAGTATTGGTTTAGTAGTGAAAGATATTCTTGAACCAGAAATAGGAGTAGATTCGTCAGAGAAACTTAGTAGAGGATATTTAATTGCAGCAAGTTATAAAATAGTTTCAGGAAATATGGAAACAATAATAAGTGCAGGAAATTATATATATGGGAATAATAGCGATTTTTCAATTGGTGCAGAGGCATGGCTTAGTGGTGGTAGAATTGGTATAAGAGGTAGTTATATGCCATATAGATATGCAATTGGTGGAAGTTATAATATACAAAAAATTAGGATTGATTATACATATGTTATTTATTCTCAGTTAACAGAAACTTCTGGCAGTCATTACATATCTGTGTTGTTAAGATTATAAATTTGTATTGTTGATTTATACTAATGATAGATAAAAAAATTTGGGTGTTTTGTATTTTGTCTGTTATATTTATTAACACTACCTACCTTTTTTGTATTTCTGCAAACATTTCTGTAAATGCTAATAATCATACAAAAAATTATGACAGAATTTTTGCTTTTGGCAACAATGTTGCTTGTTGGGGGGGATGGCAAAAATA
>Ga0105158_1000190_pt1 | contig 27649 bp, 25 predicted proteins | sample LHCtaG_FD_81567 | JGI IMG/M metagenome (GOLD analysis project Ga0105158, IMG submission 81567) | Hot spring microbial communities from Little Hot Creek, USA to study Microbial Dark Matter (Phase II) - LHC4sed_matched | ecosystem: Environmental > Aquatic > Thermal springs > Hot (42-90C) >...
AGGGGTGCTTTGGTGAAACTTTAGATATCTTCTCAACAAGTACCTTGAATTTCATTTTCAATTCCCTTTTAAGCTTCAAGGGGAAGTTTAAAATAAGTTTTTCTAACAAATTAATTTAAAATGTACCTTCAATTCTGCATGTGAATTAATTTGAAAATGTTTCAAGTTAAACATCAACAATTGCCACATAAGCATCAAGGCTTTTGCTTAAAATGGACCCGGGCCCCAGTTTTGTCCTCTTTATGCTCCAAACTAAATGAATAGCTCAAAAAGTGAAAACCTGAAAACCGAAAGCTCTAAAAATTTCTTAATCAACTTTCTTTTCGAAGAAAAGTTGGGCCGGTAGTCTAGCCCGGTTAGGACATCCGCTTGACGTGCGGAAGGTCGCCGGTTCAAATCCGGCCCGGCCCACTTAATTTTAATTAATCTTAATAGCGTAGCTAAAAGCGTAAAAGGGGGAGAGGGTCTAATCTATTGGTTAAAATCTCTGTCAATAGATATGTTGAGAAGAGAATTGCAGAGACAAAGCGGGAAATAGAGGCTTCTTTGGACAGGCTTAGGGGGAGGATTTTGAAAAAACCTTGAAGAAATCTTCGAAATGGCGGGTAAAATCGCTAAAGGTGAAATTAAACATCAGAGGGTGGGCGGAAAAATAGTTAGAATAACTATGCCTCAAAGGAGAAGATGGCTTCTTGTGGCGGGGCGGACGGCGGAGATAATTAAGGACATAACGGAAAACTTCAACGAGAAAGAAATAAAAACAAAGTTAGAGGGGCTTGAAAAACTTTTGATAAATGTGACGGCAACACAAACCGAAGAGGGTTAGCCTAGCAGCAACATAAAAAATGGAACATAAGACGCTGAAAGACAATTTAATTATTAACCTTCCGTTGATCGATTAAGACGGTTTTCCCACATTTTCGGCATACAAAATCTGCGTCTAAGCTTTGCATACGTCTCATCTATTAGAAGTTATCAATCGGTAAATTTATTGATAGACGACGTGAGGCAGAAAACCCAAAATTTTTCTCGGAGAGAACACAGTCAAGACAGCGTTGGGCAGCATTTTGCCGATTTTTGGGATTAAACCCACAGCATCCGTCCCAAGTTTACATGTAACGACATATTCAAAAAACCCTAATTGCTCTATTCCAACAACATCATTTTGACATCTCGTGTCTCTTAACGCCTTTGTCATTTCTTGCTGGGATGCACCCAATACAATTAGCTTGTCAAGGAGGGACTTTATCCATTTTCCGTATTGGTTTAACTGTATTTCGGCTATCATAGCTTCTAAACAATTTCCATTAATTAGTGTTATTTTCGCTGTTATGGACATATTCTCGCAGAATCCATAAAGTTCAACAATTTTTTTAAAGGCCATTTTTCTTCCATCTACCAATTGGGCTTGCAAATGTCGCAGTGGAATTTTGGCTACAATGCTCTGTGCTGTTAGCCCAACGTCTAGGAAGAGTTGGTCTTCACTTTTATCCATGTCTATTATGTACCCTTTCACCGTCTTGAATTTTGCTATGCTGTTAATGTCGGTGGGGCATATTCCAATGGTGTTTTCAAGATAATTTAATGCCGCCCTTTCATCCTCACCTGAAAATGTTATCTGAATCAAGTTTTTCGATGTTGCCTGGACTTTTTCTATTTTAACACTTAAACCCCTGAGGGCTGCTTTCAAATAGTCTTCAACAAGTTTGAGTTGACCATCCTTGTAGATTTTTGAGGATAGCGTCACGGTAGGCATTTGCAGTCTCCAATTATCAATGACATTTCTTCATGAAGTTTTCTTATTCTTGCTATTGCTGAAGGAGGCAGCTCTTTGGAAAGTTTCTCTATTGTCTTTTCGATTGAAACCCTTTTCGAGCCTTCAATAAGCTTGTCAGCGTAGGCAACGATTTTTTCTTCAAGAGTTTGTGGAGTGTAAATGTCTCTTGGCCAGCCAAGCTTTTTTGCCTCGCGCTGGGTTATCCCGCCACCCACATGCCTCTTAATTATTGATATTATGGGCTCTGGTAAGCCTAAACTTTTGGCTATTTGCATTCCAACCAAAGCATGGTGAACACTATGGGTTTTTGAGCGGCCAATGTCGTGGAGAAGTGCGCCTATCTCGACAAGTTCAAGGTTAACGTTTAACCCTTTTTCCTTGCATGCCTCTGCAATCTCAACTGCAAGCCTTGTCACCGCCTCACAATGTTTTATAACGTTTCTTGAACAGCCGCTTTCACGTAAAATTTGTAGGGCTTGCTCTCTTGTTGGGAGCCTTTCACTCACCCAGCTCCTTCCTTAACTGCTCAACCCTCTGGGTTAAAACCTTAACTATTTTCTCGTTGTTATAATGCATTAACGGTTTGCCGCATGTTGGACACTTGAAGACCAGTTCGACGGCTTCTTCGAAGGGAATTCGCTTGCAGCCGGGCGTGTAGCAATAATAGAAATCATGGTTTTTCTCGTACTCCAATCGAATATTCAGTTTTTCGAAAACCCTTCGTTTTTGACTCAGTATGAAGCCTTCAAGTTGTTCTGGCTGCAGTTTCCAGTGGAATATGAACCATCCGGTTTTAGGGTCCCTTGTCCTTCTTAGGCTCACCAATGAGTGGTCGTAGAGCTTGTAAAGGATTTTGCGCACATTGTTAAGCCTTATCCCCGTCTTGTTTGCAATTTCGTCGTCTGTAATCTCGTCTGAATTTTTCAGTATTTCAATTAGCTTTACAGCTTCTTCTTCGCCTAAGGCTTCAGCAACCTTCATTAGCGTCGCATCGTCGATTGTTGACAACATATTGACCCTTATCTGTTCAACCGTTGAACTATTTCCACCCTATATAGTTGTAAATCTTAATTTAAATCTCTTTTCTAGCTTCAGACTCAGAATCAACTTTCCTAACCACTTTTTTGCCCCTCTTCTGAGGAACAATCATCAACCTAGCGCCTTCAAAAGTTTTGGTGAGCTCCTTGCCCTCGAAAAACCTGTCTAGGAAAACTGCGAGACTCGCACATTCAGAGTGGGGTTGATTTCCAACGGCCACATTAAAGTCTGAAACCGTTGGCGAAAAGAACTCTCCTGGAACTTTTTGGCTTCCCACAATGATTAGGATGTCCTTGCCAAGCGCTTTGATTCTTTGCATTACATCACTCGTTTGAATATTTTCACCGTAAGCCGTTAAATGGACAACCACTCCGCCCTTAGCTTTCCATTCGTTAACAACTTTCCTCCACGGAGTGCCCATTTCAAAATGGAAGGGGCCGCCCCAGTTATTCACAACCTTTTCCACCGTTGCCTTTATTTTCTCGTCTTCTATGTCAGATAGTATAAAGCCCGAGGCGCCCAGGGCTCTAGCTGTTAAAGCCACATGGGTGGTTAGCCGCAAGTCCCTTTTAGGGCGGTGGCCCCATCTTAAGACGAAAATTTTAGGCTGGTTTTCAGTATTGGAAGCTTTCAATTTTTCCACCAAGTTCTTCAACGCGGCTTTTCACTTTTTCAGCAAACCATGGTACTGCCTCAAAAACCACATGAGCCTCATCACCAGCATATTTTATTTCTTGAACATCAGCGCGGCTGAACAGCCATGAGAGAAAGGGCATCGCCTCGTTTGACAAGGGAAGCCTAAACGAAGCCCGCGCATAATTTCGCAAGGTTTTAGTTATTTCTTCCTTTAGCTGGTTGAGGTTAAGCCCGTATAGGGCGGATATTGGCACTGGTTTTGGCGCCCTTTCCTTGAGGTTTTCCATCTTCTGTTGAAGTTCTGTTTCAGAAAGCAAATCGATTTTGTTAAGGGCAGTTATTACAGGGATGCCGGAAGCGCCTATACGGTCTATTGTTTCTAGGCATACGGAAAGTTTCTTTTCAACCGTAGCTGGTGACTCGCTCAAGTCTACCACAAGCAGTATAAGGTCTGAATAGATGGTTTCCTCCAATGTTGAATGGAAAGCCTCTATAAGGGTTAGCGGCAAGCGGTCTATAAAACCAACAGTGTCCGTTAAAAGAAACTTTTTCTTTGAAAACTTCACAAGCCTCGTAGTTGTCGACAAAGTTGTGAAAAGGGCGTTGTCTACTGGCACTTCTTCTTCTGTTAAGGCATTGAAAAGCGAGCTTTTCCCAGCGTTCGTGTATCCCGCCAAAGAAATCGATGGAAAACCCAGTTCCGCCCTTCTTTCGCGGTGCAAGACGCGTTTTCTTCGAATTTTTCTAAGTTTTTCTGTTATGGTTTGTATCTGCCTCTTGACAGTCTCATAGTAAACGTCCACTTCATAGGCGCCAAGCCCCATGAAGCCGGGCTGTTCACCCATTTTGGCTAGGCGCACTTTCTCCTTTGCCCTTGTTAGCTCGTATTTAAGTCTAGCCAATTGAATTTGTAGTTTTGCCTCCGTTGTTGTAGCTCTTCTCGCGAATATTTCGAGGATTAGCTGGAAACGGTCTATCGCCTCCACACCTGTTTCTTTAGCTATATTGTAGGCTTGAACAGGCCTTAACGGGTTGTCAAAAATTATTTTTTGGGCGCCGGTCGCCTTTACGAGTTCGGCGAGTTCCTTAATCTTACCGTAGCCTATTTGATAGCGGGGGTCTGGAGCCCGCACTTGCTCCATCTTGCCAACAACTGTGTAGCCAGCTGACTCAGCTAGACTTTTAAGCTCATCGAGAGTAGACGGCTCGAAAGACTTGCGGCGTTGTACAATGATTGCTTTCGTTAGGCTTTATCCTCCGCTTTACCCTTATCAAACTGCACGAGATCTCCGAGGGTGAGGCCGCGACTTGACGGTTTAGAGGCAACAGCCGTAGGAGTCTTTTCTTCGGAGGCAGGCACAAGAAGCTTTATTTTTAAAGCATGTTCAAGCTTGGCTGCAAGCCTATCGTCTGGCTTAATCTTTCTCGTTTCTATTTTTTTCAGAACCGAGACCTTTTCGTTTATCCTTTTACCCAGCTCCTCGTGGGTTAAGCCCATTTTTTCCCTTGCTTGCCTCACTCTCACATCATAGTCTTCCACAAGCTCCAAGGTGGCTTCCACAACTTTCTGCGTTTTCACCATGTTTGAGGCCTTTAATTGCTGAGGAACCGCTGTTTTTTGTTTTATTTTTAGTGTGGGAGCTTGCTTTGGTTCCTCTAACACTATTGTGCCGTGCTTTGCACATTCGCCGCATACGGTTAGTTTTGCTCCTTCAATAATGGCTTTAACTGGCTTTCTGTGGATTTTTCTCCCGCAAACTTCGCAGCGCAATCTTTATGGGCGCTCCTTTTCCGTGAACTCCTTTAATAGTTAACGCTTGGTTATGTTTATAGTTGTCGAATAAACAACTCACGATGGATGGTGTTTGTGTTGGAAAACCCTCTTAACCGTATTAGAAGTGTGGCGGACTATCAGTTCGGAAAGGGTGTTGGCGAAAAACTATTTCCAGAAAACGTGGAAATAATCTATTCTAAGCGCACTGGCAGAATACGCTACATTTACTTGAATGGAAAGAGGCTCGCCACCCTCCGCCCAATGGATGGGCTTTTCTCCTTAAGCATTGAGGGGGCGAAGAGAATTGTTGAAAACAATATTCCGGCCAGATGCCTTGTGACAGTAAAAAAGGATGTCTCAAGGTTTATAGCCGAAGGCGGCGACGTTTTCGCGGCGCATGTGGTTAAGGCGGACAAAGAAATCCGTCCAAGAGACGAAGTTATTGTTGTTGACGAGAACAATAGAGTTTTGGCTGTTGGCAGAGCTCTTTTGTCCGGCGAAGAGATGATGGCTTTTAAAACCGGTGTGGCGGTGAAAGTTAGACGGGGATTTCTGGAGGAAGGTTAAGTATAAGAAGCCTAAAGTGGTTTAGTGTTTAGGGAGATGAAGGCTGTTGATGCGTAGACGTATAAGCCCCCGCGAAGCCAGACGCATGATGCAGCGCCTGGGCTTAAGCATGGACGCTGTCCCAGAAGTTGAACAAGTCATCATAAAAACCGTTGGGAAAGAAATAATCATTGAAAAGCCAGAAGTTGCCGTTGTCGATATCCAAGGACAGAAAATGTTCCAAGTGGTTGGAGGAAAAATCGCCGAGAAAGCTGTTGAACGTAAGCTAACTATACCTGAAGAGGACGTGAGGCTTGTGGCTGACCAAACTGGCAAAAGCCTTGAAGAGGCAAGAAAGGCTTTAGAGGAATGCGAAGGAGACTTGGCGAAGGCTATTCTTCTGCTTCAGTCTAAGGTTTAAGGCGATGCCATAAGCCTTCTCAGCGCGAAGGGGCATTATACGACTTCTGTTTTGACGTTTTTGTGAAAAATAACAAAATACTTTAGTTAATTTACTTTTACTGGAATAGAGGAGGCAACCAAATTCAACCCGTTTGACATAGTTCCAGTGGGACACTTATGCATAGACCGCATAAGTTTGCCCAACAGACAACGACCATACGTTGTTTTGGGCGGTGCTGTGGCTTATGTTGCGTTTTCAGCTAAGCGTTTAGGCTCAAATGTTTCCATAATATCAAAAGTTGGTGGGGACTTTCCAGAAGCCTACATATGGTGGCTTAGCCAAGAGGGCATAGATGTTTCCAAAGTAGCCAAAATTAAGCATGAGAAAACCACAAGATTTGAGCTAAACTACAATAGTGACATGTCAAACCGCACAATGAAACTTGCCGGCAAAGCGCCACCAATAGAAGCTGAAGACTTGCCAAGCTCTTTAGAAGCTAAAGCTATTCATCTGGCTCCAATAGCCAACGAGATCCCATACGAAGTTGCTGAAAAACTGGCAAAATCCGCTGAAATGCTATCCTTAGACCCTCAAGGACTTGTTCGGGTTTTTGATGAAAATGGATTCGTTACGAATAAACCATTAAAGTGGCTTGACAAGCGCATACTCGAACTTGTAGACGTGTACAAGTCTTCGCAAGACGAGATTGAGGCTGTTACTGGCGTGGCTGATTTAAAGGCGGCCATAAGGGCTGTTCACGATTTCAGTGTCAAAACCGTCATAGTAACACTGGGAGCTAAAGGGGCAGCATTATCCGTTGAAGGAACGACTTACGAAATTCCCGCCTACACGCCCTGCAATCTTGTGGACCCTACTGGTGCCGGCGACGCTTTTATTGGCGGTTTCCTAGCTGAATATGTCCGCGGCAAGGAAATCTTATGGTGTGGGTGTGTTGGCTCAGCAGCAGCCTCAACGGTTGTGGAAGGTGTTGGCCCAACGGTTTTGGGCAGCAGAGACGAAATTTACCGAAGGGCAAATCTGCTTTATGAAAAAGGAATTAAGCATTAAGTGCATTTTTATTAGTTTAAAACGCGCGTGTTAAGAGGGCTAGTCTTGGGGAAAGTTGGAAAAGGCGTAAAATGCAGTGTTTCCGGATGCGGCAAGGAAGCCGCCCGCTCCATTTCAGCGGAAAAAGTTAGAATGGCTGGGCTAATCATAAGCAGCGGCGAGAGACGTGCATATCTATGCGAAAACCACTATAAGGAGTATAAGAAGAGAACCAAGAAAGAGAGGAAAATTGAACAGTGGAGATATAAAGGCGCGTAAAAATAGAGGGGGAAGAGGCGGAAATGCGGATACTACAATTACACTCTAACTACATTGAGTACAAGCCTATTCAGAAGGAAATAGCCATAGCTGAAGAAACAGACAAAGAGGTTAAACGCCTAGAAGAAATCGTCGTGCTATTCACGGCTGTGGAGGAAGGAGACGACGAGACGGTAGCCCGCAAAGCCATAGAAGAAGTTAAAGCCTTTCTTGAGAAGTTGAAGGTAAACCGCGTTTTAATATATCCCTACGCCCATTTGAGCAGCAACCTTGCAAAGCCTTCTGAAGCTTTAAAAGTTGTCCGAGCCATGGAAGCTTACGCCAAAAAAGAAGGCATAGAAACATACCGTGCACCCTTCGGCTGGAACAAGCAGTTCACAATTTCCATAAAGGGACACCCGTTGGCGGAGCAGTCCCGCGTCATACTGCCAACAAAGGCAGAGGAGGCTGAAAAAGTTTCAGAAGCCCTAAAAGCCGAAGAGAAACTCGTCTCCTACTGGTATATTTTGCAGCCAGACGGCAAAATGGTTCCAGTGGAGGAGTTTGACTTTAAGGGGCATGAAAACCTGGAGAAATTTGCAAAATACGAAATATCCAAGGTTAGAGCCAGCCAACAAATGCCTCCCCACGTGCCATTAATGAAGCGCCTAGAAATAGCCGACTATGAAGCGGGGAGCGACCCCGGAAACATCCGCTGGTACCCAAAGGGCAGACTCATAAAATCGCTTATAGAACAGTACGTAACCGCCAAAGTTGTAGAATACGGCGCCATGGAAGTTGAAACCCCAGTCATGTACGATTTCAGCCACCCAAGTTTGGCGGACTATCTAAACCGTTTCCCAGCACGGCAATACCTCTTAAAATCCGAGGATAAAGAGCTATTCCTCCGATTTGCCGCTTGTTTTGGACAGTTCTTAATGGTTCATGATACACAGTTCTCGTATAGGCACATGCCCCTAAAAGTTTACGAGTTAACCCGCTACAGCTTCAGACGGGAAAAAAGCGGCGAAGTGGTAGGCCTAAGAAGGCTCAGGGCTTTCACAATGCCCGACTGCCACGCCTTCTGTGCAGATCTAGAACAAGCCAAAAAAGAGTTCATAACAAGGTTTAAACTCTCTATGCAAGTCCTAGAGGGCATAGGTCTAACAAGAGACGACTATGAGGCGGCCATTCGCTTCACAAAAGACTTCTATGAAGAAAATAAGGACTTTATTGTAGGCTTGGCTGAAATTTTCGGCAAGCCAGTCTTGGTTGAAATGTGGAAGGAGCCCTTCTTCTATTTCAGGCTTAAATGGGACTTCAACTTCGTAGACAATCAGGATAAGGCTGCAGCTTTGTCAACAGACCAGATAGACGTGGAAAACGCTAAAAGATACGACATAACCTATGTCGACGAAAAAGGAGAGAGGCATTATCCGCTTATACTGCACTGCTCGCCCAGTGGTGCCGTTGAACGCTGTATATACGCCCTTTTAGAAAAAGCCTACAAACAACAGCAGAAAGGAGAAACGCCAATGCTGCCCCTATGGCTTTCACCAACACAAGTGCGCATAATTCCCATGTCAGAAAAATTCCTCGAACACTGCGAAAAAATGGCGGAAAAGCTTGAAGTCCACCAAATCCGAGTGGACATAGACGATAGGCCTCTAACACTGCAAAAGCGGGTAAGGGAAGCTGAAATGGATTGGATACCCTACATAATAGTCGTTGGACAAAAGGAAATAGAGTCCGAAGCGCTCCCAGTCAGAGATAGGAAAGCGAAGAAAATACGCAAAATGACGCTGGAAGAACTTGTAGGCGAAATTAAAAATCAAGTGGGTGATAAACCCTTCAAGCCTCTGCCCCTGCCCAAGCATGTATCCAAAAGACCTCAATTTTACGGTTAGGCATGGATAAAGCTGGCGAAAACTGCCAAAACACATATCAACCCTAAGGGAAAAATTTCTGTTCTCCGAAAAGGGGAGCCAGATTGGATAAAGAGCTACTTGTATATATAGATGGCGAGTACTACCCAAAATCGCAGGCAAAAATTTCTGTTTACGATCATGGGCTTCTGTATGGGGATGGGGTTTTCGAAGGAATTCGCGCCTACAACGGTGTGGTTTTTAAGCTAAAGGAACACATTGACAGACTTTACCGTTCAGCCCATGCTATAATGCTACAAATTCCCGTTAGCAAAGAGGAAATGATAAAAATTGTTTTAGAAACTCTGCGTAAAAATCAGCTGAAAGACGCTTACATACGTTTAGTGGTAACAAGAGGCGTGGGTGATTTAGGCTTGGACCCCAGAAAATGCCAAAAACCCACTATAATAGTGATAACTGACACTATCGCCCTTCACAAGAGCGAAGCTAAAGAGAAAGGCATAACAGCAATGCTAACATGGGTTAAGAGGGACCCCGTGGACGCAACAACTCATGAGATAAAGTCGCTAAACTACCTAAACAGCATACTAGCCAAAATAGAGGCCAACATAAACGGGGTGGACGAAGCCATATGTCTAGATAAAAACGGCTATATATGCGAAGGCGTGGCAGAAAACATATTCATAGTCAAAAACGGAAAAATATACACGCCGCCAAGCTACACTGGAGCCTTGCCGGGAATAACGGCTGAAGCCGTTAAAGAACTTGCCAAAAGCCTCGGATACGAAGTGATAGAGAAAAACATTACGCCCTACGAGCTTTTCACAGCCGACGAAGTCTTCTTTACAGGAACCGCGGCGGAAATAATTCCTGTCAGAGAAATAAACAAGAGGCAGATAGGCAACGGAAAACCAGGTCCAATGACACGAAGGCTTATGGAAGAGTTTCCAAAGCTTGTTCAAAACCCAAAACATGGGGTGCCAATTTACCAATAAGCCTCCTAACCCTTTCATCCATTCTTTTCCATAAATCCTCCAACGAGGTTTAAAGCCTCCTCAAGCGTTTCAATAGGTGGTAGGAAAACGCCCCTCACGTGACCAGCGCCGTAAACTGGGCAGAAGCCAGATCCGTGTACGAAGAGCACCCCTGTTTCTTTTAAGAGTTCTAGCACAAAGTCGAGGTCTGTCTTCCATTTAGAGCCCACGCCATGAATTTTTGGGAAAACGTAAAATGCGCCCTCTGGTTTGGTGCAGCTTACTCCCTCAATCTCGTTTAGCCTCTTCCATACGTAGTCTCTTCTGGCCTTAAGTTTTGAAACCATCTCGCGGACATGGTCTTGTGGACCCTTTAAGGCAGCTACGCCAGCCTTTTGCACGGGCGTGTTTGCACAAAGCCTTATCCTCGCCTCCTTCTCCACACACTCCTTCAACTCTTTAAGTTCGCCTTTTGGACTGTGGAAGTATATGTAGCCAAGCCTCCATCCGGTCATCAGATAAGCCTTAGAAAAACCGTTTAACCCTATGACCGGCACGTCCTTTGCAAGGCTAGCGGTGCTGACAAACTTCTTTTCAAAAACAAGCTGGTCGTAGATTTCGTCGGAAATCACCGGTACGCCATGTTCTGCGGCAACATCCAAAATCCGCCTAAGCGTTTTGGCATCGTAAAGGGCTCCACATGGATTATTTGGATTAACAACAACAATAGCCCTTGTCTTATCTGAAACCTTTCTCCGCAAATCTTCCGTGTCCGGCTGCCAACCATCCTCCTCAACGGTTCTGTAAGTGACGGGTTTCCCGCCGAAAAACCGCGTGTAGGAAAGGTAGGGCGGATAAGTTGGCCCTGGAAGAAGAACTTCATCGCCAGCATCCACAAGAGCCGCCATAACCATCTGAATGCCTTCAGAAATCCCAGAAGTGACTATAATGTCTTCTGCGGAAACGTCAACCCCATTCAAACGTTTTTCTTTCTCGCTTATGGCTTCCCTAAGCTCCGGAAGGCCCTCAGAGGCTGAATAGGCGTTGGCTCCGCTCTTGACGGCTTCAAATAAGGCTTGTTTAATGTGCTCGGGCGTGTCAAAATCGAAGGCCACAGGGTCTCCAATGTTCAAGTAATAAATTTTTCTGCCAGTTTTCGCCAGTGTCTTCGCGTAAATAATAACGTCTCGGATGGCGTATTCAATAGTGCGCGCCCTTTCAGTAACCTTTACATTGGCCAAACTTAACCATCCTTTGAAAAAGGCTGATACTTAAAAGGATAAAAGACTTATGGAAAGTTTCATGGAATTGTGTAGGATGTTGAAGCCTCTATGAGCTCCGCCGTAACCGCGGTTATAGTTATATTCTTGCCTCGATATTTCTGCCAGTCGAATGGACAAAGAAAAATGATCTCTTCGCCTACATTCAAAATCAGCTGATTTCTCGGGATAACGTATTCCAGGGGGTCTGCCAAACCTTGAACCGTTACAATAATCTTTGACAGTGTAAGATTCCAAATGGAGTAATCTGCGCTTCTAACGGTCAGATTCAGATAATTTGCCCCTCCGACAGTGGTGCAGTTCACGACTGTTACGTTTAGCTCCGCAACCGGGAGGGTGAAGACAAAATCAAAAGTGTAATTTTTAAAGGTTTGACATGAAGTAACGTTTAGTGTCAACGTCAAATTTCTGCTAAGGCGTCCCTTAAGGAAGCCAGCCCAATCAAATATGCAGCTGAAGGTCTTATTGAAGCCTCTAGCAATAAAACCTTCCTCAGTAGGTAATTCGTCCTTTGTTTCTTTAACTACGATTTTTGTTACGTTGACAGCTTCGAGGGAGGAGAAATGATTTAGGACCGTTATGTTAAAGCGCCCATGATCCTTTAAGTTGAAAGTGTTCTCCACATTCAAAACCCTAACGATTATTGGGGGAGGTGTTTTTACGGGTGATGTTTTAATTTTAAAGTCTTGGGCGAAGTAGACAATAACCGTGACATTTTTCCCACGATACTCCGTCCAATTCCAATTAAACCTAAAGGTTCTTGTAGAGTTTGGAGCTATACCAACTGAGCCATAGTCAGAGGTGCGAACTGTTCCATCCTCTAATATGCATTCAATTTTTGTGACATTTAACGGGTTTGCAGATTCTGCAAAATTATAAACTGTCACGTTAAAGTGGTCAAGATGATCTTCATTAAATCTAACGTTTTTAATCGTTGCATCGGCAATTTTCATTTTTATATCTTTACGGAACACGTATCCTTGCTCGGTTTTAATTTCAAGCATGATTGAGGTAATACCATGCCAATCCCCATTAAAAATGAAAAGCCTAGACTCATTTCTCGGAATTGTAACCGGCTGAACTTTAACATCAGGCTCCATACTCTCAACATTTATTAAGCCTGGAGTTATTTCAGTGATCGTTAGGTTGACTTCGGATTGAAAGTTGTTGGTTAATGTAATGTTGAATTTTTTGAAGGATCTCGCTGGATTAAAGACGGTAACTATGTCTAGCTTAACAAATGGGAGGTCCGCTTCCATGTTGGCCGCTGATAATCCTTCAGCAAATACGTGCACAATCATTTTTTTACCTGCAAAAGTGCTGGCAAATTCACCAAAAGTCATGTTGGTGTTGCCTTTCCTTATTGTAAAGCATGTTATTTTCAAAGATTCCCCGCTTCGAACCTTTAATCCACCATCAATAGGGGGACTTGTTTCCACAACATCATACAGTTGGGTTTCATTTTCCAAACTAACACTAATTCTTGAAACGGTGGCATCTGTCGGCGAATATGAGGGATTTAAAACATTGACGTCAAATGAACGAACATTTTCCTTGTTGATGTAGATACCGGTTATTGCAAGAGTGGCTTCCTCGGGGATTTGTGCGTAATAGGCGATTGTGAATACATATGATATTAGCCCGCCTATTATTGCGGACACTATGATTAAGAGTATAAGGGTTATTGTTGAAAACCCTTTGATGTTGGCGTATGTCTTCATAACATCACCGTGGGATGCCAAGATGGTTTATTTTCATAAGTTCTCTTGAAATAGATAAATATTCCCTTTTAAAGCGCGCTTTTAGGGGCAAATTTTATTACAACGGTGGTTATGCCTTTAAACTCTGAAAAGGCTGAGGGAAGTCTGTGAGTGAATATGATGCGGTTGTGGTTGGAGCTGGCGTTATTGGTCTATCCACCGCTTATCACATTAAACGTAAACATCCATCCTCACGGATTTTAGTTGTTGACAAGTTTAACTCCCCCGGACAGGGAAGCACTGCTAAAAGCATGTCGGCTTTTCGCTGTTTATTCTCCTCCAAGGTGAATTATTTGCTTTCCGACTCGTCTGTCGATTTCTATTTTCATGTGCAAAGTCAGCTGGGTGTGGATTTGAAGCTGGCTTTTGTTGGCTATCTTTGGCTTCTTAGCAGTGGCGAGTATGAGGAAATGGCTCCAATTCTGAATATTTTAGCAACCAGCAATCTCAAACATGAGGAATATGAAGCGGAAGAGCTTGCCAAAAGACTGGGGTTAAATGTACACTTAGCAGGCGATGAAGAAGCTGAAATCCTAGGTTTGAAAGACATCTACAAGGGTGTTTTCATCCCGAAAGCCGGAATTATTGACGCTGACTGCGTTGCCAAATTTTACGAAGAGGAATTTCTAAAGCTTGGCGGGGAAATTCGCTATGGTGTTAAGGTTGAAGACTTCCTTGTTGAACCATGTAAGCCTTTAGGCTTGCCTGGGGAACCCTTCTTTTGGCAGGAATCAAGGGTTTCAGGCGTTAAAACCAATTGTGGGATTATTAAGGCGAAGAAAACAATTTTGGCGGCTGGCGCGTGGATTCCTCAGCTTTTAGACTCTGTTGGAATAGAATGTTTTATAAAGCCTAAAAAGAGGCAGGTTTTCGCAATAGAGGCGAAAAAGCCGGCGCTAAAGCGGTTGCTGTTCACTGAAGGATTTAATTCTGTTGGATGTGTGCCCTTCACAATTTTGCCTAAGCCAAGGGTTTTGGTGAGGCCTTTCCCAACGGAAGGCGTTTTTTGGCTTAGTTATGCGGATGACTTTCCAAGGGCTTTCAAGTTTGAGGATGAACCGCAACCCGAGAAGAGCTTCTACGAGTATGGCATATACCAAGTTCTCGTGAAATACTTTCCACAGTTTAGGGACTGCCATCCCTATTCGGCCTTTGCTGGACTTTATGAGATTAACACTTTGGACGGCCATCCGGTGATTTTTGAAGAGAAAGATTTAATCGTTGTTGGCGGCGCCAGCGGAAGCGGAATTATGAAGGCAGATGCTATAGGAAGGATAGCTGCCGCACTTTACGATGGCGAAGAATATGCGGTTCTTTACGGCGATAGGAAAATCAAAGTGAGCGATTTAAGCATAAAGGAGAGGCGTGTCGAGCGGGAAAAGCTTCAGATTTAGCGTTTCAAACAGTGAATTTTATTAGCTATAACCTACATATGCAATTTGCCTTTAAGTTGGTGCTGTTATGTTTGGCTGGAATGGCAAATTCTTGAGGGTGAACCTAACCAAACATAAGGCCGTGGCAAAGGAATACGACGCTGAAATGGCTAGGAAGTTTCTAGGCGGCAGAGGCTTCGCCGTTAAAATCCTTTGGGATGAGCTTAAGCCCGGCGTTGACCCATTATCACCGGAAAATAGGCTTATTTTTGCGGCTGGCCCTTTAACGGGGTTTGCCCTTCCAAGCAGTGGTAAGCTTGTTGTTGCAGCCAAAAGCCCCTTGACCGGTGGTTATGGCGACGGCAACGTTGGAACCCATGCCGCTGTTCAAATGCGAAGGGCTGGCTACGATGCAATAGTCATTGAGGGCAAGGCAGAATCTCCCACAATTCTCCTTATAGAAGACAGCATAACTGAGTTTCTGGACGCCAAAGAACTTTGGGGTTTAAATGCCTTTGAGGTTGAGGAAAGGCTTAGAGGCGTTTATGGACCAACAGCTGGCATTCTCGAAATTGGACAGGCTGGAGAAAACCTTGTGAAATTCGCAAACATAGTCTCCCAGAAGGGGAGAGGTGGTGGAAGGCCAGGGATGGGTGCTGTTATGGGTTCTAAAAACTTGAAGGCCATGGTAATTGTTGGTTCCGGCGAGTTGCCGGCTGCCCACCCAAAGGATTTGAAGGAGTTGGGCGCTGAAGCCTACCGAGAGGTTTTGACAAAGCCGAATTATGCTTTTTGGAAACGGCAAGGTACGATGATGACTATTGAATGGAGCCAAGAAAACAGCGTCTTGCCCACATACAATTTTAGTGAGGGAACTTTTGAAGATGCAGACGCTATTGGCGGGTTTTCCATGGAGAAGATTAAGTCTTCCCAGCGGGGATGCCCCAACTGCAACATGACTTGCGGCAACGCAGTTAAAGACGCGGAGCGAAAAGAGTCTGAGCTTGACTATGAAAATGTCGCCATGTTGGGTTCAAACATTGGCATTGGCAACCTTAAGAAAGTTGCAGCGTTAAACAGAATGGCAGACGAGTTTGGCTTGGACACCATTTCATTGGGCAACGTCATCGGCTTTGCCATGGAGGCCTCCGAGAAAGGTTTGATAAAGGAAAAGATTCCATGGGGAGACTATATGAGGACAAGAGCCCTCATCGAAGACATAGCCTATAGGCGAGGCTTAGGCGAAGTTCTTGCGGAAGGAGTGCAGTTTGCAGCTGAAAAGCTCGGTGGCAACGCACGGAATTGGGCTATGCACGTGAAGGGTTTGGAGATTTCGGCTTACGACTGCCACGCTGCTCCAGCCATGGCTTTAGCTTATGCCACCAGTCCCATAGGAGCCCACCACAAGGATGCTTGGGTGATCTCTTGGGAGGTTAAAACTGGGAGGGAAAGATACAGCGAGGAAAAGGTCGACAAAGTCATAGAGTTCCAGCGCATCCGAGGGGGCTTTTTCGAATGTGCCACCGTTTGTAGGCTTCCATGGATTGAAGTTGGCTTCGAGCTTGAATGGTATCCAAAGTTCTTACACGCGGCAACCGGAATGGAGATAAATTGGGATGAAATAAACGTCATCGCCGACAGAGTGTACGCCTTGATAAGGGCATTTTGGGTGCGGGAGTTTGGCAAAAACTGGAACAGAGAAATGGACTATCCACCAGCAAGATGGTTTGAAGAACCATTAGAAAAAGGCGCCCTAAAGGGTGCAAGGCTTGACAAGGCGAAATATGAAGTTATGCTGAAAATGTATTACCGAAAGAGGGGATGGGATGAGAGGGGTGTGCCAACGAAAAGCACTCTTGAAAAGCTGGGCTTGAAGGACGTTGCCAACGAGTTGAAAAAACGTGTTAAGCTGTGGGATTAAAAGCCATTAGAATGGAAAGCGCTAGTAAGACCTTGCAAAATAAACGAGCTCCTTCGCCTCGCCGCCGCAGTAAACGCAGTTAGAAACGGGTTTTTCTCTCTCAAAAGGAATAAGCCTAATTGTCGCCCCCGTCTCCTCCTTAATTTTTCGTTCACATTCCGGGCTGCCGCACCATGAAGCCTTAATAAAGCCTCCCTTCGTCTGCAACGCCTCTTTGAACTCTTCATAGCTTTTCACGGTGGTAATATGCTCTTCAAGGAATTTTTTGGCTTTATTGAATAGGTTGCGCTGTATGTCGTCTAGAATTCTTTTAACAGCGTCCACGGTCTCCTCGTCTTTAACCGTCATTTTTTCATAGGTATCTCTTCTAGCAATGGTTATTTGGCCATGCTCCACGTCTCTTGGGCCGATTTCGATTCTTATGGGCACGCCTTTGAGTTCCCAATCGTTAAACTTCCAACCAGGCGTGTATTCCCGCCTGTCATCTAAAACTGTGGGGATTCCCGCCTTCTGCAGTTTTTCATGGATTTCTTTTGCTTTGGCAAAGATCTTGCTTGTCTCGGCTTTTTTGTATGGTATTGGAATTATCACTGCCTGTATTGGGGCTACTTTAGGCGGTATGACAAGTCCTTTGTCGTCCCCGTGCACCATGACTATGGCGCCTATGACTCGGGTAGATATGCCCCACGACGTTTGCCAAACATAGTGTTCTTTTTCGTCTTCGCCGATGAATTTTATGTCAAAAACTTTAGAAAAGTTCTGTCCAAGATTGTGCGAAGTGCCCATCTGCAAGGCTTTGCCGTCGGGCATTACCGCCTCCAAAGTAGTGGTGTAAAGGGCTCCAGCGAATTTTTCACTTTCAGATTTTCTCCCAACAAGCACCGGGATAGCCAAATAGTTCTCCATTATGTCACGGTACTCGTTCAGAATTTCCATAACCTCCTTGTCGGCTTCCTCCTTCGTCGCGTGGGCCGTGTGGCCCTCCTGCCAAAGGAATTCCCTCGTTCTTAGGAAGAGCTTTGTTGCTTTCGTTTCCCATCGCACGACGCTGCACCACTGGTTCAGCTTGATGGGCAGGTCCCGCCAGCTTCTAATCCATTTGGCGTAAGTGGCGTAAATTATGGTTTCAGAAGTAGGCCTTATGGCAAGCTTCTCTTCTAGGGGTGTGTCGCCGCCGATTGTAACCCATGCAACTTCTGGAACAAAGCCCGCAAAGTGTTCAGCCTCTTTTTTAAGGAAGCTTTCAGGTATGAAGAGGGGGAAATACACGTTTCTGTGGCCCGTCCGCTTTATCTTCTCATTGAAAATCTCCTGAATTTTCTCCCATATGGCGTAGGAAAGCTCTCTAAAAACCATGCATCCCTTTACTTGGGCGTAGTCAGCCAGTCCAGACTTTAGGATTACCTGGGTGTACCATTCTGAGAGGTCTTCGGACTTTTTAACGGTAATCCCTAAATCTGACATTCCGTTCACTCTCCAGTTTTTGGTTGCAGGTTGAATATAATCCTAATGTGGAAGCGGTGTCTAAGATGGGCAAAATATCAGAGAATTTAGAGACGTGGAACTAAATCGCCCATTTTCAACCACTCGCAAAATAAAACAGCACATTCTTATTTAAAGTTTCTTCTGCTGGCGGGAAACTCAACGGCAAGTGTTTTAACCGACAAGGACATTTAAAATGATTCAGTTTTAAAGGCGTGGTTTGGTTGAAGGCTCTTCTCGTAATTGGAGATGGGATGGCCGACCGACCTTTAAAGGAGTTGAGTTGGAAAACTCCGTTGGAGGTGGCGCGAAAACCTTCAATGAACCACTTGGCAAGTGCTGGCGTTTGTGGAATAATGGACCCCATTGCGCCGGGGATTCCGCCGGGCAGCGACACGGCTACGCTTGCCTTGTTGGGTTATGATGCTTTCAAGGTTTATTCTGGCAGGGGGGCCTTTGAAGCTTTGGGGTGGGGGATAAAGGTTTCCGAGGGCGACGTCTGCTTCCGATGCAACTTTGCAACTGTTGACGAAAGCCTCACTGTTTTGGATAGGAGGGCTGGCAGAATAGCCGACGCCGACGCGTCTAAACTCGCTGAAAGCCTAAAAAAAGTTGAGTTTTCAAACGCGAATGTCGAATTCCTTTTCACAAACACTGTTCAACACCGTGCCGTCCTCGTTCTGCGGGGACAGAAACTTTCTTCGGCAGTCAGCGACTCTGACCCTGCAACTGAGGGGGAAAAAGTTCGAGAGGTAAAGCCTTTAGACAATAGTTTCGAGGCCAAGTTCACCGCTGAAGTTCTTAACAAGCTTGCCCAGAAGTTTCACGAAGTTTTGGAGGCCCACCCTGTGAACAAGGAGAGAAGGGCGCGGGGGCAGCCTCCAGCAAACTTCATCTTGTTTAGGGGGGCAGGGACGCTGCCAAAAATTAAGCCTTTAAATGAGGCGTATGGTGTGAAAGCTGTTTGCGTAGCTGCAACCTCGCTGATTCGAGGCGTCTGCAAGGCTGCTGGCATGCAATTGCTGGATGTTAGGGGCGCCACTGGAACTGTGCAGACGGATTATATGGCTAAGGCTAAGGCCGCCGTTCAAGCACTGGAAAACAGCGACTTTGTGCTTTTGCATGTCAAGGCGCCTGATGTTGCAAGCCATGATGGAAACGCTAAACAGAAGACTGAGGTGATAGAGAGGATTGATAAGATGCTTGCGTATATACTTAACAGGGTTGATTTAGGCGAAACCTATGTGGCTTTAACCGCCGACCACACAACTTCCTGCGTCACAAAAAGCCATGAAGGAGACCCGGTGCCATTAGCCATAATGGGCCCATATGTGCGCTGCGATGATGTCGAGGAATTTGGCGAAAGAACATGTGCAAAAGGTGGTTTGGGAAGACTGCAAGGAAAAGATTTGATGCCCATATTGATGAATTATCTCGGTAAAGTTAAAAAGTTCGGAGCCTAGCCATGAAAAGTTTTTAGGCTTATCGAATCGGCATGAGGCGCCATTCCCTATAGTCTGTAACCACTTTAATGTGGCCTTTAAGCATGTTATCTGCCTCGGCGTCTCCAGTGTCGACCCTTAAAACTCCGCCTTCTATATCACGGAGCTTGCTCTTCGTAGCTGCAACAATTATGCGCTGCTTTCCCACACGCTTTATGATTTCTGGACTTATCTGCTGGTTTCCCCTACCCAGCAGTAATCCCTGACGGCCAATAGGCGATAGGATTATCCATGTTTTCTGCCAGTCGTCCACGTTCTCCAAAATTTTCTTTTCATCAACGTCAAGAATTGCCCTGCCATTCTTGTATATGTCCACGCCTAGCACTGTCTTGGGAATGCCAAGCAGTTCTGCTATGCATTTCACGGTGGTTCCGGGCCCAAGAATGTACGTGGCGTTGGGCTGCATCTCTTCCACAATGGACCTTGCGATGGCCATTTGATTCTCCCTTTCGTCTACGGTGTCGGGGCTTACTTGTTTGCTTCCTTGAATCCGCATTGGAAGAAAAGGCCCCTTCAAATAGCCGTAAAGCTTCACCGCGAACGTGTCGCTTCTTATGGCTGTTTCATCCGCATCCATAACCTCAAACTCAGATAGTTCCGCCTCCCTTCGCGCAAAAGCCGAAACGACTTCCACAGCATCAGAAGGGTTTACGGCGAAAACTCCGCTGTACATTTTAACGCCGGATGGGACGCCCAGAACTGGCAATTCAGCATCCTTCTCCTTCATGGCGTCTAGAATGTCTTTAGCTGTGCCATCCCCGCCGACGAAAACTATTAGTTCTGCTTTTGCTTCGCATAAAAGCTTGACAGCCATCTTTGTGTCTTCCGCCGTGGTTTCATCCTTGACCTTCATAGGCAAAACTTCAACGGGTATGCTTGCCTCTTTTGCTTCTTCTTCACCCATGACTCCTGGACATGTTAAGATTTCAACTGGATTTTCTTCAATAACCTCTTTAAGCTCATGGAGGAATTCCACTGCTCTTTTAGGTGCTACTGGTGTGGCTCCTCGTGCAATTGCCTCTTTTAAGACTCCGTCGGTTCCTTTTAGGCCTACTCTTCCACCCATGCCGGCAATGGGGTTAACGATAAAGCCTATTCGCATTTTTATTCTCTAAAGAAAGTTGCTGAACAAGCTATAAACCGTTTTGATTATAAACCGTTTTGATGCATAAACGTAATTTAAAATGGTGAACAGCGGAACCTTCTCGATTCTAGCGCTTTCAAAAAAGCATAAAATCATGGGGGTCGCCGTGGCATCAGGCTCTACGGCTGTGGGTTCCAGAGTCCCCCATGCACTGCCAGGAGTTGGCGTAATCGCAACCCAAGCCTACACAAATGTAGCCTATGGGGTTGAAGGCCTAAAATTGTTAGTTGAGGGCTTTTCGCCAAAAAAAGTCTTGGAAAGGCTTACTGCAAAAGACCCTCAAAGGGAAATGAGACAAGTAGCCATCATGAATTTTGCCGGGGAAAAAGCTGTTTTCACCGGCGCACAAGCCCCGCAGTGGCGCGGGGAGATTGTTGGCGAAGATTATGTGGTTATTGGTAATCTTCTTAAAAGCCGGAAAGTCCTCGAAAGCATGGCTGAATATTTCGAAAAATCAAATGGAGACTTGGCTTTAAGACTTTTGGAGGCGTTAAAAGCGGGAAGTGAAAGCGGAGGGGACAAGCGGGGCGAAAAATCAGCAGCCATAATAATGGTAGACGCTAATAAAAGGTTATTGAGCATAAGGGTTGATGACCACCAAAGGCCGATAAAGGAACTTCTAAGGATGGCTGAGAAAATGCTAAAGCAACAATAAAGCAGAGTTTTCCTTTTGAAAGCACTTATATACCACAAAAATTTGAAACGAACTCTGCAAGACGAGGCCAACCTATGTTTAGGAAAACTATGAAGAAAATTCTTGTCACAGGCGCCACTGGCCAAATAGGGTCGGAACTAACATTGGAACTACGGAAAAAGTTTGGCGGGGAAAACGTTGTGGCCGCCGGGCATAAGAGAAAGCCGAATGAAAAGCTTCTCGCCACCGGCCCCTTCATCTACCTGGACGCCACAGATAAAGGGGCTTTAAAAAAGGCTGTGGAGGAATACGACGTTGACACTATTTATCATTTGGCTGCTGTGTTGTCTGCCGTTGGAGAGGAGAACCCGCAAAACGCTTGGAGAATCAACATGGAAAGCCTCTATAATGTTCTTGAGATTGCACGAGAAAAAAGCTTAACAAGGGTTTTTTGGCCAAGCTCCATAGCGGTTTTCGGGCCGGAAGCCCCCCGTGTTAAAACGCCTCAAAACACGGTTTTGATACCGAGGACAATTTACGGCGTAAGCAAGGTTGCAGGCGAACTTCTATGCAACTACTACTTCCTACGCTATAACGTTGACGTGCGCAGCGTTCGCTATCCTGGAATAATCAGCAGCGAAACGCTGCCAGGTGGCGGCACAACAGATTATGCTATTGAAATCTTTTATGAAGCTATTAGGCGTAAGAGGTACACTTGCTTTTTGAGGGCTGACACTGTTCTGCCCATGATGTATATGCCCGACTGTATAAACGCAGCCTTAACGTTGATGGAAGCTGACCCCTCTAAAATCCGTTGTCGTACAAGCTATAATGTGGCGGCGGTGAGTTTCTCGCCTGCCGAGCTCGCGGCAGAGATTAAAAAGTATATTCCAGATTTTGTCTGCGAATATAAACCCGACTTTAGACAGCAGATTGCAGATTCCTGGCCCACGTCCATAGACGACACCGCAGCCCGGAAAGATTGGGGTTGGAGCCCCAAATATGATTTGGCTTCTATAGTGAAGGATATGATTGAAAAGCTTACGAGGCGGTTTGCTGAAGGCCTTCTTTAGGGTTTTCCGGCGTTTTCTATAGGAAATGTTAAAAGAGCCTCAAAATTAGACTCTATTAGAGGTGGAGAGGGAATTGATTGAAAGGCATCCAACCCGTTATTTGGCTGAAGAATATGATCGTCTTGTTCGGGAAAACCTCAACTGGGAGCTTAAGGTTTTAGAGTCCGCCAGCGAACCCATATGCATTGTTAACGGCAAAGAGGTTTTGATGCTATGCGCCAACAACTACCTAAATCTCGCAACCCACCCGAAAGTGGTAAACGCTATGATAGAGGCAACCCGCAAATACGGCGCCGGAGCGGGAAGCGACAGGTCTATTTCAGGCAACATGATACTGCATGAGGAGTTGGACAGACGTCTTGCAAAGTTTAAGAGAGCTCCAGCTTCGTTGACTTTCCAAACTGGTTTTATGGTTAATGAGGGTCTTATTCCACAGCTTGCAGATAAAGGCGACCTACTTGTCTCCGACGAGCTGAACCACGGCTCGATAATTGACGGTTGCCGACTCAGCAGGGCTGACAGAGCCATATACAAGCACAAAGACGTGGAAGACCTGGCAAGGGTTATGGACGAAGCCGAAAAACACGACCCACCCTACAACCACATTTGGATAATAACAGACGGCGTTTTCAGCATGGACGGAGACACAGCGCCCCTTCGGGAAATAGCCAAAATTGCAAAGGAGCACGGTGCTGGTGTATATGTGGACGACGCCCACGGTGAAGGGGTGCTGGGCGAGGGAGGCCGCGGAATTGTAAGCCACTATGGGCTTAGGCGGGATGAAGTCCATGTGGAAATGGGCACTTTCTCGAAAGCCTTCGGCGTTATAGGCGGACACATAACTGGAAGCGAGGAACTCCGCAACTTCGCCTATAATAAGGCAAGAAGTTGGCTATTAAGCGGTGCCGTCCCACCGGGAGTGGCTGCCGCATGCATAGCGGCAATAGATGTCCTTGAAACGGAGCCTGAACACGTTAGGCGTGTTTGGGAGAACCGAAACCACCTTCTTGACGCTTTGCAAGATGCCGGTTTTGACACGGGCAACACTGAAACGCCCATAATTCCAGTCATGTGCGGCAAAAGCAAAGCTGCAAGGGATTTGGCTGACTACCTATGGACAAAGGGCATATTCGTCTTGCCCATATTCTATCCAATGGTGGCAAGGGACAAAGCCAGAATCCGCGTCCAAGTTTGCGCAAAACACACCACAGAACAGTTGGATAGGGCGGCTGAAGCCTTCAAAGAAGGCGGCAAAAAGCTGGGAATCATCTAAACAAATAAACCAAACCACCACAATTTTCTATCTTGATGTCCAAGAAGATAGCAGAGGAAAAGCAGAAACTCCGCGAGAAAATTTGGCGGGAGCTCGAACGCTCCGGATTAGCCACTTTTCCGCTTCCATGCCGTGGAAGAATTCCAAACTTTATCGGAGCAGAGGCAGCAGCTGAAAAACTGCGGCAGCTTGATGAATGGAAAAGGGCAAAAGTTGTTTTTGTAAATCCAGACTCTCCCCAACGAAAAGTCCGAGAGAACGCCCTAAAAGATGGAAAAATTCTACTTATGGCCTCCCCAAGGCTTCAAAGGGGCTTCATCCTAATAGAGCCGGAAAAGGTGAAGGGAAGGGAGTACGCCGCCTCCACTATAAAGGGAGCTCTCAAACTGGGAAAAGAAATGCAGGATTTCCCAAAACCAGACCTCATAGTTGAAGGCTCGGTGGCCGTCGATCTACAGGGGCATAGGCTTGGAAAGGGCCACGGCTACGGCGACCTAGAAATAGAAATTTTGAAAAGAAGGTTTGGAGAAATCCCAACAGCAACAACAGTCCACGACATGCAAGTGGTGGAGAAAGTGCCCTTCGAAGCAAAAGACGAAAAAGTCTCCATAATAGTAACGCCTACGAGAATTATCCGCACAACCGTCCAAACATAAGTAAGTGGTAAAAACGAGAGAGAGGCTAGATCTATTGCATTGCCGAAACACCAAAAGATGCTGAATTCATCGAAGCCTTTCTAGGGCTTTGTCCACATCGCCCAACCCGAGCTGCCTAAGGATTTCGGATTTTGGTACACCCCTTTCATCCCAACCCACAAGCTCATAGTATCTGCGCTTCTCCTCGTCCACACGAGCCTTTTCAACAGTTTTGCCCTTAAATGGACCGGATGGCAGAGGTTCGTAAAAGCGCGGTGGGTTGTCATCATGAATTTCCGGGCGCCATTTTAGGTCTGGTCCACCCAAGAGAAGCATGGCCCGCTGAAGTTGTATTATTTTCATGGCCTTTGCGTTAACCCACTCTTCCTTTGTCAACTCTATGCCAGTCACAGCCCTGTAAAAGTCGAAGACCAAAGTGCGGGGCAAACCGAAAACATTGAAGTAGCAGTAGACGCCGGAATCGTGGAAAGCCATCATAAGCTCACTTCTAAAATCGTCCAGCGGCATGCACGCCACAGAAGTGTGGTCTCCACACTGGACAGAACAAGCGTATGAATATATTTCTGTATAATCCTTTTCGCTTCGGATTCCGTGGGCTCCAACCCCCACGCCTTTGACTTGAACAGCGTATGGCATAACATCCACGCCCTTCAGCTCTCCGATTTTCAAAGCCGCTCGGTAGGTTCCCTCGGCTAGAATGTTGCCTATGCCTTCTCTATAAGCGATTTTCTTGGCTAAAGCGGCGAAAGCTTCAGCATCACCCCATTTAGGCTCTATGCCTCCTAAATCTTCCTTAGTTAGTATCCCTCTTTGGAAAAGTTCAGCGGCGAAACCAAGCACATTGCCAGTTTGTATGCCGCAAAGCCCCAAGTCGTCTATAACCGAAGCCACATAAACGTTTCCCTCCGGAGTGAATATGCCAAGGTTTGTGCCCACATAAGCCTGCAGCTCATAGTCTGGATTGTCGGTTATGGCACCCTTAAATTTGCCAGACCTTACAACAGCCAACTTAAGACAAGTGGTTGGGCATCCGAAATCTCCCCAATACTGTTTTACCCAAACTCTGTTCTCAAACTGGTCAACACCGAAGCTTTTCTCGTCGTGCCACTCCTCCTGCCAGTTCCGCACAGGCTCAGAACTTGTTTTTGCACCCACATCGTAACCGCCGGCGCCTGTTCCCCAGCGCCTCCAAAGTTCACTTCCGTAGGCGTTGTTGCAAACTTCTTGCATGAGCCGTTTAACAGATTCTATGTCGGCAACTTCTGGAAGCGAACCAGTGCCCTTAACAGCTATCGCCTTAAGCCTTTTAGCACCCATAACTGCGCCGTATCCACCATACCCGGCGGCATGTGTCCACTTAGCCGCAACCACAGCTGTCCGCACCTTGTTCTCTCCAGCTGGCCCAATGTAGAGGATGGCAGGCTCCTTCCACTCACCCTTTTGCGAATAACGGGTTTTCAAAAGCTGTCTACATTCTTTTGTGAGGGTTGCAACAGTTTGTTTGGCGTCCATACCCCAAATGTGGGAAGCATCCCTAACCTCAACGTCCCTATCCTTTATGAAAAGGTAGACAGGTTTTTCAGCTTCTCCAGCTACTACAATGCCATCATAACCAGCGCACTTCAATTCGACGCCAAACTCTCCGCCAACCGTTGAACCAATCACCCCGTTGCTTTGCGGGGACTTGCCGGAAACACAAATTCTGCCGCCTGGGAAAAAGCCAGTAAGCGGTCCAGTTAAAATCAATAGCAAGTTTTCCGGTCCAAGCGGGTCTACGGTTTCCCATCTGCTGCCCAACCTATCCCAAAGAATTTTTGCAGCTAGCCCCCTCCCGCCCACATAATCCCTAAGGATTTCATCGCTGAATTTTACCTCTTTGAAGCTCGCCGATGAAAGGTCAACCTCAAGGAATTTTCCAGCATAACCGCGGATCATAGTAGGCGTTTTCCCTCCTCACCATAAATTTTAATCGCTAAATCGCAGGCAATTTCCTCTGGACGGCGGGCATAAAGCCTGTAGGAGTGTGTTCTTCGCGGCACTACCCTCAAAACGTTCCACAACCCTTCTTGACAGACTTTGACGCACCGCGGATCGCCGCCACATAAATCGCAGATTAATATCCTATTCTCCGTTGGATGCATGTGGGGGACTTTACCCGGGCATGCTTCTATGCAGTTCCCGCATCCGATGCAAGTTTTTGCATCTACAAGCACCGCGCCAGTTTCCCTGCTCACAGACAAGGCTTTGGTTGGACAAGCCTCTACACAGGGATAGTCTTCGCATTGAGCGCAGAAATGGGGAAACTCTAAACCCGGGACAAGCATAAAAACCCTAATTCTGGAAGCTTCAGGCCATATGCGCCCTTCATGAAACAAGGAACACGCTATTTCGCATTTTCTGCAACCACTGCACCTTGAAAGGTCTCGAGCTATCCATATTGCCTCACGCTTTTCAGTCAAACCGCAAAACCTCCAACAACTACTTAGAATCTTTGTGATAAACAAACTTTAATTTAAAATTTGGCTATGCCGCATCAATACATGGTAAGCTCTTTAAGACTGAACCGCCCAAGGAAAAGAGAGGCCACACTTTGGCAGAGAACGCACTCCAACAATTCGCTGATTGGATGCAACAGTTTTCCGTTCAATATGGCTACTTTGGCATCTTTCTAATAAGCTTCTTTGGGTCAGCGTCCATTTTCTTTCCAATACCATACACGGTGGTGCTGTTCACCTTAGGCTCAATCGAAACATTTAACCCAATTTTAATTGCCCTAGCCTCCGGATTAGGCTCAGCAGTTGGAGAATTTACGGGTTATTTGCTAGGACTCGGCGGCAGAAAAATAATAAGCGAGAAAGGCAAACGCAACATAGAATTCCTCTTAAAAATTTTCGGAAAATTCGGCACCTTGGCAATATTCATTTTCGCCTTAACGCCTCTACCAGACGACTTGCTATTTATCCCCTTGGGTGTGATGCGTTACAGCTTTCTAAAGGCGTTTATACCAGCTTTTTTAGGCAAAATCTGCATGAGCCTAATCATAGTTTACAGCGCACGCTCTGCTGTTGGAATTATCCGCGAAATTTTCGGAATAGAAAGCGACTGGATTTCTGCAATAATAGGCACAGTCATCGCATTTATACTCCTTATAATAATTTTCATCCTCATGTTCAAAGTAGATTGGGAGAAAACCTTTCAAAAACACGTGAATA
>Ga0105158_1000194_pt1 | contig 27356 bp, 29 predicted proteins | sample LHCtaG_FD_81567 | JGI IMG/M metagenome (GOLD analysis project Ga0105158, IMG submission 81567) | Hot spring microbial communities from Little Hot Creek, USA to study Microbial Dark Matter (Phase II) - LHC4sed_matched | ecosystem: Environmental > Aquatic > Thermal springs > Hot (42-90C) >...
GATCTCCGAGAGATCCGTCGTGAGCTCAACAGCTCTTATCTGCACTCCTGCCTCCTCCTGCGCCTTCGTGATCCTCTCTCCACCCTTACCGATGAGCCTGCCCAGGGTGTTCTCCTTCGCTATCGCGAGGACGTCGGGCGAGGTCTTGGCACCGTACTTCTCCTTGAGATCCCTGAGCCATACAACCGTGACCACGTCCGCGTCGGGCGCGTGGGAGAGCAGGGCAGCCCTCACCTTAACCTCATCCTCGCTGAGCTCACGCTTCCTCAGGCGAGCCTCTAGTGCCAGCTTGAAGGCCCTCTTGGAGCCCGGCCTTACGATGTCCTCCACACCCATGTCGATGACGAGCGACCTCTCCTCGCCCAGCAGCAGACTCCTGATGATAGCCGCGGAGTTGTTGGAGCCGAAGGTCAGCGCCTGCATGACAGGGTCTCCGGCAACCACGAACTTCGAATTCCTCCCAACTCTCAAGAGGAGCTCGGGTATGATCGCAGGGTCTAGGTATTGCACGTCGTCCGCGAATACCACCGCGTTGTCGAAGGATCTCCCTCCGAGGAAGCTCGGGTCGAGGAAGGAGATTTTACGCTCCTTCAGTAGCGTGTCCATCTCCTCCCTGGATATGAAACTCCCCACCATGTCGCTGAGGTAGTCGGACACCAGGTCGAAGTACAGCTGTCCGAGCTCCGCGGAGTTGTAGACCTTGGCGTGGAGTTGGCTCGCGAGAGGCCTAATTATGACTAGCCTCTGGAACTTGCCCTCCTGGATAAGTCTCACTGCCGTGGCAACCACGGTCAGAGTCTTCCCAGTGCCGCTGGGGCCGAAGACCCCGATCACATCGACATCGGGGCTCTCCAGCGAGTTAGCTACCATTTCCTGCTTCTTCGTAGCCGGCTTGAACTCAACCATACCACACCACGCGGAGAGCCCACCCCGTCAAGGTTTATGAACTTCGCTCCACATGGCCGCCGTAAGCGCCGGGGATATATCGGGGGGAGTGCTTGCTAGTAGCGTGACGCTGTGGAGACCTGGCAGGCTCTACTTTGGCCCCGCGGGCATTCCGACCACAGTAAAGAGGGGCAGGCTGCTGGAGGGAATAGCGGAAGTAAAAAGGCTGGGCCTCGACGCGATGGAGATAGAGTTCGTCCGGAAGATCTTCCTCGGTGAAAGGGAGGCGGAGGAGGCGAAGAAGCTTGCCAGCCAGCTGGGCGTGAGGCTCACGGTACACGCACCGTACTACATAAACCTGAACAGCAGCGAGGAGGAGAAGGTCGAGGCGAGCATCGCGCGTGTGCTTGAGTCCGCCCGCGTAGGCTTCAAAGCGGGGGCCTGGAGCGTCTGCTTCCACGCCGGGTACTACGGTGATAGCGACCCGGCGCGGGTCCACTCGGCGATAAAGGAGAGAATCGCCAGCATCGCGAGAACCCTGAGGGACGAGGGCGTCGAGATCTGGATAAGGCCTGAGACCACGGGGAAGCCCAGCCAGTACGGCAGCCTGGAGGAGCTGCTGGAGCTGAGCTCCGAGCTCGAGATGGTCATGCCTGTGGTGGACTTCGCCCACCTGCACGCGCGGGGAGGTGGGGCTTTCAAGAGGTACGAGGATTTCGCCGCCGTGCTGGAGCTTGTGGAAAAGCACCTCGGCCGCGAGGGGCTGGAGAACATGCACATACATGTCTCCGGGATCGAGTACTCAGACAAGGGCGAGGTAAGGCACCTGAACCTCGCCGAGGCAGACCTAGATTATAAGTTGCTTGTCAAGGCCTTGCGGGAATTTAACGTGAAGGGCGTGCTGATATCTGAGAGCCCGAACCTGGAGGGTGACGCGATGCTCCTTAGAGACCTCTTCTACGCCCCGAGCCCACGCAGATCGAAGAGGAAGACATCGCGCGGGGAGTAGCCTTCAAGGGAGCCTCTCAGCAGGTACTTGAGCTCGCCAGCGTTGACGACGGGGGCGGGGAACATCTCCGCATCGTCCACAGCGAGCCTAGGACACGCGGTATTGACAAAGGCATCAAACCCGGGGAGGTTCTCCAGGGCCTCGCGCGTCACCTCGTCGAGAACGACAAGAGAGGCCTCGCGTCCCGACCTCCTAAGCGCCTCGGCGGCCAGCTTGGCGACATGCAGGCGCCTCTGGCCGGGCTTCGCGGAGACCAAGACGGCGAACCTCCTGGCCTCCATCGCTCTGGATAGCATCTCCAGCCTCACCGCCAGGAACTTCCTCACGTCGATCCTCCTGACCTCGCGGAGGTAGGGGTCTGCAACCCAGGTGGGCTTCCCCGTCCAGAGCGCAGCACCGAGTCCGTGGAAGACCCCTCCGGCCACAATCACCACAGCGCTGCCCCCGGACAGGGAGGAGTAGTTGCAGCCCACAACCAGCCCCTTAAATCCGCCGAACTCACCAACGTGCAGCGTGACACCGACCTCTCCTGCGACCTCCTCGAGCCGGCCTACAAGGTGCGCGTGCTGCACTGTTACGCCGAGCGCGACCTCGAGGTGGCCCTCGGCCAGCACCTCCTCCAGGGCGCGCCTGAAGACTGGCACGGGATCCGAGGAGGAGGGCGCGGGCAGGAACAACACAGGCACCCTCCCCCCGCTGTGACCCACGAAGCCGTGGTGTCCTAGGTGCAATATGCCCTCGGCACCCACGCTCTCCGCCTCATCGTAAGCCACGTCACAGCCGCCCCACGCGTGGCTCCCGGAAATTATCGCCTCGAAGCCCTTCTGCTCCAGCCTCCTCGCCAGCTCTACTGCAGCCGCCTTCATACCGTCAGGAGCCTGCAGGAGGAGCCTCCTCACCCCCTTTTCCCTAGCCCACCTCTCGACCGCTTCGAGGTCGAAGAGGTACCCTCCCACTTCGAGCAAAGCAGCCCACCCCCTACGAGACGGGGCGCCAGCAGATGCCAAGCCTGTCCGCGTAGTCGTAAGCCTCCTGCATCTCCTCCCACGTGGGCCTCCGCGCGATGTCAGGCCAGCGCTGGGGGTACCTGGCGACGAGATGCTCGGGGCGGTACTGCTCCATAATGTTCACTAGGGCGCGCGGGCAGTTCTTAGCGATCCACTCGAGCACAGGCTTTGTACAGCAGTCAAGGTGGTTAGGCAGGACGAGGTGCCTGATGATCATGTCTCCCTTGCTGCAGGCGATCTTGTGGTTCCTCGAGACGACCTCGAAGTAGTTCCTGACGCCGGAAAGCCTCCTCGCGCACTCATCGTTGCCGTACTTGAAGTCTGGCAGCCATATGTCCACGAGGTCGAGCAGCACCTTGAGGAGCTCGAGGCTCATGTACATGTTCGTGTTCCAGAGAATCGGGACGTTCACGTCCATGTACTTCAGCGACTCCACGATTACGTGCGCCTGCTGGTCGGGGTTCCCCCCGACATAGTTGATGTTCCGGGCGCCACGCAGGTAGAGCTCCACTGCTATGTCTGCGAGCTCCTGAGGGCTTACCTCCACGCCGTTCTCAGGCTTCGTCGAAATGTCCCAGTTCTGGCAGAACACGCACTTGAAGCTGCACCCGGTGAAGAATATCGTGCCCGAGGGCACGAGGGGCGCCTCCTCGCCCATATGCAGGAAGGCTGAGGCAACCCTAACCCGCGAGTCCAACCCGCACGCCCCCCGCCTGCCGCTGGTTCTGTCCACACCGCAGCGCCACTCGCAGAGGTGACAGCTCCTCACCACCCTCTTGAGGAGCTCCACCTTCAGATCCAGAAACGTCCTCTCGGGTAGCCTCCTTCCCTCGAGCTTTGCGCCACCCTCAGCAACCTCCCTGTAGTGTTCCTCGAACTCCCTGCTGAGCGAGTCGTGGAGCTTCCACAGGCTCTCCGTGGAATCATCGCTGTCGAAGTCCGCCTCCATCCTCTTCACAACGCGGTACTTAGCCGGGCGCCTCCCCCTCATCACCGCGTGGTAGTGGCTGAGCCTTCTAAGTACTTCCTCATTCTCCCAGACGGACACAGAGTCAGGTCTCACTAGGTAAAACCAGCTCACCATCCTCAGAGCCCGGGCTCTCTACCAGTAGAAGGAGATCGCCGGTATTTAAACGCGCCGCGGCAGGCAGCGCGCGCCACAATCGCAAGCTGTAGGCCGCTCGAGTAGCTCCGCTTCCCTGAAGAACGCATGCCAGCTTTCTCGCGACAGTATCCTGAGGTCGACAGAGCTCCTTTCGAGGGCGAAAGGAAACGAGTATATACGCTCTGTTATTCCCTCAAGAATATCTTCACAGTACGCTAGCGAGGTGGTGATGAAGATCGAGTTTCCCCTGGTGCTTATAAACTTCAAAGCCTATGCAGAAGCCAGCGGGCGCAGGGGTTTGCAGCTCGCCCAGGTTGCTCAGAAGGTTAGCCGCGAGACCGGGATCACGATAGCCGTTGCCCCGCAGCTGACCGACCTTGCCTTCATAGCATCCCAGGTGGAGATACCCGTGTTCTCCCAGCATGTTGACGATGTGAGCCCCGGCAGCCACACTGGCCACGTAACCCTCGAGGCTGTGAGGGACGCTGGCGCTGTTGGGACCATGGTGAACCACTCGGAGAGGAGGGTGCGCGCCGACCAGGTGGACGTGATCGTAAAAAGGGCTAGGCAGCTGAACCTCGTAACCGTCGTGTGCACTAACACACCCGAAGTGACGGCGGCGATGGCCGCTCTAGGACCCGACATGGTCGCTATCGAGCCGCCTGAGCTGATAGGTACGGGGATACCGGTGTCCAAGGCGAAGCCAGAGGTCGTAACAGCCTCTGTGGATCTGGTGAGGAAGATAAATCCCAACGTGAAAGTGCTCTGTGGCGCCGGGATCACGACCGGCGACGACGTAGTAGCGGCTCTCAGGCTTGGAACAGTGGGCGTCTTGCTAGCTTCGGGCGTGGTGAAGACGAGGGACTGGGAAAGGGCGATCAAGGACCTCGTAGAGCCCATAGTTAAGAAGCTCTAGGCGGCTCATCCTCTAGCCCTGCTCCTCACCGCTCAGAACCCGAGTTTCTAATCATTGCCTTGTGCACATGGACTCATGCCGAGCTATAAAGCACGCGCCGGGCTAGCACTTCTCAAGCTCTCTCCAGAGCTCTGATAGGGCTCGCTGTAACTCCTGCCTGCCGGGAGCCAGCACCGCCGCGCAGCTTCCGGGCATTCTGCGCCCCCGGAGGCTGTCCTCGATGCAGCCTCCTGCAACCCAGACCGCAGAGTCGAGAAACAGCGGCGGGGTTCCCGCCTCCTCTGCTGCCTTGCGCCACAGGCTCACCAGCACCCTCCTCCAGTTGGTGCGGAGCACCGACGCCAACCCCAGTAGGTTCTGCGAGCAACCCCACCCCTTGATCATGCCCGAAGTGAGTGAGACCAGGGAAACCCTGAAGTCGATGGGTATCGGCACCTCCCAGCCGCCTACCACCTTCACGCCAGCCACCCGGCAAGCATAGTAGAGCATCTTGGCAGCAAATGCCACCGTCTTGCTCTCCTTCTCACCTCCCACCGCCTCGAGGAGCCTCTTGAAGAAGAGGTCCAGGTTCACCTCATCCGCCGAGAGAAGGTCCCTCAGGCGCGGGGACGCGTTAACGTAGGTCTTGGCCCTGCGGAGCCTGGCTTCCCGGAACTTCGCGAGCGACCTGCTTTCCCCGGCGAAGCGGAGCAGGGCCTCGCCGAACGGGATACCGGCGTAGCTGACTGCAAGCTCCCAGTGCTTCTCGCCTCGCTCCGAGAGCATGTAACTGAGGAGGGAGACGCCCACTATGTAGAGCGCTCCTTCTGTAAAGCCGAGCCTCTCCACTATCCTCCTGACGGCGGACATCTGTGGGTCTATCTCCGTCAGGCGCTCCACGAGCCCCGGCGTCGCCAACGCCCTTCCAATCTCTGCAGCCCGCTCTTCGTCGGGGTGCAGCCCGCTAAGCGAAGCCCTCGAGGAACTCGACGAGCTTCTCATACTCCTTCTTGACCACCTCTACCGCTGACCTGGTGGCAGCCTCTGCGCTGACGTACACCTTAGAGCGCGGGGGGTCAACCTCCACTTTGACCCAGACATCTCCAGCTTTGTACTTCACCGAGGTCGGGGCTATGGAGACCTCCGTGCTCAGGCTGAGTACGTACTCTAGCAAGCTGGACATCTTCCCCTCCTCGATCTCGTGCTCCAGCGTGAAGCGCTGCACCTCTGGGAGCGACTCCACCAGGGTTGAGAGCCTAATCTCGCTGGTGCAGAGCATCTCCAGGAGCTTGGCGATGAAGAGCATGCCGTCGGGGGCCGGCGAGAAGTGCGGGTAAACGAACTCGCCTGCATCAGAGGCACCAAGCGTAGCCTTTATCCTGCGCATGCCTCGCGATATATCGCTGACGAGCCCCCTGACCCTGATGAGAGTTAGTTTGTTCTTTTCAGCAACCATGTCCACAACCCTACTTGTCGAATCAAGGACAGCCAGCCTGGAGCCCTGCGGGAGCAGTGAAGCAACAGCCGCCACAGCCAGGTCCGGATCGACGAAGCGGCCCTTGTCATCGATTAGGAAGACCTGGGAAGCATCGACTGAGAGAGCTGCCGCGAAGGTTGCCTCGGAAGCTCTCGTCATGTCTGCAAGCATGGTGAGAGAGCGCGGGTGGGGAAGGAGGCGTGCCGGAGTTCTCGGGGCGGGCTTACCGGAGTTCACAGCTATAAGGCGGACGCCCAGCGAGCTGAGGAGGCTGGGGAGAACGAGGTAGGCAGGCCCGTTGTTCATGTCCACTATCACCATAGGCTCCTTCGCGGATATGGGCACGGAGTCGACGAAGCCCGCTGCCGAAGCCGTGTATATGTCGTGTATGTACTCCGCGTAGCTCACCCAGCCCACGCGGGAGGGTACTGAGCGAACGGCGCGGTGCGACTCGTACATTGACAGGAGGTCGCCCAGCCTGTCCTCCGATATCTCAGCACCCATAGAGTCCAGGAAGACCAGCTGTATGCTGTTCTCGCTGAACGGGGCCGCCGAGAAGTGAACACCTGCCTTCGCGCCAAACCTCTTCACAGAGAATGCAAGCTCGGGAAGAGTCGCCTCGTGGAAATCGATGACCGTGATTCCTGTCGACATAAGGCCTGCCGTGAAGGCCCTCTTGAGCATCCTCGAGGGTGGATAGAGGTCGCGCGCCGTTGTCACTATTGCCCCCTCGCCGAGGAGCGTGCCGAGTATCGCGCCAAGCTCTGCTGCGACTTCCGGCGTTAGCTGTGAATTAGCGACTCCGTAAAGCCTCCTGTTATAGATAGGGAATGGTCTTTTCACAGTCCCTAGGGTATGTCACGCTGGTATAAAATATATTCGCAGAATCGTGAAGAAATCTTCTCCAAGTATAGGAACATAGTTTTCTACTTTTTCGGGGTGATTATCCCTAATCCACCGTATCAGGAGCACCTTTCTTACCCTTTCCGCCCCTCACCTGGCCAGGAGAACCCTTAGGTCAGCCTCCGCGGCTATATCGCCGCTCACAGTCTCCCCATCCCTGACCAAACCTCCCTCCACGCTGCAATGAGGAAGAATTCGAGCACCCTCCCCGACAATACTGCTTGTAACCCTCGCTGCCTCACCCACCTCAACTCCGTTCAGCACCACGCTATACTCCACAACCGCGTTTTCGCGCACACCGCTCTCATGCCCCACTACGGCAAAGGGGCCGAGCCTGGCGCCGCTGCCCACTCTCGCATCGTCACCCAGGGCTACCGGCGGCACCAGCCTCGCATCAGGAGCTACCTCCACGCCCTCGCCTATCCAGACGCCGCCGTGCTCTCTGCCATAGGGGCGTAAAGGCTCCGCAAGGCCTGCCAGGAGGTCTAAGTTCGCCATGAGGTACGTAGCGGGCCTACCGACATCTATCCAGTACGCTGGGCTCGCCCACCCTCGCACGTCGTAGCCGTTCTCCAGGAGCCATGGGAAGACGTGCTTACCGAAGTCCATGAGCTGGGGGTTCTCCTCGAGGATGTCCAGCACCTCGTAGCGGAAGGCGTAGAAGCCGCTGTTGGCGAGGTTCCTGTGGAGTGCGCTCAGCCTCGCAGGGTTGCAGTAAGCTATGGACACTATGTAGGTCTCGTCGAAACGCGGCTTCTCGATGAAGTGCACAACGCGCCCCTCTTTGTCGAGTAGTACTGCCCCGAAGTCCCTGAGGCTGGAAACCTCAACGAGAGCTATCGTGGCGAAGGCACCTGACCTCTCATGGTGGTCGGCGAACTCCCTCAGGTTCATGTTGGTGAGCACATCCCCCATAGTCACGATGAAGTCCTCGTTTATAAACTCCCTCAGCCTCCTGACGGCATCTGCCGTGTCCTGGGGGTTGACCTGGGGGGCGATAATCTCGATGCCCCTGTCGGACCACTTTTCGAGAAGGTGCTTTAGGATCTTCCAGCCGAGGTAGTTCACAGCTACGAGTATCCTCTCGAAGCCCTGCGCCACAAGCATGCCGAGCATGTAATCGAGCAGAGGCTTATTACCAACTGGGAGAAGGGGTTTAGGGGTGTTCAAGGTGAGCGGCCTAAGCCTCACGCCTTTTCCGCCTGCCAGCACTACCGCTGTGGTGATCATTTATCAGCGATTATAACCGTCATGAATAACATATCTGCTTTTCGCAGTGCTAGGCGCCGCGGGTAAGGTTAAAGAGCTTCGGGGGTTCCGGGTTGCAGGTGCGCAGCGTGCCGGATTTAGAGCCGCTCAGCGCCCTCGGCTTCTTCTCGGTGAGCAAGAAGCTGGAAGTCTACCAGGTTATAGTCTTCGACTACATCGACACGTCGGAGGAATACGCGCAGATAGTGGAGGACGAGGAAAAGCTGCTCAGAGAGCTAGAAACCCTCTCGGCGAACATGCAGAGATTCCTTGACGAAGAGGAGGTCGTGATAAACGGTGAGCGCGTGAGACCCAGAGTACTTTCTGTCGACGTAGGGTTCCGCGGCACGCCAGAGGAGGTATACATAACCTTCTTCATCTACTTCAGGGGCAAGCCCGTCAAGGGGGAGAATTACTACGAGAATGTCTACGAGGAGGAAGTCGCTGAGTACCCTATCGCCGCCTACTGGTTCTTCCCACCCAACTCCCGGGTCATGAGCGTGGAGATGTCTGGCGACGTAGCTCTCCTCGCACCAAATATAGTGGTGGTTAAGCTGGAGGAGGGGGCGAAGATTCAGGGTTACGAGAAGATAGTCTTCACGCTGTAGCGCGAAAAGGTATTTAGAAGACGAGAGGAGTGAACACCCCCTGTGTACAGCCACGCGTGGCGCTTCGCTGTAGGACTGCTCGTGGGCTTACCGCTGGCGGTGCTAGCGTACAGAGCCAGAGCGCTTGACGCTAAAGCTACCCTTCTCAGCCTTGTGTTCTCGGGTGTCTACATGCTGCCCGGTCCAGAGGTTTTTGCCGCCGCGCTCATGTTTTTCATATCCTCCAGCTTGGTTACACGGCTGGGCTACTCGAGAAAGGAGAAGCTGGGTGTTGCCGAGAGCAGAAAGGGGAGGAGCACGGCCCAGGTGGTTGGGGCTGGAGGAGTCGCTGCCTTGCTCAGCATTTTAGCAGCAGCTATGCCCCACGGGCACTCTGGCCCACTAGCGCTTGCGGCGGTAACAGTGCTTGCTGCATCGAACGCCGACACCTGGGCGGCTGAGATAGGTTCGCTCTCGAGGAGCAAGCCCAAGCTGCTGCTGAGCCCCAGGCTGCCCATCGAGCCGGGAACCTCGGGTGGTGTGACCCTCCTCGGGGAAGCCGCGTCGGCGGTGGGCTCGGCGCTCGTAGCGCTAGAGATCCTAGCTCTCTCCCAGTCGCTGGGTGTGGAACTCACCGTGTACCAGGCCGCTCTCATCGCCCTTCTGGGCTGGGCTGGCGAGCTCCTCGACAGCGTGGTCGGCGCAGTTCTCCAGGCGAAGTACTTCTGCGAGACTTGCAGAATCTACACGGATAAGCCGGTGCATAAGTGCGGCTTTAGAACGAGGTTCACCCGAGGGCTGAAAATCGTGACTAACGAAGTAACAAATGTGATCGCCACGTGCGGGGTGGCGGTGGCTGCAGTCCTGGTTTTCAGCTGAGCACGTGCTGCGGAGAGAAACTTCTTGCGCAACGAGAGGAGAGGTTAAAACAGCCAACTACGTGCCGAGTGCCCGAGTGAGCTGAAAAGTGCGAAAAATGCAAAGTGCACTCAGCACGGGTGAGCCAATAAAGGCTATATTCGTGCGCGCAACGAGTCAACGGTATGCTTAAGGGAGTGCTTGTACTAGCACTTATAGCCCTGCTGCTCAACGCGGCTGCTCTACTGCTCGCCCAGCCCTCCAAGGTAGTTGTAGTGCACCTGGAGGGAACGGTAGACGAAGGTCTCGTGTACCTCACTAAGAGGGCGGTGAACGAGGCTCAGGGAGGGGTGCTCGTGGTGGTACTGAACAGCTACGGCGGCTACTTGGGGTCTGCGGACAGGATTGCCGAAGAGATACTCATGTGCAGGTGCCGCACAGTAGCCTGGGTGCCCCCAGGCTCTAAGGCTGCTTCCGCTGCCACTTTGGTGGCTTTGGCGGCGGAAAAGCTCTATTTATCGCACGGCGCAGTCATAGGAGCGGCTAGGCCGACTCCTCCGGATGAGAAAGTGATGGAATACATCTCTTCACGCATAGCCAGCCTGCTGGAGCGCAGGCACGTCGCCGACGCTAGAGAGCTCGCGAGGAAAATGGTCTACGAGGCAAAGGCCATCACTGCCGACGAGGCTACTGAGCTCGGCATCGCGGACGGTCTTGCAGAGAACCTGGAGGAGCTGCTCAGCAAGGAGGGGGTCTTGGGAGCTATCATCGAGCACGTGGAGCCTGACCCTTTAAGGGATGTTTACTCGCTGATATTCAACCCCCTGGTCGCAATCGCGTTCCTGCTCCTCGGCGCGCTGCTCCTAGCCCTCGAGTTCCACGTCACAGGGTTTCAGGGCTGGGGGGTAGTTGGTGCGGCGCTGGTGCTGCTCGCGCTCTACGCATTCAATGTGGTCGGCCTGGGCTTAGTAGCTGTCCTGCTCGCAGTGCTGGGAGCGGCACTCCTTGTCTTAGAGTTCCTGGAACCTGGGGTGCAGATTTTCGGCGCGCTGGGAGCCGCGCTGCTACTGTTTGCGATGCTGCTCGCATACTATAGCAACCCCTTCGCCCTAACGGCCTCCGCTACTGCAGCGCTCGCAGCGATGGCCGTGCTCTGCGGCCTCCTAGCCGTCGTGATTGCGAAAGGAGCCGAGGCTCTGAGGCTACGCGCCCCCTCTTTAGAGGAAAAGCTTGTAGGTAAGACTGGAATAGCGCGTACAGCTGTAACGCCGCGAGGAGGCGTCGTCCTTGTTGAGAACGAACTATGGAGCGCGGTCAGCGACGAGGAGATACCGCCGGGCAGCGCGGTTAAAGTGATCGAAATTGATGGTTTAAAGCTCCGCGTTGAGAGGATAAAAGATAAATAATATGCCGCGCCGAAACCTCTGAAGAAGATATGACTCTCTTTGACATATTCCTGCTCCTCCTAGCTTTAGCAGTAGTCGTGGCAGTAATCGCGAACAATATTAGGATAGTACCTGAGTATCAGCGCCTGGTTGTTCTGCGCCTTGGACGCGTGGTCAAAGTTGCAGGACCTGGTCTCGTGATCTTAATTCCATTTATCGACAAGGGGATTCCTGTGGATCTACGGGAGCAGTACATCGAGGTCACAAAGCAAACCTGCATTACTAAAGACAATGCGCCCGTCGACATAGACTTCCTAATATACTTCCGCGTGATGGACCCGAAGAAGAGCGTAGTCGAAGTGGCGGACTTCAGGGGAGCGGCTGTGGGCATCGCCACAACGACCTTGAGAGCTGTGGTGGGCGACATAGACCTCGACCAGGTGCTCGCGAAGAGGGAGTACATCAACGAGGTGCTTCGTGAGAAGCTCGACGAGGTCACCGCGAGGTGGGGCGTGAAAGTCACCGCGGTGGAGATCAGGGAGATCCTACCGCCTAGAGAGGTACAGGAGGCGATGATCAAGCAGATGGCTGCCGAGCGCAACAGGAGGGCTATGGTCACGGAAGCGGATGGGAAGCGTGAGGCGGCAATAAGGGTTGCTCAAGGCGAGAAGGAGGCCCTGATACTCAAAGCAGAGGGCGAGAAGCAGGCAGCAATACTCAGGGCCGAGGGCGAGAGGCAAGCGGCAATACTTAGAGCTGAGGGCGAAGCTGCAGCGCTCAGGGAAATAAACGACACTGCTAGGACTTTGGATTCGAGAACTCTCCTGTTACAATACTTCGTGATGCTTAGAGACGTGGCCTCGGCGCCTTCCACCAAGATCGTGGTGCCGCTGGAGGTCTTCCGGCTCCTCAAACCATTCGAGGAGCACCTGGAGAGAGCCACGCGAGAAGCGGGTCCCAGGTAGCGGAGGCTACGCCCTCCTCCCATCCCTGTAGAGGATGAAAGAGTCGCCGGAGTACCTGAACCTGATGAAGTTTCTCTCGTCCCTCAGCCACGACCTTTTCTTCGCATGCTCCACGAAACGGTCGTTAGAGAGAATGAGACAGCGCTCCCCCTTTTCAAGGCATTTCTCCACACTCTCCACGATGAGATCGTCCGCCTTCTGCCCGGGCGCAGGATCCAAAACCAGAGCCTTCACGCCAAGCTTCCTCGAGTACTCCACGATCTTCTCGAGGTGCTGCCTGAAGGTGGCGTATAGGCGGCGCTTGTCGCGGGAGAGGTAGCCGTAGAGCTTCCAGGGCAGGTTCGAGTCATAGCACAGCACAACCTCCCCCACCCCTCTCTTGCTGAGCTCCGTGATGAACGCTTTGACATCGTCGAGGTCCAGCTTACCCCGCTTGCCAATCACATTGCTCACGTCTATGTAGACCCTGTACCCCTCGAGGCTGGCGAGAGCACGCTCCTCGACCCTCCTTCTACACCCTTCAAAAAGGCCGAGAAGAGCTCTCAAGGGGGTTCTTCTTTGCTGCCCACCCTTTGATGCGAGTAACTCCACCAGCTTCTGTGCAACTTGCGCATGGCGCTTATCCCTCACGTACTGTGCTGCTGCAGCGTAAAGTGCTGCCGAGTACACACCGAGTGCTTCCGCGAGAGCCAGCACCAAGGCCTCAAGAGTGCCGTGCCTGTCCCAGGCCTCCGCGGCCGCAAGGAAGAGACGGAACCTTGAGACAAGCGCTTTAGCAACGAGCTGCGCGTCACCCTTGCTAGCAATCCTCGCGAGCGCTTGGGCCAGTAGCTTCACAGGCTCCGCTGCTTTCTCTTCTGGTAGTACACGGTGAAAGAAGAGAACTGAGGTCATCGCTTCCATAAGAGCTCTCTCGAGAACCTCCGGAGAAAGGGGGTGCACATCGCCGTGAGCAGCGGAAAATACCACTGCAGCAGGTGTCTCAGCGGTAACCCTTCCGCGGACGCCTAGTGCTAGCAGCAGCCGAAGGGCCAGGGAGGCTTCACGCCCTCCAGAGAGGAGCTTAGAGAAGAGGCTCACGGCAACCTCCTTCTCGTTCATTAGCCTGCTGCTCGCCAACAGGATAGGGAAGCTGAGCCTTCGGTTCAAGGTCTCTTTGAAGGCTTCCTCGAAGCCCCCGCTAAGAGTTAGCGATCTCAGCAGCGCTCGGAGCTCTCTATCTCTCACGAGTTCGCCCTCCGCGACCCTGAGCGGGTCGCGGGCAAAGGACAGGAGAGCCAGGCTGAGGGCGCGGTTTCGCGTCACCTGAGTCCTCATGAGCTTCGAGATCACGTCCAGCGGCGGGTTATAGCCGGCACGCGCGGCGAGCTCTAGCAGTGACGCAGCCCTTGAGAGGAAGAGCCCGGAGGAGTTATGTGAGCGCAGCAAGTCGGAGAGCGGAGCTCCCAGAGAGAAGGCAAGCCTAGGTTTCCGGTAAAGCTCGTCCGCGAAGCATTCCCCGCAAGTCTCCAGGAGCTCGACGATCAGACTCTTGGGCAACGACTCGCGCCTCTCTAAGCTTTTGATGGCTTGAGCCACGAAGTCCAGGCACTTATCACTCGGTGAGCACTCACGCTCTTTGACCAGACGGGTGCCCGAAAGCAGAGCAGCGATAAACCCTAGCCCACCCCGAAAGGGGGTGTCAGCGGGTGCCCACACCTAGGGCAGTAGTTGGCATCCGGTGGGACTCGCTCGTAGCCGCAACTCGGACACTTTTTGAGGCCGTGCTCCAGCAACAGGACGATCTCCCCGATGATGGCCTTCGCAACCGGGATCCTCTGCTCACCCTCTTTCGTTGCTACAACGAGGAAAGCATCACCGGTGCTTGGGTTGAGGACGAGGTCCTGTACTTCGCCCACCTTGACTGCCAGGGCGTTGTACACAGGCTTGCCGATAACGCTGGACGCGGTAATCTCCATGCAGAACGCCTCCAAAAACCGGGGCAGGATGCATAATAAAAATGTTGAGCCTACCTGTACTTGGCGTAGGCTGCCTCCGCGCTCTCGCCCTCGTGGATGATCGCCTGAAGCATCCTGACTACCGATGCGGGCTTCTCGTGCTGGAAGATGTTCCGCCCTATCGCGGCACCTGCGGCACCGGCCCTCACAGCCTTTTCGACGGTCACGAGGAGCTCCTTGAGGGGCTGCTTCGCACCGCCCAGCATTACGACCGGAACCGGGGTGCCCCGGACAACCTTCTCGAACCCCTCGGCGTACACAGTCTTCACGATATCGGCGCCGAGCTCGGCGGCTATCCTGGCGCCGTACGCTACAATGTCGCTGGTAACGGATTGGAAGCCCGGAGGCTTAGGGACCACCTCCGCCATCACTGGGACCCCCAGAGCTTCGGCCTCCTCGGCTACCCGCGCGAGCTTCTCCCATAGTGCCTGCTCGTGGGCGCTACCCGGATAAACCATTATGCTGACAGCGTCCGCCCCGGTGCGCACAGCTCTCGTAACAGTGGAGATAAGGCGATCATCAGTCTCATCCGTACTCCTCGCGGCGCCCGTCCCATCTATTCTCGCGACAACGAACACGTCCGAAAGGAGCTCCCAGTAGCGCTCCACCATCGGGGGAGTGAGCATCACCGCGTCAGGCCTCGCCGGGAGTATGGCCCGGAGCGTGGAGCCGAGATCCTCTATGCCAGGCAGCGGACCATGCCTCCTGCCGTGATCCAGGGCGACGATAAGGGCCCTCCCATCCCTGAAAAGGCGCTTGAGCCTCAAGTACTTCCCAGAGCTCATGGCCGATACTCCACTCTAACCCTTTCCCCCTGCCTGACCCTCTTCAACCTATCGAGGTCGCCTCTCACCCTACCGATCACGTTGACAGGGCTTGCAGGCCTGATCTCCCCGACCCCACTCACGGGCGTCGGCCCGAAGAACACGCAAAGAGCATCACCAGGGGGCCAGTAGGCGACGGCTCCCAGCTCCACAACCTCCTCTCCAACCTCCTGTGGAACCTTCACAGGCGTCCTGAAGTAGATCTCGTCGCCCCAGAGGTTTACCCTGCTCTCGAATGGTGCCGCTTTGATGATGGCCTCCGCGGTTCTAGGGTTCTTCCCGGTGAGCTCTACCTCCACCTCGCCTATGCTGTCAAAAATAAGAACCAGTGTTCCCACAGGGACCACCTGACCTCCTACCAGCTTTCAACCAGCTGCGAGAAGGCTGTGTAAAGCACTCCCTTTGCGCTCATGACGGGCTCCAGCCAGTGCTGGCCCTCCTCGGGTTTCACCTCGAAGCCTATAATGCCCCTGTAGCCTATCTCGAGGAGCACCTTGAGCAGCTCCCTGACCTCCTCCACGCCGTTTATCGCGCCTGGTCTGTAGAAGCCAGGGTGCCAGTCTACCAGCCTGCCCTCGGGCAGGCGCTTCGCGCACCCTATGTGGACGTGAACGAGATACTCCTCTGCGGTTTTCAGCGCCGAGGGGGTCTCGTTGAGCAAAGGCCCGTGGCTGAGGTCCCAGAGCAGGCCGAAGTTGCCGTACTCCTCGCGCACCTGCTCCGCAACCTTGACGGCCTCTGCTATGGGTCCGATGAGCTGCTTGCGATCCCAGTCGCGGTCGAAGGTTTCGAGGATTACGGTCACGCCGAGCTTTTGAGAGGCCGCGCATATCTCCCTCAGGCTCTTCACGAGAGCATCCATGGCAGCACCCCGGTCCGCAGGGCCTGGGTCAGGCCCGCTGCAGAAAGCCACCTTGGTAACACCCCTCTCCCTCGCCTTTCTCACCTCCTCGAGAATGGTCGCTACAGACTTCCTCCTCGCATCTTCGTCAAGCGTGCTCGGGTTCACACCGCGCGTGAGGACATAGGGCTGAAGACCCAGGGCTATCTCAACCCCCCTCTGGTCGGCGATAGACTTCGCGACGCTCCACGCCTCTTCCGGGAGGGGTTGCACCTCGATTATATCGAAGAAGGAGTCGGACGTCAGAGTGCGAAAGGTCTCCTTCACAGCCTCAAGGTCGCCCTGGAGGACGCGGGGGTTCGCCATAAAGCCGACGATGCTCACCCTCCAGGGCAGCTTGACCGCCGCCTCGACGCCCTTAACCTTGGCCTGGACGGCTAGCATAAAGGTCGCAAATACCGTGGTGCAAAACCTAAAATGCGTTGTGTAATCACGCCTCTGTGCTTCAAGCACTCGCGCAGGTCTACCTGCTTCTCGGCGTCGGAGCAGCCTACGGAGCGCTGAGGAAGCCGGGCGAGAGCGAGGTGGCTTTCACGGAGAAACTGCTCCTGGACATCTTGCTTCCAGCGGTGATGCTCAGCTCTATACGTGCGAGGCTCTTCAAGACGGGCGACCTAAGCGCATTCACGCTAACACTCCTCGGCGCGACTACATCCCTCCTAGTGCTCTCAGCAGCTGCGGCCGCGAAGCTTTCTCGGGAGGAGACACTGACGGCGATGTACGCGAACACAGGCTACATCCCGCTGGGTATAGCGCAGATGCTCTGGGGTGAAGCAGGCGTGTCTGCTGTGAGCTTCTACGTGGCGGGTAATAACCTCGCAGCTAACCTGCTAGCGCCTATTGTGCTTGGTGGGCGTGGCCTGAGGGAGGGGGTGAGGCGGGCGGCGACGTTCCCCCCACTCTACGGGCTCCTAGCAGGAGCCGTCCTGGGGCTGAGCGGCCTACCGCTTCCTGCGTGGGTGGAGAGCTTCCTCGGCTCACTCGCCTCCTCGGCCGCCCCTTTAGCGCTGATAGTAGTAGGTGTTGAGTTTAGTCGCTCTTGGGGAGGGTTCGCTCCTAGGGACCTGACGCCCTACGCTTTCAGGCTTATTGTCGCAGTACCTCTCGCTGTCTCTCTGACCATGCTAGGTATGCTCGGAGACCTCGACGCAAAAGTGGCGCTTTTGGAAAGTGTCATGCCCAGCGCCGCCAGCTGCGTACCTGTAGCGAGGAGGCTCTCCCTGGATGCTGCGAAAGTTTCAAGGGTGGTTTTCGTATCCACGGTGGTATCCACAACCCTCTCAACACCTCTTGTGCTAGTCCTGCTAGGCTAGCGGCTGGAGATCCTTGCTACAAGACACGTTCCTCCGCAAGGACTCCCACTTTCACCGGCTCGCCTGGCTTGGCGAAACCTCGGAGGAATACTTCGCAATTCGTGGCCTCGCCGTACGCGCCTGTTGCGTCGACCGCGATCAACCCCACTGTGTTACGCCTGCCGAAGAAGTTCGTCATGTTCGAGACCACCTGCCCCAACGCTTCTGCTAAAGGTGTCCCTCTTCTCATCAGCTCCGCCACGCGGAAAGCAGCCAAGTACCGGGCAATCAGCTCGCCCACCCCGGTGGCGGAGATGGCGACCACGCCATTCTCCGCGTACACACCCGCGCCGGGGAGGGGCGTGTCACCCACACGGCCTGGCAGCTTGAGGGAGATACCCCCGGTGCTCGTCGCTGCAGCGAGGTTGCCGTCGCTATCCAACGCGACAGCGCCGACGGTGTCCCCCGGAGGTGAGAGCAGCAAGCTTCTGTTCTTCCTCCAGAGGTCGTGCTCACCCTTCTTCACAGCCTCCAACAGCTCCTCGTACAGCTTCCTCGCACGCTCGGTGGGGCCCGGATGAAGCTCCATGCCCAGCCGCTTCGCAAGCTCATCGGCCCCCGGCCCAACTAGGAGTATATGGTCGGTGAGCTCCATGACCTTCCGGGCTAGCGACACTGCATTCCAAGTGTAGCGCTGCGCAGCTACGGCTCCAAAGGAGAGATCCCTGCCGAACATCACCCCTGCGTCGAGCTCCACCTGACCGTATGCGTTCAGAGCCGCACCCTTCCCAGCGTTAAAGATGCCAGAAGACTCGAGCACCCTCACGGCTGCCTCAACCGCGTCCAGGGAAGAACCCGTGGCGAGCGCGCTCATGCCTGCGTGCAGCGCGTCCCTCAAGCCCTCCTCCAGCTCCCGCCTGCTCTCCAGGAGTGACTTTCTCAGCCTGCCTGCTCCCCCGTGAACTGCGATAATACCCCGCATGGCGAATTCCTTCTAACTGAGCAAGAAATATAAGCGTGAAAGGGCGCAGAAACCCGAGGCGGCTTAGCATGCTACCCATGGGCGGCTCCCAGGCAGTTGTACCGCTTCAGTTTCAGATAGGGCCCACAGAGATACTGCTGCTAATCGTAATCGCGCTGATACTCTTCGGCCCAAAGAAGCTACCGGAGCTCGCTAAAGCGGCCGGAGAGGCTGTGAGAATCTTCCGGGAGGAGAGCCAGAAGATCGTCTCCTCAGAGGAGAGCAAGCCCTCCTCCACTATCTCCGATGAGGATCTGAGGAAGCTAGCCGAGAAGCTGGGCGTCTCTACGGAGGGAAAAAGCAGGGAGCAGCTCGTCGAGGAAGTGATAAAAAAGGCCAAGGAGCAGGGCATTATATAAGCACGCCGCGTTCCCAATTTTTTAAGTGATAGCCCTATTTCTAAGGCTGCGTACTTAAAGTGGCGAAGCGGTTATGGAGAGAGTTCTGTTGGAGCAGAAGAGCAGGAAGGAGCTGCTCGACTACATCGTGAGCTCGGGGAGCAGAGCACGGGAGAAGATCGCTGAGGCCGAGCGGCTGCTGAGCTTCGTGAGGAGCAGAGTAGAGGGCAACCCCAGGCTCAAAGAGCTTCTTGGCAGGCTTACGGAGTCACTTTGGATTCCTGACCCGCCGCTGCCCGGCAGCGCCGAGGAGATCGGAAAGAGGCTTGAGGAGTATGAGAAGCACCTCGACACTCTCCTGGAGAAGCTGAAGGCGCTCTCGCTGGCTGTGGAGGTTCTCGAGAGAGTGCTGCCGGAGGTCGACAAACTAAAGGAGAGGCTGGAGCGCTGGGCGCAAGTGATGAGGGATGTGAGCCCGCCGCTGCACTTGGAGCTCTCGAAGTTCCTGGCCAGGCTGAATAGAGTGCTGCAGGGGCTGCCGAGCCTCGAGGTCGAGAAGGGTGCTGAGGTGCTGAAGAGCCTCCTCGAGAGTGGGGAGCAGCTTGAAGCCAAAGCTAGAGCCGAGTATAACAAGTCCGTGGGGCTTCTCATGAACGAGGTCATTTCGGTCAGGGAGCTCCTAGGCAAGGCGCTGAGCGTGTCCTACCCCCACGACAGGTTCGAGCTGGAGGAGGGGATGAAGAAACTATCCGAGGTCGAGAGACTGCTCCAGGAGCTCAAGAAAACTCCTGCTCCCTTCAGCCCGCCTCAGGTCCACGCCGAGCTCGCTAGGATCCGGGCGCTAGCGTCGCAGAGGCTATCCGAGGCTGTCAAGCCGAGCGAGGCTGCTGTGCTAGAGGCGTACTCGAAGCTCGCCGCAGGCGGTGAGCACAGGCTCTACCTCCTCCACGAGCTCGTGGAGAGCGTTAGCAGGAGGAGCGGAGCCACCCTCGAGGAGACGCTAGCGATGCTCTACGAGCTCTCGAAGAAGGGTTTGATTAAGCCGCTAGTGAAGGTCTCGTGATAAAGCTTGCACGTAGCCGGCGTAGATGAAGCAGGTAGAGGGCCGCTCTTCGGCCCCATGGTTATCGCGATAGCCTCCATCAGCCGGGAGAAAGAGAATCTCCTCGCAAAAATGGGCGTAAAGGATTCGAAAGCCCTCACACCCTCGAGGCGCAGAGCTCTCCGAGCGCTGCTGGAGAGAGTGCTAGACTACTACGCTGTGCGCGTGGTGGAACCCGCTGAGATAGATGAGGCCGTGAGCAGAGGGCAGCTCAACCTCCTTGAGGCGAGGGTCATATCCGAGCTCGTGCTGCAGGCTATGAGCAAGGTAGAGCTAGAAGTGGTCTATGTGGACAGCCCGGATCCTGTTCCCGAGAGATTCGGGAGGCTGCTCGCCTCCCTCGTGGGAGGGGGCGTGAGGGTGATCGCCGAGAACGATGCCGATGCTAGGTACGTGGTCGTCGGTGCCGCGTCAATAATCGCCAAAACGGAGAGGGACAGGATAATCGAGAAGTTAAAGAAGGTATACGGCGACTTCGGCTCCGGCTACCCCTCCGACCCGAAAACCAGGGACTTCGCTGAGAAGTGGTTGAGGGAGCACGGCGAGCCCCCGCCCTTCGCCCGGAAGTCCTGGAGCACGTGGAGCACGCTAGCTAGAAAAAGGACCCTTGATGAGTTCTCAGTATGACCAGCTACTACGTACACCCAACAGCTATCGTTGAGGAGGGGGCCGTCATAGGTGAGGGGGCCAGAATCTGGCACTTTGCCCACATCAGGAGAGGCGCCCGCATAGGCTCGCGCTGCAGCATAGGGAAGGACGTTTACATCGACGAGAACGTGGTGATAGGAAACGGGGTGAAAATACAGAACGGGGTCTCGGTCTACAAGGGTGTCACGCTGGAGGACAACGTCTTCGTAGGTCCATACGCAGTCTTCACGAACGACAAGTACCCGCGGGCCTTCTCAGCGGACTGGCAGGTAGTCCCCACCCTTGTCAGGGAGGGCGCCTCGATAGGCGCGAACGCCACGATCGTGTGCGGCGTAACGATAGGGAGGTACGCGATGGTCGCTGCCGGGAGCGTTGTCACACGTGACGTGCCCGACCACGGGTTGGTAATGGGGAACCCGGCCAGGCTCGTCGGCTTCGTCTGCTACTGCGGGAGACCTCTGAAAAAGGTTATCGCGATGACCGAGACCACCGTGGAGTTCGAGTGCGAGCACTGCGGCAAGAGAGTAAGTGTCAGCAGAGACCTCTACGAGCTAGCTCAGAGGAACCTGAGGAAGATTAAACAGGAGTAGTAAGCGGGGCATATCAGCCTATCCGCACACGCCAACGCGTGAGCAGTGGGCATCTAATCCTGGCGATCGATGTAGGCACCACGAACGCTAAGGCGGCAGTATTCAACAGCGAGGGCAGGCTGCTGGCAAGCGAGAGCTACGAGTACCCAACGTACTACCCGAGGCCGGGGTGGGCTGAGCAAGACCCTGAGGACTGGTGGACCTATGCAGCAATGGCTGCCAGATCCGCGGTGAGAAAAGCCGGCGCGAAGCCCAGCGACTTCGCAGGCATCGCGGTGAGCAGCCAGCGGGAAACACTGGCCCTGATAGACAAGGAGGGTAGGAGCCTTGGCAGGGTGCCCATATGGATGGACAGGAGGAGCCAGCCCCAAGCCGAGGAGCTCAAGCGCAGGCTGGGAGTACGGGAGGTCTACGCGAGGACCGGGCTCATTATAGATGCAACGTTCACGGCCACTAAGCTGCTGTGGTACAAGGAGAACAGCAGGGAAACCCTAGAGCGCGCGTGGCTGGGCCTGCAGCCAAAGGACTACATAGTGTTCAAGCTCACAGGTATCCCGGTGACAGACGAGACTGTGGCGTCGAGAACGATGCTCTTCAACGTGGTGAAGAGGGAGTGGGACTACGAGCTAATCTCGGAAATGGGCCTTGCGGAGTTCGTTGGCCTGCTCCCAGAGGTGAGAAAGAGCTGGGAGGTGGTCGGTGGGGTCACGCCAGAGGCAGCCAGGCTCATCGACGTGGCCCCCGGCACCCCCGTGGTGGCCGGCACCGGCGATAGAACCGCCGAGGTTCTGGGCGCGGGCATCCTGGGTCCCGAGAGGGCAGAGGAATCCACAGGGACTGGCTCGACCACGGCGACGATGATCTCGGGGCCTATGCTCGACCCCGAAGCCCGGTTCTCCGTGGGCGTAGCCCCGGTGCCCGGCAGGTGGGTCGTGGAGGCCGGGCTCTCGACGGCCGGAATTATCCTGAGGTGGTTCCGGGACAACGTGTCGGAGGGCATCGGCTACCTGGCATCACGCACTCGGCGTAGGGCGTACGAGTTCCTGGACTTGGAGGCGGAGTACGTGCCGCCCGGCTCCGGGGGCTTGATAGTGGTGCCGTTCTTCTCGGGGGCGCGCTCACCCCGCTGGAACCCCTACGCCAGGGGCGTGATCTTCGGCCTCACCGTATTCCACACCCGCGCGCACATCTTCCGCGCTATGATGGAGGGTATAGCTTACGAGATCAGGAAGGTGCTGGAGACGCTAGCAGAGGTGGGTATAAAGCCCGAGGAGCTCGTGCTGATGGGTGGTGGTGCCAAGACACCAACGTGGGCTCGGATCAAGGCCAACGTACTCAGGAAGGAGGTCATCATCCCGGAGATTCTCGACGCGGCATTGGCGGGCAACGCAGTGCTAGTATCCTACGCGACCGGCCTCTCCACAAGCTTCGAGGAAGCTGTGACCAGGTTCTTCAGGGAAAAAGGTAGGATTAAGCCCGACCCTGAGGTAGCAATGATCTACGACAGGTACTACGCACTGTACGAGAAGTTGGTAAGCTCGGTCGAAAGCCTGTACGCAGAGCTCTCGCAAATAGCCGAGCAACCCCTCACGCCTCCGAAGTGGGATGTAGAAGAGCTCGTGCACCTGCTCTTCAAACTCGAAGCCTAGCGTAGTGCCTCATAGAGATCTTTTCCTCGAATACTCCCTGATGATGCGATAATTAGGGTGAACAAGGTGGTGGACCGGCCGGGACTCGAACCCGGGACCACCCGCATGCCAAGCGGGCATCCTCCCACTAGACGACCGGCCCTTCAAGCAGGAAGATCATAAGGAGCTGCACTTAAACCTTTCTCTGGGCTGGGGAGACTGCACTCTTTATAAGAGAGGGGTTTCGAGAAGCGGGTGAGGAGCATGGAGATCGACCTGAGGAAGATTGCTCTGAAGTATGCACTTGCTAATGCGGTTAAGTACGGTGGGACTGCTAGGGTGGATGCTGTAGCCAGCAAGGTCTTCGCGGAGGCTCCAGAGCTGAGAAAGCAGGCACGGGAGGTAGTTGAGGTGGTGAAAGAGGTTGTCAGCGAGGTTAATGCTATGAGCAGGGAGGAGCAGGAGAGGCTGCTCAGCGAGCTCTGGCCCGACGCCTTCAAGGTCGAGCGCAGGAGAGAAGAGAAGGCTATGCCTCCTCTACCGGGTGCGGAGGAGCTCGGAGGAGTTGTTGTCACAAGGTTCGCGCCGAACCCTGACTTCGTGCTGCACCTGGGGAGTGCGAGGCCGGCAATACTCAACCACTACTACGCCAAAGTGCGGTACAAGGGGAGGTTCATCCTCAGGTTCGAGGACACAGACCCTAAGACCAAGAGGCCCATCCCCGAGGCCTACGAGGCTATCCGGGAGGATTTGAGGTGGCTCGGGCTCTCCTGGGATGAGGAGTACATCCAGAGCCTGAGAATGGAGGTCTACTACCAGCACGCGAGAATGCTCATTGAGCGCGGGGGGGCTTACGTCTGCACGCACCCAAGAGAGGTTATAAGCAAGCTGCGCAGCGAGGGGGTCCCGGACCCCTGCAGGGACTTGCCCGTAGAGGAGCACTTAGAGCGCTGGGACCGTATGGTGTCCGGTGAGTACGGGGAGGGGGAGGCGGTGCTAAGGGTCAAGACGGACCCCGCCCACCCGAACCCCTCGGTGAGGGACTGGATAGCGATGCGCGTGATAGACACGGACAAGCACCCCCACCCCCTTGTGGGCAGCAGGTACGTTGTCTGGCCCACGTACAACTTCGCATGCGCGCTCGACGACCACCTGATGGGGGTCACCCACATCCTCAGAGGAGAGGAGCACGCTGTCAACACACTGAAGCAGGAGTACGTGTACAAGCACTTCGGCTGGGCGCCCCCTGTGAGCATACACTTCGGGCGTCTGAAGCTCGGGGGAATGATCCTCAGCAAGTCCGTGATGAGGAAGGGGATAGAGAAAGGCCTCTTTGAGGGCTGGGACGACATACGCCTCGGAACCCTCCGGGCGCTGAAACGCCGAGGAGTGCTGCCGGAAACTATCTGGGAGCTCGTCATGGAGGTTGGGCTACGCCCCTCCAGCGCCAGCATAAGCGTGGAGAAACTTAACGCCATCAACAGGAGACTCCTCGAGCCCAGAGCGAATAGGTACATGTTCGTCCCCGAGCCTCTGCTCAAGGCTAGGCTCGAGGGCGTCCAGCCGCCCATAACAGCAGAGGTGATAGTACACCCGTCTTTCCCAGAGAGGGGCAAGAGGAGGATAGAGCTCAGGGAGCCCTACGTGTTTGTGAGCAACGAGGTAGCAGCGCTCCCGGAGGTCAGACTCATGGGTCTCGGCAACTTCCGGGTTTCAGGGGATAGCCTCATCTACCTGAACAACGACCTATCCTACGCAAAGGAGAGAGAGCTGCAGATAGTCCAATGGGCCCCCGCCGAGTCTGCGCTCCCAGCGGTGCTGCTGAAAGCTTCGGGAGCATCCCTGGAGAGAGTGAGGGGGTTTGGGGAGTCGGCTATGGGCCAGCTGAGGGAGGGGGAGCAGGTGCAGCTTCTAAGGGTAGGCTTCGCCAAGGTGGAGAGAGTGGAGGAGAAGAGCATGTTGCTCGTGTTCACTCACGATTAGCGAGAGACCACGGCTTCCCCTCAATAACTATCTTCTCGGGCAGCTCGTCCTTAATGGACTCCAGGAACTTCAGGTCGCTCTCCTTCTTCCTCAGGTTGTCGGGCAGTATCGCAGGTATTTCGTCCCTGATGGGCCACCACCTGCCGCACTCGGGGCAGTAGAGAACCCCCGTTTTAACCTCGAATTTTATGCACTCGTCGCACCCGGGATCCTTCACCTGTAAGTCCTTCACGTGAGAGCCCCTGTAGGCGCAGTAGAGCTCGCAGGCGGGCTTGTTCTTGAAGGTGAAAGTGCGCTCCTCGTACTTCACTACCTCCACGACGTACAACTCCAGGGGAAAGTGCTTGTCGTAGGGGCAGGCGAGCAAGTCCATCAACCTGTACTTCATACGTGCTACCGCTGCGAACGGCTGGTTTTAAAACATGCGCTGCGCAGCAGCTTTGTGCGCCTGAGGATAGCAGCAATAGCTAAGGAGGATCTGGCCCCCGCCCTGAGGAATGGGGGCTTTGACGCCGTGTACATTGCTGACTGCGCTGCAGAGGCCTTAAGGGTACTCGAGGATATTATGAGGAAAAGAGAGTTCGACCTAGTGCTTCTGGACGACATACTGGCGAAGGAGATCGGGAGGAGCAAGCTAGGCGAGATCAGGTACAAGCACCCCTTGCCAGCCATTGTCGAGCTCAGGACGACGCGGAGCAGAGCTACTTCGCTCTCCTAGCTATCCTATCGAAAACGATGGGTAGTACTCTCTCCTTAACTTCTACTGCCTTGGCATCCAGGGTCGCGTTGAAGTAAACTCGCCCGTCAGCACTCCTCACGATCACTCCTCCACTGCAGTCGATTTCCTCCCCTACTACCAGCTCTGGGCTCCCGCTTAAGCCCTTCTTGAACTCGCCGACCACCCTTTCCACCAGCCCTTTCTCCTCCTTGCAGGGGTGAACTACCAGGCTGCCAGCTGCTATATTGCTCACTGCAGCCTTAAGGGCTTCCACGAGGTAGCTTCGGTACTTCTGAGGATCCTCTTTAATCTCGCCGAGAACCTCCGCGACGAGTCTGTCCACCTCGCTTGCCACCAGCGTATACTTCTCCAGCAGCGCCTTGCGCCGCAGCTCTGGAGTGAGCTCGCTGAGAATCTTCTTCTTCACCTCCTCAAGGTGCCTCTGCCTCCTTTCCTCGATCAGCCTGGATGCCTTCTCCTTAGCCTCCTCGAGTATTCTTCGAGCCTCCTCCTCAGCTCCCTTGAGTATCTTCTGCGCCTCCTCCCAGGCAGCCCTCCTTATCTCCTGGACTATCGCCTCCGTAAGGCTCCCCTGCTCCACAGCTACCACCTGAACATCTCCTCGTAAACAAGCTTCCTGACCTCCTCCCGAACATGATTAAGCGCCGTTTTCACGCTCTGGAGCTCCTCCTCGTACGCACGCTTCACCCTAGATAGCTCCTCCTCGTATAGCTTCCTGCGCTCCTTCTCGACAAAGCCTTCAGACAGCACGGATGCCTCCTTTTCGGCCTGCTCGAGTATCTCGCGGGCTCTGCGGCGAGCCTCCTCCAGCACCTCCTCGGCCTTCCTCCGCGCCTCCGCGATGAGTTCGTCCGCCTTCCGCCTCTCCTCGAGTATTACCTTTATGTCGAGCTCCTCCTCGAATAAGCTCCTGCCTACTCTCTTCTCACCCATCTCAACCTCACCCCAACGGCGTAGGATAGCTTCTGGTAGAGCTCCTCAAGCCTGCGAGTAGAGGGCTGCTTGTGGGACGGGACGATCACGAGAAGAGGGGGTTCCTTGACGTAGGAAAGCAGCTTGCCCAGCCTGTCGCTGATCTGGGCGTAGACAGGCTCCTCGATCACGACCACCTTACTCTCAAGCACCACCGAGAGCACTTCATCTTGCGTGGTCTCACCTAGCTTCTCCGGCACTTTGATCACTTTGAAGCCCAGAAGCATCATCGAGTCGATGGTCGGCGTAGCACCTATAGCTACCACGCTCACAGCCTGGGCATAGTAACTCAAAGTTATAATTCTTTTCCCTCCCCCCTCCACCCTTCGAAGAGAGCCTACGCTGAGCTCAGCCCTGCTCTGCGTAGCTCTTCCAGCACTAGGTCTTCCAGCGCCTTCAAACCCTCCTCACTCCCCGCTTCCAAGGTGACCCTTACGACGGGCTCCGTGTTCGAAGGGCGCACTAGGAACCATCCTTCGTCTAGGTCTACTCTGACGCCGTCTATGGTGACCACCTTCTCATACCTCGAGGCAAGGTTCTCCTTCAGCTTCTCCACGATCTCGAACTTCCTCTCATCTCCTACCTCGAACTTAAGCCGCTTGCTCAGGGGCATTGGTGGTACATGGCTGGAGAGCTTACCTCCCAGCTTACCCAGCGCTTCCAGGAGGTAGAGGAGACTTGCAATGCCGTCGTCAAGGTTCGCGCCGTTATAGGTTACGAAATGGCCGCTGCTCTCCACGCCCAGGCCCTCGGCCCCGTCGAGCGATTTGTAAATAATGTATATCCGGCCCACGGGAACCCTCTCAACGCTGCCGCCTAAGCTTTCTACGTACTTGTCTATCAGGCTTGAGCACTCGACATTCGCTACTACCTTCTTCACGTGATGTCCATTAATCATGACTACAGCTACCTGCTCCGGTGTGAGCGCGCGGCCTTTTTCATCGTAGAAGATCACCCTGTCGCCATCCCCGTCGAAGGCCACGCCCAGGTCGCCGCC